>Ga0335082_10009592_pt1 | contig 10513 bp, 7 predicted proteins | sample Lox_Sample_41_FD_206718 | JGI IMG/M metagenome (GOLD analysis project Ga0335082, IMG submission 206718) | Soil microbial communities from Loxahatchee National Wildlife Refuge, Florida, United States - Lox_Sample_4.1 | ecosystem: Environmental > Terrestrial > Soil > Wetlands | place: USA: Florida...
CATCAGTTTTCCACGATGGACGGGAACTGCGGGAATATATTACTGGGACAAGCTTTTCAGAAATCATCTGGATCTGAAAGCGGGAGTGCGCGCACACGGATTTTCGGGCTACACCGGGAAGGAATTTAACCAGCAGGGCCTCGTCTATCTGCCCGGAGGAGAACAATCGGACATTCCCACAACGGCGACCATTGATCTCGTTCTTTTAGCCCAAATCAGCGATGCGACACTTCATTTTATCTGGGAAAATTTTCTTGATCAGGAATATATTATGACATCATTTTATCCGATGCCGGGCCGTCAGATCCGGTTCGGCGTCACGTGGACGTTCACCGATTGAGCATACGACCGCAGGGCCGGTCATTCCACATAGAGAGATTCATCCACACCACAACTGCAGGCAGATTTATGAAAACGCTTCTCGTATTGGTTTCTTCATTACTCGTGATCAGCTCACTCGTTATCGCACAAGTACATTTCGAGCTGCTTGATCCTCAATTGCGCGACCTGTTTCACGAATCGGTGAGCGGTGAGCTGGCGAAGGAACACGTCATTCAGATTACGCGCCATCACCGGATACAGGGCTCCCGCCAGTATCGGGATGCTGCACACTATGTGCTCGACCAGCTGCGGAGCTACGGATTTTCCTCTGAAGATGCATATATCGAGAGCTTCAAGTCGGATGGGAAGACCAGTTACCAGACGTGGCAATCCCCTTCCGGCTGGGACATTTCCTCAGCAGAACTCAGGATGGTTTCGCCCTACGAGGCGAAGATCGTAGGATATCCGGAAATCGCGATGAGCGTCATGACGTATTCCAATCCGGGAGACGTCACTGCTGATCTTGTTTGGGTAGGAGGTGGAACGAGCGATGCGGATTACACCGGCAAGGATGTCAAAGACAAGTTCGTGCTTGCAACGGGATACGGCGGAGACGTCCACCGGCTTGCCGTACTGAAGTATGGGGCCAAGGCCGTGATTTGTTACCTCGATGACGAACGTGCAAAAGAACACCCCGATATGCTGCAGTATACAGGCCTGTGGCCGCGCACAGAGGAGCTTCCCAATGTGACATTCGGATTCAACCTCACCAAGCGTCAGGGCGACATGCTCAAGGAAATGCTCGTTTCCGGTAAAAAGGTAGTCATGCACGGATGGGTTAAGGGCGTTGGCCTGGAACCGTATTTCATGGATGTGGTCGTCGCTCATATCCGCGGATCGCAGCAGGCAAAGGAACTGATACTCAGCGCACATCTTGATCATCCCAAAGAATCCGCCAATGACAACGCAAGCGGATCGGGAGCAATACTGGATATCGCCCGAACGCTGAAGCAACTGCTCGGCTCCAAGCGATTGTCCGCACCCAAATTCTCCATCCGTTTTCTCTGGGTACCGGAGTGGAATGGGACCATGGCATATATTGACGCCCATCCGGAGGTCGTCGGGCCCGAACTCGGCGGAAACTTCCTTGCAAATCTCAACCTCGATATGGTAGGAGAGAATCTTGACCTCCTTCATTCGGAAATGGGGATTACGCGGACACCGATGTCGCTTGGCTCCTGCGTCAATGATGTCGTGGAAAACATGGCGGAGATGGTCGACCGTATGGATGTCCGCACACTGCGGGGAAGCCAGTCACTCTTCAATTACAGGGTTACACCCTATTCGGGAGGAAGCGATCATATGATGTTTATTGATCGGAAGATTCCCGGGATCATGTTCTCCCATTCAGATTATACGCATCACACATCCGATGATACTCCCGACAAAGTCGATCCCGTCGAGCTGGAACGCAGCGAGCTTATCGCCCTCAGCACGACCTGGTATCTTGCAAATCTCACTCCCTCACAAGGTATTGATGTTCTTGATCTCGTTCGGGCGAATGCGTCGAAACGCCTCAGCATGCTCGCCCTCACCACTCGCCAGTATGTCGCCTCTCAGGACAAGATGGCAATTGCAGCAACGTGGGCAGAAGCTGCAAACAAATTCAATGCATCAATTCAAAATGAAATTTCCACTGCCACATCTGTTCTGAACTTCACGGAGAGCGACAAAGTCCGGCTTGCCGCCCAGACCGTACAATTAAGTCTCGGGACGCGATTCCAATTTCTCTTCGACGGGGTCACAGCGCAGGTGCAGGAGATCGGATATAATGCAAGCGGAATACCCCCCATCGAGGAAAACCCCGATACGAGGATTCCGGTCCGGCTCACACGCGGCCCGCTGGATTTCCGGATCCCCGAAAGCAAGCTCGCACCTGCCGATGCCGCCTGGTACACGTCACCGGACTTTACACTCAATGGTGACCAGAGGTTTGAGCTCGTCAACTTTATCGATGGAAAGAGAACCGTATCAGACATCCGCAATGCGCTCAGCGCAGAATTCTCACCAATCCCTTCACCGACAATTTCCCGATACATTCAGGACCTCGTTACCGCGGGGGTTGTGAAGTGGAAGAAATGATTTGGATGACCGACACGATTTTTAGTCTCTCGATCCTGCAAGAAGACCTTTTCCTGTTAGATATGGATGAGGCGGGTTCCTGATTCAACGGTTCACGTGACTTATTGGAGCATGATCTGGAAACGCAGTTGCAGTAAAATTTCCTCCATCATCAGTAATTATTTCCAATCAGGATCGGAGTTTGTGCAGAACAGTAGGTCCTGAAGTGCCCTCCTGTATTTCTATAAGTGAATGATTTCCAGTGATCTTCGAGTCGAATTTCCAGAAAGAGGATCGCTAATCGATTATTTGGCATTGATTTTGCACTCTCTTACTAGCCGACATGGTGGATGTTGGTGATTTAGTGGATTAGAGAACACAACCGCCGCGCCTGTCCTACCTCCAGGTTTGTGGCGGTTGTTTTTTTATACACAAGCTTTCCGAAGAGACGCTTTCCATCCGTTGCCTTATCCTCCCGGATTTGATATATTAACTGGATATTTCCTCAGAAACACTCAAGCGATACATTCTCTTGAAACGGTACATCATCAAGAAACCTGATGAACAACTCCATATTGTTCATCCCCGAAAATTTGAAATCGACTACAAAAACGTCCTCAACCCAGAACAGTATGAGGCAGTTACCTCCATCAACGGACCCCACCTGATCGTGGCCGGAGCGGGAACCGGAAAGACGAGGACGATTATCTACAGAGTAGCGTACCTCGTTGAACTCGGTGTAAAACCCGAGCATATCCTGCTCCTGACGTTCACGCGAAAAGCAGCGCAGGAGATGCTTCGGCGGGCCGCGATGGTTCTCGATTACCGTTGTGAGAAAGTCGCGGGCGGCACATTTCATTCTTTTGCCAACTCCGTCCTGCGGAAGTACGCAACAGTTCTGGGGTTCGATCGCGGGTTCACCATTCTCGACCAGGGTGATGCCGAGGACGTTGTCAATCTCATCCGAACGCGGCTGAAACTCGATACGAAGGAGCGGCGATTTCCGAAAAAGGAGACACTCTACGATCTCTTCAGCCGTTCCGTAAATATGGGTACACCACTGAAGGATCTCCTCGCGGCAGATTACCCTCATTATCTTGAGCTCGAGCAGGACATCGACAAGATCCGGGGAGTGTATGCCGAATACAAACGCTCATATAACCTCATGGATTACGACGATCTCCTGGTCAATCTCGTGCTCTTATTGGAAAAAGAAGAGACCATACGGGCAGAGCTTTCCAATCGCTATAAGTATATCATGGTGGATGAGTATCAGGATACAAATCAGATCCAATCCGCAATCGTGAAGCTTCTTTCATACAAACATCAGAATGTCATGGTGGTTGGAGATGATTCCCAGTCGATTTATTCCTTCCGGGGAGCGACAATCCGGAACATTCTCGACTTCCCCGAACAGTTTCCCGAATGCCGCATCGTCAAGCTTGAAGAGAATTACCGCAGCACGCAATCGATCCTGAATGTGGCAAATGAGATCCTGCGGCGAGCCATCGATTAACTCCCGTCATGAATAAACCTGCAGCGCTGATACTTCTGATTTCGCTCTTTTGTACCGGATGTCCTTCACCTCATGAAGCCGTGAAAGAAAAGCCCCCTTCGGCTGCGAAGAAACCACCCGGCCCGGAAACGATCATCAAGGTTGCAAGCTTAAATCTTGCTAAGTATACACGACGGATCGAGGCGGAGGACGTGGACAGGTTCGCATCCATTCTTCGCCGCGATACGATTGATATTCTCACACTGCAGGGAGTCACACGGTATCCGGATGTTGCTTCGAGAGTGGATATCGTTGACCAGCTTTCCTCACGTGCGGAATTGCGGCAGGCATTCGGCGAGACCATCACGGTATCCGGCCGGCAGGGGGGAAATGCCGTCTTCAGCGCGTATCCGATCGTCTCGAACCAGAACACACATTACTCCGGACTCCGTGGAAATGATTTCGATGCGGCATTGCAGGCAGTCGTCGACTGCGGCACGGCACAGGTGGTTGTGGTGAGCACGGGAATTCCGGAGAACGGAGCACTCGAGGACCAGTCGGCGGTGTCGCTGACGCTCAACTCGCTCCGTAATCTTTATGTGAACAACCCGATGATTGTGAGCGGCAACTTACCGCGGGCCGATGCCTTGCGGGATATTGCCACGTACGACGATGCAACACCTGCAAAACAGGAAGATACGCCACGAATCTGGTATTCCATCGGGGGAGTCATCAAACCAATCCGCGTCAAGAGCGAGCGTACCAATTTCGGACCGATGATCGTCGTGCACTTTGGCCTCTACCGTCAACCCGAACCTTGAGTATGCGTCACAAGTATACCAAGGTTCTCCGGACGCATAAAGGCGAAGGATCTCTCCCGCAGCTCATCGTGGCGGAAAACGAGAACATGCAATCGAAGTTTGTGGTACAAAAGATACTCGAGCTCCGTGAGGAGGGGGTACCGCTCGAGGAAATCGCCGTTCTGTTCCGGTCGTCCTTCCTTTCCTTTGACCTCGAAATCGAGCTCGTGAAAGCAAACATCCCATTTGTCAAATTCGGCGGTTTCAAGTTTCTCGAAACGGCACATGTCAAAGATATGATCGCCTATCTGCGCGTCCTCGAGAATCCTCGCGACGTCGTGTCGTGGAACCGTATCCTGCTCCTCATCGACGGCATCGGTCCACGCGGTGCGGAAAAGGTCATCGATGACATTCTCCGGCACCGCGCAGATTCGCCTGCCTCCGTCTTTTGGGAGAAGTACAACTCGTATCCGGAAAACGTCGCGGAGCTCTTTGAACTCCTGAAATCCATCCTTCCCGAACGTATCTCTCCGGCAGACAAAGTTTCGCGCGTTTCAACCTATTACCACCCGATCTTCAAGAAGAAATACGACGATTACAACAAACGCAAGAAGGATCTGGAGATGTTCGAACAGATCGCGGGGAGATACACCGACACCAGCCGGCTTCTCGCCGACATCACACTCGAACCGCCAAACGAAAGCATCGTGGATGTCGATTCGCCGGGCAAGGAGGAAGAATATCTTACACTTTCCACTATTCACAGCGCAAAGGGTCTCGAATGGCACAGCGTGTTCGTCATTTACGCGCTTGACGGACGATTTCCGACATCGCGCGCGGTGAACGACAGCGATGAGCTTGAGGAAGAACGACGTTTAATGTACGTGGCATGCACACGGGCGCAGGAAAACCTTTTCATCACGTATCCGATCAACGTCTACGATCGTGAGAGCGGCACCATACTCACAAAACCTTCCCGGTTCCTGGAAGGACTTGATGAGAAGCTCATCGATCTGTGGGTCATTGGAGAAGAAGAATGACCGTTCCCTCAAGAGGGGTTTGTAAATATTGCTTGGAATCAGTACATTATCATGACTGAATTCAAGCGATGTTCTTTCCGCTCGTTTGCCGGCCTCATCGTCTAACGGTTTAGGACGCAGCCCTCTCAAGGCTGAAATACGGGTTCGATTCCCGTTGGGGCTACAGGGGGAACCCAGAAAGGTTTGCCTGCACTGCTGTTGAACTCTTCAACAACGGGGATGTTGGGCATCTGCCGAAGGTAGCACTCCACCTTTCGGTTTACTGGGTCAACCAAAATCTTCTCTACGATTCGACGGATCAAATCCTTTTTCTCCAGGATTGGTACTTTATCGAAGTTCTCTTCAAAGCGGGCAAAGAATGCTAGTACTTCTCGAGCAACGGCGGCGGGACTAATGCTCGAAAGTTGATTGGCATCAAGCTGAGAGAGATCATCCTTGAGTTTCTGTTTCTCCTCTTCGAGCGCCTTGATGCGATCAGTGACGCTGTCGAGTTGCATTCCTTTTTCAACAAGAGTAATCAGGTTTCCAATTTTCTCCTCGTTCTCCTTCAATCTTAGCATGAGGATGCTCCGACGCTGTTCCCTTTCTCCCGGATTGCCCTCAAGTAGCTGCAGCAGTGAATCGTTAATCTTCTTCAACATTTCCGGAGCGAGAAGAAAATCCTTAATGCTCTTAAGGACAAATTCTTCCAATACATCTTTCCTGACTGAATGGTAATTGCAAACACTCTTTCCCTTATTTATGAACCCCCCGTCTACGTAATATTTGTTGCCTGACTTGTTGTGATGCGCTCCCTGATAGCTAAAGTTGCAGTGCGTACATTTTACGAGCCCGGTGAGCAAATAATTGCTTCGATAGTGATGTCGGGTAATCTTGCTTCCCGTGGTCCCCTTCTCTCGGGTTACAATCGCAAAGAGTTCCTTGGAAATAATCGGCGGATGAGCGTCGGGGACGATTATCCATTCCGAAGGATCATTCATCATCCTTAGTTGAAAATCAACCCCTTTTTCTTTGCTCACATATTTGCTATAGGATAGTTTGTTATAGACCCTGTCTCCCGTATATGTCTGGTTTCGAATGATTGTCTCAATGCAGCATCCACTCCATTTCTTATCACGATTTTTCCACCGCCCCCTCTTCGGGCAAGGAATGTGTTCACTGTTGAGCCGATCAGCTATCGCTACGCAACCCATTCCAGAAGTCTTCATTTCAAAGATTCGCTTGACGGTTTCAACCTCTACTGGATTACCAAGTTCCCAGACAACCTTTTCCTGCCTCGGGACACAATGCATACCATCTCTGAGTTCCTTCCTTTGCCCGCTCACGCAGTCGATTGCCACCCGCTTGTATCCATACGGAGCAGTTCCTCCCCGAGAGTACTTCCCCTGTTGTGGTGAAAGCATCCCCCGCCGGACCGAACGTGAGAGTTTCTTCGAATATTCGGATGCCTCTGCTGATTCAACGACTTCCACAACGTAGCTACCTATATCATCTTCATTCTTAGAACTTGAATGAATGACCCTCACCTTGACGCCATATCTCTCGAAATGCATCTTCCAGTAATTGCTTTCCCTCGGATTGGGAGCTCTACCCCATCTGCTCTCATCATAGACCAACACATATTCAAAGTCTGGATCATGCTGTATCTCATCGACAAGAGTTTTGAATGCCGGCCTTTTCAAGAAATCTGTTCCACTTCTTCCTTCATCGATGAACCATTTAACTATATTGAAATGATTCAAGGCCGACCATTTTTTGATCTCTTCTTGCTGCTGTGGAATCGATGTTGCTCCTTGTTCATCGGTGGAACATCGGACATATCCTGCTGCAATTTTTTGTTTAGGTTCCATCTTTCCGGTTAACTGTGATTGTGGTGCCCAGAAAGTAAAAGCCCATCCTGAAGAACCCAAATTCTCTCGACCTCCGTAGACCTCTCATACTCTTTAAATCCATTATGATTTTGAAGTCTTTCATCGTTTGGAATTACAATAGATTCCTACGGTTCAAAAATCCGTCACCCAGTTTCGTTTTTTCGGCCTCCACCGAGTCATCAAAACGCTCATCGGCCGTTTGGGTTGCTCGAGTTGGTCCTCCTTCAGATTTTCCGGCTGCTTTAAGTTCGCAACTTTTCGTTCCAGACCCTTTGCCAGCGCCGACATGTTTGCATTTAGGAGTGTAAGAGCTGCTAAGGCATAGACCTCGCAGTCAAGGGCCTCATTACGTGTCCTAACCTTCACCCACACCTTCGTTGGAAAACCCTTACTGAACTTTGTGACTTGCTTTTCAGCAGTGAGCTGCTTGAAATATTCTTCGTCGCATTTTCTATTGAAGTGAATGTATCCAGGACCGGGTTCTTCTATCTGAAGCCGTGCATATATAAGTTCCTTTGCCGTGTCCACTCCAATGGGAAATAGCATCACACGGACCTTATTATTATTCGATGGCCTCCCGATGAGAGGTCTCCCCGTTCCCGCCATGCCTTTTACCGGGTATATCCTCCTATAGCTCCGTGATTTTGTGAATTCGTAGACATTCTGCGTAAAATGGCCTGCACTATCCACACACGCTGCAACAACATGTAACGGGACTCCGGTCTCGTGTTTCCATTCCTGCTTGAGGTAGTCGTCCAAAAAGGTCCAGACATCCCCTCTTGCGGGTGAGCCGTAGAATGTCTTGTAATCGATGAACCAACTTTCACCTGTCTGGCCCCACCCCTTCACCAAACACTCCAACCGGTCATCCTGTACATCTACTCCTGCTGTGAGTACAAGAACTCCTTGCGGCACATTTTCATAATCCTCAACCCTACCTGCCAGTTTCTCATCTGAGATCGAATAACTCTCATCATCTTCCCAAGTTTCACCCAGCGTCGTGTTGACCCAGACCTTTAGAGTCTCGGGTCGCTTCTTCGCCTCTAAGAAGGTCTCGACAACTGACATCCAACTTGACCACGGTGAGTATAGCTCATTGATGTGAAAACCGGCGTGCTTGATTACTTCCGGGTCCTCAGCCCTCCATACCCCCTGACTGATCATTCTCTGCTTATCTCTTTCGTTGAGCTTCGCCTTGCAGTTTTCGCACTCATAATGCACGGTGTTCAAATCGGGCTCTCCGTCCTTCTTATCCCACTTGACATTGGCCCAGACCAACAGTTGTGAGTGATTGCATCGAGGACAAGGAACATAGAAGCGACGCTTGTCTGATTCTTCCCATAGTGCCTCGATACGGGACGCTCCCTTAACAGTGGGAGTGCTATTATGAAATATCTTCCTGTTCCAAAATGTCTGAGCTCTTTTTGTTCCCAATTTCACCGGATCGCCTTCCGTCCCTGCAGAAGACGGAAAACGATCGACCTCGTCGAATAGAACGATCCTTACCGGACGACTGGCAAGCGATGCAGGGGAATTTGCTCCGGCAACAGTTATGTGTCCCCCAGGGAAGGTCTTATGTAGGATCGTGTTTCCACTCTCTTTCGCCTTCGCATCTGTAACCTTCCCATGCAAGCTGGGAGTGTCCCTCAAAAGTGGCGCAAATCTGTCCTTACTCCATGCCATGGCCATTTCGAGGGTTGGCATGATGAGCAACATCGGGGCGGGGTCGTGCTCGATGTAAAAGCCGATGATGTTATTGACGATTTCCGTCTTGCCGATTTGGCTCGATGTCATTAGAGTAACCATCTCAACATTCGGGTCGTTGAACGCATCCATCATACCTCTCTGATATTCCGCCCGATCGGTATGCCACCTTCCGGGTTCTGCGCTACTCTCCGGACTCAGCCTTCTTTTTTCGTCGGCCCACTGGCTTACGGTCAGCTTTGGCGGTGGCTTGTATGTCTGGAGGGCCTCCACTATGAAGATCCATTCTGGCGAGAGTTTCGAGATCCGGGTTTGCAAATTCATTCAGCATCTCGTGGATGGCTGTTTCAAGTCTCTGTTTGATTTCCGGAATACTCTGGCTAGTGGCCACAATCGGAGCAAGTCTGGATGGCAGTCCAAGGAGCCTCTGGCGTGTCGCCGTAATAACCTCGCCCCATGCTGCCTTCGCCTTTCGTGAATCGATAAGCCTCCCCTTTGCCTTTTGGAGCTCGAGATCTTCACGGTCGGCCTGAAATTTTGTAAGTCTGGTTCGCTCATCCGTGAGTGACAATTCACCTGAACCGGCCACGAGCCTGCGCAAGTAGTCGATATATGCATGGACACAATCGATTGCGTCATAATTTCCTTTTTCAGGTCTTGGCAGGATCCCATCATGAACAAGCTGTTGAATGCGCCTCTCAGTGATCTTGAGAAGCTGTGCAATAGCGCTGACAGGATAACTCTGCGGCATTTACTCATACTTCTCTAAGTGAGAGCGCAACGGTCGGTGCTGCCCCGCCCTCTCCCCGCTGGTGTGCAGGGTGTGTCGCTGGTTTCACTTGTTGCGCATGACTTTTGTTTCGGATAGCTTACTCTGAATCTCTCCAACCGCCCCTTCATCTCTTCATCAAGAGAGTAGAGGTAACGATGTTTGCCTTGAAGGTCGATTGTCTGACACTCAGAAGGCTTTGGGCACCGCCTCAATTCTCCGTATTGCCTATTATATCCACGATTCGAGACCTGCCGTGAATGCCATTTCTTCCCTGACTGGTCGATGTACTCGACAGAACCGGATGTGACCCCTGTATAAGTCCAATTCTGACCTGACCCCAATATAGTGATCCATTTCGTATTTTAGAAAATCGGATCACTGGAAAGGGG
>Ga0335082_10009594_pt1 | contig 10513 bp, 4 predicted proteins | sample Lox_Sample_41_FD_206718 | JGI IMG/M metagenome (GOLD analysis project Ga0335082, IMG submission 206718) | Soil microbial communities from Loxahatchee National Wildlife Refuge, Florida, United States - Lox_Sample_4.1 | ecosystem: Environmental > Terrestrial > Soil > Wetlands | place: USA: Florida...
TCGTCCTCGACGAGGAGGACGGCCTCGCTCCCCCGGCGCGAGGGCCCGGGCGCGGTCGCCCCGACCTCCCGGAGATCCGGCTCCGGCTGAGCCGGGAGGTGGAGCCGGAAGGTGGTCCCGCGCCCGGGGGCGCTCTCCACCCGGACCAGGCCCCCGGCCTGCCGCACGGCGGCGTAGACGGTGGAGAGCCCGAGGCCGGTCCCCTTGCCGTCCGGCTTGGTGGTGAAGAAGGGCTCGAAGATGCGCGCCCGGGTGGCCTCGTCCATCCCCACGCCGGTGTCGGCCACCTCCAGCTCCACCAGCGGGCCGGCGGGCAGGCCGGGATCGCGGGCCGCGCCGGGGGGCGACCGGCGCACGCGGATCTCGAGGCGTCCGCCGCGGGGCATGGCGTCGCGGGCGTTCAGGGCGAGGTTGACCACCGCCTGCTCGAGGAGGGCGGGGTCGGCCCGGACGAAGCAGCGGGGCTCCACCTCGGCGGTGATCTCCACCTGCTCCCCGAGCAGGCGCCGGAGGAGCTTCTCCGCGGCGAGGACCATCTCGGAGACGTCGAACACCCGGGTCTCCGCCGCGCTCCGCCGGCTGAAGGCCAGCACCCGGCGGGTGAGCGCCGCGCCGCGCCGGGCGGCGGCGACGATCTCCTCGACGTCCGCCCGGGCCGGGTGGCCGTCGAGCGCCTCGCGGGCCAGCTCGCCGCCGGCCAGGATGGCGGTGAGCAGGTTGTTGAAGTCGTGGGCGATCCCTCCCGCCAGCTGCCCCACCGCCTCCATCTTCTGCGCCTGGCGGAGCTCCACCTCGAGCCGGCGGCGCTCGGCCACGTCCTTCAGCCCGACCACCGCGCCCACCACGCGCCCCTGCTCGCGGGCCGGCGCGGCCACGCACTCGGCCGGGAACGAGCTGCCGTCCTCCCGCACCACCCGCACGTCGCCCGGCGGCGGCGCCCCGCCGTCCATCGCCGCACAGGCGGGACAGCGCTCCGCGCAGCCGGGGAGGTAATCGTGGAGGAGCCGGCCCAGGGCGCCCCCGGGCGGCACCCCGAGGAGCCGCTCGGCGACCGGGTTGGCGAAGGTGATCCGGTGCGCGCGGTCGATGCCGAGGATGCCGTCGGCCGCGCTCTCCAGCACCAGCCGGTGCTGCCGGGTCAGCCCATCGAGCGAGGCCGCCATCTCGTCGAAGGCGCCGGCCAGCACCCCCAGCTCCCCTCCGGTCCGGTCGAGTCCGGTGCGGGCGGCGTAATCGCCGAGGGAGAGGCGCCGCGCGGCCGCGATCACCCGCTCGATGCGGCGGGTGAGGAGGAGGTGACCGGCGACCGCGGCGGCGCCGAAGGCGGCCAGGGCGAGGAGCACGTAGAGGATCAAGGTCCGGCGCAGGATCCGGTTGGCCGGCCCGAGGGCCTTCGAGACCGGGACCCCCACCGCCACCCGGAAGGCGGGGATGCCATCGGGGCCGGCCACCGCCTCGAAGGCGTAGAGCCGCCGGACGCCGTCGGGCCCGTCGAGCTCCTCCGGGGCGTCGGGCTGGGCGAGGAGGGGGGCGAGCAGCGCAGGCGCGGGGATGGCTCCCGGCGAGAGGTCGGTCCCGGCGAGCACCTGCCCCTGGCGATCGGTGACGTAGGCCACCCCACCGTCCGGAAGGCCGAGCTCGACGAGCTGCCGGGACATGTGGCGGGCGTCGATCGCGGCGGCGACCACCCCGGCCAGGTGGCCGTCGGGGAGGAGGAGCGGGTGGCCGACGTTGATCGCCGGCAGGCCGTGCGCCCGCCCGACCTGGAACTCGCCCACGGCGACCGCGTGGGACTCCATGGCCCGGCGGAAGTAGAGCCGATCGCCCACGTTGATCGGCCGGGGCATGGGGACGGCGCTGCAGAAGATCTCGCCGGTGCCGTCGGCGGCGAGGATGCTGGTGAGCTGGGGGAACCGGGGCAGCAGGACCCGCAGCAGCCACTCGCAGCCGTCGCGGTCGTGCTCGCGGATTCGGCCGGACTCGGCCAGGGCGGACAGCATCCAGCGGGTGGCATCCAGGGTCCGGCCCTGCTGCTCGGCGGCGTGCCGGGCGAGCCGGGAGACGTCCTCGAGCGCGGTGCGCGCGAGGGCCTGCTGCTCGGCGCGGGAGGCGTGCCAGATGAGGGCGAAGCCGGGCACGAGCGCGACCAGGACCAGGACGGCCAGCCGGCTGCGCAGGCTCCTCACCCGATCAGGATACCGGAGGGGCGGAACGACCCGTAAGGGGCTGAGCGTCGAATGGCGACACGGTCTGGTGCCTGGAAAGTGGGCTGAAGCCAGGCGGGTGAGACGTTATCTCATGCCTTGAGAGGGAGCAGGACCCACACCGCGGAGCCCCATGCCGGCACTCCAGACCTCCACCGCCCCCCGCGCGGAGCGGCGGCTCCAGCCAGAGCCGATCGTCAACGATTTCTCCATCCAGATCGCCACCGCGAACGGCTCGGGGTCGCAGAGCTCGAACACGGTCCTCCTGCACGCGCTCTTCCAGATGGGCGTGCCGGTCTCGGGCAAGAACCTCTTCCCCTCGAACATCGCGGGCCTGCCCACCTGGTACACCATCCGCGTCTCGGCCGACGGGTGGACCGCCCGCAAGAAGGAGGTCGACCTCCTCGTGGCGATGAACCCGGAGACCGCCCGCGAGGACGTCCTGGCGCTCCCCCCCGGGGCGACCGTGGTGCACGACGCCCCGCTCGCCCTCGGCGCCCTCCGGGACGACCTGGTCTACCACCCGATCCCGTTCGACCAGGTGGTCGAGCCGGTCACCGGCGAGCCCAAGCTCCGCAAGCTCCTGCGCAACATGGCGTACGTCGGGGTGCTGGCCCGGCTCCTCGGGATCGATCCGGCCGAGGTGGAGGCGGCCATCGCCCGGCAGTTCGCGAAGAAGGCGAAGGCGCGCGACCTCAACCTGGCGGCGGCCCGGGCCGGCTTCGAGCACGCGGCCGGGCTCGGCGGGAAGGGCCGGCTCCAGGTCCGGCGGATGGACGCGAACCGGGGGAAGATCGTGGTGGACGGGAACTCGGCCGCCGCCCTGGGGGCGCTCTTCGGCGGGGTGACGGTGGTGGCCTGGTACCCGATCACCCCCTCCTCCTCGCTGGTGGAGACGCTGATCGGCTACCTGCGGAAGTACCGGGTCGGGCCGGACGGCAAGGCGACCTTCGCCGTGGTGCAGGCCGAGGACGAGCTGGCGGCGATGGGGATGGTGATCGGGGCCGGCTGGGCCGGCGCCCGCGCCATGACCGCCAGCGCCGGGCCGGGCATCTCGCTCATGAGCGAGTTCGCCGGGCTCGGCTACTACGCCGAGGTGCCGGCGGTGGTCTTCGACGTGCAGCGGGTCGGGCCCTCGACCGGCCTGCCCACCCGCACCTCGCAGGGGGACGTGCTCTCGACCGCCTTCCTCTCCCACGGCGACACCCGGCACGTGCTCCTCCTCCCGGGCTCGGTGGAGGAGTGCTTCACCATGGCGGTGGAGGCCTTCGACGTGGCGGAGCGGCTCCAGACCCCGGTGTTCGTGATGTCCGACCTCGACCTGGGGATGAACCCCTGGACCGCCGAGCCGTTCCCCTACCCGGAGAGGCCGCTCGACCGGGGGAAGGTGCTCTCCAGGGAGGACCTGGAGCGGCTGGGCGCCTTCGCCCGCTACCGCGACGTGGACGGCGACGGGATCGGCTGGCGGACCCTGCCCGGCACCGAGCACCCGCGCGCCGCCTACTTCACCCGCGGGACCGGCCACGACGAGACCTCGGCGTACTCGGAGAGCCCGGTGGCCTTCGAGCGGAACCTGACCCGCCTGTCGAAGAAGCTGGAGGTGGCCCGGGCGCTGCTCCCCGGCCCGGTGCTCCACGGGGAGGGCGAGGCGCCGGTCGGGATCGTGGCCTACGGCTCGTCCGACCCGGCGGTGCGGGAGGCCCGGGCCCTCCTCCGGGAGGAGGGGCTCGAGACCGACTACCTGAGGGTGCGGGCCTACCCCTTCTCGCCCGAGGTCCACGCCTTCGTGGAGCGGCACGCGCGGGTCTACGTGGTGGAGCAGAACCGGGACGGCCAGCTCGCCGCCCTGCTCCGCCTCGACCTCGAGCCGGGCAGGGCGACCGGGCTTCGCTCCATCGCCCACATCGACGGGCTCCCCCTCGACGCCCGCTCGGTCGCCGACGCGCTGCTCGCCAAGGAGCGCCAGCCATGACCCCCACCGTCCCCGCCCCCGCCGCCGCACCGGCGCCCCGGACCAACCGGCTCGGCCTCCCCGTGGCCGAGTACAAGGGGGCGAAGACCACCCTCTGCGCCGGCTGCGGACACAACGCCATCTCGGAGCGGATCCTCGAGGCGGTGTTCGAGCTCGGGATCCCGCCCGAGCGGGTGGCCAAGTTCTCCGGCATCGGCTGCTCCTCCAAGACGCCCGCCTACTTCCTCTCGCGCTCCCACGCGTTCAACGCGCTCCACGGGCGCATGCCGTCGGTGGCCACCGGGGCGCTGCTCGCCAACCGCCGCCTGGTGGGGATCGGGGTCTCGGGCGACGGCGACACCGCCTCGATCGGCATCGGCCAGTTCGTCCACCTGATGCGCCGCAACCTGCCCCTCGTCTACGTCATCGAGAACAACGGCGTGTACGGGCTCACCAAGGGGCAGTTCTCGGCCACCGCGGACGTGGGGGCGAAGCTCAAGACCGGGACGGTGAACGAGCTGCCCGCCATCGACACCTGCGCCCTGGCGATCCAGCTCGGGGCCACCTTCGTGGCCCGCTCCTTCTCGGGCGACAAGCGGCAGCTCTCCGCCCTGCTCAAGGCGGCGTTGGTCCACCAGGGCACCGCCATGCTGGACGTCATCTCGCCCTGCGTGACCTTCAACGACCACGAGGGCTCGACCAAGTCCTTCGCCTACGTGAAGGAGCACGACGCGCCGCTGCAGGAGCTGGAGTTCATCCCCTCCTACGAGGAGATCTCCGTCGACTACGACCCGGGGGCGTCGGTGGAGGTGGCGCTGCACGACGGCTCCCGCCTCCGCCTCCGCAAGCTCGAGGAGGCCTACGACCCGCGGGATCGGACCCGGGCGGTCGCCCGGCTCCTCGAGGCGGGCGGCCGGCAGGAGGTCCTCACCGGGCTCCTCTACGTGGACTCCAAGGCCCCCTCCTTCGCGGACCTCCTCGGCCTCGCCGACGCGCCGCTCGCCACCCTCTCCGAGGAGCAGGTCCGTCCCTCCCGGGCGGTGCTGGAGGAGGTGCTGGAGTCGTTGCGGTAGGGGCCGCCGGGCGGTGCTAAGGTGCCGCCATGCCCAAGGCGATCCGCATCCACCAGACCGGCGGGCCCGAGGTCCTGCGCCTCGAGGAGGTCCCCGCCGGCGAGCCCGGCCCCGGAGAGGCGCGCGTCCGGCACGGCGCGATCGGGGTGAACTTCGTCGACGTCTACCAGCGGAGCGGCCTCTACCCGCTCGAGCTCCCGAGCGGGCTGGGCGTGGAGGGCGCCGGCAAGGTGGAGGCGGTGGGCCCCGGGGTGAAGGACGTCCGGCCCGGGGACCGGGTCGCCTACATGGCCGGCTCCGGGTCCTACGCCGAGGTGCGGGTCCTGCCCGCCGACCGGCTGGTGAAGCTCCCCGACGGCGTGTCCGACGCGACGGCGGCCGCCCTGATGCTGAAGGGGCTCACCGTTCACTCGCTGGTGCGCCGGGCCTACCCGGTCAAGCCGGGCGACACCGTCCTCTGGCACGCGGCCGCCGGCGGGGTGGGGCTGATCGCGGTCCAGTGGCTCAAGGCCCTCGGGGCGACGGTGATCGGGACGGTCGGCTCGGACGAGAAGGCCGCCCTGGCCCGGGCCCGTGGCTGCGACCACGTGATCGTCTACACCCGCGAGGACTTCGTGAGGCGGGTCCGGGAGATCACCGGGGGCGCGGGGGTGCCGGCGGTGTTCGACTCGGTGGGGAAGGCGACCTTCGAGGGCTCGATCGACTGCCTCCGCCCGCTCGGGATCATGGTGAGCTTCGGCAACGCCTCCGGCCCGGTGGCCGCCTTCGATCCGCTCCTCCTCTCCCGCAAGGGCTCGCTCTTCTTCACCCGCCCGAGCGTGTTCCACTACGTCGCCGCCCCCACCGACCTGCAGCGGGCGGGTGGCGAGCTCCTCGACCTGGTGAAGCGCGGCCAGCTGAAGGCGGAGATCGGCGGCACCTGGCCCCTGGCGGAGGTGGCCAAGGTGCACCGGCTGCTCGAGGGGCGGGCCACCACCGGCTCGCTCGTCCTCGTGCCCTGACCCGCGGTCTCCACGCTCCGTGACGCAGGGCGTCGGCGGCCGCGCGCTTCCGCAGGAGGCGACCACCGTGAGCGCACCGTCCTATCTGAGCGGCCCGTCCTCGACGCCGCTCCTCGGCGAGACCATCGGCGAGAACCTGCGCCGGACCGTGGAGCGCTGCCCGGAGCGGGAGGCGCTGGTCTGCGTGCACCAGGGCTACCGGGCGACCTACCGCCAGCTCTGGGAGGAGACCTCGCGGGTGGCGCGCGGGCTCCTGGTCCGCGGGGTGAGGAAGGGCGACCGGGTCGGCGTCTGGGCGCCCAACCGGGCGGAGTGGGTGGTGCTCCAGTACGCCACCGCGCGGATGGGGGCGATCCTGGTGAACGTGAACCCCGCCTACCGGGTGCACGAGCTCGAGTACGCCCTCAAGCAGTCCGGGGTCTCGACCCTGGTGCTGGCGCGCACCTTCCGCCAGGCGGACTACGTGGCGATGGTGCGGGAGGTGCGGCTCCGCTGCCCGGAGCTCCGGCAGACGATCGTCCTCGACGACGAGTGGGCCGACCTGCGCCACGACGCGCTCCGCCTCTCCGAGGACGAGCTCGCCCAGCGGGAGCGGGAGCTGCAGTTCGACGACCCGGTCAACATCCAGTACACGAGCGGCACCACCGGCTTCCCCAAGGGCGCCACCCTCTCGCACCACAACATCCTCAACAACGGCTACTTCATCGGCGAGTTCCTGCGCTACTCCGAGCGGGACCGGGTCTGCATCCCGGTCCCCTTCTACCACTGCTTCGGCATGGTGCTCGGCAACCTGGCCTGCACCACCCACGGCGCCGCCATGGTGATCCCGGGGGAGAGCTTCGACCCGCTCGGCGTCCTCCGGACGGTGGAGGCGGAGCGCTGCACCGCCCTCTACGGCGTCCCCACCATGTTCATCGCCGAGCTCGACCACCCGCAGTTCGGGAGCGTCGACCTCTCCTCGCTGCGCACCGGGATCATGGCCGGCTCGCCCTGCCCGGTGGAGGTGATGCGCAAGGTGCAGAAGGACATGCACATGCGCGAGGTGACCATCTGCTACGGCATGACCGAGACCTCGCCGGTCTCGACCCAGTCGAAGGTGGACGACCCGCTGGAGAAGCGGGTGGCCACCGTCGGGCAGGTCCACCCGCACGTGGAGATCAAGGTGGTGGACCCGACCACCGGCCGGATCCTCCCGCGCGGGACGCCGGGGGAGCTCTGCACCCGCGGCTACTCGGTGATGCTCGGCTACTGGAACGACGCCCACGCCACGCGCCTGGCGATCGACGACGGGCGCTGGATGCACACCGGCGACCTGGCCACGGTGGACGACGACGGCTACGTGAAGATCGTCGGCCGCATCAAGGACATGGTCCTGCGCGGCGGCGAGAACATCTTCCCCCGCGAGGTGGAGGAGTTCCTCTACACGGTGCCCGGCATCTCCGACGTCCAGGTGGTGGGGGTGCCGGACGTGAAGTACGGCGAGGAGCTGATGGCCTGGGTGAAGCTCCGCCCCGGCGTCGCCCTGACCGGCGAGCAGATCCGCGCCTACTGCCGGGGGAAGATCGCGACCTACAAGATCCCGCGCTACTACAAGTTCGTGGACGAGTTCCCCATGACCGTCACCGGGAAGGTCCAGAAGTTCAAGATGCGCGAGCTCTCGATCCAGGAGCTCGGGCTCCAGGCGGCGGCGGCGATCGAGACGGCGTGAGGGGGGCTGCGGCGCCTGGGCGAGGCCTGATCCCGCGCCGGATATCGGTTCCTCGGGCGCGGTGCGGTCGTCGGGCACCGCTCCGCGCCCCCGAGGCGACGGTCTCCGACGACCCGAGACCCGGGACGCGGACGATCACCGGAGGGCGGCGCTCGGCGGCCGTGCCCCTACGCCGCCTCCTCCCGCGCCTGGTCCTCGGCCGCCGCCACGCGCCCGGCGCGGCGCCGCCGGAGCCCGTCGAGGAGCGAGTAGACCACCGGGACCACCATCAGGGTGAGGACCGTGGAGGCGATCAGGCCGCCGATGATCGCCCAGGCCATGCCGGTGCGGGTCTCGGCGCCGTCGCCGCGGGCGAAGGCCACGGGGATCATGCCGGCGATCATCGCCACCGAGGTCATGAGGATGGGGCGGAGCCGGAGCGGGCCGGCCTCCAGGAGGGCGTCGCGGGTGGACCGCCCCTGCTCGCGCAGCTGGTTGGTGAACTCGACGATCAGGATGCCGTTCTTGGTCACGAGCCCCATGAGCATGATCATGCCGATCATGGCGAGCATCGACAGGTACTCGTGGGCGAGCAGGAGCGCGCCGATGGCGCCGATCACCGAGAGGGGCAGCGAGAGCATGATGGTGCCCGGGTCGAGCAGGCTCTCGAACTGGGCGGCGAGGATCATGTAGATGAGGATCACGCCCAGGAGGAGGGCGCTCAGGAACTCGCGGACGGTGTTGCCGAGCTCCTTCCCCTGGCCCTCGAAGTCGTGCTGGATCCCGGGGGGCAGGTCGCGGGTCACGCCCTCCAGGAACGCCATCGCCTCCCCCAGCGAGGCGCCCTTCAGGTCGGCGAGGAGGGTCACCTGGCGCTTCAGGGCCTGGCGGTCGATCTGGGAGGGGCCCTCCGAGGGCACCAGGCGGGCGATGCTCCGCACCTCCACCAGGTCGCCGCGCGGGGAGCGGAGGGTGAGCGCGCCGATGGCGTCGGGATCGGCCCGGACGGCGTCCGGGAGCCGGAGCTTGACGTCGTACTGGTCCCCCTTCTCCCGGTACTTCACGAACTCGTCCTGCCCGAGGAAGGCGCGGAGCGTGCCGCCCACCGCGGCGGCGGGGAGCCCCAGGGCGGCGGCCCGGTCCCGGTCCACCTTCACCGAGAGGAGCGGGCGCCCGGCGCGGTAGGTGGTGTCGACGTCCGCCATCCCCGGCCAGCGCTTCATGGCCGCCTGGACCTTCTCCACCGAGGCGAGGAGGTGGTCCCAGTCGTCGCCCCGGAGGTTGAGCTGGACCGCCTGGGGGCGGTTGCCGCCCCCGGCGAGCATCACCCGGTCGTTCACCGTGAGGAGGGCGCCGGCGGGGAGGCGGAGCTGCTTGCGGAGGTAGCGCTTCATGTCCTCCTGCCGGAAGCGACGCTCGGCGATGGGGACCAGGTTCGCGTTCAGGGTGGCCTTGTTCACCGCCTCGTCGACTCCCCCGCCGATGAGGGTGAAGACGTTCACCACCCCGGGGAGCGCCTCGATCTGGTGGGAGAGGGCGGCCGCCTCGCGCTCGGTGTCGGCCAGCGGGGTACCGAGGGGGAGCTCCAGGGTGAGGTCGAGGCCGCTCATGTCCTGGGCGGGGATGAAGGTGACGGCCAGGAACCTCCCCAGCCCCACCGTGCCCACGAGCACCGCGACGGCGATCGCCACCGTGGTCCGGCGACGGGCGAGGGCCCACTCCAGGCCGCGCCGGTAGACGCCCTCGATCCGGAGGAGGCCGCGCTCCAGGGCCTGGCCGACGCGCCCCAGGCGGGCGCCGTGGCGCGCCAGGAGCCGGGCCGAGAGCATGGGGGTGAGGGTCATCGAGACCAGGTAGGAGATGGCCACCGCCACGGCGACCGTGATCCCGAACTGGAAGAAGAAGCGCCCCACCATCCCCTTCATGAAGGCGACCGGGACGAAGACGGCGATCACCGAGAGGGTCACCGCCAGCACCGCCAGGGCGATCTGGGCGGTCCCCGCCTCGGCGGCCCGCCGCGGGGGCTCCCCGCGCTCCAGGTGCCGGAACACGTTCTCGATCACCACGATGGCGTCGTCGATCAAGAGGCCGATCGAGAGGGTGAGCGCCAGCATGGTGATGATGTTGAAGGTGAAGTGGGCGGCGTGCATGACGGCGAAGGTGCCGATCACCGAGGTGGGGAGGGCCACCGCCGCCACCACCGTCGCCCGCCAGTCGCGGAGGAAGACCAGCACCACCACCACCGCCAGGAGCGCCCCCAGGAGCAGGTCGTGCTGCACCGACTCGATCGAGCCGCGGATGAAGCGGGCGTTGTCGCTCACCACCTCGAGCCGGGAGCCGGCGGGAAGCATCCCGCGCAGCTCCTCGAGGTGCTCCTTCACCGTCTCCGCCACCGCCACGGTGTTGGCGTCCGACTGCTTCTTGAGCACGAGGGCGATGGCCGGCCGGCCGTTGAGCGCGGCCGAGGAGCGGGCCTCCGCCGGGCCGTCGACGACGTTCGCGACGTCCTTCACGCGGACGGGGCGGCCGGCCGGGCTGGCCACCACCAGCTCGCGGAGCTCGTCGACCGAGCGGGCCTCGGTCTCGAGCTTCACCAC
>Ga0335082_10009595_pt1 | contig 10512 bp, 8 predicted proteins | sample Lox_Sample_41_FD_206718 | JGI IMG/M metagenome (GOLD analysis project Ga0335082, IMG submission 206718) | Soil microbial communities from Loxahatchee National Wildlife Refuge, Florida, United States - Lox_Sample_4.1 | ecosystem: Environmental > Terrestrial > Soil > Wetlands | place: USA: Florida...
GCAGATCTGATGCAGCACTCGAATGCCCTCCGCCATGGGCAGCAACGTTGCATCGAGCATCTGGTTGATCTTCTCGAACAGCTTGCGATTGCTGCCTTCGTACTTGCCGGCGTCCACCCGCACTCCCAGCCGCCCCTCGATGCCTGCCTGCAGCAGGGCCTCGACATCCTTCTCGCGCTGTATGACCACCTCAATGAACCGGTTGGTACTGTCTTTCAGGGAGTTGTAGTAGCCCTGGTATTCCTCGTGAATCGCCCACGGGACTTCGCCCTTGCTAAGTTTGTTCAATACATGGGTGGCTGCGCTGAGTGGCTTGCGTAACTCTTCGAACGTGCCGTTCAGACCTTCGATAACGGCGCGGAAGCTGCCCAGATAGCGACCAGCCTCCGCCCGTGCGTCGAGCTTCCCGTTCCTCGCGGCCTGGGCGAGCATGGTCGAGTCCTGCACCAGCGACTTCACGTTACTGACGCAGGCCTGTAGGCTCTTGCCCAGCACATCGCGCTCGGAAGCAACTTGCACGTCAACGTCCACATCGCCGGCGGCAATGCGCTGCGTCACGCTTGCCCGGTCCTCGTACAGAGCGGCCACGCGCCGCAAAGACTTTGCCAGGGCACCCAGCTCGTCGCGGGAATCCACCGCGATGTGGACATCCGGGTCGCCCACCGCCAGCCGTTGCGCCGCGCGCCGCAGTTCGCTCACGGCTCCGCCGATGGTCGCAACCATGAGCCAACCCAGCGAGACTTCGATCACAGTGCCCAGAACGGCGAAGGCGATCATGAGTTGGAAGCTGCTGGAGGTGACTGCCCTCGCCTGATCGTTGGTCAGCTTCGCGGCGGCGGTGACCTCGGTGGAGATGCGATTGATGAGGTCCACCTGGGCCTCGGCCAGACGTTTCAGTTCACCGCTGTCCAGTAGTTGCTCGGCCTGCTCCCGGCTCCCTGACAGGCATAGCTTCTCGAACCGCTCGATCTCCGACATCAAGGGCGCCCGGTTGCCGCGAAACTCAGCGATCAATTGCCGAGCTGCCGGTGAATTGACCGCGGACCCCAGCGCGTCCAGGCTTTGCCCTACCAGGCTGGAATAGGCCCTGCGCAATTCCACCTGCTGCCGCATGTCCTCGGGATTAGCGCTGCGTTCCACATCGCGAAGGGCAACCAGCACCTGTTGATAGGCGGTAGAAAGATTGGTGACCTGGTCAAGGGCGCGGGCGCCATGCTCATAAAGCGCAGCGTTGCTGCGGGCCATCGTCCGAATGGTGGCCATGCCGCACAGGAAGATGGCCCCGCCCATAATTCCGGTCAGCGTAAAGCTCAGCAGCAGTTTATGGACGATGGCCAGATTGCGAAACCAGTTCATCCCTACGCTTTCCGTTATGCCGGCGCTGCGGATTCTCGCTATTACTTGCGATTGAAGTTCACCCCGACAGGGACGCTTTCCTCCGCACCCGGCACAAACACCCATTCCCTGACTGCCCGCACGGCGGCCTGCGCCAGAATGGCATTGCCGCTGACCACCGCGACGGACTTCACGTGGCCGTCGGCCGCAACCTCCGCTCTCACCATGACCAGGCCTTCCAGGCTCAGACGCCGCGCGATCTCCGGATACGCCGGCTGCACGCGATGCACCACTGCGCGGAAGGGGTGGCCATAGGCGTCTTCGCCCAATGCGCCCAGAGCCAGCGTCAGCAGGAAAAGAAGCACGCAACCGACGGTCCTTGCCACGCCTCTACACATCGGTACACCTCTTCGGGAACGTACATTCACTCCTGCAAGTTCAATCGGCGCAGAGCCGGCTTCCCTTCACTGCCCTCCGCCGACTGGGTCCGTATTCCGCCTCTACTCGTAAGACCGCGTCCAGATCCAGCACGTGGAGAAGATGCCCGGGAATTCTGCACACCTCGGGCACCAGTTGTTGCAATTGGACCGGCAGATTGGCTGGCGCGGCTTCGAACGCCTCCGGGGGCGCTTCTACTACTTCGCCGATCTCATCGGCCAGCAAGCCAACGACGGCGTCCTCGCTGCGTACCACCACCATGACCGGCGACAGGCAGGCCGGTCGTCCGGGCAGTCCGAGGCGGCATCGCGGGTCGATCACCGTCACAATCTGTCCTCGCAAATTAACCAGCCCAGCTACCGCGGACGGAGCCAGTGGAACGGGTGTGATGGAGGGCACCGGCAGGACCTCCTGCACCCGCTCTACCGCAATGCCAAACCACTGATGGTCGAGCTGGAACGTGCAAATGCGACCTGCGCCTTCCAAACCTCAGCCTCCATTTGCGTGATGACGTTGTGCGTGCGCCAGGACACTCCTGAGGTTCAGCACGTCAGCGACCTGATTGCGCAGCACCATTGTTCCCCGCAAGAGGTCGTTGCGATTGTGAGCGCGCAAGTCCACCGTTTCCTCCACGATGTCCTCAATCCGGTCCATCACCAGCCCGACGCTGATTTCGGAATCACGAATAACCGAACCGACAGAAACGGATGTTCCCGCTCCGGTTCGTTGAACAGCCTGGAAACGCGGAGCAGCGGCAGAATCTCGCCGCCGTACTGGATGACCTCGCGTCCGGCCGAATGTTCGATCCGGTCCGCCGGGACCTTGTCCAGCCGGACGACCGCCGACAGCGGCAGCGCAAAGCGCGACTCGGCTGACCCTCGAAAGATCAGCCATTTCTGGACGATCCCATTACGTGTGTTCCTGGGCTTGATGTCGTCCTGAGACCTCCTTGGCGAACTTGCGGCGATGCCCGCCATTCGAGCCAGGCCCGTCACATCCAGGATCAGTACGATCTGCCCGTCGCCCAGCAGAGCAGCCCCGGCGAAACAGGGAATCGGGCTCAGCTGTGCTCCTAACGGCTTCACCACGATCTCTTCCGTGTTGCGAACGGCGTTCACCACCAGGCCGAACTGGTGGCCACCAGCCTCCACAACCACGCAAAGACCGCTCGTGCCAGCCGATTCGAGATGCAACTCGCTGCCGAGAAAGCACAGGGGCAGCAACCTGTCGCGCAGCCGCAAAACTTGTGCGCCACAAACCTGTTCGATGGAGCATGCTTCCTGAAGGCTGGCCACTTCGACCAGATTGGCCTGCGGAATCGCGAACTGCTGTCCGGCGCTGCTGACAACGAGGGCAGGGACGACGGCCAGGGTCAGCGGTATTTCGAAGTGTAACGTCGTTCCCCTCCCGCCGAGACTTTGCAGATCCACCACTCCGCCAATCTTCTCGATGTTCGCGCGTACTATGTCGAGGCCTATTCCCCGGCCGCAGATGCTGGTCACTGTCTCGGCGGTGGAGAATCCGGGGAGGAATACCAGCTTCGCCAGCTCCTGCTCGCCCATCTTCACCGCCTGTTCTGGGGTGATCAGTCCTCTGTGCAGGGCGCGTTCCTGCACTTCCTCCAGATTCACGCCAGCGCCATCATCGGAAACCGAGACACAAACCCGCCCTTCCTGGTGAAAGGCGCACACGCGCACACGCCCGGCGGGTGATTTGCCCGCGCCGACCCGCCGCTCCGGGCTCTCGATGCCGTGGGCGATGGCGTTACGCAGGATGTGGGTCAAGGGGTCCTTGATGGCCTCCAGGATTCCCCGATCCAGCTCCGTTTCTGAGCCATCTAACTCGACGATGACCTGCTTGCCGCAGGCCAGTGCCAGGTCGCGCGCCAGCCGGGGAAATCTGTTCCAGATGCTGCCGATCGGTTGCAGGCGCGTCTTCATCACCGTGGCCTGCAGCTCTGCGGTAACTCGCTTCAGCCGCTGTGCGGAGTGGATATTGGCGCCGTCATTCTGCGCTGCCGCAAAACCCAGTATCTGATTACGGGCCAGCACCAGCTCGCCGGCCAGGTCCATCAAGCGGTCGAGCAGGCCAACGTTCACGCGAATCGTTGCCTGAGCAGAGGTAACCTCGCCGTGCTCCAATCCATCGGCCGGAGCATCGTGGACGGCGCCGGCGGGCGGTAACGGCGTGGCCGGATATTGCAGAAACCCCTCCAGCGAGCTCACTACGTTGACATAATCGCCATCTCCTTCGCTTCCGGTCTGCTTGATCGAGCGCAGCGATGTGCGTAACGCGTCCACCATGACGAGCAATCCGGTGATCAGCGCCGGAGTCAATGCCAGATGGCCGTCGCGCAACGCTGCCAGCAAACTTTCACCGGCGTGCGCCACAGACCCCAGCTTGGCATAGCCCAACATGCCGCTGCTGCCCTTGAGGGTGTGCACTGCGCGGAAGATTTCCGCCAATTTCTCAGGTGAATGGCAGTCCTGATCAAGTTCGATCAGGCGGCTTTCGATGAGATCCAGCTCTTCGGTACTCTCTACCAAGAAGTCCCGGATGATCTCGTCCATGTCACTGGCGGCGGGCACAGATATCATCGAGCGAGCACCTCGGCGGGGCGCGACATGAGACTTGGCACACGCACCCGAAAGCTCCGAATCTTTCGGTGCAAGGAAAAGACCAGATTGATTAACGGGAACTTAGAACCTTTACGAAACCTGTTGTTTTGGGCCGTGATAAATCATCTCGGTGATGGTGCAATCGTCGGTTAGTGGCGTCTCGCCCCGAAAAGCGGTTATTGCCTGTTCAATCGCGACCAGCCCATCGGAGCAGCAGCTTTCCAGGCGCTCGCTCCCGAAGAACTCGCCCTTTTCGTTTTCGGCTTCCGTGACGCCGTCGGTGACCATTACCAAGCGGTCGCCCGGCTTCAGCTGCACGCGGGCCGCGTGGAACTCAACCGCGGGGACCAGGCCAACGGGCAGATTTCCGTCTTCCAGTTTCGTGACGGTATCGCCGGAAACCAGCAGGGGAGGAACATGTCCGCAGTTAATCAACTCCATCTCACCGCTTTCCAGTACGCGGGCGATGACCAACGTCGCGTACTTCTGCCCGGCAACTTTTTCGCAAAGGAAGCGGTTCACTGCGCCAATCATCTCCGGCAGCGCCGAGTCACGGGCCAATTGCGAATACAGCATTCCCTGGAGTATGGAGGCAACCACAGCCGCCGCCACGCCCTTGCCGGACACGTCGGCCACGATGAGCGACAGCCCGCCGGCGGTATAAACCAGATCGAAGAAATCTCCCCCGATGTCTTTACAGGCGTAGTTGACGGCGTTCACCTTGGCGTAAGGTACCTCAGGCACGGTCACGGTCATCAAACGCTGCTGTATGTCGGCGGCAATCTCCAGTTCCTGCCGGTAGCGTTTGGCCGCATCTTCGGCCTGTACCAAGGCCGCATTCTCGACCAGTGCAGCCGCTCCGTTGGCGACCGTCCGCAGGATGTCATGGCTGACTGAGGAGAGCTTGCCCGACAGGAAGTGGGCATCGAGGTACAAGACTCCTTGAACGTTGGGCTCCGTAGTTTGGCTCTCCTCCTTTGCTTTGTCCTGAATAACGGTCTTGCGCAGAGGAATGCAGATGACGCTGTGCAGATTGTGCGCCACGACGCTATCGCGGCCCACGAGCTTGCCGGAATCATCGGTGTCCGTAACCAGAAACTCGGAGTTGCTCTTGGCCGCGTCACGCAGCACCGAGCGCGAGATGGTGCTGTCATCGTTGATAGACTGGCCGGCTTTGTCACGCCCGGCCGCCAGCCGCAACTCGCCATCCGGCTGTCGCAGGAAGACAAATCCTCGTTCGGCATGAGTCAGCCGCAGCGCGGCTTCCAACAGAGTATGCAGGACGTCATCCAGCACGCCGCTGGTGTTGAGCTTGCGCGCCGCCTCGAGAAAAACATTCAGCATCTCCAGATCGGAGCCCGCGCCGCTGGCCGGCTTCCACGTGGAGAATTGACTCAGGAACTGCTGCGCCGCGCTGGACGGGGAACGGTCCGGGCTGAACACGACATAGGCTGAACCTTGCGTGCCAAACTCGACCCGATCGTTGCGCCCCAACTTGCGGCGCGTGATTTTCTCACCATTGACAAACGTACCGTGCAAGCTGCCCTGGTCCACCAAGTAAACACCGTCCGCCTCGCGCAGAAAGTGAGCATGGTCGCGCGAAACACGCGGGTCGGCGATGATCACGTCGCGATCAGTCTTGCGGCCAACGGTGAAGGGGGAGTGATCGAGCACCAGGGTCCGACGGTCGCTTCCTTCCACGACGACCAGTACCAACTGGTCACCCGTGGGAGTGGAGTCGACTCTTCGAACCCACATGCCGGTTGTGCCCATCAGGCCCGTCTCCTTTTGCGTTTACAGCGGCAGGTCGCAATCAAGAGTTTAGTCCAACCCCGATTCCGTATCCAGCAGTGTTCGCTAACCATCGGCCAAAAACTGCGCTCCGCGAGACATGACCAGCAGCCACGACCACTTTTTCCATCGGGAGGCACCGGCGTTCGTCGTACACTGAGGGTCTGCCAACAATCTGCTTTTGCGCGGCAGTTTATCCGCAATCAAGGAGACTCCGTTGATATCACGACTTCACATTCCCATGGCGGCCACAGCACTTTTGCTTCTGACGCAATTGGCAATCGCGCAGGCGCCGATGCAACCGCAACCTTTCTCCGCCGACATGCAATTCAGTTCCACCCGCGGCGGCGATATGACCCGCGACATGAACGGCAAAATGTACTTCGGCTCTGGTCACATTCGCATGGACGTGCAGGGAGGCCCGCAAGGAAGCGCCCTCATTATTACCGACTTCAAGACCCAGACCACCGAAATACTCATGCCCGAGCAGCACATGTACATCGAGCACAAGGCTGGCGCCATGGGCGGCCCTGCCGCCGGTATGGCTCCCAACGTCAAGCCATACCGCGACCCCAGCAATCCTTGTGCCGGCGAAGAGGGGATGACCTGCAAGAACGTCGGAGTTGAAGAGGTCAGCGGCCGCACCTGCGATCACTGGCAGATCACCGACAAGAAAGGCAAGGTGTCCAATGTCTGGATCGACCAGAAACTGCACTTTCCCATCAAGGCCGTCTCGGAGGACTCGACCATGACGCTGAGCAACATCAAGGAGGGCGAGCCCGCTGACAACCTGTTCCAGATTCCTCCCGGCTACACCAAGATGGACATAGGCAACATGATGCAGATGGGCCGCCCGCAGTAAACAACCGCTACGGAAGCTGCCCGGCATGGGAGGCAACATGGGCCTAGGAGCGATTACCGTTCGCTGTGTACCCTCCCCTGAGTCCCCCATTTAGAAACAATAGGTTAGCGGAAAAATGTTCGCAAGAGCCAGATTCTACAAGACTTACAGGTACGTAACTGAGGAATAAGGACTTAACTGCGAAAAAGCGCACCTTCCTGACTTAATAAATATAAGGAATATAACGAACCTTCACTTGCAATATTGTCAAGCTTGTGAGCCACTCCCAGTCACCGTTACCTCCGGTGCCGGACAGAACCTGCGGCCTGCGTCCCCCAGTTAGCACGGTGTGCGAAGACCACCGACTTGTCAAAGATCTCCAGCCCGCCTCGGGCTGTTGCTGCCCTCACGCGGCAGTAGAGACACTAGGCCTCTGCAGCAAGTATACGGCTGCGCACGCCGCTGTCAAGATTACGAAGGTACAGGAGGGTAACTGTACTTCGTAACTTTTCGAGGGAGGGTAACCAGCAGGAACGGGTGGACCGAGACCATCAGGCCGTGCAATGCTGACAAACCGCCGACAGATCATTAGCCCGCCCTCACAACTTGTCCACAGCATCCGCCACGCAATCGCACAGCGCGCGGCGGCTGCTGACCAGCGCCGAGAAGTGGCCTGCAGATATCCAGCGCAGCGTGCTACCGGGCCAGTGCTGATGGAGACGAAGCGTCTCGCTATGCATCACGTAGCCGTCACGCTTGCAGCCGGCGATGACGGCGGCGTCGGAACGAACGGGCGGCGGAAAACAGTCCACGTTGGCGACGGTGAACAGTTGCTGCAGGCGCTCTCGTGCTGCCGCTCTTTGGACAGGGCCACCGCCCAGGACGGAACCCAAGGCCGCGTAGTCCACACTCCACGACAGCAGCCCGCGCGTGTAGATGCTGGTGGCCGAGGCGCCGGCGGCGAGCGCGGCGCAGGCCAGCGGAAAGGGCGAAACGGCGGCGGTGATCGCGGCCATGTGTCCACCCATGCTGTAGCCGGCGACCGCAATCTTCTGGTAACGGTCGCGCAGATACTCCAACAGCGCGCGCGCCTCCCAGACCATTCCCAGGACCATCAACCCGTGATCGCTGACGGTGATGAGCGACGGGCCGCCGCGGGTGCGGCGCAAGCCGTAGAAAGGGTTCTCCATGAAACAGATGTCGATACCGCGCCGGACGAGCGGCCCGAAGACGCGCTCGCGGACCTGGTAGCCTTCATCTCGCGAGGCCGCGAGGATGACGCAGGCGGCGCGATTGCCAGTGCGCGTCCAGTAGCGGAAATGGGCGGTGCTGGCCTCCCTGGGGAGCAGCGCCAGCGGCGAGGCAAAGGCGCCGTCGCGGCGCATGATCCCATGATGCTCGCCACGCGGGCGCCAGGTAACAGAGATCGAGGGCGGAGGGTCGCGGTAGGAAACACGGCTGGTCAAGGTGGCGATGAGGGACTCGTCGCCCCAGCCATGCGAAAACAGCTTCGACCAGCGCGACATCAGCGCAATGAGCAGGTCAAGCGGATGCGCTGCGGCGATGGAAATATCGCCATCAAGCCCGGCCGCACGATTGGCAGGTACTTCGTGCATGGGAGTGAAAGAAGCTGCCTTCTTATATCGTACACAGAAAACACCAAGTCACATCGCGAAATCGAGCCGTCGAGATTTTGCTAGACTACTTTCCGGTGCAAAATAGCGCTTCCAGAGAAGCTAATTTGTTGTACAAACGGCGATTCTTCGGTTCTGAGGCAGCGAGTTTTGGATCGCTCGTCCCATGATGGGGAGGAGCCATCGGACTTCTATGCTGGCTGTGAGACCAGCCAACGTCCCATGTTGATGAGGTTGTCGGCGATGATGCCCAGTCCCACCCATCTCCTCATCCCGTCGGCCCCGTGGTAACGGCAACGCGCCAGCCCGTGCCGCCGCTTGACCACGCTGATCCGGCCTTCACATCCCGTGCGCCATTTCTGGCCCCGCTTGAACCAGCGCTGCTTCTCCAGCCGTCGCCGTTCTGGGCTGCGGGTGCCGCGGTTCGGAACCGAAACGTACTTCACGCCCAGAGCGTGCACGCCTTCTTCGTTGGCATGCGAATAATAACCGGCATCCGCCGCCACGCATCGCGGCGCCCGCCCCAACTTACGCCGGTGCGCTTCCACCGCCGGAAGCAGCAAGTGCCGGTCACTGGGCCGCTCCTCGTAGACCTCGTAATGCGTAATGATCTGGTTCTCCGCTTCCTGCAACTGCACCAGCTTGCCGAACTCGTTGGGTTTGCCTGCCTTCCCCTTGCGGATAATCTCGCTGTGCGGCTCAAACAGGCTGACCAGCTTTCCCGGAAACTGGGTTAAGCCATCAAAGACCCGCGCTTTAGTCTGCCGCACCACCCGGCGCACTTGCTCAGCCATGGTTTCCAGCCGTTCGCCCAAGTAGCGCACAGCGCTGCCGCGGCGGGTCGGCAGGGCCGCAACTTCCCGCAGCACGCGGCGCGAATCGTTGAGAATCTGCCGCGTCACGCGTAGCAGTTGCCGATATTCTTTCTTGCGCTTCAGTTCCCCTTCCGGCCCTTTGTGGCGCAAGGCATGGGCAATGGCAATCACCCGTTTGGTCACCGTGCGCATCCGGTTGCGCACTTTCTTCTTTAGGCTGCCTGCTTTCCCTTCGATCTGCTTCATGGTCCGCGTCAGCACCCGCGCGCCATCGTTCAGCAAGCCGCTGTCGGTGGGATAGTGGATGTTGCTTTCCACCACCGTTGTGTCCACTCGCAGCTTGTGCCCTTGAATCACACGGCGCTGTTGCGCCAAGCCTACGATCCGGTCGTGCAACTCGCGAATCGTCTCGGGCCCGATCGCCTGCCCCAGTCGAAGCAGCGTCTTTTCATCCGGCACTTTCGCCAGGCCAATCCGGCAGAAACTCCGGTACACCACGTTGGCGCGTACTTCCCGTTCCACAATCTCGTAACTCCAATTGCGCACGTGCTTCAGGATCAGCATGCGCAGCGCTACTTCCGCTGGCGTCTGCCGCCGCCCGCGCGTGCGGCTCCGCCGATGCCGTTTCCCCTGCGCCTGGTAGACCGCATCCAGCAGCTCATCATCCTCCAACAACTCATCCACCACCCGCATCCACGGTTCCCACAACTCCGCTACTTCCTCGGCAAACCATCCTTCCCACAAACTCGGCTGCTGGTGCCGCAATTGGATCACTGGCCTTCCTCCCGACGTTAGTAAACTCAACCGCAAAGCAACGTTGTAGCACGTACCCTGACACCTGCGGCCGTGAATTTACTGCTCAATAGTGATTACTTTTGCACCGAGAAGTAGACTAGCGCACAACCCATGCACGCACGGCAAATTCATCGCGCCAGCAGCAGGATCATTACCATCCGGTCGCTCATAGCGCTGCTGACGGTACTTAGCGGGTACTTCCAGCCGCCTCAATCGGACGAAGGCACGGGCGCGCACATCTTTCA
>Ga0335082_10009597_pt1 | contig 10512 bp, 18 predicted proteins | sample Lox_Sample_41_FD_206718 | JGI IMG/M metagenome (GOLD analysis project Ga0335082, IMG submission 206718) | Soil microbial communities from Loxahatchee National Wildlife Refuge, Florida, United States - Lox_Sample_4.1 | ecosystem: Environmental > Terrestrial > Soil > Wetlands | place: USA...
GACGTCGTCGGCTGGGCCGAGGTGCGACCGAAGAGGCCGAGCAAGCAGTGGCGTGTCACACTGACACCGATGGGTCGCAAGATGCGTGACGAGCAGACGCCGGAGCGCAGGGCGAAGCGATGAACGTCGAAGACCTGATGCAGGGCGAAGCGATGAACGTCGAAGACCTGATCGAGGAACTCGCGCGGCTACGCATCGAGTACCAGGACAGGATCGTCGAGCTGGTGCGACCGCTCAGCATCGAGCAGATCGAAGCGCTCATCGAGGTGTGTCGAGCGCAGAGTCAGCCAAGTCCGACGAGCAACATCGCCATGCCACACTGGTCGGACACGGCGAAGATCCTGGCCGATGAGGTGACGTACCGCAGAGCGTTTGCCATCGCGACTGCGGCGTCGCGCGAGACGAGGCCGAGCCAGTGATCATGGTCGACGAACTGCGGGTGTGGCCGAACGCACGCCACCGGTGCTTCCAAGCTGGCTCCTCGCACCTGACGACGGACGGCGATGTCGCCGAGCTTCATGCGTTCGCGGCGCGCCTAGGCATGAAGCGGTCGTGGTTTCAGCCGCACGCGGTCGCTGACCACTACGACCTCACGCCACAGCGGCGCGAGCGCGCCCTCATGCTTGGCGCGATCTTCGTTCCGATGCGCGAGCAGCTGCGCCGTCGACGTGCAAGCGAAAAGTACTTGCACTCGCAATCGCGGCGTGCCACGCTGGGTTCGTGATGGCGACAACGATCTGCAGGCGCGATTCGCAGATGCCCAGCTGGGTGTCGGCGTATTCGTGTGTCCGCGGGACGACCATCGCCAATCCCAGCCATCCTGCCTCCGAACCGCAGTTTTCCAAGCCGGAGGCAGGTACGTAGGGGCGAGCTGACGCGAGCGCGAAGAGCGCATGCGAGGCCGCCCCGGAGAGATCCTGGGCGGCCTTTCTCGTTTCTGGAGCCGCAACCATGCACACCGACACGATGCACGAGAGCTATTGCCGCCGGCCTGCACGCGACATGCGTAGCGGTGCCCGAGTGGACGATGGGGACCGGCTGTAACCCGGTTGGCTCTGCCCGCGAAGGTTCGAATCCTTCCCGCTACACGAAGTCTAACGAGACATGAGGCTCACCGACCACACGAACTCGAAGAAGCAAGGAGATGCAGGACTAGGGATCGCGATCGGATGGTTCGCACGCAACGGGCACACGGTCAGCGTGCCGCTGACCGACAGCCAAGACTACGACCTCGTCGTGGACATGGCGGACAAGCTTGCGCGTGTGCAGGTCAAGACGACGACGTACCGGGATCGGCATAACAGATACTCGGTCACGCTGCGCGTCGCTGGAGGCAACAGAAGCGGCACCGGGAAGCAGAAGAAGTTGGACCTGTCGCGCGTGGAATACGTCTTCGCCGTCACGTCCGACGACACGATGTACCTGATCCCGACATCGGCAATGACGTGTCGAAGCCAGCTCTGCTTGACCGGGAAGTACGACAAGTTTCGGGTGACATAGGAGGCTTCCGATGTTCCATCTCAGCAAACGCAAGCGTCGCTCGCACGACAAGGAGGGACGTTAGCTCCAGGGCGGAGCAGCTGGTTTTTACCCTTCAGGGCGGGGTTCGATCCCCCGGCGTCCCACGCACGGGTCGATAGCTCGATTGGACGAGCACCCGGTTCTTACCCGGAAGGCGAGGTTTCGATCACCTCTCGACCCACGAACTACTCCGGCTTCGTCCAGTGGCAGGACGCGAGACTCTGACCCTCGCAACGTTGGTTCGATTCCAACAGCCGGAACTGAGGCGCTGCAAGCGCCTGGCTCTTTGACATCGCAGACGACGCGTGACGCGCACCACCTGGTGCGGGCGGTCTCCGTCGAGGTACGACGCGCGGTGCTTGTGACCGCGCTTTTTCCAGGGTGGTGTCAATGGCAACACGTGCGACTGTTCATCGCGAAGATGCTCGTTCGATTCGGGCCCCTGGAGCTGGACCTGACGGGTTTCGTCAACCCGTCGAAACGGACGGGTAACTCCCGTCCGAGGTCCGATGTTGCCCGTGCACCTCCCGGGGAGGACGCTTCTTCGTAAGAAGCCAGGCGTGTTCGACTCACGGCATGGGCTCCACGCAGGTGTCGACCAGTGGCCCAAGTCAACCGACTCTCGATCGGTGAACCGGGGTTCGATTCCCCGCACCTGCGCTACAATCACCGGTCATGGCGTACAAGGATCCTGAAGAACAGCGTAGGTACCAGCGCCAATGGGTCGCCAAGCGGCGCAGCGACTACCTTCGCGACAAGAGCTGCGTCAAGTGTGGCTCGACGGAGCAGCTGGAGATCGATCATGTGGATGCAAAACGGAAAGTGCACCACACGATCTGGTCATGGTCGAAGGCGCGGCGCGAGAAAGAGCTTGCGAAGTGTCAGGTCCTATGCCGGAAGCACCACAAGGAGAAGAGCGAAGCATCTCTCGACGGGACGTATGCGTTCGATGTCGCGCTCATCGCAAAGGTGCACACGCTCAGGACGCAAGAGAAGATGTCGATCCGGCAGATCGCATCGGTGACCGGCATGTCGTCGTCTCACGTGCACCGTATCGTGCACGGCGAGTCCAGGGCCTGATCACGCTCCGTTCGACTTCTGGTGAGGTCCCGGGGTTTTCACCTCCGAGAGGCGCGTTCGATCCGCGTACGGAGCACGAGTTTACGCACGGTGAGCAAGCCTAGTGGTTGCAGCGGCCTGAAAAACCGCCCAACGTGGTGCGATCCCACGACCGTGCACCAGAGGGTAGTGTTCAACAGCAGCACCTCCGCTTCGGGAGCGGATAGTGCGGATGCAACTTCCGCCCCTCTGACCGCAGCGTCACGCTGCCCATGGTGTCCGTAGCGATCTGGTGATCGTGGCAGGCTGTGAACCTGTCTCAGGCGAGTTCGATCCTCGTCGGACACCCCAGGACTGAACGGCGACCCGTAGCGCAAGCGACGACCGGGCGACGCGGGTCCACGTCCTTGCTGGCGGATCCAGGCGCACGTTTCCTAAACGAGCGGCACCGCGTTCAACTCGCGGCGAGGACACTGGTCGGAATGCGGGTGGGCACGCACCGTCGCGCCGACCCTCGGCCAGAGCCCACACGGCCTGGCCACTGCCTCGTGATGCGACTGGCGTCGCAGCTCCACTGTCCATGGAGTGAGAGCGGTTCGATTCCGCTACGAGGCGCTGACGGGTCCCAGGTCATGGCGGCCAACCGGTTTCCAAGTCCGGAGGACAGCGTTCGATTCGCTGGGGACCCGCTATGCGGCAGTCGTGCCGCAGAGAGCTGCGAGGCAGGGTCGGCTTCGCTGAACGGCGCGCGCCCGCGCCGTGCTCGGTCGAGGGCTGCTCGTCCAAGGGGAGGACGCGACGTTCGCAACGTCGAGATCGCGGTTCGAGTCCGCGGCGGTCCACAAAGCGTGCGTGCTCGCACGGGGTGAAGGCCGACGACCTCTGCATGACCGTCGCCGCTGCCGCCTGCGCAGGGAACCGCAGGCATGGGCTGCTAGTTCAAGGGGAGAACATCACCATGGCATGGTGAGGATCGCGGTTCGAGTCCGCGGCGGTCCACGAGGTGTGCTGGTCTCTCGCCGGGCGGCGTTGTCCTTGGTTATGGACGACGAGATGGGTTCGACTCCCATGGCCAGCTCTGTCGCCGCTCTAGCACCGGAGGGTGCGACCGCTTTGTAAGCGGCTCGGGACCGGTGCAACTCCGGTGGGCGGCTCAAGACGCGACCATGGCCTAGCAGTGGGCACCTGCCTTCCAAGCAGTCTGACGCGAGTGCAATTCTCGCTGGTCGCTCCGGGGCTGTACGACGCGTCTAACAGGCGCGCCGTAGCGACTCGATGGACGCATCGATGTCGCCCTGACGGTCGTTGCGTCCAAAGGAGCGTGACATGGCCGCTCACGACGACCGTCAGGCTTACCCCGACTGCGGGCGCCGCAAGGTGCGGCGATCGGTTGCCAGCCGATCATGGGCGCGTTCGATTCGCGTCGCCCGCTCCGATCCCACGACCCAGATGGTCAACGTCGGCTGCAACCCGACGGATTGCGGTGCGACTCCGCATGGGATCTCCGCGCTCGTGGCCCAACGGAAGGGCACCGGCTTTCTAAGCCGAGCGATGCTGGTTCGAATCCAGCCGGGCGCACTGGGCCTGTGAGGGGCCCCTCCAGGCCCATGCTTTGGGGCACAAGAACGAGGCGTCATTGCACGCCTACCCCTCACACGCCTCTCTCTTCCTCGCGGTCCCGCCGGATGCGGGCGCAGGTTTCCGATACCTGTTGCGCTGGGTTCGACTCCCAGCCGCGAGACTTGTGGTAGAAGACGAAGTACTGCCCCTGCCGGTGGACCCGGCGTCCGGTCTACGAAGCCAGATGGCGACTGTTCGATTCAGTCCAGGGGCGCCGCGGGAAGGGTCGTCCTAGCTCCCAACTCGGGCCCATAACCCGAGCCAGGCCGGTGCAACACGGCTCCCGCAACCACGCAGCGCGCAAGGTGCTGGGCGCCCCCATAAGGCGGCCTGCATGGGTTCGAGATCCCATCGCTGCGACAACGCGAGGCTACCTGGCGGGAGCAGCTCTTTCACACGGAGCAGCGCAGCGTTCGATTCGCTGGCTTCGCACGCGGAGCAAGGCAACTGGTGCAGCCACCGGCTCGACACGCCGGTCAGCCGGGTTCGATCCCCGGGTTCCGCACGGCTACGATGACATGAACGGGTCTGGACGATCTGGTTGATCTGGCGCGCCTGATATGCGCGCTGCGCTCGGGTTCAATTCCCAGCAGACCCACAACGCGCCCGCACGGAGACGAGCCATGGTCGATCATCTGCAGACGCTGGTCCTCAACCAGCACTACATGCCGCACCAGATACTGCCGTGGACCGCGGCCGTCTGCCTCACGTACACAGAGAAGGCCGACGCCATCGAGGTCTACGAGGCCACTGTCAGCTCGCCGAGCATGACGATCCACGTGCCCGCGGTCATCCGCCTGCGACGGGACATCGGCTTCAACAAGCAGAACGTCAAGTTCTCGCGGCCGAACATGCTCGCGCGCGACGGCTACCGCTGCTGCTACTGCGGCCTGCGCAAGAAGGCCAAGGAGCTGACCTACGACCACGTCATCCCGCGCTCTCGATGGAAGGGCCCGATCCACAAGATGACGTCGTGGGAGAACGTCGTGATGTCCTGCAAGCCGTGCAACACCCGCAAGGGTGACCGCACGCCGAAGGAGGCTGGGATGCGCATGCACTTCCAGCCCTACAAGCCGCTTGCGCTGCCGATGGGGCAGCCGCTGCTCGTCGACGTCGCGACGATGCCTGAGCCGTGGCGGCGGTTCATCCTGCCGGTCTCGCGGTCGGCGTGACACGAGAGCCAGTTGTGAGCTGGCTCGCAATGGAAGGTGGCGCGGGATGGTCCGCAACCGGCTTCGAACACCGGGCCATGGTGATGAGCCATGAGGGTTCGACTCCTTCACTTTCCGCTACGGAAGACGAACCGATCGAGGATCGGGCCCGGTTGCTAACCGGTGCGGTGCTTCGGCACTGAGAGGCGGGATCTCCGTCTTCCGCCAACGCGCGCGTCATACCCCGAACAGCAGCCGCTTCACGGGCGTCAATAACAGCGTCCAACCGGTACTGTCATGGGTTACGCTTCGACCATGCGCAACATCGACAAGTTTCCAGCTCGCGTGATGCCTCACCGCGGCAAGCTCGTTCACGCCGCCCACAACGAGACTGGTGTGGCGTTCACGGCATGCGGTCGCCGCGTGGGTCGGTACTGGATTTCCTCAGGGCGTCGTTACACGTGCGTTTCCTGCCGAAACGTCGTGCAACCGCATGGCTCGCGGGCGCGCTACGTCAACGGCTGCCGCTGCGCGCAGTGCACGTCCGCGGCGACCGGCTATATCCGTGGGCGCGCGCGAGCATCAACCTCGCTGAACCGCGCCGCTGCCTCGTAGAAGGAAGCTCTCCGCCGTCTGAGGCCCGCGGCGCTGGCGCGGCCTGCCGCGCGTGTGCTGCTCGGCCCAGACCCAGAAGGCGCGGATGCACGTTGGACAGTGGATCGTGTTGCAGTAGTGGTCGACGACCATGACGCTTCTCCATGTAGTAGCGAGGATGGGATTCGAACCCACACGTTCTCCGGTCTGGACGGAGCGACTCCTGCCGTTGGTCTACCTCGCCGTGCGCTCGGGGAGGCTTGAACTCCCAGTTGCCTTGCGGCCCAGGTCCTCGGCCTGGTGTGTATGCCTTTCCACCACGAGCGCGTTCGGGGCGAGGGAGTCGAACCCTGCATCGGCGTGCTTCAAAGGCTCGCCTACAGACGCGCTGTCCCCGAGTGCGCGAGGTCCGATTCGAACGGACAGTCCAGACGTTTTGAGCGTCCGAGGTCTACCGGTTGCTCTCACTCGCGCGTCGCGTGCCGCTGCCTGCCTCAGTCCTGTTGCAGGACTAGGCGCAGCGGCTGGCGAAGCAATAGCGAGCGGTTCACGCCGTCCACAGTACACCATCGCGCTCGTCACGCAAGTACGAAACGCGTGCCGTCGTGCTTGCGTCTGCTTGAGCTGCATGCTTGGCTGGGGGCATGGCAATGTTCGACGACGGCCCTCTCGCAACCTGTCCTTGCTGTGACGCGGCTCTGACGCACGGAGAAGTCTTCGCCTGCGTTCCGTGCTGGCACGCTGCCGATTGCGTCGCGGACGAGCGCGACGCTGTTTGCCTGGGCAACAGACCGCGTGGACGCGCATGGTTCTACAAGCGCGGTCGGGATCGGCGCGCTGCGGCGTACGAGAGGACGGGACGACTCACGGTCTGTCCATGCTGCGGCGGGGAAGTAGGCTTTGGCGCCGAATGCGCCTGCGCTTCATGCTGGAACGCGTGCTGGAACGACGGGTCTGCGCAAGAGCGAGACGCCGCGTACATCGACGTCGGTCGCGGTCGCGCATGGTTCTACGAGCGCGGCCAGCGTCTGCGTTCGAACGTCCACACGCTCTGCAAGGCATGCCTTCGTGCTCCGTGCGAGCCATCCGCGCCCTTCCGTTGACCTCGCAGAAGCAGGAGCCCGAGCCGGAATGAAGGAGCACTGTGATCTGTGTGGTGAACCCATGAAGGTCCACCACGCCGAGAAGAAGTGGGGCATCCTGGACAGCGCGACGGGCTACGGCTGGCTCATCGAGTGCCCGATCCAGTTTGGCGATGACATTCGAGACGGTCGCGTGCAGCGCGTGGATCCGACGACCGTGCCCGAACTGACGCGCGCGTCGGAGTGACGGAGTCAGTCATGGTGCACTCGTTCGGCGGTCCGCCAACGCATCCAGACGACGTCTGCTCGAACACGTCGCGGCCGCGGACAGAGCGCTACGGCACGACGTTCATGTGTCACGTGAACTGGTCGATCATGACCGACGGTCGCTACGTCTGCCTCGACTGCGGGCACGCGGGGCCCGTCGCGGGCTTCCGCGAGCAGGGCGACGCCGCGAAGTGTTGACATCGACGCCACGAGACTGCATGCTGGCTTCCGATGAGCAGCCGACTTCACCGCCGCGCCTGAGGGGCGCGCCCAGCACGAGCTGGGACCGGTCTGTCACTACCTGATCGTCCGAAAGGACATGCCGGTTGGCGCGAGGGACGCGCAGCTGGCCCACGCCGTTGGCCAGTCGGTCGACGGTCCGCATCCCGAGGACACGTACGTCGTCGTCCTTGCGGCGCGCGACGAGCCGCACCTGGCGCTCGAAGCAGAGCGCCTCGACGCGCACGCCGTGCCGCTGGTGCGCGTGCGCGAGACGGACGGCCCGTACGCCGGCCAGCTGACCGCTGTGGGCCTGCGCCCTGGCAGGAAGGGGGTGGTGGGCAGGTTCGTGTCGTCCCTGCCGAAGCTCAAGCCGTAACGCCAACGCCCCGGTAGCTCAGTGTCAGAGCAGCAGCCGCTTCTAAGCTGCAGGTCGGCCGTTCAACTCGGTCCCGGGGCACCATTCCGACGTAGCTCAGTAGGCAGAGTGCTCGATGGTGCTTGCACCGGAGAGAGGTCCCGTGTTCGAGTCGCGGCGTCGGAACTGACACGCATCCCTAGCTCAGATGGTTTAGAGCACCAGAAGTGAAGAAGCTGGTGGTCGCGGGTTCGAGTCCCGCGGGATGCGCCATCTACACCGTCGCCGCCGCTTGAGGTATCCTCGTGGCAGGCGAGCGATGCGGTACGAGGCAATTATCTGGGCGCTGCTCGGACTTCTATCCGTGATCTGGGTGCCGAAGACGCATCCATCGTGGAGCCGACTGGGTCTCGCTGGTCTCTGGGCCTTCTGGGTCGTCTTCGTCGTGTTCATGGGGCCACTCGGCCTGTTCGCGGCGCTTCGGTCGCATCACAAAGACCCGTGTCCACTCTGGTGGCAGCGCGGGAGGGACGCGTGAACTGCAAGAACTGCGGCGCCCCCATCTTGCTGACTGCCGAGCGATGCCGGTACTGTAACGCACCTGGCCTCCTCGTCGTCGAGATCCCTGACGCCATCAGCGCCATCGTGAACGATCCGGAGAAGATCGCGGACAACGCACGGCGACTCCGCGACAGGGTGGCGCGCGGTCGAGGATCGGTAGGCTTCGGATGAACCATCGACCGTCGCATCCGAAGCCTGCGATCTACTCGATCTACTGCCACACGTGCCTTGTGAGCGGCAAGAAGTACGTTGGCCAGACGCGAATGTCCGTCCAGAAACGGTGGCGAGGACACGTGTATGCCGCGCGAACGCGCAAGGACGACGGGTGTCCAGTTTTCATGGCCGCGATCAGAAAGTACGGCGAGCACGCGTTCGTTAGTGAGCTACTGGAGACCGTAGGCACGCGTGACGAGGCAAACGCAGCCGAAACTAAGTGGATCGGATGGCTCAACACGCTCGTGAACGACGGGTACAACATCGAGCGCGGTGGCGGGGCTCGCGAAATGAGCGAATGGACCCGCACGAAGATGAAGGCGACAAAAGGATCACCCGCGAACGTCCAGGCTGCGCGTGCGCGGTCGCTGGAGATCGTTGCCGCAACACCACGGCATGTGCAGCTCGAATGGGCCGCGCGCGCGCGGGCGCAACAAACGCCTGAGAAGTTGAGTGATCGCGGCAGACGTTCGAACGCCGAATGGACGCGTAGCAAGCGTAGCCTGGCGAAGCAGGCTTTTTGGGCGTCAAAAACGCCAGAGGAACGAAGCGCCATCGCGAAAACGCGTCTCGCGAAGCATCCGGATGCCGCCAAACGTGGTGCTCAGGCGAGGTGGGCTGCCACGACGGCCGAGGAGCGCGAGATGCACGGCCGCCGTGTCGCCGCTGCCATCACGGATGAAGGTAGGGCGAGCATTAGTCGCGCGAAAAAGGCTTGGCATGCTCGGCGGAGGACTCTGCGTCTGGTGCTCGACATCGCTGCGCGTCCGGTTGTCGAGCCGATTGGGTACGGGTGCTGAACATGAGGTCTGCCGCCTTCGTCACGCCAACGATGAACCGTCCCGAGATGCACGAGCATCTCTACAACGTCTTTTGCTCGCAGACTGTCCGCGACAAGCGACTGTACGTGCTCGACGAGAGCGTTGCGCCATCGCCGTTCTTCTCGCGCATCGTAGACACCGCCGTCGTCTACCGCCACGAGCCCGCGCCGCCACCTGACGGCGTCACGCACATCGGTCGCGCACGCAACCGACTGAACTCAATGACGACCGAAAGCGTACTACTGCACCTCGACGACGACGACTGGATCGATCCGGTCTACGGCGAGTTCATGATCGACCGACTCGGAGACGCCGACCTGTGCAAGCTCGACGTCTTCGACATCTACCACGCCGCATCAGGCTGCATGTTCCGCTGGGACACGCGCAGCTACGGAGGCACGCACTACGTCATCAAGGGGGCTGAGGTCGTCGAGACGACGATCACGCCCGACGAGATGCCTGCGAGTTTCGCAGATGCACTACACATTGGTTACGGTTTCAGCTTCGTGCTTCCGCGCAAGAGCTGGGTCAAGGTGAAGTTCCCGGACTCCGGCACCGAAGACATCCCGTGGGCTCGCGAACTGCGTGACCAAGGCGGCCGCATCGTGTTCGTGTCCGACGCGCCGCATCTCGTTCGGCATCTGGCGCACGAGAAGTCCAACTCCCCTCACTACGCCACCGAGCGCCTGGGTCCCGTCGGAGCCGCTGGGCTACCAATGCTGCGCGCTCACTTGCGATCGCGTATGCTCGACAGCATGCAGTCGATGTACGAGCTTCCGCAGGGTCGCGACATCACGCTGGAGCCAGGCGCCAGGTACTCGATCCTGGCGTGCATCAAGAACGACCACACGTTGCCGGCCATCGACGCCCGGGTGAAGAGCTGGGGACTGACACTGACGAGCGCGCGAGACAACGTCAGCGCCAAGGAGTTCGGAGCGAAGACCGCACCGAAGGGCTATCGCTTGGCCCACTTCGAGGGTCAGGCCGGCAACAAGCGCCTCACGATGCCGTGGAGCGCCCCCACTCTCATCGCCATCTTCGACAAG
>Ga0335082_10009598_pt1 | contig 10512 bp, 10 predicted proteins | sample Lox_Sample_41_FD_206718 | JGI IMG/M metagenome (GOLD analysis project Ga0335082, IMG submission 206718) | Soil microbial communities from Loxahatchee National Wildlife Refuge, Florida, United States - Lox_Sample_4.1 | ecosystem: Environmental > Terrestrial > Soil > Wetlands | place: USA...
GCCCGGCGTGGTCGGCGCGATCAGCGCGCTGATCGCGCTGTACGCGTTCCAGATGCTGCCGGTAAACTATGCCGGGCTCGCGCTGATCGCGCTTGGCGTCGGCCTCATGGTGGCGGAGCATTTCGTGCCGGGCTTCGGCGTCCTGGGAATCGCCGGCATCGTGGCCTTCGTGATCGGGTCGATCATGCTGATCGATACCGACGCTCCCGCTTTCCGCGTGCCGTGGCCCCTGATAGCAGGGGCAGCCGCCGCGAGCGCGCTGTTCCTGATGCTGGCGCTCGGCCTCGCCCTCAGGGCGCGCGCGCGGCCCGTGGTGAGCGGTCGCGAACAGATGCTGGGCGCGACCGGCGAAGTGCTCGAAAATGTCGCCGGCGAAACTTACGCGCGCGTTCACGGGGAAATCTGGAAAGTGCGCTCTGGCATCCCGCTCGAGCGCGGTCAAGCCGTGCGGGTGACCGGCATCGACGGTCTGTTGCTGACCGTGGCGCCCGCGCAACAAGGAGAGACAAAATGAGTCTGGGATTCAGCTCGATCGGCGGCCTCGTTATTCTGTTTCTGGTGGCGATTTTCCTGGTCAACGCCATCCGCATCTTCCGCGAGTACGAGCGCGGCGTCGTGTTCACCCTGGGGCGCTTCTGGAAGGTGAAGGGGCCGGGGCTCGTGATCATCGTCCCCGTCATCCAGCAGGCGGTCAGGGTCGACTTGCGTACCGTGGTGCTCGAAGTGCCGACCCAGGACGTGATCTCGCGCGACAACGTGTCGGTGAAAGTCAGCGCCGTGGTGTACCTGCGCGTCATCGATGCGGAAAAGGCGATCATCCAGGTCGTCGATTACCTCAACGCCACCAGCCAGCTCGCGCAGACCATGCTGCGCTCGGTGCTCGGCAAGCACCAGCTCGACGACATGCTGGCGGAGCGGGAGAAATTGAACCTGGACATCCAGCAGGCTCTCGATGCGCAAACCGATGGCTGGGGGATCAAGGTCGCCAACGTCGAGATCAAACAGGTCGACCTGACCGAGTCCATGATCCGGGCGATCGCCCGGCAGGCGGAAGCCGAGCGCGAACGGCGCGCCAAAGTGATACACGCCGAGGGCGAACTGCAGGCTTCGGAAAAACTGTTCCAGGCCGCCAAGATATTGGCGCAGGAGCCGCAGGCGATCCAGCTGCGTTATCTGGAAACGCTGACGGTCATCGGCGCCGACAAGAATACGACCATCGTATTTCCGCTGCCCATGGATCTATTGACGCCCTTTCTGCAGCGGATGAACCAGGGCGCGGCCGGCGCAACCCCCTGACGTGCTTCTGCGGTTTCCGCCTGGACGCAAACCGTCATTGGCCTGCGGAGGAGGTTCCTTGTTTGGCGCCGACGCTGTTCGCGTTCTGACCTCGACAATTCTTGTCGCCGCGTGCGCGCATGCATCCGCGCCGGCGGTCGGCCGGGCGGAGAAGCGCAACATGGAATTGGTGGGCTACCACGACCTGCAGGGCGGCGGCGCCTACTAGCCGCTGGTGCATGCGCAGGGCGGGCGCTGGATCGCCTATATCGGCCTGCACGGCGGCCGCTTCGGCACGCATTCCTCCAACGAGAACTTCACCCCGATCTATTGCCGGCGCATCATGTTCTTTGCCCATTTCAACGCCGGCGTGCGCGCGGTGGACATCCGCGACCCCACCCATCCGCGCGAAATCGGCTATTACATTCCCGCCGCCGCCGGCGGCGGCGCGACCTACACCAGCAACGTCGAAGTCAACGACCGCGGCTACATCTACATTGTCGATCGCGCCGGCGCGGACGTGCACATCCTCGAACTCAGCGGGCCGGCACGCGCGTTCGCCGCTTTCGAGCAGAGCGACTAGGCGTTAAGGCTGGAGAGCCAGTATCCACGCGGCTTTCGGCCATTCCTCCCCTTCGGTCTGGACCGCTTTCTCTCTTCGCCGCTTTTGTGGAATACAAACAGATCGGCTTGCACAACCGCCGCATCCGTCTGCGCATCGGCCTGAGCGAATGCCGGCCGGACGCGAATGCGGCGGCTTCGATTGGCGGCGGCGTGCGCCGCCGGAAGGAGAAGTCAATTCTTCAGCCGGTAGCCGGTCCTGAAGATCCACCACACTGCGGCCAGGCACAGCAGCATGAAGACGCAGGTCATGCCGACGCTCACGGCCACGCCGACATCGGCGATGCCGTAGAAGCTCCAGCGAAAGGCGCTGATCAGGTACACCACGGGATTGAACAGCGCGATCTTCTGCCACAGCGGCGGCAGCATCGCGATCGAATAGAAGCTGCCGCCGAGGAAGGTGAGCGGCGTGACCACCATCAGCGGCACGATCTGCAGTTTCTCGAAGCCGTCCGCCCAGACGCCGATGATGAAGCCGAACAGGCAGAAGGTCACGGCGGTGAGCGCCAGGAACAGCATCATCCACAGCGGATGCGCGACCTCGTAGTCGACGAACAGGCGCGCCGTCGCGAGGATCAGCATGCCCAGCATCACCGACTTGGTGGCCGCGGCGCCGACGTAGCCGAGCACGACTTCGACGAAGGACACCGGTGCCGACAGCAGCTCGTAGATCGTGCCCGACCACTTCGGCAGGTAAATGCCGAACGAGGCGTTGGAAATGCTCTCGTTCAGCAGCGACAGCATGATCAGGCCCGGAATGATGAAGGCGCCGTAGCTGACGCCGTCGATCGCGCCCATGCGCGCACCGATCGCGGCGCCGAACACCACGAAGTAGAGCGAAGTCGACAGCACGGGCGAGGCGATGCTCTGCATCAGCGTGCGGAAGGTGCGCGCCATCTCGAAGCGGTAGATCGCGTAAACGGCATAGCGGTTCATGAACGTGCCCTCACCAGGCTGACGAAGATGTCTTCGAGCGAGCTTTCGCTCGACTGCAGGTCCTTGATGTCGATGCCGTGTTCGCCCAGCGTGCGCAGCAGCGTCTCGATGCCCGGCTCTTCGCCCTCGGAGTCGAAGGTGTAGACGAGCTGCGCGCCGCCCGCCGCGAGCTCGAGGGCGCGCCCGGCAAGCTCCTGCGGAATGCGCGCGATCGGATGCTTCAGGTGCAGCTTCAGCTGCTTCTTGCCGAGCTTGCGCATCAGCGCGGCCTTTTCCTCCACCACGATCAGCTCGCCCCTGCTGATCACGCCGATGCGGTCGGCCATCTGCTCGGCTTCCTCGATGTAATGCGTGGTGAGGATGATGGTCACGCCGCTGGCGCGCAGCCCGCGCACCATCTCCCACATGTCGCGGCGCAGCTCGACGTCGACGCCGGCAGTGGGTTCGTCGAGGAACAGGATCTGCGGCTCGTGCGACAGCGCCTTGGCGATCATCACGCGGCGCTTCATGCCGCCCGACAGCGTCATGATGCGGTTGTCCTTCTTCTCCCACAGCGACAGCTCGCGCAGCAGCCGCTCGCACAGGGCGGCGTCGCGCGGCTTGCCGAACAGGCCGCGGCTGAAGTTCACCGTGGCCCAGACGCTCTCGAACGCGTCGGTGGTCAGCTCCTGCGGCACCAGGCCGATCTTGGCTCTCGCGGCGCGGTAGTCGGACACGATGTCGTGGCCGTCGGCGAGCACCGTGCCCGAGCTCGGGTTGACGATGCCGCAGATCACGTTGATGAGCGTGGTCTTGCCGGCGCCGTTCGGCCCCAGCAGCGCGAAGATTTCGCCGCGGCGGATTTCCAGGTCGATGCCTTTCAGCGCCCGGAAGCCGGAGGCGTAGGTCTTGGTGAGTCGCCTGACTGAGATGATCGGCACGCGCTTTCCTTCGGATGGTCCAGCCGCGATTATATTGGAGCGAGGGCGCTTGCCCGGAGAGGCAGGACTGGCGCGGTTCTCGGACAGATTGCGCAGGCGCCGCGGGCGCAGCGGCCAAGCCGCGCGGCCCGGCGCAGCGGCGCCGGCGCCTGCGCGAGTCCGCGCAATTCGAACCTGGCGGGGCGGTGCTGCGCGCTGCCCCGGGGCCGGGCGCCGGCCGTTCACGCAGCCCTTGCGCACACGCCGAAATGCCATTAGGATTTTGCCATAACAAGAACGACAATCATTATTTATGGGAGGATAAAATGAAGAAATACCCTTCGCGCGTGATCGGCAGTGAATCGCGCCGGCGCTTGCTCGCCGGTGTCGCCGGTATCAGCACGCTGGCGGCGTTGGGCCCGGGCCGCGCGCTGGCCGCGCCGTTGGGCGGTTCGGGCGCGCTCGGACTGGCCGAGATCCCGGACGGCACGCTCGCTGAGCAGTTGATGTTCGCGCTGCCGGGCAAGGTGCCGCTGATCAAGAAGTCCTTCCGTCCGCCGAATTTCGAAACCCCGCTCCAGTATTTCCGCACGCCGATTACGCCGAATGACGCGTTCTTCGTGCGTTGGCACCTGGCGGGGATTCCGGAATTGAAGCCGAAGGACTACGCGCTCACGGTGAGTGGAGAAAGCGTCGACCATGAAATCAAGTTCACGCTCGAGCAGCTGAAGAGCGATTTCAAGGCGGTCGAGATCACTGCCGTATGCCAATGCTCGGGCAATCGCCGCGGCCTGTTCCAGCCGCATGTCGCCGGCGTGGAATGGGGCGTGGGCGCGATGGGCAATGCGGTCTGGCGCGGCATGCGCTTGCGCGACCTGCTGGCGAAGGCCGGGCTCAAAGGCAATGCGCTCGAGGTGGTGCTGAACGGCGCCGAAGTCCCGGCGATCGATAAGACGCCGGATTTCGTCAAATCACTGCCACTCGATGTCGCGCTCGACGAGAACACGATCGTCGCGTATGAGATGAACGGCAAATCGCTGCCGCACTGGAACGGCGGCCCGGCGCGGCTGATCGTTCCCGGCTGGACGGGCACGTACTGGACCAAGCAATTCGTGAGCGCCAAGGTGGTGTCCAAACCGGAAAAGAACTTCTGGATGAGCACCGCCTATCGCGTGCCGCGCGACAAGTACAAGATGCGGCATTTCAGCTCGCAGCTCTACGCGCCGAACGAGCCGATCACAACGATGGTGGTGAATGCGCTGGTCACGTCGATCCAGTCGGGGCAAAAGATTGCGCGCGGCAAGCCGATTCCGGTCAAGGGGATTGCCTGGGACGGCGGCGCCGGCATCGACCGGGTGGAAGTGTCGACCGACTACGGCGCGAGCTGGCACAAGGCGAAGCTCGGCAAGGATCTCGGCCGCTTCTCGTTCCGCGAGTTCGCGCTGGAGCTGCCGACGCGCGAGAACGGCGCGCTGCTGGTCATGGCGCGCGCCACCAGCAAGAGCGGCGAGACGCAGACCGAGCAGCTGCTGTTCAACCCCGCGGGCTATCACCATAACGTGATCCAGCGCATCTACGTGGAGGTCGTATGAAGACGATGGCGATGCGCGCGGTGCTGGCGGCGCTGCTGTTTGCGGCGGCAGTCGGCGCCGTGGCGCAGGAGGACAAGATCGTCCTCAAGGACGGTCCGGGCAAGGATAAGGCGATGCAGTGCATCGCCTGCCACAGCATGGATTACATCCCGATGAACTCGCGCTTCCTCAACAAGGCCGGTTGGACGGCGGAAGTGAACAAGATGATCAAGGTCTTCGGCGCGCCGATTCCGGAGTCCGATGTCGCGGCCATCGTCGCCTACCTCACCCAGAATTACGGCGCAGAGCCGGCCAAGTAAGGCTGGCGCCGGCCCGCCCGGCTGCGTTCCCGCACAGACGCCTCGCCGCTGCCGCGGCGGGGCATCTGTGTTTTCAGGCCCTACTTCTTCCAGCTGGTCATGTCGTCGACCTTGACGTCGTACTTCGCCATCTTGGCGGTCGCTTCCTTCTTCGCATCGGCTTCTATGCTCTGGAACGCCTCGGCCAGCTTGTAGGCGAACTTCGCCAAGTCAACGGGATTGGGCTTGGTCTGGCCCGTGAGCATCACGCGGCCGACCAATTCGACGTAAATCTGGGCGGCGAGGTCCCTGGTCTGGCGCTCCAAGGATTCGATTGGGGTAGCGGGGGCATCGTGGGCACTCATCGGCTTGCCTTCAAGGTGGTTGTTGCGGAAAACACCATTATGCCGCATCGGGCGCGCGCCACGCGGCTATCCTGCGTGCGTGCCGGCGCGCCGCCAGGGACGGCCATGGCCGGTTATTCGGCTGCCGCGGCGGCGGGGCCGGGCCGCCCGAAAGGCGGCCGCGCCAGCCAGATCACCGGTATCAGGGCGATCAGCACGCAGGCGGAAAGCCAGAAGACGTCGTTGGTGGCGAGCATGTTGGCCTGTCCCGAAAGCAGCCGGTCGAACACCGCGTTGACCTGGTCGGGGGGCATGCCGGCGGCGCCGAGGCGCTCGGAGAACAGGGTGCTCTGCGGCGCATAGACGCTGATGTGCTCGGCGAGCTGGGTGCGGTGCAGCGATTCGCGCCGCGTCCACAGCGCGATCGCGAGCGACGTGCCGAAGCTGCCGCACATCGTGCGCAGGAAGTTCTGCGTGCCGGCGGCCGAGGCCATGCGCTCGGGGGCGATGCCGCCGACGTTGATGCTCACCAGCGGCGCGAAGAACATCGAAACGGCCACGCCCTGCAGCAGCTGCGGCAGGGCGATGGTGGCGAAGTCGGCGCCGGTGGTGAAGTGCGCGCGCAGGTAGAAGCATAGGGCGAATACGATGAACGCGACGGTGGCGAAGCGGCGCGGGTCGATGTGCGCCAGGCCGCGGCCGACGAAGGGCGCCAGCAGCACCGCAAAGATGCCGACCGGCGCGAGCGCGAAACCGGCCCATTGCGCGGTGTAGCCCATCTGCGTCTGCAGCCATAGCGACTGGATCACCATGGTGCCGATGAATACGCCGTAGGCGAGGCTCAATGCGAGTGCGCTCATGCCGAAATTGCGGTGCCGGAACAGCTCGAGGTCGACGATGGGATGCGCGTCGGTGAGCTCCCACACCAGGAACAGACTGAAGCTCACGACCACAACCACCGCCAGCGCCACGATGAAACTGGAATTCAGCCAGTCGAGCTCGTTGCCTTTGTCCAGGAGCACCTGCAGGCAGCCGACCCAGGTCACCAGCAGCGCCACGCCGACGCGGTCCAGCGGCCGTCGCAGCAGCGGCGTCTCGCGGTCCTTGAGCAGCTGCCAGACACCGAAGGCGGCGATCGTGCCTATAGGCAGGTTGATGAAGAAGATCCACTCCCAGTGCGCGTTGTCGGTGATCCACCCGCCCAGCAGCGGTCCGACGATCGGCGCGACCACCACGGTCATGCCCCAGATCGCGAGCGCCATGCCGCGCTTTTCCGGCGGGTAATTCCTGATCAGCAGCGCCTGCGACAGCGGCACCATGAAGCCCGCCATGGCGCCCTGCAGCACGCGCGCGCTGATCAGCACCGGCAGGCTCCAGGACAGCCCGCACAGCAGCGACGCGAAGGTGAACATCGCCGTCGCGATGGTGAACATGCGCGCCTGGCCGTACCGGTCCGACAGCCAGCCCGTGAGCGGCACGGTGATGGCATTGGCGACCGCATAGGAGGTGATGACCCAGGCGCCCTGGCTGGTCGCCGCGCCCAGGTCGCCGGTGATCGCAGGCAGCGATACGTTGGCGATGGTCAGGTCGAGCACCTGCATGAACGTGGCCATCGCCAGCAGCAGCGTCAGCAATACCGGCGTCTTGTGCTCGGAATAGTGCGTGGTGTCCGGCATGGTCGGCCCGCCTTGTGCCGCTAGCGCGCGCCGGACTTCTTCGCGGCGGCCGGATGCGCGCGCGGCGGCAGCTTCGGCGCGGCGCGGTCCCCGCCGCCGTTCGCCTTGATGATCGCGGCAATGCGCTGGTCGGCGAGTTCGGTGGGCGCGGCGTAAACCTCGGTCTGGTAGGCCGGGGCGGAGCGCGCGGTCGCGGGCTGGAGGCCGCCGTCGCGCTCGTGCGTGTCGACCTCGACCAGCATCGACAGGCCGAGCTGCAGCGGATGCTGCGCCAGTTCGGCCGGATCCAGGGCGATGCGCACCGGCACGCGCTGCACCACCTTGATCCAGTTGCCGGTCGCATTCTGCGGCGGCAGCAGGGCGAACGCGCTGCCGGTGCCGGCGCCGAATCCGGTCACCTGCCCGTGGTATTCCACCGCGCTGCCGTAGATGTCGGCGAGCAGTTTCGCTTTCTGCCCCGGGCGCAGGTTGAGCAGCTGCCGCTCCTTGAAGTTCGCGTCGACCCACACGTGGTCGAGCGGGATCACGGCCATCAGCGGCGTGCCCGGGGCGACGCGCTGGCCGACCTGCACGCTGCGCTTGGCGACGATGCCGGAGACCGGGGCCGGCAGCGTGGTGCGCGCGTAGGCGAGATAGGCCTCGCGCACGCGCGCCGCGGCGCTCTGCACTTCGGGATGCGTTGCCACGGTGGTGCGGTCGACCAGCGTCTCCTGTGCGGCGAGTTGGCGTTCGGCCGCCAGCAGCGCGGCACTGCCGCTCGCGACCGCGTCGCGCGCGTGCTGCAGTTCCTCGGCGGGCAGGGCGCCGCTTGCTGCGAGCGGTGCGCGCCGCGCGAGGTCCTCGCGCGCGCGTTCGAGCTCGGTCTTGCGCAGCGCCACGCCGGCCTCGAGTTGAGAGGTGGTCGCGACGAGATTGCGCACCTGGCGCACGCTGCGCGCCAGCGCGGCCTCGGCCTGATCGAGCGCAATGCGCGCGTCGGCCTGGTCGAGCTGCACCAGCGTCCGACCGGCCTTGACGTAATCGGTGTCATCGGCGCCGATGGCGAGCACGGTGCCGGCGACCTGGGGCGTGATCTGCACCAGATTGCCCCCCACGTAAGCGTCGTCGGTGGATTCGACGTAGCGGCCCACCAGCGCCCAGTAGACGCCGTAGCCGATGGCGGCGGCGAGGAACAGTACGAGGAGAAATAGCAGCAGCCGCGCGCGCCGTCCGTTGGGCGGCGCCGCGTCGCCTTTATCGTTGGGGTTCATGCAATCATCCTTGCCGTTTCCGCATTACGACGCGCCCGCCGCGCGGGCTTCGTCGAAGCCGCCGCCGAGCGCGCGCATCAGATTGATCGAGAGATCCAGCTCGCGCGCGCGCAGGTTGGCGCGCAGGTTCTGCTGTTCGAGCAGCGGCGCCTCGGCCGCCAGCACCTGCAGATAGCTCGCCACGCCGGCGCGATAGCGTGCGTTCGCAAGGTCGTAGGCCTCGCGCGCATTGACGAGCGCGCGCTCGAGCTCGGTGCGCTGCGCGTCCACCGACTTGAGCGACGCCAGCTGGTCGACGACTTCGCGCAGGGCATCGACCAGGGTCTGGTTGTATTGCCCGACCGCGAGATCGTAGTCGGCGTCCTTCGCGGCGAGGTTGCTGCGCAGGCGCCCGCCGTCGAACAGAGGCAGGCGCAGCGCTGGGCCGAAGGACGGATCCTCGCTGCGCACCGTCAACAGTTTGCCGAAGTTGATGCTCTGCACGCCCACCAGGGCGCTCAGATTGACGTTGGGATAGAACTGGCTCTTGGCGGCGTCGATGTCGCGGCGCGCCGACTCGACGCGCCAGCGCTGGGCCACCACGTCCGGCCTGCGCCCGAGCAGGTCCGCTGGCAGCGCCGCAGGCAGCGCTATCCGCAGTTGCTGCAGCTGCGGTCGCGTGATGGCGAGGCCGCGGTCCGGGCCCTTGCCGGCGAGCGCCGCGAGCAGATTGCGCCCGAGCGCAATCTCCTCTTCCAGCTGGGTGATGCGCTGCTTTGCGGCGGGAATCGATCCTTCGGCCTGTTTCAGTTCGACGTCGGAGTCCAGGCCCGCGGCGACGCGCTGCCGCGTCAGGTCGAGCAGCGCCTGGCGCTGCGCTAGCAGCGCCCGGGCCAGATCCAGCTGTTCGAAGCCGCGCGCGAGCTGCGCGTAGGCGCGCGCAACCGAACTTGCGAGCAGCAGCCGCACGGCATAGGCGTCCACCTCGGCCGCCCGCGCCTGGCCGAGCGCGGCGTCGTAGGCCGCGCGGTTGCGCCCCCACAGATCGAGTTCGTAGTTGAAGCTTGCCGCGAGGTCGGTCTGCGTATCCCAGGAGCCGGCGATCGGCGGCGGGAAGATGCCGTTGCTGGAGTAGCGCTGGCGCACCACGCTGGCGCCGGCGTTTGCCTGCGGTGCCATCGCTGCGCCGTAGCCCGCCGCGAGCGCAAGCGCGCGGTCGATGCGCGCGCGCGCGCCGTCCACGCCCGGATTGCCGGCCAGCGCTTCGGCGATCAACGCGTCCAGCTGGGGATCGCCGAAGCGCTGCCACCAGTTCGAAGCGGGCCAGGCATCCGCCGACAATTTCGCTCCGGCAAGCGTCGCTCCAGCCGCCAGGGCCGCAGGGTCGGCGCGCACGGCTGCGGGGGCGAGCCCCTCGAAGCTGGCGCAACCCGCGGCCAGAGCGGTGGCGGCCAGCGCGGCGAGCGCGCCGTGCAGCCGCCGCCGTGTTACGAGCCGCATCATGCGTTTGCGACCATGCGCTGCAGCAGCTGTTCGAGCTGCTGCACTTCGCTTTTGTTGAAGCCGCGCAGCAGGCGATTGAACGCCTGCACCAGCGCTTCGAGTATGCGCGGGTACAGCTTGTTGCCGTCGGCGGTGAGTTCCAGGCGCACAGTGCGGCGG
>Ga0335082_10009601_pt1 | contig 10510 bp, 14 predicted proteins | sample Lox_Sample_41_FD_206718 | JGI IMG/M metagenome (GOLD analysis project Ga0335082, IMG submission 206718) | Soil microbial communities from Loxahatchee National Wildlife Refuge, Florida, United States - Lox_Sample_4.1 | ecosystem: Environmental > Terrestrial > Soil > Wetlands | place: USA...
TCTCGCTTACTGATTGTTCGCTCATCGAGGGGCGCATCGGCGGCCGCGAGCAGGCCCTTGTTGAATGGTGGTACCAGCGCAGTCGGCCGGTGCTGATCCGCGCCTGGAATGAGTCGCGTCCAACAGATTGCCCGGTCGGTCCGGTAGAGGAATAAGGTTTCCGCTTACATGTCGCAATATCGGACCTGGAACCAATTAGCAACCCCGTCCCCACAATCTTCTATTGAGGTCGCAGAACCCTCATTCCAATCATTGATTCTCGACGCGACTTACGAGGGCGCGAGCCTTGGTACTGCCACGGGTTTTGTAGTTGAAACGCTTCGTGGGCCGGCGCTGATTACGAATCGTCATGTTGTCACGGGCCGCGACAATGAGACCGGAGTCCCTCTTTCAAAGACGGGGGGCATTCCGAATTCGTTGACCATTCTTCAAAACAGCAGCGTACTCGGCCAGTGGGTCCCGACGACTGAGAGGCTTTACGACGGCGACGAGCCGAAGTGGATCGAACATCCCACGTTGAAGTCGAAAGCGGACATTGTCGCCCTGCTTCTAACTGATCTCGCTCGAACAAAGCTGTATCCCTACAAGCCAAGGGACGCTGGCCTAGGTATCAAGTGCGGTCCCTCGGACATGGTCAGTGTCGTTGGATTTCCGTTTGGACTCACGGCGGGCGCGGCATTCGCAATTTGGGCTACCGGGTTCATCGCAAGCGAGCCCGGAATCAACCTAGATGGTTTGCCCAAGTTCCTGATCGACTGTCGCAGTAGAAAGGGACAGTCGGGCTCTCCAGTAATTGCCTATCGGAGCGGTGGCCCCGTATCGATATCTCATGGCGCTACTACGCATTACAGCGGACCGGTCTTCGACTTTTTGGGTGTGTATAGCGGGCGAATCAATGAGCAATCCGATCTGGGGATTGTTTGGAAGCGCTCTGCGCTCGTGGAGCTAATCGACTCGATCAAATAGGGGATTCTTCCCCTGTTAGACGACGTGATCGGAACTGGCGTACGCTCTTTCGTCCCCGCCTCGCGTGCCCGATTCGGAGATTGGAATATTGAAGATGAAGCTCTCAGGCGTCATGGTCGCGGCAGCCCTTTCCTCGATCGTTGTCGCAGCTCACTCACAGCCGCTTGAGCTGAAGGGGATACAACTGGGCATGACTCCTGATCAAGTAGACGAGAAGGCGCCCGGCCTAAATTGTGCGCAACGGACGACTCCGATCGGTATTGCCGACTGCCACTACCTGCAACGCTGGGAAGGAGGCAGTACATCGAGCATCGGCGAACTGACTCATCTCGCCGATCAACTTACAAGTACCTGGACGTTCTCCTTCATCGACCAACGACTCGGGCAAATAAGGATCCGCATTCCCGGGGACTCGTTTGAACCTATTGAGCGTGCGCTAGAGGCGAAGTACGGAAAGCCGCTAGGCGATATAAAGATCGGGCGCAACTTCTTCAATGCGCCGATACAGACGCGCTTCTACGTTTGGCCCGGGAAGGGTGAACAGCTGATTGCGTTCATTGAAGACGCTCCCCAGCCGACGGGAGCGGTTGTGCTCATCGCCGATTCGTACATCAAGGCAAAGCAAGCCGCCGACGCGGCCGACGACAAGAGGCGCGCGAAGGGCCTGTAGGGAGTTAGCGCCTCGCGCGTAGGTAGGTGTACAGGGTTTGCCGTGAGATCCCGTAGGTGCTGGCGATGTGGGACTTCGCGATGCCCTTCTCGGCCATATCGCGGACCGTGGCCACGTCCTCGGGCTTGAGCGCCTTCTTCCTGCCCTTCGCGTACTTGCCGGCCGCCCTGGCGATCGCGATGCCCTCGCGCTGGCGTTCCCTGATGAGCTCGCGCTCGAACTCCGCGAAAGCGCCCATCATGTTGAGCAGCAGCTTCGCCATGGGCGAGGCGCCGGCGGTGAAACTGAGGTTCTCTTTCACGAACTGGACCGTCACGCCGCGGCTCACCAACTCGTCAACGATCTGGCGCAGATCCATCAGGTTGCGCGCCAGACGGTCCATGCTGTGGACGACGAGCGTGTCGCCCCTGCGGACGAATCGCAGGCACGCCTGCAGCTGCGGCCGGTTGGCGTCCTTCGCGGACACCTTCTCCTCGAAGGTTTCGTCCAGTTCGACGCCGTCGAGCTGGCGCGCCGTGTTCTGGTCGATGCTCGAGACGCGGATATAGCCGACACGTGCCATGCTGCCCCCCTGCCGTGAGTGTAATGGCAAGTCTATAACCCCCATTACCACGTGTCAAGAAATACCGAACTCGACAGTAACTTGACACCGGGAACTGGCGTCAAGTTAGGGTAGAGCAGCCTTTACACCAGACTCGATGGTTCGGCTTTCGGCCAGAAGCAGACGTTTGACCGCGGAGAGTAGACTAGTCCTAGATGCGTCTCGGAGGAGGCGATGGACGGGACAAGAAGCGCATCAGGACATGCGGTGTTTGCATGCCTACCCCTCATCTGCGCGCTCACCCTTGGGGGATGTGGGGCTGAAGGTCTCCTTAGAGCGGCCGGAATCGACGAGCAGCATCCCAACGGTGCATTTTTCGCTTACCAACACCCGCGACCGTTGCATTTGGGGCGACCACTCGCCGAAGCTCAGGACAACCACATGTCGGCCCAGATATTGGCCATTGTGGTACGGGACGGTCCAGGTTCTTGGATAGATGCCGCGGATTGGGACGAATATCGGATAGCGCTATCCAATGTGGGCCATGCTCCGCTGAGTGTCGCAAGCGTTGACCTGATCGATGCTGTCGGTGTCAGCGTGAAGGCTCGCGACAGTGCTCGCACCCTTGGAGAGGATACGCAACATGTCGGAGCGCGCTACAAGAGCGCCATTGCCCAGACCGCAGAGGTCGGAGTTGTTGGCGTCGGCGTGGCCGCCACAGCGGCCGGCGCTTCCCTGGCTCCCTCGCTAGTATTCCCACCTCTAGCAATTGCAGCGGCCGGGACGGCCGTTACCATGGGGGGTGTCCGACTCGGCGTAAGTCAATTATTGGAAAATGAGGTGCAGCGGCGTGCGGCAAGACTGCCCATTCGAATCGAACCGGGCACACGTGCGGACTTGCATTTCTTCTACGCGATTACTCCGCTGCCTATGCGGGCAGAGATCACCTATTCCAGCGTTGAAGGAGAACGCCGACTGGCCGTCCCCCTGCTCTCGCAGGCCGGCGTACACACAACTGGTCTTCACCCGCCGCCTGAGCTCGTCCGCACCATTCAGCCGGACTATCCTGATGAAGCGGTGATGGCTGGTATCGATAGCGGATTCGTGAAGGCTCGTGTGCATGTAAGCAGCTACGGTCGGCCGTACAGGGTCGAGATCGTAGAGGCGCAGCCCTCTGACGTGTTCAACCGGGAGGCTGTGCGCATTCTTTTTCAGCAACGGTATACATGGGGCGACGACTGCGTTGTCGAGGAAACGGTCGAGTTCAACAAGGTCAGGTCTCCCCAATAAAGGGCTGTGCGGGCGCATGGAAACGTCCGCTATGGGTCGGCAAGAGACGATGCGGCGAGGCGCCTAGCGTGTTGGCCTTTGACATCTGGCAGCCGAGTCTTCTACTCATTTCGCAAAATGAAGCACAACGGTTTTTGTCAGCTGTCGGCGACGAACTGAGGCGGTCTGGCGCGTGGAACGTGAAAACTCATGCGGACCGAGTCGAGTTCGGCGAATTTCCAATACCGAGATGCCGTCAACCGGCAAGCCTTTCGGGCGGCTCTATCTTCGTTGGGCCGGATGGCGGCGTGGGGTTCGAGGGTAAAGTTTCCTGGCTTACGCTGGCTGCTCCGCTCTTCGTATTTGGAGTCGTGGCTCTGCTGATGGCTTTGCGAATGCCGCTGGAGAAGTGGTGGTTTATCGCACTAATACTTGTCCTGCCTTGGGTTCATCTGCTGTCGATTCAAACGCGGGCGAATGATTGGTTAACCGGCCTGGTGCGACAATCAGCCACTGCGATGTCGGATAGCCAAGCGCCAGTGGGCCAGCCAAACTAATCAATGTCGGCTATGGGTCGCCAACGGACATCCGCGCACGAGGAAAACGGGAAAGTTTCGAAAAAATTTCCCAGCTGAAAAGCGGCATAGGTATTCGCGGCACGCGCGTGGCGCTTAGAAGCGGTACCCGTCGCGGTACGGTCGGTGGGGTCGGGGCGGACCGGTCGCAGAGCGCGCGAGAACCGTACTTGCTGACGCGCGTGGGGGTATGGCTGGGGGTACGGTCGCGTTTTTCGCGGCGCTCGCAGGGAGGCTTTCCCTCTGTAGAGTGCCGGAAACGACGCTAGCCCCCGCCTCCACCAACAAATGAAAAGGCCTACCCGATGTTGGGTAGGCCTTTTCATTTGTTCGATCGAGTCGCGGGAATCGGTCCCCGGCCGTGCCACGGACGGGGGGCGAGCCCGGGGTTTCGGAGGAATGAACTGCTTCATTCCTCCGCCGGGCGAGCGGGCGTTCGATGCAGCGAACGCCCTGGACTGATTCCCGCCCGCCTCCACCCAAGAATGCGGGCATCCGCTTCGTCAGTCGCCACCTCCAAAGGGGTAGCCGTTTCTTTGTGCAGCGCAACGTCGCATTTCACCGATCATCCGCGTCATTCGGGTCCTACAGCCTGATCGGCGCAGGCCGATGGTTGCCGCCACGTGGGTGGCGCACCCTGACCATATGATCTGGGTGCTCTACGCGATGTTGGCGATCCTCCTGCTACCCACCGCGGCGGTGGTCGCAATCTATGCCTCGCGCATCCGCTTTTCCCGCCTGATCGTCGCTCGCACCGTGCCCGCGCAGTCGTCGCCGAAGACCAGCCGCCGCACAATCATCGTCGCGGGCGACAGCACGGCGTTCGGCGTGGGTGCGCTGCCCGCCGAATCGACCGCCGGACGCCTGGCGGCGGCATTTCCGCACGCGCGCGTCATCAATGTCGCGCGTTCGGGCGCCCGCATCGGTCATGTCACGGAGCAGCTCGCAGCCGCCGGCATCGAATACGCGGACCTGGTCCTGATCCACGCGTGCGGCAACGACGTGCTCGAGTTCCGGTCACTCGAGAAGGTCGAGCACGATTTCTGCCTCGCGATCGCGCGCGCGAAGGCGATCAGCCCCAACGTCGTCCTGATGCCGGGCCACAACTTCAGCATCGCGCCGTTCTTCCTGCGTCCGATGTCCTGGCTTGTCATGCGCCACGCGGTAAGGGTGCACGCGCTGGTGAAGCGCCTCGCCGACGAGCTCGGCGTGATCTTCGTCGACCTCTTCAAGGACCCGCACGAGGATCCGTTCCACAAGGAGCCGCGCCGCTATTACTGCCCCGACGGGCTGCATCCGTCCGGGGAGGGTTACGGGCTCTGGTTCTTCACGCTGATTGCGCAAGTCCCGCTCACGCGCTTCCTGCAGGACGGCAGCGGCGACTGATCCGGGCGACGAAGCCGCGTTCGCTCAGGCCTGCTTTCTACGATATCTGGTTCGCTCCGAACCCGCGCCAAGTCGCTGCCGCTTTGGGTGTCGTATGTCATGGAAGCGTTGCTGCCACGATTTGGCGGGGCCTAGGCATGCGTTTGCTGCCGACCCATAGCCGACATCGTATTGAGGCCGTGTTCCTGCATCTAATTGGTCAACGCTTTGCGAAATGCGTCCGGGTCGCTTAACCGGAGCTCGAAGGAGCGGCTGGCACCATGAGCCGACAAGTAATCAACCACGACACGCCGACTGAAGAAACCCTTCTCAATCCGAACATCTTTGATTCGCGATCTCGGTACGTCAATCTCGAGGCCGTAGATCTCCGGCAAGAACATCAGCGTGAATGGAAATTGAGGGCAAATCACCAATTTGGATGTCGTGACCGCCACCATCAAGCAATTGCGGGCACCGCCGATTCTGCTAATGATCTTTCGCAGCGACCTTCCACTGGCCCGCGTCTCCACAAAAGAACTGTTGCCAGGCGCTACCGCTCGTATAGGTCGCCCTGTGACTCGTCGAAAGACGATTGACGCAGCAATTACCGAGGCAATCCAGATCGCGATGCGAAGTCCGTCGATATCTGCGCCGGTTGGATCCACTCGCTACCTGAGCCCAAAGAGGGGCGGCAATCGACCCAAAGTTGACATTTCAGTCATTTTGGACCGCACGCTCGTTCCACCTCCAGGTCCAGCAGCTTGTCGATCTCGCGATCGCTGCGGGCCGGGTATTGGTTACGAAGCTGCTTCCATGTGCCTTCTATGTCGGCAAGACAAACCTCCCGATCCCGGCTCACGCTCGAAAACGCTGCCAGGCTCCAAATCCCGAAGATCGCGAAACTAGCAACTAGCACTGCACCGAAGGTCGGAAGGTTCATCTCCGCTCGTCTGCGGGCCTCAAGTTGATCCAGGAGGTTGCGGACATTACTGAGCGAGCGCTGCTCGATTGAACGCTGATGATCCTCCGTGAGCGAGCTATCGACACGAGATTCGCTTGGCGATCCACTTTCCCGGCCGATGCTGGTCGTGTCCTTCGGTCGGCCCTTCAAGACACTCTTGACTACCAAGAGCGTGATGGCGGTCAGGACGATAAACGAGGGTACGATTATGTATCGCCTTGGAGACGCACATAAGATCAGGAACGTCGGGAGAGCCGAGACAACAATCGCTTCCCTCAGGATCTCCAGGGTCTTTCTCATCGGTTATCGACCCAAAGCGGACCTACTCGTACTGCGCCTCAATGATCACAGAATGCCCGAACGGCTTCCCATCGATCATCGCCGGACGAAACTTTGTATGCGCGACCAAGTCGAGTAGGTATTCTCCAAACGATGAAGAATCAGTCTCGAGCACGCGGCCACCAGAAACCGTCCCGGTCTCGTCAACGGTCACCAAAACGCACGCGTAGGCAGACCTCGGATCGGCCCGAGCCGCTATTCGTATAGGCGCCTGAGGCGTTGGAGGAGTCGCGCCGGGCGGCAACGGGACGTCATATTTTGCGAGGCATGTTTTGTAGTGCGGCGTGAGCTCTCCACCACTCACGCACGCCGTCAAGGTGACAGCGATCAAAGCGAAGATCGGTCTCACAGGGGAGCTTTCCGGGCGAAAGTGAGCGCATTGTGCCTGCGATGCCGCCGATTGACACCCACCTGAGCAGGTAGGGTTCGCCCGCGACTTCAATCTCCGTTATTGGCCGGCTACCGACCCATAGCCGACATTGCCGGGCGGCTCATTTCAAGTCGTCTGTCGAAGCGTACCGGGCGTTCACGGCGATCGCCTCCTGGAGGACCCGATCATCCTCGGGGGCTGATCCGCCAAGCGAAGCGTAGTCCGCCCTCTTGGACGATGGTCCACCCGCCTCGAGGGTGGTCACGACACGAAAGATGGCCCAACCGAACGCGCCGACCAAAATGAGCAGTAGAAGACTGGCCGTCAGATCACTCATTCAACCTCCGCTCGGGCAATCCAATCTCACAACCGGCCCAGAGTTGGCTTGGCCGTGGCCGGCTACCGACCCATAGCTCACATTTTGACTCAGCCTGAACCCGGTTGAAGCAGATCCCATAGATTGCCGTAAATGTCCTCGAACACGGCAACCGTCCCATATGGTTCGGCCTTGGGTTCACGCACGAACCTGACGCCATTTGCGGTGTACGCACGGTAATCACGAGCAAGATCGTCCGTGTAGAGGAACAGGAACACCCTGCCGCCTGTCTGGTTCCCAATTCGTTGTTCCTGTGTTGAATTGACGGCGCGGGCCAGGAGAATTTGCGCTCCGCCGTTTCCGCGAGGTGCGACTACCACCCATCGCTTTTCTTGCTCCGGGACCCATTTGTCCTCCACGAGGACGAACCCGAGTTTTCGGACGTAGAAATCGATGGCCTCGTCATAGTCTCGAACGACAACCGTAACGAGTGCAACGGACTGCCCCATGCTCATTATTCGTCGGAGGACGTTAGATGGGATGCTTTCGACCCATAGCAGACGTACCCGTCTAGAACTTCGCTACGACACCCGTGCTCCAATGATTTGTTAGGCGGCATTTCCCGTGGCCTTCCCCCATCTTGTATCGATCCATGCCAACGATGGAAATCCCGCTTCATTCAGGGCGGTTCGGACATCGTCGTCTTCGAGAATCTGCGCCGTGAAATGCTGTCTCCATTCGGCCGCCGCCATCACGTAGGAAATGGACATATGCACCTGCCGCTCATGGCGGGTGGCGCGCTCGATGGTTATCTCGACATCGCCGATCGAAGGAAAAGGTCCGGGCTCGACCGTGCGGAGCCACTGAGGATCGAATCGCTGGAAAAGCAATGCACCGCTTGGCGCGACGTGCCGGCGACATACGAGGAGTTGCGCGCGGCGGAGAGCCTCGTCGCTTACATTGATCAGATTGCTCGGCAAGAGTACTACGTCGAATGTGCGATCGAGCATCAACTCTTCGATGTCGCAGCACACTCTTGTTGCAGCGCGCGGCACATGACGCAACATGTCCGGGGAATTGTCCACGGCGGTTACAGAGTGCCCCTTGTCGAGGAGCCGCCGCGTTAGGCGCCCCGTGCCGCAGCCGAGATCAAGCACCGAGCACCTTGGTGGAAGGTGCTCAGCGAGTATCTCCAACTCTTGGCGGTAGGGTAGGTTGAGATAAACCTCGACGGCGCAACCATCCCGTGTGATTGCGCCAGGGCCTTCGCCGCCCGTCCGCTCGACCTCAGATGTACTTGCGGGGCCGGTGCTCATGCCGACTAGCTGTCATTGATACCTGCGGGGGACAGGTTGCCCGTTAAGGCCAAATCTTGATCGTGCCCGCCACGAGGGTCAAACCGGTTTGGCAAGGTCCGCTTCTGGCCGATAGCGGTCGTTTATGGGCGACAGGTTCAGCCCATCGTCGCCCGGTGGCATAGACCACGGCGATCCGCGCGTCCAGGTCTTTCTGCCCGACTGTGTGACACTCCGCGTCGCCAAATCGTGGGAGAACAAGGTTGAGGGCAACTTGGCATCGCTGGCAGCAGTTCGTGAGGGCAAGGCCCGGGCTCAAAGCATTTTCGGTGTGCGTGATCGAGGTCGGTTACGTGCTAGTCAGGATGCAAATTAAGGCTGTTGCCGCCGGAAACGCGATACTGACCGAATGGATAGTCGCCTCTCCGCCAGTCAACCCTCCAAAGCCCCGAATTTCCGAATATTCGGTTGGAGTTCGTGCCGCCCCCTCACCTCAACCTACACTCGGATCAATCGAGTTCCAACCGCCGGCGGTCGGGGTCGCGAAAAGTTGCATAGCCCATTCCGTGCAATAGCAGTTGTACAGCGACCACGATGGCGATCGTCAGGAATAGGTAGTTAAAAAGGCCGATCTCGCCAATCCAACGCCCCAATCGAGTGTTTGGCCAAATGAAAAGGGCAGCCAAACCAACCACGATATTTAGCGGAAATATGCAATACGTTAGAAGTCCAGCTTTCGACAATCGCGCGCTGAGATTAACGTCACCACCAATCCGCAGGTCCCGTCTCCGCGCGGCGCGGGCGATCCAGATCAAGATGATCAATGCCCCAACAATCAGTGGGGTAACGATAGTAAGCGGTAGGTACATTTCCTTGGGCCTTTAGGGACCGCCAGATCCTCCATAGTAACCATTGGGAAGACCGCCGCATAACCCGTTGCAATAGAGGTATGTGCCCGTGTATATCCCGGCGATGCCGGAGCCGACGATCAACAGCCCGGACCCTACTTGGGTCACAAAGACATTACTATAAGTTGTGCCTACGCCATAAGCGCCCGAACCCAGCGTACCCGTAATGCCGCCAAGTAGAGCGGCTCCCGATGAGTTTGTGCCATACATCCTGCTCAGGGTGTCGTTCGTGCAATCGGTTACGCATTGATTGGCAATGTTCAGCCGATTGGGGTCTATTCCCGGATGTGAGCCAGGATCGAATCCGCTGTAGTCATGCGGGGTATCCGAAGCCGTCGATTGTCCGCTAGAACCGGAAGACGATGTTGAGGTAGACGACGAAGAGGTACCGTCATTGCTGTTTCCGCCATTATCGTTGCCATTAGGGTTGCTGGTTTCGCTGCCGCTTCCGGCGCCACCGCTGGTACCGCCCGCGTCATTGCCTGCCCCGCCGTCGCCGCCTCCCCCGCCGTCGCCGCCTCCACCACCACCGCCATTATCGAAGCTACCCCCCGTCCCAGGGGCGTGAAAGAACCCATCGCCGGGAGGGCCATCGATACACGACTTCTGAGCGAGCATATTTCCAACGACGCAGGAGAAGCCGTTTGGGTCGCGGAACGTCAATGGGCTGTTGATCACGTAGGCGTATTTGTTAAACGCTTGAGGATTGCGGCCCGAGCCTTCGTTTGTAGGATCGGGAGAAAGGAAGCGGCCGAGGCTCGGGTCGTAGACTCGCCCCTTCATATTGATGAACCCGATCGGGTCGAGGTGCTCGTGGCCCGTAAAGCCGTCATTCGTCGCAACCCCAGAGAGCGTGTTGCCGGTATCGTCCGCTCCCGAGGGCAAGCGCCGCTTGCCGTGCGCGTCGTAGGAAAGGCGCTCGGTAGGAGTGCCAG
>Ga0335082_10009602_pt1 | contig 10509 bp, 10 predicted proteins | sample Lox_Sample_41_FD_206718 | JGI IMG/M metagenome (GOLD analysis project Ga0335082, IMG submission 206718) | Soil microbial communities from Loxahatchee National Wildlife Refuge, Florida, United States - Lox_Sample_4.1 | ecosystem: Environmental > Terrestrial > Soil > Wetlands | place: USA...
CCTGGTGGTACTACCTGCCGTTCCTGCCGGCGATCCTGTTCCCCTGGCTGGTTTGGCCGCGGCTCTGGCGGGGATTGAGAGAACACTTTCAGAAGAAAAAAGAAGTCGACTCCGGAACGCGATTCCTGTTCGCCTGGCTGGCCCTGACCGTCCTGGGCTTCTCGCTGGTGAGCGGCAAGCAGGTGAAATACCTCGTGCCGATGCTGCCGGCGTTTGCGCTGCTGGCGGGCGATGCGCTTGCGCGCCTGCGCGCGCCTGCGCGCGCCTGGGAGCTGCTGCTGCCCGCGGCGGGTTTCGCGGCGCTGCCCGCCGCGCTCGCCTGGATGCGCGCGTACCCGGAATCGCTGCGGCTGCCGGAATGGGCGGGCGCGCTGCCGCTCTGGCCGCTCGCGGCGCTGGCCGCTGCGCCGATCGTGCTGCTCGTGTTCCTGCGCGCCGAGGCGCCCGCGCAGGCGCGGGCGCTCGCCTTCGCGGTGCTCTACGGCGCGGTGGTGCTGAGCGCGGGGCTGCTGCCCGCATTCTCGCCTTACAACGATTCCGGGCCGGTGGCGCGCGAGCTCGCGGCACTGCAGGCGCAGCGGCTTCCGCTCGCGAACCTGGGCAAGTACCACGCGACCTACAACTTCGCCGGCCGGCTGCGCGCGCCGATCGAGATCCTCGACCCGCCGGAGGTGCGTGACTGGGTGGCCGCCCACCCGGACGGGCGCGTGCTGACCGTCGAGCACCGCCGCGTCCCCGCAGGCGCGAACGCGCCAGAGCTCCAGGTGCGCTTTCGCGGCGCCTGGGTCCAGCTCTGGCGCGGCGAGGCGCTGCTCGTGGCGCGCCCCGAGCTGCGCTAGACTCGCAGCTCGTCTATCTGAGCCGGGTCGGAGCGCGCATGAACATCTGGATCGAGGGAGCCCTGGTCGGCGCGGGCATCGCGGCCGTGCTCATCATCTTCGAGTATCTGGCGATCCAGCGCGAGATCGCCGAGCGCTCGAAGCGCATGGCGAAGAAGGTCGAGTGGGATTCCAACCAGCACGCCCGCTTGCGCGGCATGATCCGCTTCGGGCTCCTCTTGCCGATCGGCTGCGCGATCGGCGCCTGGCTGGTCTGGGGCTAGGCCGGCGGCGTCCGGCATTCCGCTTCTACGCCGGCGATGACAAGCCGCCTCAGGCGGCCTGCTTGAGCACCATCGCCTTGTCGGTCGCTTCCCAGGTGAACTCGGGCTCCTCGCGGCCGAAGTGGCCGTAGGCGGCGGTCTTCTCGTAGATCGGGCGCAGCAGGTCGAGCATCTTGATGATGCCGCGCGGCCGCAGGTCGAAATTGGCGAGCACGAGCTGCCCGAGCCTGTCGTCCGGCAGCTTGCCGGTGCCCTGCGTGGTGACCATCACGCTGGTGGGCTGCGCCACGCCGATCGCGTAAGAGACCTGCACGAGGCACTTCGAGGCGAGGCCCGCGGCGACGATGTTTTTCGCCACGTAGCGCGCCGCGTAGGCCGCCGAGCGGTCCACCTTGGAGGGATCCTTGCCCGAGAACGCGCCGCCGCCGTGCGGCGCCGAGCCGCCGTAGGTGTCGACGATGATCTTGCGGCCGGTGAGGCCGCAGTCGCCCTTCGGCCCGCCGATCTCGAAGCTGCCGGTCGGGTTGACGAGGTAGCGCACCTTGCCCTTCACGAGGTTCTTCGGCAGCACCGGCTTGATCACGGTCTCGATGACCGCCTCCTCGATCTGCTTGTGCGCGAGGCCCGGCGCGTGCTGGGTCGAGAGCACCACGGTGTCGATCGCATCGGGCTTGCCGTTGACGTACCGGATCGTGACCTGGCTCTTCGCGTCGGGGCGCAGCCAGGGCAGGCGACCGTCGCGCCGCACTTCCGACTGGCGCTCGACGAGCCGGTGCGAGAGGTAGATCGCCACAGGCATCAGCGTCGGCGTCTCGTCGCAGGCGTAGCCGAACATCAGGCCCTGGTCGCCCGCGCCCTGGTCCATGTCCACCGCGCGATCCACGCCCTGCGCGATGTTCTTCGACTGCTCGCCGTAGGCGACCACCACGGTGCAGCCGCCCGCGTCGAAGCCGATCGCCGGGTCAGTGTAGCCGATGCGCTGGATCGTGCGGCGCGCGACTTCCTGGTAGTCGACGTGCGCCTCGCGCTTCTTGGTGATCTCGCCGGCGAGCACGACGAGGTTGTCCTTCACCAGCGTCTCGGCTGCGACGCGCGCGCCCGTGTCCTGGCTTAGAATCGCGTCGAGCACCGCGTCGGAAATCTGGTCGGCGACCTTGTCCGGATGGCCCTCGGAAACCGACTCGGAAGTGAACAAGAATTCGCTCATGGGCGGTGCAGGTGCAAGTGGTGGCTGCGCGCTCGCGCCGAAAAAGGGCTGCAAGGATAACAGATGTCGCGCTTCCTGATGAGCCTCGCCGCCCGCCTGCCGCTGCCGATTCTGCACGCGCTCGGCGCCGCGCTCGGGTGGGCGGTGTATGGGCTGTCTCCCACCTACCGCCGGCACTTGCGCGAGAACCTCGCGGCGGCGCGGCTCGACGATCCGGCCACGCGGCGCGCGGCGATCGCAGGCGCCGGCCGCATGCTCGCCGAGCTGCCCGCAGTCTGGCTGCGGCCGCGCGCCGAGGTGGCGGCGCTCGTGCGGCGCATCGACGGGCGCGAGCTCGTCGACGCCGCGCGCGCGGCGGGCCGCAGCATCGTCTTCCTCACGCCGCACCTGGGCTGCTTCGAGATCGCCGCGAAGCTGGCCGCGGACGAATTCCCGATCACCGTGCTCTACCGCGCGCCGAAGATGGCCTGGCTGCAGCCGTTCATCGAGCGCGGCCGCGGCGAGGATCGCGTGCGCCTCGCGCGCGCCGACGTCTCGGGCGTGCGCGAGCTCGTCGCCGCGCTCGGGCGCGGCGAGGCCGTGGGCATCCTTCCCGACCAGGTTCCGGGCGCCGGCGAGGGCGAGTGGGTCGAGTATTTCGGCAAGCCCGCCTACACGATGACGCTCGCGGCCAAGCTCGCCGCGCGCCCCGGGCGCGCCTGCCTGCTCGCGTTCGGCGAGCGCCTGCCCGGCGGCGCGGGCTACGTGCTGCACCTGCGGCCGATGCCTGCGCTCGAGCCCGGCGAAAGCGAGACGCGGCGCATGAACCGCGCGCTCGAGGCGCTGATCCGCGAGTGCCCCGGCCAGTACCTGTGGGGCTACAACCGCTACAAGCGCCCGCGCGGCGCGACCAGGCCGCCCTCGGAGGCCGGGTGAGCCGAATCCTCGTCGGACTGCTGTGGCTGATCCAGCTTCTTCCGTTTCGGGCCGTCGCCCGGATCGGCAGCGCCGCCGGCTCGGCCCTGTTCTGGCTGATCCCCGAACGCCGGCGGGTGACGCGAACCAATCTCGCAAAATGCTTCCCGCAGCTGGCGCCGCGGGATCGCGAGCGCCTGGCCCGCGCCCACTTTCGCGCGGTCGGCCGTGCCGCCGTCGATCACGCGCTGCTCTGGTGGGCGCCGCGCGCGCGCATCGAAGAGCTGGTGCGCATCGAAGGCCTCGAGCGCTTGCGGGCGCTCGGCGGCGCGCCGGCGATTCTGCTGGTGCCGCATTTTGTCGGTCTGGATGCGGGCGCGACGCGCCTGATCTGCGAGGTCAACATTACCGGGATGTACTCGCGTCAGAAGGACGCGCGATTCGATCGCCTGCTGTACCACGGCCGGACCCGTTTTGGCGAGCAGCGCGCCTACTCGCGCCAGGAGGGCATCCGGCCGATCCTTGCGGCGTTGCGCGCTGGCCGGCCGCTCTTCTATCTGCCGGACCAGGACTATGGGCCGCGCGATGCCATCTTCGTGCCGTTCTTCGGGGTTCCGGCGGCCACGGTCACGGGGCTGTCGCGCATCGCGCGCATCGCCCGCGCCAGGGTGCTGCCGTGCGTGACGCGGATGCTGCCTGGCGCCGGCTACGTGCTGCAGATCGACGCGCCGTGGGAGAATTTTCCGACTCGTGACCTTGCCGCCGACACGCGCCGCATGAATGCCTACATCGAAGGCCGCATCGCCGAGATGCCCGAGCAGTACAACTGGATGCACAAGCGCTTCAAGACGCGCCCGCCCGGCGAGGCGCGCTTCTACTGATGGCGAAGATCCGCGTCGCGGTGCTCGGCGTCGGCTACATGGGGAAGTTCCACGCCGAGAAGTTCGCCGCGCTGAAGGACGCCGAACCAGCCGGCATCGCCGCCGCCGAGCTGGTCGCGGTCGCCGACGCGGACGCTGCGCGCGCGGCCGGAGTCGCGCGCGCGCTCGGCTGCGCGCACACGACCGACTTCCGCACGCTGCTCGGCAACATCGACGCCGCCTGCGTGGCGGTGCCGACAAGCCGCCATTTCGAAGTCGCCCGGGCATGCCTCGAGGCGGGCGTGCACGTCCTGGTGGAGAAGCCGCTCGCGCCCACCCTCGCCGAGGCCGACGCGCTGCTCGCGCTCGCGCAGGCGAAGGGCCTCGTGATGCAGGTCGGGCACCTGCAGCGCTTCAACCCCGCGTTCCAGGCGCTCGCCGCGGACACGGCGCGGCCCCTGTTCATCGATATCGAGCGCCTGGCGCCGTTCAAGGCGCGCGGCGCCGACGTGGACGTGATCCTCGATCTCATGATCCACGACCTGGATCTCGCGCTCGCGCTCGCGCGCGCGCCGGTGGAGCAGGTGAGCGCGAGCGGCTTTCGCGTGCTCACCGACGCGATCGACATCGCCAACGCGCGCATCGAGTTCGCCGACGGCGCGATCGCGAGCGTTTCGGCGAGCCGCGTGAGCCAGGCGCCGGTGCGCAAGCTGCGCGTGTTCCGCCACGACGGCTACGTCTCGGCGGACTTGCAGGGCCAGAAATTGCGCTACGCGCGCCGCTCGGCGGCGGGCGGCGAGGCGGGCATCGAGGTCGTCGAGCGCGGCTTCGAGCGCGTCGACGAGCTGAGCGCGCAGGCCGAGGAGTTCCTGCGCGCGGTCGGCGGCCGCCGCGCGCCGCTCGTGAGCGGCGAGCAGGGCCGCCGCGTGCTCGCGCTCGCGCTCGACGTGGCCCGGCTCGTCGACGAGCGCCTCGCGCGCCACGCGGAACTGCAATGAAGTTCACGAAGATGCAGGGGGCGGGGAACGATTTCATTGTTGTTGATTGTCTGTCCTCGCCGTTTGACTTGAATGCCTTTCAAATAAGGAAGATCGCGGACCGTCACTTCGGCATCGGCGCCGATCAGGTCCTGGTCGTGGAAAAGGCGCAGCAGGCCGGCGTCGACTTCCGCTACCGCATCTTCAATGCCGACGGCGGCGAGGTCGAGCAGTGCGGCAACGGCGCGCGCTGCTTCGTGAAGTTCGTGCACGCGAAGGGCCTCACGAAGAAGCGCGCGATCTGCGTCGAGACTCTGGGCGGCGTCATCGCGCCGCGGCTGGAGGACGACGGCGAGGTGAGCGTCGACATGGGGCCGCCCAGGATCGAAGCGCTCTCGGAAATGCTGCGGGTCGGCGACGAAACCATCGAGGTCGCCATCCTCTCCATGGGCAATCCCCATGCGGTGCAGATCGTCGCCGACGTCGACGGAGCGCCGGTCGGGACCCAGGGACCGTTGATCGAGCATCACTCGCGCTTTCCCGATCGCGTCAACGCCGGGTACATGCAGGTATCCCGCCGCGACGCGGTTTCGTTGCGAGTCTGGGAGCGCGGCGCGGGAGAGACGCTCGCCTGCGGCACCGGCGCCTGCGCCGCGGTGGTCGCGGGCATTCTGCGCGGGCTGCTCGATTCCCCGGTGGCGGTGCAAACGCGCGGCGGCACGTTGACCATCGCTTGGGCCGGCGGCGACAATGCCGTCTGGATGAAGGGCCCGGCGAAGACCGTGTTCGAAGGCGAGATCGAGCCATAACAAGAGGCCGCCATGGACGCTAAAGAGGTCGCGCAGTTCCTCAAGACGAATCCGCAGTTCTTCGACCAGCACCCGCAGCTGCTCGAGTCCATCTATGTTCCGCACCCGCACGGCGGGCGCGCCATCCCGCTCACCGAGCGCCAGATCGTCACGCTGCGCGAGAAGCTGAAGCAGCTGGAGGCCAGGCTCGCCGAGCTCGTGCGCTTCGGCGAGGACAACGACGCGATCGCGGAGAAGGTCCATCGCCTGGCGCTCGCGCTGGTGGGCGCGCAGGACTTCGCCGCCACCGCGCACGCGCTCTACTACCACCTGCGCGAGGATTTCGCGGTGCCGCACGTGGCGCTGCGCGTCTGGGGCAAGACGCTGCTCGACGGCACGCTCGAAGGATCGGCGGTGGATCCCGAGCTGCGCGGCAAGGTCGAGACCATGGGCGCGCCGCAGTGCGGGCCGGCCGCCGGCAATCCGTTCCTCGCGCTGTTTCGCGACGCGCAGGCCCCGATCCGCTCCATGGCGCTGGTGCCGCTCGGGGCGACGCGCACCCTGGGCGTGCTCGCGCTCGGCAGCGAGGACCCGCAGCGCTTCTTCGCCGAGATGGGCACGCTGTACCTGCGCCGCATCGGCGAGCTGACCGCGGGCGCGCTCGCCGCGCGGACGTGACGGATGCGGTGAACGACGCCGACCTCGGCAAGGCCTGGCTCGAGGCGCTCGAGCACCAGAGACGTCTTTCTCCGCATACGCTGGCCAATTACGCCCGCGCCATGGGCGTGCTGTTCGCCCTCAAGGACAAGACCGGCCTGCGCGAGATCGATGCGCAGCAGGTCCGGCGCTATGTGGCGCGCCTGCACGCCTCGGGGCTCTCCGGCCGCTCGCTCGCGCTCACGCTCTCGGCGTGGCGCGGCCTGTACCGCTGGCTCGCGCGGCACCGCGGCTTCGCGTCCAATCCGGCCCAGGGCGTGCGCGCGCCCAAGTCGCCGCGCCGCCTGCCGAAGGCGCTGTCGGTAGAGCAGGTGCAGCAGCTGCTCGAGGCGCCGGAGGCCGCGGCCCGCGCCGCAACGCCGCAGGACAAGCGCGACCTCGCGATGTTCGAGCTGCTGTACTCCTCGGGACTGCGCCTCGCGGAGCTCGTGGCGCTCGACTGCGACGACGGCCGGCTCGACCTGCGAGAGGCCCAGGTCACCGTCACCGGCAAGGGCGCCAAGACGCGCACGGTGCCGGTGGGCGCGCGCGCGAGGGAGGCGCTGCGCGAATGGCTGAAGGCGCGCGCGCTGGTGGCGCGGCCCGAGGAGCGCGCGCTCTTCGTCGGCGCGCGCGGGCGGCGCATCGCGCCGGGCACGGTGCAGGCGCGCCTGCGCGCCTGGTCGCGGCGACGCGGCCTCGGCGCGGCGGTCCACCCGCACATGCTGCGGCACTCGTTCGCGAGCCACGTGCTGCAGTCTTCCCAGGACCTGCGCGCGGTGCAGGAGATGCTCGGTCACGCGAGCATCGCCACCACGCAGGTCTATACGCACCTGGACTTCCAGGCGCTCGCCAAGGTCTACGATGCCGCGCACCCGCGCGCGCGCAAGCGATGAAGTCGCTGCACCTCAAGCCCGGGCGCGACAAGTCGGTGCGGCGCCGCCATCCCTGGATCTTCGCCGGCGCCGTGGAGCGCGTCGACGGCGCGCCCGCGAGCGGCGAGACGGTGCTCGTCAAGGCGGCCGGCCAGCCGCTCGCGCTCGCCGCCTGGAGCCCGCGCTCGCAGATCCGCGCCAGGGTATGGAGCTTCGATTGCTCGGCTCGCGTGGACGAGGAATTCTTCTCGGCCAGGATCCGGCAGGCCATCGCGCTGCGCGACTCGCTGCCCGCCGCGAAGCACACCAATGCGCTGCGCCTGGTGCACGGCGAGTCGGACGGGCTGCCCGGCCTCGTCGTCGACCGCTACGCCGACGTGCTGGTCGCGCAATTCCTGGCCGCCGGCGCCGAGTTCTGGCGCGAGGCGATCCTCGATGCGCTCGCCGAAACGACGGGCTGCGAAGCCGTCTTCGAGCGCTCGGACGCCGAGGTCCGCAAGCTCGAGGGCCTCGAGCCGCGCGCGGGCTTCGCGCGCGGCGACCGGCAGGCGAACCGCTGCCCGATCGTGGAGCACGGCCTGCACTTCCGCGTCGACGTCGAGCAGGGACAGAAGACGGGCTTCTTCCTCGACCAGCGCGAGAATCGCCAGCGCGTGCGCGCGCTCGCCGAGGGGCGCGAGGTGCTCGACGCGTTCTGCTATACGGGCGGCTTTTCGGTCGCCGCGCTCGCGGGCGGCGCGAGGCACGTGACCGCGGTCGAGAGCTCCGCGCCGGCGCTGCAGGTGGCCCGGGAAAATCTCGCGGCGAACGCCATTGACGAATCGAGGATCTCCCTGCAGCAGGCCGATGTGTTCGCGTTCCAGCGGCAGCTGCGCGATGCGGGGCGCGGTTTCGACCTCGTGGTGCTCGACCCGCCCAAGTTCGCGCCGGGCGCGGCGCAGGCGAAGAACGCCGCGCGCGCCTACAAGGACATCAACCTGCTCGCGCTCAAGCTGCTCAGGCCGGGCGGCCTGCTGGCAACCTTCTCGTGCTCGGGCGGCGTCCCGGCCGAGCTTTTCCAGTCCATCGTCGCCGGCGCGGCCGTCGACGCGGGCGTGGATGCGAAAATCCTCGAGCGCTTCGGCGCGGCCGCGGATCACCCGGTGGCGCTCAATTTCCCGGAGGGCGACTACCTGAAGGGACTGCTGGTCCGGGCCTAGGAGACGACATGTTGCTGCGAATGCTCGCCATGGCCCTGTGCGCCGCGGCTGCGCTGCCGGCGCAGGCCTATTCCTTCCTGCCGGATTACGACGAGGCGCCGAACCTCGCTGCGGCGCTCGAGCGCGCGCGCGCGCAGCCCGGCAAGCACGTGCTCGTCTACTTCGGCATGTCGGAGTTCTGCCCGCCCTGCAAGGCGGCGCGCGCGATCCTCGAGCGCCCGCGCGTGCGCGAGGCCTGGCGGCCGAACTACGTGGTCGTCGGCATCGACCTGTTCGCGCCGACGAAGGAGGAGCGCGAGGTGATCGAGCAGGTGCAGGTGCACTGGGCGCCGGTGCTGCTGTTCCTCGACGCGAGCGGCAAGCGCGTCGCCTACGCGCGCCAGCTGCGCAGCGAGCGCGACGCGATGGCGATGAACGAGTACGTCTCGCAGCGCCACTACGCGCTCTCGGCGCTCGGCAAGTACTCGCAGAACCTGGATTTCGGCGCGACCAGCCTCGTCGCGGCCGCCGATTCGGCCCGCATCGACGACCGGCCGCGCCTGCGCGACGTCACCTCGCAGCCGCACGAGCGCCTGCAGGGCGCGGCGCTCAGAAAGTTGCTCGCGGGCAAGCGCATGATGAAGGAGAACCAGGACTGGTTCCTCACGCTCGACTTCCGCGAGCGCAACCTGCTCGAGGTCGCCGGCGAGCGCAAGGACGGCCGCGAGCGGATGCGCGGCGCGGGCCAGTGGTACGTCACGCGCAAGGGCAAGCTCTGCCTGGAGGTCGACATGCGCGGCGTCGACGAGAACTGGTGCCGGCACGTCTTTCGCGTCGGCGAGACCTACTACCTCTCGAAGGACCTGCGCCCGAGCCGGCCCGTGCACCGCATGGTCGCCGAGGGTGGCTGAGCCTGCCCCCGCGCCCCCGGGGGTCGCCCCCTCGTAGGGGTAGAATCGCCCCCCTCCGAAAAGGAATTTGTCATGGAACAGGAACAGATGGTGCCGGTGACCATCCTCACCGGGTTTCTCGGTGCGGGCAAGACCACGCTGCTCAACCGGATACTCAAGGAAGACCACGGCAAGAAGATCGCCGTGATCGAGAACGAGTTCGGCGAGATCGGCGTCGACTCCGAGATCATCGAGAAGAGCGACGAGCAGATCGTCGAGATGAACAACGGCTGCATCTGCTGCACCGTGCGCGGCGACCTGATCCGCATCCTCGGCAGCCTCAAGGAGAAGCGCTCGGCGGGCGCGCTGCGGTTCGACCGCGTCATCATCGAGACCACCGGCATGGCGGATCCGGGGCCGGTCGCGCAGACCTTCTTCACCGACGAGGACATCGGCAGCTACTACCTGCTCGACTCCATCCTCACCGTGGTGGATGCGAAGCACGCGCCCAAGCAGCTGGACGAGTTCCGGGAGGCGCAGGAGCAGGTCGGTTTTGCGGACAGGATCTTGCTCTCGAAATCGGATTTGGTTTCTGAGTCTGACGTCAACACCCTTTCCAGTCGCATCCGGCGCATGAACCCGCGCGCCGAGGTGAAGAAGGTCCACTTCGGCGAGGTGTCGATCGAGGAAGTGCTCGACATCCGCGGCTTCAACCTCAACGCGATCCTCGAGCTCGATCCCGAGTTCCTCGCCGACGCGCCCCACGACCACCACGACGAGGTCGAGTCCTTCGTGTTCCGCTCCGACAAGCCCTTCAACGGCGACAAGCTGGAGCAGTTCCTCTCCGGCATGATCCAGGTCTACGGCCCGGACCTGCTGCGCTACAAGGGCGTGCTGTGGATGAAGGGCAAGGCGAACCGCGTGGTGTTCCAGGGCGTGCACATGATGATGGGCGGCGACATCGGCAAGCCCTGGGGCAAGGACAAGAAGCAGTCGGTGATGGTGTTCATCGGCAAGAAGCTGCCGAAGGACCTGTTCCTCG
>Ga0335082_10009603_pt1 | contig 10507 bp, 7 predicted proteins | sample Lox_Sample_41_FD_206718 | JGI IMG/M metagenome (GOLD analysis project Ga0335082, IMG submission 206718) | Soil microbial communities from Loxahatchee National Wildlife Refuge, Florida, United States - Lox_Sample_4.1 | ecosystem: Environmental > Terrestrial > Soil > Wetlands | place: USA: Florida...
ATTGGAGGCCTTGTCGCAACGTCGCGATGGATCTGCTGGCGTACTCTTCGCCAGTGGTTCACCCCACCTTGCAAGCCAAACTTTTCTGCAGTCTTGATGGCGCGGTCAAAGGTCACCCAGGCCATAACCTTCGAATACGTGAAGTGCTGAGGTTCTCCTCGAACCTCCCAGATGCCGTGATCAGGCTGGTCCCAGATCGTTGCGAGGTGATCGGTCAGGGCCTGCTGCAAAGCTAGCGTCGTGTCGCTGGGCGGTATACCGCTCAAGTGACCATGCAACATTGCATCTGCTATCTCGCCATAAACGTCGAGTTGGAGCTGTTTTGACGCGGCGTTACCGATGCGAACCGGCTTGGAACATTCGTATCCGCAAAGCCAATCCGCCTCCCACTCGACAAGCTGCCGTTCTCCTAGAATGCCGTACATGATTTGCACTTGGTTCGGGCTTCCCGCGGCGGCGCGCAACAGCCAATCCCGAAATGCCTTTGCCTCTTCAAAGTGACCGGCGTTCATCAGAGCTAACAAAGTGAAGGTCGCGTCACGAATCCAGCAGTACCGATAATCCCAGTTCCTCTGTCCCCCTAACCGCTCAGGCAGAGAAGTGGTCGGGGCGGCCACGATTCCTCCTGTGTGGCGGTACGTAAGCGCCTTGAGGGTAATCAGCGACCGTTCTACCGCATCGGAATACTCGCCGGAAACATCGGCTTGGCTCGCCCACTCCTGCCAGAAGCCGACGGTATCCCGCAGTGCAAGGTCGGGATTAACGGGAGGGGGCACTTTCTCATAAGACGGGCCATAAGTAAGAACAAATCGTACTGTCTCGCCTTCGTGGACGGTGAATTCACTGACCGTTTTCAGGTTCTCGCCGCGAAGCGGCGCCCCGGTATGCAGCACCGCCATATCAGGACCGGCGATGGCTCTGAGGGCGCCGTCCTGCAAGTGAGTGACCCAGGGGACGGAGCGGCCATAGTCAAATCGTAGTACCAGCTCCATCCTCATCGGGATGCTACCCCGCACGCCCCGAATAATTCGTACGAGGTCAGGATTACGGCCGCGGACCGGCATGAAATCGACGAGAGTGTTTCAAAAGTCGTTTCGAGAATGAGAGTGTGATCCAGATAGCGCCGCGTGCCCTCCGCAGCGGCTCGCGGTGCTATCGACCAGTGGCCGTTCTCCTCTGTTCCAACAAGGGCCGCGAAGCACGCGGGCGATGCAAAATGGGGCCAGCAGAGCCAGTCGATGGAGCCGCTGCGGTTCACCAGCGCTACGGTTTCGCAGTCACCGATAATCGCGTATTCCTCGATACGATCCGACATGGCGACCTTCGACTAGGCGGCTTATGACTTCAGAGGCATCCTACTCATCATCCTACCCTACTTCCGAGGACGTCCCACTCCGCTTGAGTTATGTGCTCAGCACGCGGCAATGGCTTATCGCTTCCGGCTCGTTCATGTTGTTCGTGACGAACCTCGCGGCCATTGTCGTAAGCGCCGACATTGTCTTGTTGATGTGCAGGTCAGCTGCAGTATGGCTTGGTCTGGCCGCTGTACAGTTCATCGACGTCTCTTCGCAGGTCGGAACTAGCCCTGCGCCAGTTGCGCGATAGTGCCGTGCCGCGCAGCGTCACCAGACTCGGATCAGGGATCAGAAAACCGGACGCCCGTGTCGGGTTGACGAGAGCAGAGACCGGCGGCGAATCCAGCCTTCCGGCGAATGACGGCGATGTCTTAACGCATGCCGATAACTGTTGAGTATCTTCGGTCGCATGGCATTCGTCATTCGTCCGTACTCCTGCGACAACTTAGAAAGTGGCAAGACCACGGCCCCAAATCCATGTATAGGCCTGAGCCTTGCAATTCGTCGCCTGACCGCAGAAGTAGAACCAGTGACACCTCCTTTTTCATAGCCGGCAGATGTACCCAACAGAGACGGCATCACGGTCGATTGGTTAGAATGCATTAACAGCGACATGAGCTTGCGTCTTATGGAGCAGTGGAATGTGTTCTTATCCCCGTCGCCCTACTAGGGACGACGTTATTTCGGCTTATCGGGCGCTTCTGAACCGCGAACCCGAAGACGATAACGCCATCGAAGCTCACAGATCGGCCGAAAAGCGGATGCCGCAACCAACCCGGAAGGGCTTTTGCCAAACACACATGGAATAGAACGGTGGCTAGTCTTCACCTCAAGGGATGCCAGCAACAGCTCCGTTGAAACCCTACCCACTCCAGAAAGTTGATCGTGAGCCTTCAGCCAGTCGATGCTGTCACCGACAAAGTGCCAAAGCTGTGGCCGGGCCTTCACTGGCCGTGACGACTCCCGCCGTCCTGCCTCGGCGGTCGCCAAGGAACTCTTTGCCTGCCTCTGCGTTGTGGCGTCGTTAATTGAGCCTTCAGATGCAACTTGAGGAATGCTGGCTAAAGCGCGTCTGGCATCGGCCGCGGCGTCCGGGTTGGGCATCCGGCCTTCCTTGTGGCCAAATCGGACGAAGTGAAGTAGCGGATTTATGCCTGCCTGGCGAATGTCGGGGTTTTGGTCGAGATACCAGGTTGTGCTGAATTGAGGACCAGGGTCCCTCCCCTCTCGCCAACCGTCTACCAGATAATGCAAGGCAGGATTCACCCCGGCAGCATCAACATCAGGATAGCTTTGCAGGTACCAAGCCGCTTGGAAGAACCCGGAATTCTCGAGCAGTTGGGCTTCCGCCTTTGCACGACGCAGCAGCCGCCGTCGCAGTTTCTTTAAGCGCGAATTTATCGTCCTCAGAGGAGCCGTGATCCTCCACGACCGGGAGCTTAGGGCAGCGCAGTGCTCGCGGCGGAAGTGCTCTGCTTCCTTCTCGAAGTGTTCTGCTTCCTTCTTATAGACAGCGAGTTGTTCTTGCACCTTGTCAAGCACTTCCCGAGACGTTGCGCTCTGCCGCTCTGCCGCAGTTTTCAGATACGTGATCTGGCGCGCGGCGTCAGCCTCCCTTGCTTGCGACTGACGATGCACCTCTTCAAGCTGAGTGATTCGGGTTTGCGACTGACGAAGCACCTCATCAAGCTCTGACATTCGGGCTTGAGCGCGGTGAAGACGCTGCTCCCAATCGATTCGTTGCGCTTGCCAAGTGGCAGATTGCTGCACCGCGTCCGCTTGTCTTTGTTGCAGCTGCTCCTGCACCTCGCGCAAGTGCTGCTCCTGGTCGGCGTAGGCTTTCTCCAGCCCGCGCGCGTGCGCTTCCGCACCCTCCGCTCTCCATAGCGCGCTCCATCGCTCTCCGATGCGAGCGAATCGGTTACGCACGGCGCTCAGTTGTTGTGGATTATTGATCTTGCAAAGGGCCAATACCTCAGCGGGCACGTGAGGCCCAACTGCCAGCAGTCCCAAACCATGGCCGTGGGTAAATTCGAAGCTTGGATATTCCTCTTTCAGTTCCGCGAAGTACTTTCAGACGCCAAAATCACGTTCACGCGTGTTCGTATCATGAAACAGGACAACCGATCGCTCTGAGAGCTTGCAACTCCAGCTCTCAAAATCGTGCCGCACTGCTTCGTAAGTGTGACAACCATCTACATGGAGCAAATCGATTGAGTTGTCAGCAAAGTAGTTGAGGGCCTCGTCGAAGGTACTGCGGAGTAGCTCAGAAAAACTGCTGTAACGCGCCGAATGAAAGCGCTCAAAGTCGAAGAAAACTTCCTCGCCGTAGAAGGAAGCGTGTTCGTCACCCTTCCATGTATCAACGGCAAAGCACTGCGTAGCCAGATTCGAGCGCAGGACGGACTCGCAAAAGGCGGAATAGGATACTCCGGCATGAGTTCCAAGCTCTACCAATATCCGGGGGGAGACAACCTGGACCAACCAGTGTGCAAATGGAATATGTTCAAACCAGGCGCTGGCGACGCCGGTGCGAGTCAAAGGCCAAAAAAGAGGGGCGAGGCGAGAGTCCCAAAGATAACTAAGGTCCTCCCCATAGGCGTCGTCCCAATGCTCACCATCTACAGGCAGGATGTCTTTGGCATCATCCCCGTGCATGCTGCTTTCCCCGCATTGTTAATCTATCAGAACCTCACTTGAGAATTGAACCCCGAGAATGCGAGGCATACTAGGCCGACACTTTGGAAGCGCAAGTCCCTCGATGCTGCCGGAAGCCGATATCCTTTTTCAACGGAGAAGAATCGAAGGCTGAGAGAAAGAATTGGGGTGGCGGAAGTCGCGCCCCGTTAATCCGAAGCAAGAAACTACAAATTCTTGTCCAGTGCTTTTTCGATCACGTCGCGTGAGACGTAGCCCACAATCTGCTCCCGAACCTGCCCACCCTTAAAAACCAGGAGCGTCGGGATCCCACGCACTCCATAGCGCTGAGCAGTGGCCGCATTCTTGTCGACGTCCATCTTGCCGATCTTCACCCGGCCGTTATAACTCTGTGCTACCTCGTCCACAATGGGAGCCAGAGCCCGGCAAGGCCCGCACCAGTTTGCCCAGAAATCCACCATGACCGGTTGGTCGGACTTCAGCACAAGCTGATCAAAATTATCATCCGTTACTTCTACGATTGCTTCGGTTGCCATTCTTCCTCCTGAGGGATTTTTGGCCGACTCGGCCCCGGCCATCTGTGGCGCGCAGGGTCCCAACTCATCCTAACATCCCGAACGTATGATTAGATGCAGTAATGACCTGCGGGACGCACAGCGGCAAGGCGCGGTTTTCGCCGGCTGCAATAATGAAAGCTAGACAGATCCGGCTCGCGAAATCGAAATGGCAAGAAATCAAGAGCGCTCTGCCTACAGCAGAGCGCTCGGAAGGCAGCCGTCCCCCAGAACTGCCTGACTGCATCAACGATTGTGGCGCGAATCGCTATTTTTGTAAATACGCCCTCGGTAACAAACGAGTAACCTACGCGCCGGATTCTATGTCGGCGACCGGCATCTATCGCTTTTCCTCAAACGGTGTTCGCAGACTCAGTAACGGACGCGCCCTCCCGGAGCGAATCACCTAGCGCAATATGCTCGCCAGCAGTTCCGCCGGATGAAACACCTCGCGAGCGAGGCCCGCAACGAGTTGCTCATGACACGAGATTCCGCTTGCCACGAGTGTGCGCGTGCCGCCTTCCTGGTCAGCCTTCCTCACCTGAGCGAACAAGTCCGCGCCAACCGCCATGCTGAGTTCGTAGTACTCGCGCTTATATCCGAAGCTGCCCGCCATGCCGCAGCACTCAACCGACGAAGTCACAACGTCAAACCCGGCAGCTCGCAGCACTTCAACCGTTTGCGACGCAGCGTTGCAGGTCCGCTGCTGGCAATGCGAGTGGTAGAACAGCCGCGTTCCATGCGGGCAGCGGGTGGCAGGAAAGATCTGCGCCAGGCCAAGCGGCCGCTCCTGCGCGACCTTCCACAGGTATTCCAGCACCTCGAAGCTGTTTTGCTCGAGCAGCTTCTGCGTGTCATCCCCGTCGAGTAGGTGCTTGAAGTCATGACGCAACATCGCCATTACGCTCGGTTCGAGCACGACGATCTTCCGTCCCTCTTCCAGATAGCGGCGCAAGACGGGAGCAAGTGCGCGCGCCTCCCGACTGGCCGTCTCGATCATGCCCTGCGACATAGCAGCGCGACCGTCAGGCATGGCCGGACTGAGTACGACGTCCAGACCAACCGCCCGCAGCACGCGAATAGCGGCCATCCCTCGTTCGGGCGCCCCGTAATTGGTGAAGACATCCGCCAACATCACGAGGCCCGGCTGGATCGTGCCCGGCTTTACGTTCTTCTCCTCCTTGTAGAGCATTTCCCATGTGTTCTTCGGAAACGCGAGAAGTGTCCGTCGGCGGTCAACTCCGAAGAAACTTTCCATTACTCCGCGCGCCCCGGGCATGTGCGTGGACGCGTTCGCCAGTGCGGCGAACCGCGAGCCCCACTTTCCAAAGCTGTTGTAATTACCGAAGAATTGCCTTTGCAGAGGCGCCGCGGAATCCTCTGGCGCGCTGCCCGTCATCTCGCCGAATAGAAACCTAACGGGCGAAGATCCCTGTGCCTGATTCAATCGCTGCCGCAGGTTCTCATTCAGCCACGGTATGTCAATGCGCACCGGGCAGTTGGGCACACAGCGCGAGCACGCCGTGCAAAGGTCGCTGAATCGGGCGTTAGCGAGCGTGCCTGTTCCGGCCTCCCACGAGCCGCCAATTCCACCTGAGTAGGTCTCGCCGCCAAAAGCATGCCCGCCGACGGTCTCGAAGTTGGCGCACGAGTTCAGGCAGGCGCTGCACCGGATGCAGTACAACGCCTCATGCAGCACGGGATCTTCACGCATCCGGCTTCGTCCGTTGTCAATCAGCACCATGTGAAACTCACGCTCCTTCGCCGGCTCCTTGCCGGGTGCAGCAAAAACCGGTGCCTTGAGCGGCGGATGCAGGATGCTGACGTAGGACGTTAACGGTTGGCCGGTGCCACTTCTTGGCAGCAGTTCGATGAACGTGCCGAAATCGGTGCGCGAAGGCACGACCTTCTCGATGCCTGCAATCGCGATGTGTACCGGCGGCAATGTGGTGGTCATGCGGATGTTGCCTTCGCTCTCCACCAGCATGATCGAGCCGCTGTCGGCGGCGATGAGGTTTGCGCCCGAGATGCCGGCGTCGGCCGCGATAAATTGCTCACGCAGGATTTCGCGCGCGAACTTCGTAAGCTCCTCGCCGGTGTCAAGAGGCAGGTCGGTGGTGAACTTGCGCTTGAACAGCGCGGTGATGCGTTCGCGCGAGTAGTGCAGTGCTGGGGCGACAATGTGCGATGGCTGCTCGTCCGCCACCTGCAGAATAAATTCCGCCAGGTCGCTTTCGGCCACCTTAATGCCCACGGCCTCGAGAGCGCGGTTCAGCTTGGTCTCTTCCGAGGTGATGCTTTTGCCCTTCACCACCAGTTTGACCTTGTGCCGCGTCAGCACGTCGCGAATATAGGTGTTGGCATCCGACGCCGTCTTTGCCAGGTAGAAGTGTCCACCGCTGGTCGTGACGCTTGCCTCAAGCTGTTTCAGCAGCGCAGGCTGGTTGGCTATGGCATTTTCTTTGATCTTGCGCGCCCGGTCCTTCAGTTCGTCATAGTCTGGAAGTCGGGCGATCGCCGCATAGCGGTTGCGATTGAATGTTTGGGTATTGTGACGAATAGCGGCGCTCTGAATGCCCAAAGTCATACGGATGGCATCGAGCAACGCTTTCTTGTCGCTCTTATTGGCCACCTGGCGCGGGGTAATGTCTGCAGGATTGACGGATGTGGCCATGCTCACCTCAACACGATGATGTGCAACTTATGCGGTCCATGGACGCCACGCACGAGGGGTCCCATATCAGCGGTGGCGCTGGGACCGGTGACGAAAACGAAATCGCGAGTCAGGCCTTTGCCGTCGAGCACATCCGCCCGAAACAAATCGCGCGGCTGCGGCACAAGCGTTTCTGCTGCGACCACGGCGACCTGCAACGGCGCCAGGAGGCTGACCATCCCAGTACGCTCGTGGCTGACATTGATGCAGACGGAGCCTGTGCTTGCCACTCCTGCGAACGCTTCGGTGACGCCCGCCGCAGAGTGGACCATCTGATCTGCCGTGGCATTCGCCACCACGCGCGGGTCGGCTGCGAACTCGCTGAACAGCGCCCCCGGCAGGTCATTCGGAGGAGCATAGAGAATACGGCTCACATCCCCCGCGGCGCGCAGGATTGCATCGCGCAAGGCGCCCGGCGAACGGTCAATCACCTCGACCGTGGCGACCGCCGCTTTGGCTGAATTCGCGAACTGCTCCAGCAGAGAGGTTTGTTCTATTACCGGCTGCATAACAAATAAGGCAGCTTATACCTTTCGGAGGCCAAAATCACGGGTTTCCGTCACACCGCCTTGTGCGCTGACCCATTGCCAAGGCAGTGTGCGGCGGTGCCGGAATTGCGCCGCCGTTTGGTGGCAAAAGGACAGGGCAAACGTAGTGAGCTCTTCGATTCCTGCCATTTCCTGCGACAAGACACTTCAAAACACTGGACATATGAACCTGCATATCTCGTAACCCTTAACTTTTCCGTTTGCGCTGCGTCCAATCAGTTCCGGTGTTTCTAAAGACATGGCAGCGACGCGGGAATTATAGGAACTTTCCCATCGCGGCCCTGGAACGTCTAAAATAAGAGTACTCAGGCGGGGTGGAGATCATCCAATCGCTTGTGAGTAATTGGTTTCTCAATGATCCTCAATCGTGCCCATCTCCCCTCCCTGGCGCTGCTGCTGGCAGTCTCGATCGCCGCAACCGCGCAAAATCTTCCCCCCACACCGGACGCGACCCCTACTTCGGTTTCACGGGCGCCTGAAAAGACTCAGCCGGATGCCGGCAAGCAGGAACCGTCCTCCGCTCCCGAGCAGCCGGCTAAAGAGTCGGCGCCGAAAGAGCCTGACCAAGCGGCGGCCTATTATCATTTCGCCCTGGGGCACATGTATGAGGAGATGGTTTCGATGTACGGCCGCTCCGACTACGCCACCAAGGCGATCGAAGAGTATCGTCTCGCTATCGAGAACGACCCGAACTCGGACTACTTAAGCGCAGCCCTGGCTGAGTTATATGCCCGCACCGGTCGCATTCGCGATGCCGTGCTTGAAGCGCAGGACATTCTGAAGCGCGACGGCAACAACCTCGAGGCTCGCCGGCTTCTGGGGCGCATTTATCTGCGGTCCCTGGGGGACATGCAGGCCGGCACACAATCGCAGGAAGTTCTCAAGCTGGCGATCGAGCAGTACGAACAGCTTGTCAAGCTCGATCCCGACAGCGTAGAAGATCACCTTCTCCTCGGCCGTCTGTACCGTCTGAACAACGAACTGCTGAAGGCGGAGGCCGAATTCAAGACGGCGGTGAAGATCGCGCCCGATTCTGAAGAGGCCGTCTCCACTCTCGCCTACCTCTACAACGAGGAAGGGGATTCCACGCATGCCCTCCAGGTGCTGAACGCGATCCCTGAAAGCGCGCGGACTGCCAAACTGTATTCGGCGCTGGGTTACACCTACGAGCAGCAGAAACAGTATAAGCAAGCCATCGACGCATATCGGCGCTCCACCGAACTCGACCGCGACAACCTGGATTCCGTGCGCGGCCTGGCGCAAAACCTGATGAACGACGGCCAGACCGAGGCCGCGTTGGAGCAATACAAGATCATCGCTGATGCCGATCCGTCGGACCCTCAGACTTACATGCGCATCGCCGAGATCAACCGGCGCAGCGGGAAGTTCGACCAGGCGATGGACGCCCTCAAGAAGGCCAGTACCATCGGACCCGACTCCCTTGAGGTGCAGTACAACATCGCTGTCATCGACGAAGCGCAAGGCAAGTACGATGACGCCATAACCGTTCTGAACCAGCTCCTGCAGAAGACCGAGCACGCCGACGGGCAGTACAGTATTGCGGAGAAAAACAACCGCGCCGTCTTCCTGGAGCGGCTGGGAACCGTCTACCGTGAAGCCAACAAAACGCAGCTCTCGGTCGACACATTCCGCAAGATGTTTGATCTGGGTGATGAAAACGCCATTCGTGGATACCAGCAGGTCATCGAGACCTATCGCGACAACCGGCAGTGGCAGATGGCCACCGACGTTGCCATGGAAGCGGCGAAGAAGTTTCCTGACGATCGTGACCTGCAGATGGTTGCGGCCTCGCAGGAAGCCGACATGGGCAACCCGGATGCCGCCATTGCGCGCGTCCGGGGGATGCTGAAGGGCACGCCGGATGATCGCGCGGTTTATATCGCGCTGGCCCAGATGAACAGCCGGATAAAGAACTGGAAGCAGGCGGAAGAGGATATCAGCAAAGCGCTTGAGCTTGCGACCCGCCAGGAGGACCGGGACTACGTAATCTTCGTGCAGGGTTCCATCTACGAGCGGCAGAAGAAATACGACCTGGCGGAGGAGTCATTCCACAAAGTCCTGGCTGACGATCCCAAGAACGCCATGGCCCTGAATTACCTGGGCTACATGCTTGCCGACCGCGGCACGCGTGTGGAAGAGGCGCTGGCCTACATTCGCCGCGCGGTTGCCCTCGACCCGCAGAATGGAGCATATCTCGACTCGCTAGGCTGGGCGTATTACCGCATGGGCAACTATGACCTCGCCGAGGAGAACCTGCGCCTTGCCTCCGAGCGAATCGGCAACGATCCTACCGTGCAACAGCATCTGGGCGAGCTTTACCAGAAAACCGGACGCCTGAAGCCCGCAGCGATGCACTATGAGCGCGCTCTGGAAGAATGGAACAAGACAATTCCCCCCGAAGTCGATCCCGAGGATGTCGCCAAGGTTCAGAAGGAACTGGAAACGGTCCGTGTGAAGCTGGCCAAGCAAACCGCCGGCAAGCAGTAATCATTTCTGGTCGGTTAACGAATGCGCTGCTGCGGCAGCGCCTCGGGATTTTCCTGCTACACTTCGCTTTATGCTCGCCAGCTATGCGGTTCGCGTAGAGGATTCGCGCGGACGCCGCTATCCGGAGCCGTCGCATCCCTATCGCAATCCCTTCCAGCGCGACCGTGACCG
>Ga0335082_10009604_pt1 | contig 10507 bp, 10 predicted proteins | sample Lox_Sample_41_FD_206718 | JGI IMG/M metagenome (GOLD analysis project Ga0335082, IMG submission 206718) | Soil microbial communities from Loxahatchee National Wildlife Refuge, Florida, United States - Lox_Sample_4.1 | ecosystem: Environmental > Terrestrial > Soil > Wetlands | place: USA...
CCGGCTCCAGGACGCAAGCGGCGATCGTGGCCATCAGTGCCACCATGGACTCTGCCATCATTGCGCCGTAACCGACCATGCGCGTCTCGGTTTCGCGGCGGATCATCTTGGGTGTTGTGCCGCTCGCGATCAGCGAGTGACATCCGCTGATCGCGCCGCAAGCAATGGTGATGAAGGCGAAGGGAAAGAGCTTTCCTGCAAACACTGGTCCGGTACCGTCGATGAAGCGAGTGAGTGGCGGCATGTGCAGCGTTGGACGAAGAGCGACGATTCCCAGCGCCAGCAATGCGATCGTCCCCAGCTTCACGAAGGTGCTGAGATAGTCGCGTGGCGCGAGCAACAGCCAGACTGGCAAGGCCGAGGCGGCGTAGCCATAGAGGATGATCGCGATGGCCAGCGTCGGTGCGGTGAACGTGAACCAGCCGCCAACCAAGGGATTTTCCGAGACCCACTTACCGCCCATGATAGCGAGCATCACCAGCACGAATCCCAGCAGCGACGTCTCCAGTACTCTGCCCGGCCGCAGGTGCCGCAGGTACCAACCCATAAAGAACGCGATCGGGATGGTCATGGCGATGGTGAAGGTCCCCCAGGGACTGGCTTTCAGCGCGTTCACCACAATCAATGCCCCCACGCCCAGCAAGATTACAATGATGCTGATGATGGCCACATAGGCCACGAAGCCTCCGACTCGCCCGATCTCCTCCCGCGCCATTTCAGTGAGCGACTTGCCGTCCCGCCGGACAGAGAACAGCAGGATGACGAAATCCTGCACGCATCCGCCCAGGATCGCGCCGACCAATATCCAGAGGGTTCCCGGAAGATAGCCAAATTGCGCCGCCAGGACGGGTCCCACAAGCGGGCCGGGGCCGGCAATCGCGGCAAAGTGGTGTCCGAAGACGACCCATTTGTTGGTAGGAACGAAATCGCGACCGTTCTCGAGGCGCTCGGCGGGAGTGGCGCGCTGGGGGTCGAGCACTAGCACTCGGGCCGCCACGAACTGGCTGTAGAAGCGATATCCCAGGGCGTAGGTGCAGAAGGCGGCCACCACCAGCCACATGGCGTTGATCTGCTCGCCGCGATGAAAAGCGATGGTCGCCAGCGCAAACACCCCAGCGATGCCGATTCCCATCCAGATCAATAGGCGGCGCAACTTAGGCATCCACTCCCCCGTCGACGTGACAATTTCTCATTGACCAGCGACCTCACCCGCCTGTAGCGACCGCATGCATACCTGGTCTCCCTGGTCTCCGCACAGGTAAACCAGGGAGATTGGCAAATCGCGCGCTTGCACCACATACTTTCCGGTCTGAGCCGCATTTGAACCCATGTACTCATCCATTACGTAAGGGTTTCCGGGCTGAGCTCGAAGCCGGAACTGCCGAGACGATGGCTCATAGTTCTCGTAGCTGAAGCAATGGCCGATGCACGCCCGGTCCAACCCGTGCCCCAACGGACTTATTCGACGGAACCGCGTGGGGAAATATCCCAAGACGCGCTGTCCGGCCGGAAGTTGTGCCACCAATCGGTCTATCTCGTCTTCTAAATGGTTCACTTGCGAGGTGTCGACGAAAACCAAAGTAAAGAAACTCACGGTGATCAGCAGCAGCGCAACCTTTTCTTGCGGCTTGCTGGGCAAAGCTGCCAGCATGGCGCACAGGGTGATGGCCGCCCCCAATGAGAGCCGCTCGATTATGAAACTGAAAGGCAGACCATAACCGGGAAAGTCAATCTGATTGGGAAGCAATGACACAGCTGTGGCATTGAGCAGCCAGAGTTGGAATGGCAGGCCGGTGAGGAGTTCGGTTACGCCTCGCTCTTTGACCAGTCGGCGCCACAGCATCAGCCATACAAAGAGCAGAGCCGAGAAAACGAACACATAGCTGGCGCCGAATACCATGACCTGGTTGGCGCCCGTCAGGAAATACACCTGCTTCCAGGACCAGAGGCTCCAGTAACGGGTCATCAGGATGAGACGCACTGCGACGATTGCGAGAAGGCCTGCTGCCAGGATCCACAGGCGCTTGAAGCGATCAAGCATTCGTGCCAGTGCGATATAACAGGCCAGTCCCACCGCCCACACGACCGGAAGCGGATGGGCCAGCCAGGCCACGAGCAGGAGCGGCGTGGCCAACAAACGCCGTGCCCACGAGCCTCTCCAAAACAACGCCAGATACCAGAAGCACATCCCCATGCCAAGGTAGTAATTGAAGAATCCCATGTGGTAAATGAAACCGTAGCTCAGCATGGCCATGCACGGAATGGTGAACCACCAGTTCCGCCCGGCGATGGCCGTAATTAGCAGGATGCCGCCCCAGGCAAAGGTCAGAACCGCGGCCGAGACTGCGACCCGCTCCGCCGCATGCGCTCCCACATGGACGAATAGCCACTCCAAGGCCACGTCGAAGGCGACATTGTTCCACTGCCGCACCACGTAGAGTCCGGGCAGTTGACCCTGCTTTACCAGGGACACCAGCCAGGCGTTGTAAACATGGCTGGAAAGGTCCGTCGCCTGGATACGCTTCTGCCAGAAACACGGCACCAGAAACAGAAAGGAGATCAGGACAACTTCGGCTATCCGTACCATAGACCGGTGTTCCCGTGCCGGGTGAGATCGCACGCCTTCATTCTGGGTGGCCAAGTTTGGCATCTGCGAGATTCTACAGATTTCCATTCGGAAAAGCGTTACGCGCGGTCAGAAACATTCACCGGCGTCGCAGTCGTCGGCCCACGATCCCGGCTGCGCTCACGCAGGCGTACATTGCCATCAGAATTATCGGCGCTTCGATCACATGGCGATACGTAGGAAATGTGTGCGTCACATAGTACGGCAAAGGAAACGACAGCATGCTAATGGCGTACGGCGCCAGCTCAATTGGCTTGCGCTTCCAGGCCAAAGTGACCCCGATCCAGGCGAGCAGGCCGACTACGGGCCAGGCTAAGCCGGCAGGAGCGCTCCAGTAGAGAAGCACGCGGCGCGCTGAGAGGCGCAGGAATTGGCCGGGATGTTGCCGAATAAACTGCAGTGCAAGCTCCCGCTTGGTTTCCATGAATTGAATTTCACCCAGCCGGTTGTATTCGCCCGGATTCAGGATCGGAAAATCCGTATTGAACCGTTCTCCAACCCCTTCGTGGTTCCCCAGCCACAACTCCAGTCCAAAGTTGTCGCGGATGGGAATCCAACGATCAAAAGTCCGGTAATTACGCACTGTCCAAGGAAAAATCACCAAAACACATATAGCGATCGAGGCTGCCAGTGGCCGGGTGCACGAGCGGCCCTGATTGTGGTGCTGGACCCAGAGCCATCCCCAAAGGAGTGGAAAGACCGCCAGCAGCGACGTGTTTGTCAACCCGCCTACGCCGGCAAGGATTCCAAATCGAAGCCAGGGAGCGAGGCGGAGTTCGCTCGACAACTCGGGCAACCAGAGTAATGCGACTAACAACAAGAGCCCCGACAGCGTACTCTCCCATAGCCGTACCGCGACGACCGCTTCGTACAGCCAGGCAGACCACAACCATGCAGCCAAAACACCAACCGGAGAACCAAAAATCCGTTGCCCGATCCGGAGAATCAGCACCGCGCTGGTAGCCGACAGAATGGCGTTGACAGCGATCGCAAGCCAGAGGGACCAAAAGCTGTATGCTCCGGCCAGCCTGAAGATGCCTGCCAATAACAAGGCGTAGACCGGTGGTTCAACAGCGGTGGGCGCCAGCGGTGTGTGCGGCCAGGGTGAACTGAAGCCGTGACCGGTCACCAGACTCCAGGCAATCCGCGCGAACTCGTTGTACTGATAAAAGTAGCGGAAAGCCCTGTCGGGAGTCAGTTGAGATGCCGCCCATAGCCTGGCGCACAAGGCGATGAGAAATACCACCCTGGGCGATTGCACCACTCTCAACAGGACCCTGGCCGGACGCGCAAGCAGCATGGGAGCAACGCATTGTAGCAGCGTACCCCACACTTGTGGGTACGCGGCTTCACAGAGGCCTCACCTCGTGAGGTGACCCCCGTCACTGGGGCACTGGGCAACTCAGATCGATAATGTAATAGCAAGCACGGGAGGAGGGCCGCCATGAAGCTGTGGACGGTATTTTTCCTGATTTTCGCCTTAGCTGCTCTCACTACCCCAGCCCTTTCCACCCCAAGCACTCAGACCGGTGCCGCGGTTCCCAAGTACGATCCCGCCACCGAAGCGGTTTTCAAGGGCACCGTCGACGACGTCAAGGACAGGCAGTGCCCCGTGAGCGGCGGCATGGGTTCTCACCTGATCCTGAAACTGGCTGACGAAACCACAATCGAAGTTCACCTCGCCCCAGTCAAATTCATGGACGACTACGAGCTCTCCTTCAACAAAGGTGATGTCCTGGAGGTCACCGGTTCCAAGGTGAAGTTCGAGAGTGTGGATACTATCTTTGCCAGAGAGATAAAACGGGGCGGCGACGTCTTCGTCTTCCGGGACAAAGACGGCAAGCCGGTGTGGTGAGAGAGTCCGTTCACCGTTGGGACTAGTCCTGAACCGGACTGGGATGACCGGCCGTGCCTGCGACCGAGCTCCCAAACAAGAACGCCAATGCGTCGGGAAAACGCCTCGCCCATTCGCCTTCGTTGTGGCTCGCTCCCTCCGCAATCTTCACCAGCAGCCGCCTCTGATCCAGTCCGGCGCGCCGCATGATTCGCTCGAGTTCCAGAACATCCTCCACAACTTGCTGGTCCTTGTCCGGACGGCCTGACTCGCGGGTTCCAATCCCCAGACATATTTTTTTGGGCCACTGCCGGAAGTAGCGGCTGTACTTCAGCAGCCGCCGGCCGGAGATGAACAGGGACGGGCTTTCCAGTAGCAGTTTCCCAAATATTCCGGGCCGGTCGATCGCCGTGTACAGCGAGATCAGTGCCCCCAGCGACGAGCCACCCAGCCCGGTGTTCTCCGGCCCGCGCGCGATCCGATACCGTTGGTACAGGAAGGGCAAGACCTCGTTCATCAGGAAGTCGGGGTAGCGCTTCCCCTGCGGGCGAAATACCGGCGGACTGAACGATCGGTAAGGCAGAAATTCCTTGATGCGATCGTTGGTGGCATTGTCAATCCCGGCAATGATCATCGGCGGGATGACCTGCTCGCGGATCAGGCGGTCGGCCGTCTCATCCACCTCCCACTCGACTCCGGCAAAGGCTGTCGCCCGCTCGAAAAGGTTCTGGCCGTCGTTGAGATAGAGAATGGGATAGTGCCGCCCCCCGTTTTCCGGCGCGTCATAGGAAGGAGGCAACCACACCCGCAGCAGACGCGTGTTGCGGAAGACCCGGCTGGAGAACTCGTGCAGACGCAGATCGCCTGCTACCGACGGGCTATGCACGGAAATTGAACGTTGGGTGTCCGCGTCTTGTGAGATGCTCTGCTCCATCAATCAGCTTGCGATGTTTCCGTTTACGCCTGTCGTCGAGTGCCAGCGGCTAGAAATGACGATAGCACGGTAATCAGGAAGATCATCGTCAACGACGAGAGGCACAGAATGCACCACGTGGCCAGCACATATGCTTCGATGTAGGTGAGGTAGAGCGCGAAACCCAGCCCCGCAAGAGATCCTGCGAGTAGGAAGACAGGGGTCTCCGCCTTGCTCCGGTAGACGGTCGCGAGGGCAAGCAGTGCTACATAACCGAGAATGCCGATGAGCGCGACCGGAATGCCGGCCACGGTCGAATAAATGCTGCGGTTGACGATGTCGCAATTGAAGTTCTCGCCGATATCGCAGTAGGAGGTCTTCGAGGTGCCGTAGTGGTGGTAAAGGGAGACCGAAGAGACCACGACGCCCACCGTGGCCAGCACCGCGATGACCGTGCAGGTACGCCGCGCCCCCGGCGTCATGGCAGCGGGCACCCGGTTTCCTGGCTGAGGAACTCGAGCGTGTGGTCGCCTTCTACTCTGGCCCCGTCGGCGAAAACCCAGGTGGGATAGTGCTTGATCCCCGCATCGAGGCAAACCTGGGCCGTGGCCCGCGAGCCTTTAATTCCACACTCGACATAAGGAGCAAGCTCAAAGGAGGGACCAAATCGCTCCTTCTGATCGGCACAGTGGGGACACCAGTAGGCGCCGTACATTTTGGCACCTTTCGACCCGAGACACTGGGCAAAAGCGTCCATGCGGTTGTTATGTTTCTTTCGCAGGAAAAAATACAGGCCAAAGGCCACTGCGGCGACCACTGCCACCACTAGGACCTTGCGTAAGGCCTGGCTCGGCTCTTTAACCCCTTCACGTTCTTGTTTTCGCTTTCTGCGTTCTTCGGACATGGCGCTGAACTCTTATACCACGACGGTTAGCGCTGAGGACAAGACGTCTAATTTTTGACATTGCAAGGTGAGCACTTCGCCATCCACCATCACGTCGACCGGCCCGTCGAGAAAGAAATCAATTTGCGTTGCGGCATGCCTTTCGGCCAGAGGATGATTGATGTGCGTGCCGTCGTAAAGCGTTGGCAGATTTCGAATCAGCCCAATTCTTCCGATCGGCCCCCAGCGCACATACTCGATCAGGCCATCGTTGACTTGCGCGCGCGGCGCGATCAACATCGTGCCACCGGTGAACTTACTGTTGTTGAATGTCAGGAACAGGCACGGACGGCGGTCGATCTCTCCCTGCCCGTCGACCTGCAGCGGAAAGGGGCGGCGCCGGAGGCGTGCCAGGGAGATAAAGATCGCCGACTGGTAACCGAGCTCTCCCCAGGCGCTGAAGCGGCGAGCCCGCAATGTGGCCACATCGGCGGCGAAGCCCATGCTCAGCAGGTTGATGTAGTGGAGAGTTCCGCCCGCGTATTGCAGCCGAAGCACGTCGCAAGGTTGCGTGCGCTGTCCTAACAGCGCTTCAATCGCATGCTCCACACCGCGGTCGCTGAACTCGCGCAGGAACGAATTCCCGGTGCCGAGAGGAAGGAACGCCAGCCAGGGAGGATCGCCTCCCGCCGGGCGAGGAAACAAGCCGTTCACAATTTCATAGGAAGTACCGTCCCCGCCCACTGCGATAAAACGCGTGTAACCATCAGTTACCGCGTTTCGCGTGATCGCTGTGGCCTGCCCCGGACCGTGGGTTTCCACGATATCGACCGGCACGCCTCCCGCCCGCAGACGATCGAGCGCCGGCCCCACCAACTTGCGGCCACGCCCGCCCCCGGCCGCCGGGTTCACAATCGCCAGGAACGCGTCTTTCACAACTCGACCACCGCGGTGCGCTCCAGGCCTTGGCCGATCTGGTCGGCGAGCTCGTTTCGTTTGATCTTCATGGAGGCGGTCCGTGGAAAATCCCTGCTCCAGATCACGTATCCATCGACTCGTTTGAAGTCGGGTAGCTTGCGATTGCGGCTGATTATTTCCTCGCGAAGCGCGTCGGTAAACTCCTGGTTCTGCTCCAGGCGCAAGATCAGGAGCAATTTCTCTTGGCCCAGTTCTTTCGCCGGCCAGACGAAATTGGCAGCGAAGATGCAGTATTCCTTCACCACCAGGCCGTCAAATGCGTTCTCGATGTCCTCGGGGTAGATCTTCTTGCCGCCCTCGGTGGCAATCATGTTCTTCTTGCGGCCGAACAGCTGCAAGTGCCCGCTGCCATCAAACCTCCCTAGATCGCCCGTCAACAGCCAGCCGTCAACAATGGTCTCCGCGGTCAATTCCGGATCATTCAGGTAGTGGGACATCACGGTTTTGCTGTGGGCGGCGACCTCGCCAACGCCGTCCGGGCCGGGATTAAGAATGCGCAGCTCAATTCCAGGCAACGGCTTGCCCACCGTGTCAGACCGGAAGGGCCTGAGATCGTTCACCGTAAGCACCGTGGCAACTTCCGTGAGTCCGTACCCATTGGCCACTGGAATGCCGAGGTCGTAGAAGAACTGCAGCGTGGAGGGCTCCATAAATGCTCCGCCGGTAAACATGGCCAGCAATTCTCCTCCGAAAGCTTGATGCACCTGACCGAGCAGCAGGCGGCTTAATCGGAGATTGGGGCGCTTCCTGGTAAGGAGTTTGTTCACGGCAATCATCCGGTTCAACAGGAAGCGCTTCGCCCCGGGCAATTCATCGAACTTGGCTTTCAACCCGCGCTCCAGGTTCTTCAATACCATCGGAACCAAGCTCACGTACGTGATGTTGTAACGGGTGAAAGCATCGCGGACAAACTCCGGCCGCAGCGTGCGCAGGTGCACCACACAGGCCCCGCAGACAAATGGCCCGATAAAGCCGACCATGAAATCGATGGCGTGATTCGTGGGCAGAATGCTCAGATAGCGCACACCGGGCCAGAACGGATACCACGCGGTCAGCGACTTGCACTGCTCCAGATAGTTTTCATGAGTCAGCACGCAGCCCTTCGGCCGGCCGCCGGTGCCGGACGAGTACACGATGCAGGCGGTGTCCTGGCGTTCGCGTGGGACAAAGACCGGGTCGCCCTTGCGGCGGAACTCCTCCCAGCGGAAGGCACCCGCCAGATCCGCCTTCAACGGAGCCTCGGTAACTAATACAGTTTTCAACTTGTGCTTAGAAAACTCCGGTGCTTGAGTGATAGCCCGCCAGAGATGGTATTCGACGATCAGCACCTTGGCCTGGCTGTGCGCCAGCAATTGGAGGTGTTCCGTCGCAGTCAATTTGTAGTCCAGCGGCACCACCACCCCGCCGGCATAAAAAGTCGCATACGCCGAGACCAGCCACTTCGACTGGTTGGTCATGATGATGGCGGCGCGATCTTCTGGCTCAAACTCGCCGTCCTGCAGGGCGCGCGCCAGCGGCAGGGCCAGTTCCTTGAAGTCGGAGTAGGTAAGGCGGCCCTTCTCTTTGTTACGGTCCGACTCGATCAGGCACGTCTCATTCGGCCAGCGGTCCAGCGCATCCCGCAGCGCTGCGCCCAGACAGCTGTATTCATCCAGGTTGAGCATGAGTAGGTTAACTATTGATTGTAGATTGCCATCCGGCTCGAGGACAGCGCGATCCGAAGCGGCAGGCTCTCGGAAATTAACAGCCCACCAGCCTCCGCCTAGAGCCGAGCCTGGATACGGCCTGCCAGCGCGCGAAAGTCCGAGACTCCCTGCAACTCATAATCCGGCAGCTCGACGTGAAAGTGATGCTCCAGCTTGGTTAGCAGATCGAGCGCCTGCAGGCTGTTGATGCCGAGCGTCTTAAAAAAGTCGTCGTCCGGTGTGAGTTTCTCCCGCGGAACTTTGAAGTGTTCGGCAGCAAGCTTGAGTATCTCATTCAGCGTTTGATCGGACTGCGAAATCGAAGTCATCGTTAGTTCCTGGACCAAGGTCTTGTTACGGTAAGTACGGCTGGGCGTCGCTGCTCTCCACGAACTTGCGCAGCCCGGCCTCCACTGCCGGGTGTGCGAACAGCTCACAAAAGATATCAATCTCTTCCTGCAGTTCCTTGAACGGAATCGGTTTGATGAATTTCTTGGCGGCAACGGCGGTTTGCCGGTCGAATTTTCCCAGTTGTGTGGCAGTGGCCCGAGCCACCCGCAGTGCCTCGCCCTCGCCCACAACCTGACTCACCAGGCCAATTTGCTGCGCCTTGGTCACATTGAAACTTCTTCCGGTCAGAAGAAGATCGCGCACTACTGCGTTGCCCAAATCGCGCTTCAGACGCGGGATTCCGCCGAACCCGGGAATCAGCCCTAAGCGCAGCTCAGGGAAACAAAACCGTGCCATCTTATCGGCAATGATCAGGTCGCACACCAGCGCCAGTTCTAAGCCGCCCCCGAAGGTGACCCCGTGTACCGCAGCAATCGTCGTCAGGGGTGAGGCATCGATGGAGTTCATTACCAGGTGGATTCGTCCCAGGTACTCTCGAACTCCCTTTGCAGCTTCCGTTCGGCTCAGTTCCTGAGAGCGGCGATACAGCTCGCGCAGGTCCGCGCCTGCACAAAAGCCGGTTTTGAGTTCGCTGCAGATGATGAGAGCGTGGGCCTGCTCTTCCAGGTCCTTGAACGCAACCACGAACTCTTCCAGTTCTGCCAGGGTTTGAGACCCGATCTCGTTGCAGGGCTCGCGGTGCAGCGTCAGTTCCACCACGCCGTCCTTTAACTCCCACGATAAAGATTGACGATGCACTAGGTTCATACCGCCTGCTTTACTGCGTACATCTCTTCGATCTGTTCCCTTAACCGCTCTATGATCAAATCTCGCTTCAACTTGCCATTGGCGGTCAGCAGGCCGTTCTCAATCGAGAAGGGCTCCGGATGGATCTGGAAGGCGCGAATCTGTTTGTAATGCGGCAAACTCGTGTTAACCGCGTCGATGGCGGCCTGCGCTTGCTCGTGTTCCACTTTGCCGGTCACGATCGCCGAAAGATAGCTGCGTCCATTGCCCATCAGCACCACCTGCTGCGCGGACGGGAGATTTCTCAGAACCTGCTCTTCAATTGGCTCCGGAGCGACATTGTGCCCCGATCCTAGAATAATCAGATTCTTGATGCGGCCGACAATCCGCCAGTTCCCGAAGGCGTCCGCTTCGCCTTGATCGCCGGTGTGGAACCAGCCATCGTGCAAAA
>Ga0335082_10009605_pt1 | contig 10506 bp, 8 predicted proteins | sample Lox_Sample_41_FD_206718 | JGI IMG/M metagenome (GOLD analysis project Ga0335082, IMG submission 206718) | Soil microbial communities from Loxahatchee National Wildlife Refuge, Florida, United States - Lox_Sample_4.1 | ecosystem: Environmental > Terrestrial > Soil > Wetlands | place: USA: Florida...
TCGTACGGGGCCGGGTTGCGCTGCCGCAGCAGCTCGTAGAACGCGGCCGGGGACGCGCACCGGCCGTAGAACACGTGACTGGGCACCACCTCGAACAGGTCCCCGCAGGCGAACCTCTCCCTGGCGTCCGAAACGACCTGCGCATAGCGTCCCGGCCGCGGCTGGGCCGGCAGGTCTTGATCCCGAACGGACTGGGTTAGGTGCCCTCCGCCGGTGCTGGCCGTGTCCCGGCCGAGCCCGGCCGTCGACACCCCGTCCACCTCGAAGTCGTAGGAATACCTGACCGCCTCCTCGCGCTTGCGGTCCAGCACCCAGATCTCGTCCGGCAGGTGCAGCACCAGGTCGCGCTGGGTGGCCGGGCGATCGAGCCGCGGCCGGACCGGCTCGAACTGGAACGCCAGGTCATAGCCGAACGCCCCGTACAGGCCAAGGTGCGGGTCCTCGCCGCCGAACGCCGCGGTGACCTCCCGCAGCGCGGTGAACACGGTCGGCCTGCGGCTGCGCTCCTCCTCGGTGAACTCCCGGTCGTCCTCGGGGACGACCACGCTGTCCTCGCCGCCGGGCCGCATCAGGGTTCCGGCCCGGCGCAGGGCGGCGCGGATCACCGGCATGAGCACGCGGCCCCGGTCGTTCAGCGCCCGGGCGGTCACCCGCCTGCCGGTGGCGACGATCTCCGCGCACGGATCGGCGTACGCCATGTGCCAGCGGCTGTACCGCCCCGGGTACTCCATGCCGGAGCTCATCACGCCGCCCCGGCGCTCGTCGACGAGGGCCGCGATCCGGCCGAGCTCGGCCGGGTCGAACGGCGTGGCGGTGCGGGTCACCCGCACCCGGTCGCGGGTCGTCATCTCGGTACGCTGGGCGTCCACGGTGGCCCCTCGGGTGTCAGGCCCCGGAAGCGGCCGGACCACGAAAAGCGGCCGCCGTTCCTGGGCGGTCGCTTCTCGAAACGCGAATCAGCACGCCGCCTAGGGGCGGCGCCACCACTGCAGGCGGGCTGTTCTCGTCACGGGGCATAGCGTAGCGGACGACCGCCCGGTCCCGCCAGCGGACCCGGGCGCTCACGGGCCGGGGCAGGCCGGGTGCAGGTCCGGTATCCGCCAGGCGGCAGCCGCGGCCGCGATGAGCTGGGCCGCGCCGCGCAGGTCCCGCTGGGAACCACCCGCCAGCTCGTCCAGATCGTGGTCCGACGGAGTCCCGCCGGCCAGGAACGCCTCGACGACCCGCTGCACCGAACGGTCACCGAGCAGGCCCCCGTGGAAGGCGTCGATGAAGATCATGTTCTGCGGCCACGGGCAGGCGGGCAGCGTGACCGCGTCGGCCAGCGGCACGATGGCCAGCCAGGGCACCCCGCGGTCGCGGCTGACCTCGGCGAAATAGCGGCCGCCGACCTCGCTCACCGAGTCGATCAGCGCCTGCGCCCCGGAACGCCCATACGGTGACATGCCTCCGACCAGGTTGTTCAGCGTGGTCAGCGCGGCGGCGGGCACGGTGCCGGCCGCGTGGCCGAGCTGACCCGGCTCGACGATGGGGCTGAGCAGCACCACCGATCTGACCGGCACGTGCGGGTGCCGGGCCAGCATCGCGTACAGGCCGAGGGTGCCCTCGCTCTCCGCCACCACGTCCACGGGCGTGCCTGCCCGCCGGTACAGCTTCTCGACCTGGGCGGCCATCCGGTCGCCGAGTACCTGGATGGACAGGTTCCCGGCCAGGCGGTACGGGATCGGCTGGCCGGCGGCGTCCAGGCCCAGGTAGGAGAACTGGCGCACCAGCAGGTTCGGCTCGGCGGCGCCCAGCGCCCTCGCGTCGTGGCAGCAGGTCGATCCGAAGCCCTCGACCACGAGCACGGCGCCGCTGACCCGGGCCGGCCCGGAGCCTGCCTTGGCGCTGCTCGCGGCGGCTCCGCCACCCGGCGCGGTCAGGTCCTCGCCGGTGACCGCGCCCGCCGCCACGTCGCCGGGGCCGGGGGCGAACCGGACGGTCCCGGTAAAGGCCAGCCGGGTCATCCCCACCACCAGGGCGAGCACCATCACTGCCGCCAGCGGCGCCACCGGCACCCAGGTGGTGCGCTGCCGCAGCGCCAGCCGGACCCGCCACAGCGCGGCGCGCCATTGCCACGGGTGCGGCGGTCGTTCGGCCGCGGCCCGCACGGCGGCCGTGGTCAGGCCGTACCAGGCCCGCGCGTCGACGATCCCGGCCAGCCCGGCCACGGCCACCACTCCGGCCGTGTCGAGGTGCGCCATCAGCACCGAGGCCAGCGACAGCATGGCGAAGGTAGCGATCACCCAGGCCGCGGTCCTGGCCGGCGGGAGCCGCCGCCACCAGGCCTGGCCCACGCCGCCCTGGCTCAGCGCCACGGCCGTGCCGAGCAGGATGGGCACCGCGGCCAGGTAGGGCCAGGAGAACGGGAGCAGCGCCACCCCGAACATCAGCGTGACCACCGGCGACATCACCAGTCCGACCAGCACGGTCAGCACCGCGCAGGACAGCAGCGAGGCCAGGAAGCGGGGCGGCGGCGGCAGGCTCTGCGCTCCGGCTTGCCCTGGCCCGGCTTCCGCTGGCCCGGCGGGCCCGCGCGGCCAGGCCAGCAGGATCATCACGGCGTCCACCGCCGACCGGGCGACAACCAGCAGCAGGAGCACGCAGGTAAAGCCGAGCCACGGCTGGTTGAAGGCGAACAGCCAGCGCACATCGTGATAGGCCGCCAGTGGCGGGAGCGCGGTGACCTGGGGAGCGAGCGGCCGGGCGCTGGGTGCGAGGAATGAGAGCAGCACGGCTTCGGCCATCGCGCCCCCGGCTGCGAACGCGATAAGCCCCCGGTGCCGGACGAAGCCCCCGTCCAACCCCGCCTCCCGTAACAGCGCCCCCGCTGTGCTGATCTCAGCCTAACCTGCCGCCAGGCGCGTGCGGCTGCGAGCGAGCCCCAGGCGGCGACGAAGACTGCGGCCCGCTATCCGGTGTAACCGGGCCAAGCGGGTGTGTATGCCCCACGGGAGAGGCGGCTGGGTCAGAACTCGAAACCGCCAGGACGGCCGTTGCGGTCGGCGAGCAGGCCGGCCAGGGTGGCGACGGCGATCTCCGGGGGGATCCGGGAGCCGATGTTGAGGCCGATCGGCCGGTGCACGCGGGCGATCTCCCGCGGCGGGACGCCGAGTTCGGTGAGCATGGCCACATGCGGCCCGACGTGGTGCGGATTGCCCATGATCCCGATCCACCGGGGCTTGGTGGCCAGCGCGTCGCGGAGGATGACGCCGAGCTCGGGCCGGTGATGGTCGGTGAGGACCACGTCCGTGGAGTCGTCGATGTCGTCGGGGATGGCGGTGAGCAGCGGGAACCCGAGAGCCGCGGCGCCGGCCGCGCGGGCCTCGTCCGGCTCGAGCAGCAGGCCGCGGAACCCCATGTCCGCGCCGTACCTGAGCAGATACCCGGCGACCGGCGAGGCGAAGACGGCGATCAGCGTCCGCTCGGCCGGGGCCGAGCCGGTCGCGGCGACGACGGGCCTGTGGGCCACCTCGCAGGCCGGGTCTTCGTCGTGGTGGTGCGTGTGCTCAGTCATGAAAGCTAGTGTGCCCTCGCCGGTAACGGTCTGGGTAGGGTGCAGATGTGATCTCCCGTGACGACATCCGCGCCACCTACGACACGATCCGGCCCTACATCCGGCGCACGCCGGTGGTCCAGGTTGACCTCGGCGAGCTCGACCCGGCGGGAACCGAACTGCCGACCGTCATCCTCAAGCTGGAGCAGCTGCAGTGCGCCGGATCGTTCAAGGCCCGCGGCGCGTTCGCGAACCTGCTGCTGCGGGAGGTGCCGCCCGCGGGCGTGGTGGCGGCCTCCGGCGGCAACCACGGCGTGGCCGTCGCCTACGCCGCGTCTCAGGTGGGTTCGGGGGGAAAGTCTCGGGTGGATTCGGGGGGAAGGCAGGCCGGCGTGCCGGCCAGGATCTTCGTGCCCACCGTGTCCGCCCCGGCCAAGGTGGAGCGGATCCGGCGGCTCGGCGCGGAACTCGTGGTGACCGGCGACAGGTATGCCGACGCGCTGGCCGCCGCACAGGCCTGGGAGCAGAGCTCGGGCGCGATGAGCGTGCACGCCTTCGACCAGCCCCACACGCTGCTCGGCCAGGGCACGCTGGGCCTCGAGCTGGCCGGGCAGGCCGGTGAGCTGGACGCCGGCGGCCTGGACACGGTGCTGGTGCCGGTCGGCGGCGGCGGGCTGATCGGCGGCATCGCCTCCTGGTTCGCCGGCTCGGTCCGGGTGATCGGGGTCGAGCCGGACGGAGCCCCGACCCTGACCCGGGCCCGGGCCGAGGGCAGGCCCGCCGACGCCCCGGCCGAGGGCGTGGCGGCCGACGCGCTGGCCCCGCGACGGGTGGGCGAGCTGGTGTTCCCGATCACGCAGGCCTACGTCGAGGACGTGGTGCTGGTCGGCGACACCGCGATCCTGGCGGCCCAGCGGGCCCTGTGGCAGGCGGCCAGAATCGCCGCGGAACCCGCCGCCTCGGTCGGGATCGCGGCCCTGCTCACCGGCGCGTACAAGCCCGCGCCCGGAGAGCGCGTGGCCGTCGTGATCAGCGGCGCCAACATGGACCCCGCCCAGCTCGGCGCGTAGCGCGGCCGGGGCTCGCGATGCGATTCGTCTTCACTCCCCCGGCCGACCATGCGGCCGGCCTGCTCACGCTGCCCTGGTCCGAGCCGCTGGCGGAATGGCGGGACGAGCGGCTGGTCGAGATCAGGCAGCGGGGCATCTCCCGGCACGTGGTCCGCTTCGTCTACGACGACGGCACCCTCTACGCCCTCAAGGAGCTCAGCGAACGGCTGGCCCGGCGCGAGTACCGGCTGCTCAGGGCGCTGGGCGAGCTGGGCATCCCGGCCGTGGAGGTGGTCGGCGTCGCGGTCGACCGCGACGGGCCGGGCCACGCCGACGACGAGGATGCGATCCTGGTCACCAGGTTCCTGTCCTACGCGACCACCTACCGGGCGGTCTTCTCCAGCCCTCGCGGCCTGCAGCCGACCGACGGGCTGCTCGACGCGCTGGTCGAGCTGCTGGTCCGGCTGCACCTGTCCGGGTTCTTCTGGGGCGACTGCTCGCTGTCCAACACGCTGTACCGGCACGACGCGGGCACGCTGGAGGCGTACCTGGTCGATGCGGAGACCAGCGAGCAGCACCCCGAGCTGACCGACGGGCAGCGTCAGTGGGACATCGAGCTGGCCGTCGAGCGGGTCTACGGTGAGCTACTTGACCTGCAGGCGGGCGAGCTGCTCCCGGACGACGTCGAGCCGCTGGAGATCGCCGAGGAGCTGCCGCGACGGTATGAGTCGCTGTGGGCCGAGCTGACCCGGGAGGAAATCCTGCGGCCCGACGAGCAGCGGTACAAGATCGCCGAGCGGCTGGCCCGGCTCAACGAACTGGGCTTCGACGCCGACGAGGTGGAGCTGGTCTCCACCGGCGAGGGGAACAAGCTGCGGCTGAAGACCCGGGTGGCCGAGACCGGGCACGACTCGCGCCGGCTGTTCCTGCGCACCGGGATCGACGCCAGCGAGCGGCAGGCGCGGCGGCTGCTGAACGACATGGCGGCGTTCCGGGCCTGGCTGGAGCAGAAGCGGGGCCGGCCGGTGTCGGAGGTGGTGGCGGCCAACCGCTGGCTGGAGGAGGTCTACGACCCGGTGATCGCCGCGATCCCCGAGGACCTGCGTGACCGGCTGCCCCCCGCCGAGGTCTTCAGCGAGGTCCTCGAGCACCGCTGGTACATGTCCGAGGCCGCGGGCCGGGATGTTGGCACCACCGCCGCCACCCGGGACTACATCAAGCACGTGCTGCCGGGCGCGCCGGACCCGCTGACCACCGGCGAAGCGACGGGACCGCTGGCGATCATCGACCCGCTGGAAGGCAGTGGGTAAGGCCTACCAGGACCCAGACCGGTAGAGGTCGGCGTCCGGTCCCTCGCCGGGCAGCCCGGCATCGGCCGGCGCGGCGGCCTCGTCGGTTTCCTGCTGGACTCCCGGCCTGAGCCCGCGCAGCGCCACCAGCCCGGCGACGGCCATGATCGCGCACATCCCGAACAGCACGTCCCGGATGGCTCCGGCGAAGTCGGCCCGGATGAACGCCGGGATGCTGGCGACGTTGCCGTTGCCGTTGCCGGCTTGCCGCTGGGCGATCTTGGCCGCTTCCGCCGACGCGGCAGGTCCAGGCAGGCCCTTGCCGGTCAGCGAGGCGGTGATGGCAGCCGAGCACCACCGGCCGCTTGGCCCCGATCCGGTCCAGCAGCCGGCCGCCGATCTGCGCGCAGACCACGAAGCCGAGGAAGAAGTACAAGATGAGCAGGCTGGAGGTGGTGGCCTTCTCGGCCAGGGCGATCTGCCCGTAGATGGCGGTGAAGAAGAACACCGGGATGAACGCCGCACTGGCGATGCCCAAGATGATGTTCTCCACGGTGAACGTCCGGTTGGCGAAGATGCGCACGTTGATCAGCGGCGACTCGGTCCGACGCTCGACGTTGAAGAACACCACCAGCAGGACCAGGCCGATGGCGATGCTGGCCCAGATGGCCGGGTTGCCCCAGCTCCACAGGGCCGACTGCTGGAAGCCGAACACGGAAAGCCCCACCCCGGGCACGATCAGGGCCAGGCCCCGGTAGTCCATCGGCGCGGGCCGGGCCTCGTTCGGCGGCCTGGAGATGGCGATCAGCGCCAGGGCGATCAGCGCGACCGGGATGTTGATCCAGAAGATCGCCCGCCAGGTCCACTCGATCAGGTACCCGCCGGCGATCGGGCCGATCGCGGTCAGCGCCCCGGCGATGCCGAAGAACAGGGCCAGCGCCCGGCCACGGGAGCGCAGGTCGAAGGTCACCACCACGATCGCGATCGCGGCCGGGAACATGATCGCCCCGCCCGCGCCCTGCACCGCGCGGAACGGCACCAGCCACGCCTCGGCGGCGGACCCGCGCGGCGTGGCGCCGCACAACGCCGACGCGCCCGCGAAGATGATCACCCCGAGCACCACCATCCGGCGGTGCCCGGCGATGTCGGCCAGCCGGCCGCCGAACGCGAACAGCGCCGCCAGCGTCAGCAGGTAGGCGTTGATCGCCCACTGCATCCCGCTGGCCGACAGGCCCAGGTCACGCTGGATCGTCGGCGCCGCGATCGAGACAATGGTCTGGTCGATGAAGGTCATCGCGACCGCGAAGATCATCGCGGTCAGGATCAGGCTGCGCGACCGTCCACCGGTGTTAGTACTCATCGTGTTCTCCAAGCGCTGGCCCCTCTACGGCTGATTCTCAGTTTGTAAGGTGCCCGAGGGCCAGACATCCGTTAAATGACTATGGCTGACCCGCCCGCTAGCCGTGCCTGGCTAGGAGGCGACCAGCGCGTCGGTGAGGGCGTCGATGGCGGCCAGGTTCCCGGCCAGGTCGGCACCGAGGTGATAGCGGGCGGCGAGCGCGGCCGGAGAGTAGTACGTGACCTTGGTCTGCCCGTCGTCGTCCCACACCAGCACCTTGAGCGGCAGGTCGAGGGCGGCCAGCGGTGACGCCGCCATCACCGGCGTGCCCGCGGCCGGGCTGCCGAAGATCACCAGCGTGGTCTCCCGCAACGTGAGCCCGGCCTGGCGGGCCTCGTCCGCCTGGTCGATCACGGCGAAGAGCCTGATGCCCTTGGCGCTGATCATGCCGGTGAACTTCGCCACGGTACCGGCCACCGGGAGCGGGCTGAGCTTGGTGACGATGCCCGCGTCATTCTCGGTCATTGGTTATCTCCTCAATCGGGTCGGGGGAAGCGCCGTCCAGGGCGTCCAGGGCGTCGCGCAGGGCGGCGCGCGAGGTGATGCCGAGCCGGGGGAAGATCTGGTACAGGTGCGCGGCCACGGTCCGGTGGGACAGGTACAGGCGCTCGCCGATCTGCTTGTTGGTCAGCCCGGCGGCGGCGAGCTCGGCGATCTGCCGGTCCAGCGGGCTCAGTGGCGATGCCGTATCGGCGGCGAGGGTCGCCAGGCCGGCCGCACGCAGCTCGTTTCCCGCGCGCGCCTGCCAGGGCAGCGCGCCGAGCTGCCGGAACGTATTCATCGCCGGGCTGAGCTGTGCGCGGGCCTCGGCGGCCGATCGCTCGCGGCGCAGCCACTCGCCGTACAGCAGCCGGACCCGGGCCAGGTCGAACGGCCACTGGTCGGCCCTGGGGGTGGCCAGCGCCGTTTCGAACAGGCCACGGGCCTGGTCACGGGGCGCGGCGAGGGCGGCCGCCAGTTCCTGCGCCTGATCCCACTGGCCGCTCATCCAGCTGTCCAGGCTGAGGTGTTCCAGCGCCGTGATCAGCGGAGTGACCGCGCTGCTCTGACGGACTTCGCGCATGACACGCCGCAACGCCTCACGACAGCCCGGCTGCCGGTCGGTGAAGTGGGCCGTCGAGCTGATCATCAGGATGCGCAGGTGATCGGTCTCGTCGCGCAGGCTGGCGATGGCCGCGTCGAGCTCGGGAAGCACCGCCGCCGCGGTCCGGGCCGGATCGGCGTAGGCCTGGTCGAGCAGGCGCATCTCCGCGGGGAGTTCGGCCGCGAACCGGCTGACGGCGAACAGGCTCTGCAGCCGCTGGCTGAGCGGCAGGACGGAGGGCAATGGCGCCAGCGCGGCCCGTTGCGGGCCGCTGAGCATCGCGGGCAGTTCGAGCAGCGCCAGCGGGTTACCGTGCGCCTCAGCCAGCAACCTCTGCCTGACCTGCGGGGACAGCTCGGGAAACCTGGTGCTGAGCAGGCTCGCCGCCGAGGCGGGATCCAGCGGCCGCAACTCGTGCTCGGCCAGGCCGGCCTGCTCGGAGAAGCTCGCCGCCCCCGGCCGGGACACGGCCAGCAACCCGGCTCGCTGGCCGGCCAGGCGGCGCGCGACGAAGCCGAGCGCGCTGGCGCTCCACCGGTCAAGCCACTGCAGGTCATCGACGATCATCAGCAGCGGACGCCGCCCGCCCGCCTCGCCGAGCAACGCCAGCGCGGCCTGGAAAACGACCAGCCGGTCCTGTGCGGGCCCGGCGTCGCCGTCGATGGCCAGCAAGGCGCCGCGGTGCAGCGGGCTCAGCGACGGCAGGCAGCCGGACAGCGGGCGCAGGAGCTGAGCGAGACCGGAAAAGCTTACCCGGGTCCAGAATTCGCTGCCCGCCGCACGCAGGACCCCGATGCCCGCGGCCTGCGCGGCTTCCTCCACTGCATCGAGGAGCGTGGTCTTGCCGACCCCTGGCTCCCCGGTGAACAGGAGCGTCCCCCCGTCGGCGACCTGGTCGAGGAATGCGGCGATGAGCCTGAGTTCCTCGTCACGTCCGACGAGCGTCGCGGATGTCATGGGTGCTTCCCGAGGTCTCGGTATCGCCGCCAGACTCGCATGACGCGGGCCCGGGAGAAAGCAGCAAGTCGCTAAGGCACTGTTCGGTACGGCCGAACAATATCGCCGCGCGCGGAGGGGACGGCCAGCGAGGTGTTCTGCGCGGAACCGCTCCTGGTGGGCCTGCGGCCGGATCACCGGCTGGCCGGCCGGCCGGCGGTGGCGCTGTCCGACCTGGCCCACGACGTGCTCGGCACCGTTCTCGCCAACCTGTTCCCGGCCTGAGCGCTGACCTGCGCCACCGCGATTAGCGCTGGTATTTGAAGAACCTCAGCAGCTCGGCGTTGACCTCCTCGGCGTGGGTCCAGCACAAGCCGTGTGGTGCTCCCTCGATCGCGACGTACTCGCTGCCGTCGATGAGCTCGTGGGTCCGCGGCCCGCACGCCTCGATCGGCAGGATACGGTCGGCGGTACCGTGGATGACCAGCACCGGGATGTCGATCCTGGCCAGGTCGGCCCGGAAGTCGGTGTCCCAGGTGGCCACGCAGGCAATGGTGCCGGCCGGGGACGCGCCCACGGCGGTGTTCCAGGCGTCCCGGACGGCTTCCCGGCTGATCCGGCTGCCGAGGGCCTCGTCCAGGTTGAAGAAGCTCTTGTTCCACTCGGTGAAATACGCGAACCTGTCGACGGTCAGCGCCGCCTCCATCTGGTCGAACACTTCCTGGGGGACACCGTAAGGCGTCTCGGGCGTCTTGAGCAGGTAGGGCGGGATGCCGGAGACGATGGCGGCCCGCCTGACCCGTTCGGTACCGAACGTCCCGAGGTAGCGGGCGATCTCGCCGCCGCCCATGGAGTGCCCGGCGATGCCGAACCCACGCAGATCAAGGGAGCTGACCAGTTTGTCCAGGTCAGCGGCGAACGTGTCGTAGTCGTAGCCGGTGGCCGGCTGGCTCGACCGGCCGAAGCCGCGCCGGTCATAGGTGATGACCCGGTGCCCGGCCGCGATCAGGGCCCGCTCCTGACGTTCCCAGGCCCTTCCGCTGAGCGGGAACCCGTGGCTGAGGACGACCGGGCTCCCCGAGCCGTGGTCCTCGTAGTACAACTCGACCGGCATCGAGTTCTCCCGGCCTACGGTGACAAAGGGCATGGGAGCCTCCTGCGGTACTGGCGGGTCGCTCAGGAAGCCAGTTCGGTCAGGGCGTCGCGGAGCGCGG
>Ga0335082_10009606_pt1 | contig 10505 bp, 9 predicted proteins | sample Lox_Sample_41_FD_206718 | JGI IMG/M metagenome (GOLD analysis project Ga0335082, IMG submission 206718) | Soil microbial communities from Loxahatchee National Wildlife Refuge, Florida, United States - Lox_Sample_4.1 | ecosystem: Environmental > Terrestrial > Soil > Wetlands | place: USA: Florida...
AAATGCCGATTTCACCGTGGCTCCAAATGCAAGACCGCGATAAAAGGAGGCGGCAAAGATCCCGGCTGCTCTGTCCTCAATTGGACCTTCCATCCCAATCACAATGTCGACCGTCCTCGTGATTGCTTTTGCGGTAAGCGCTGAAAAGCAGGCGTTGAGCATCACGACTGAGATATTGCCTGGAATTGCCTCGAATAGGCGAGACAGCTTGTCACCTGAAAGCACGCGGGGAGCCCCGTTCTCATCTAGCAGCACAAGACCACCCGCTTGAGCACCATGACAGCTAAAATGGACGATATGCGGCTTATCCTCATTGAGCGCCTGAATAATGTCGTCCGGACGAACCGCCCAGCAGGTCCTCAATCCAAGGAAGTCTCGATAGCGTGCTCCGCGCAGCTTCCCTTCGATCATGCGGGCTTCCTCGTCCAAGGCCAACTTGTCTGTGCCCTCTGGGTTTCCGGCAAGGAACAGTATCTTGATTTGCCTCATGAGGGAGTAATCCTCTCCGAGCTCTGTCCAATGGGCGTGCCTATCCGCAACACCTTGGTGGTTGCGTCCAAGGAAACGGAGTGCCGGTCTCCAGCCGAACGCCGGTTTTCAGCGGCGCGCGATGAAAACGCGCGCCGCTGGAAAACCCTTGTTCGGCCCATTCGGGTGGCAAAATGAGGCTTCCAAGCTCACTTTGCGGCCGATTTCCTTGCGACGTCGTCAGCATTTCACGGGCTTAGCTTGGTCCGACCCCAGACGATTTCCAACCTTGTTGAGCACTTCTCACCGCTTGCTCGCGGAAGCCTTTCTGGTTGCATCAACGAACACTATGTCGGAAACCGGTAGACCTTGCGCCGCCCGACTGTTCTTCACGGCAAGCAATCGCTCGTCCTTCTTCCCCATCCAGCCCACGTCGATGACCAGATAGGTCGCGTGGATCGGGTGCTCTGCATCCTTATAAGCTTCAAGCTGCCGTTCATAGCCCGCGATCAGCTTGGAGTTGGTTGACAGCTTAACCTCCACCAAAATCCGGATCTCATATCCAGCCGAGAATTTGAAGTCGACCGGGCCGGCTCCCGTGTCTGCCTCTGGGGTAACGTCAAGGTTGTTTGCCTTGCAGTACGCATCAGCCAACGCGAAGAACACCATCTGAGCGACCTTTTCGTTGTGTGGCCTGCCCTCCGTCCAGAGAACCTTCCAGAGGCCTTTCTTTTCCACCAGCTGCTGAAAGTGATTCAGAATCGCCACAACAACCGCAATCGCCTTGCCGGGATCCGGTGGCTCGGCGAGGACCAGCTGAAGAGGAAATTCACGAGCGATGCTATGGTGAACAGTTCGCCATACGGTCAATCCTTCTGGGTCCCTCTTCAAGTCGTACGGCCGTAATTCAATCTCGCGGATCAGGAGCAGCAGCGCCTCGAACGCGTCCCTGCTGGCCAAGGTAGCGGCTCTGAGTTCCGCCTTCTGGCGTCGTGTCTTGGCCGACCAGATATCTCCAATGAGGCGATTGACGCGATCGCGCGCCGCAGCGCTGGCTGCCGCTGCATCCGCGACTTCGCTCCAATCGGACGCAACCGGCAGAGCACGCAGAATGTCAGTCGGAACGAGGAGCACTGGTGTTGGCCTTGGCTGCGTTGGGTTCTCGGTCAGCTGGAACTCTTCGCCACGAATCTTGAAGGTCCGGGTTTGAAGAGCGAGCTTCTTGCAGACGGTCTGAGTCAGTACTGCGAGATCCTTCACGATGACGTTGGTCGCGAGGTCACTAATGAGATCGGGACCTACTCCGTCCTCCAAAAGGGGGAGCAACTTGAACAGGTCAGGGTCCGTCACACCCAAGTCTACGATCTGCTTCGCAGTGTCAATCAACCTAGCGGTCAACTGGGGACCGAAGGCACTTCCGCGAATTGTTGAGGCCCCATAGCCGAGACACGTGGCCACCACCTCACGAAAGCGCAACCGTGCTTGGGCCGCTCTCCAGGCGACATCACCCCTGTGCGCACTGGCCCGCAGGAGCTTGATAACATCATCGAAGTACGAGTCGAAGCTTCTCGTGGCGCCCATCGCAATCTCAGAATGCACGCTGACATCCAGGAGCACCGGGTCGATGAAGAGCTTTGTGTCGACGTTGAGTACGGGATTCAGAATGCCAAGCTTTTCGAGTTTTGCGGGATCAACGTTGAAGTGCTCCGCAAAAGGAAGCGGGTTACGGATTTTCCCCATGGGTCAGTATCGCGATGCCTAACGTCGTGCGGCTAAGCGGCCGCGGCCTTCCAGCGGTTTGCTTGAGCCGCTTGTTCGGCCGAGCCGGCCCACGCCGGTTGATGCTGCATCGGCACCACGATAGAGTAATGATGTGAGTATCGAACTGCCTGGCAGCGTGGAGGAGCAACTACGGACGCTCGCGGCAAAGCAGGGTCGCGATGTGCGCGTGCTCGTGGAGGAAGCCATCCGGCAGTATCTCGAAGCCACTGCTATCACGGACGTTGACGCGAACGAGGTGGCCGAGACGCAGGCCGCATTGCTGGGCGAGCTGCCGCGCATCCCTGATTGGAAAGCCGGCGACGCGTGAAGCGCGGCGAAGTGTGGTGGGCGGAGCTGCCCCCACCCGTGGGTAGCCGACCGGTCGTGATCCTGACCCGGGATTCCGTCCTCCACAGCATTGGTGCGATCGTAGTCGCCCTGGTCACCCGCACGATTCGACAACTGCCGACCGAAGTAGTCCTCGGGCGCCGCCAGGGGCTGCCAGTCAGGTGTGTCGCGAACCTCGACAACATCCTTACGGTCCCACGCCACCGATTGAAGCGGCTGATAGGTGCATGCGACGCCGTCAAAGTCGCGGAGTTGAACCAAGCCATCAAAGCGGCGTTCGACGTACCGTAACCTCTTGACCATCTCGCACGCTCCGCCAGCCGAGCTCTATGCTGACCTACTTCGGCTACCCGCTCCGGCGCGGGATAGCCTGCATGAGCGTGTCAGCCTATCAGGCGCCGGTCTCTCGGGTGCCGTTGTCACCCTTCCTGTATTCATTCAGTCACTTGCTGTCTCCGGCTCATATATCGTGGACTCTGCAAGCCTTGCAAGGATTGCGCAGCCCATCGCCGCGACGCGAGCAGCGAGACGTGCAGCCTATCACGCAGCGTCCGCTCGCCATTGACGGGCCACAACCGATCGGCAGGGCTCAGAACACCGCGCCTGCCGCGGTTGAGGATGTTGTGTGGGGTACCCTTCACACACCCAACGGCGGCCGCGCGCTGAACCGGTAGTGCGACACGAACCACTCGTCGCCGCCGCGGTAGGCGAAGAGCTCGGCGCAGGCCATGAAGAACAGCCGCCAGCGCACCCACCAGCGCGCCGCGTCGGCCCCGTAGACCTCGCGAAACAGCGGCTGTAGCGCGGCGCGCTGCGCGTCGAGGTTGGCGAGCCAGGCATTGCACGTCCGTTCGTAGTGCCGCCCGTTCAGCCGCCAGCGCGCTTCCAGCACGACGTCGCGCTGGAAGTGCAGCAGCAGATCGTCAGACGGCATGATGCCGCCGGTGAAGAAGTGGCGGGCCATCCAGTTGGCCGTGCCCGCCGTCTCGAACGGGTAGGCATACTCGCGGTGCGAGAAGATGTGCACGAACAGCTTGCCGGTCGGCGTCAGCCAGGTGGCGATGCGCGCCAGCAGTTGCTCGTAGTTGCGCATGTGCTCGAACATCTCGACGGAGAGCACGCGGTCGAACTGCCGCGCCGGCACCGCGAAGTCGTTCATGTCGGCGGTCACCACCTGGACGTTGGCCAAGCCGCGACGCTCGCACTCCGCCGTGATGAACTCGCGCTGCGGGCGCGAGTTCGATACCGCCAGCACGCGGCTGGCTGGATAGTGTTCGGCAAGCCACAGCGTCAGCGAGCCCCAGCCGCAGCCGAGCTCGAGGAGCTGCATGCCGTCCTGCACCTCGGCGCGCTCGCACGTCAGCCGCAGCATCGCCTCCTCGGCGGCGTCGAGCGTCGTAGTGCCGGCGGGCCAGTAGGCGCAGCTGTACTTGAGTCGCCGGCCGAGGACCCGCTGGAAGAGCGCCGGCGGCACCTCGTAGTGCTGCTCGTTGGCCTTCTCGGTGTGCAGCGCAATCGGGCTGCGGCGGAGCGCGTCGATGAACGCCTGCAGCGCAGCCATTTGCGCCGCCGCATCGGCGCGCCGCTCCTCACGCAGTCGTTCGGCGCACAAGCGGCGAATGCCCCAGCGCACCAGCGGGTCGGGCACGCGGCCGCGCTCCACCCACTCCATCAACGTGCCGAGCATCGGCCTGTCGGCGCTGCCGTCCATGACGGGCGCCGATGATAGCCGAGATGGTTCGGAAAGCAGAGCGGTCAGCCGGAAGGCGATGCATGTGGCTGAACGCTGACCGCTGAACGCGATTGCGATTGAGCGATCGATGCGCGATATGAAGCGCGATCGTTTCGCGACACCGCAAGAGGAGAGCATCGATGGCATACAAGCTCGGAATCGTTCCCTTCTGGAAGAACTACGACCGTCAGGCGGTGCTGCGCGCCGCGCGGCTCGCCGAGGATCTCGGCTTCGACTCGATCTGGATTCCCGAAGCCTGGGCCTACGAACAGTTTCAACTGCTGACCGAGATTGCGCTGGCGACCAAGCGGCTCAAGCTGGCGACCGGCATCGCCAACGTGTTCAGCCGCTCGCCGGGGCTCCTGGCGATGAGCGCCGCGACCCTCGACGAGATCTCGGGTGGCCGTGTGATCCTGGGGCTGGGCACGAGCGGCAAGGTGGTGGTCGAGAACTTTCACGGCGTGCCGTACGTCAAGCCGCTGAAGCGTTTGCGCGACACCATCACCATCCTGCGCGCCCTGTGGCGCGGCGACCGGCTGGCGCCGGAGATGAGCACGCTGTTCGATCTGCGGCACTTCAAGTTGGAGATGACGCCGCCGCGACCCGACATCCCGATCTACGTCGCGTCGCTGCAGGAGCGCGCCATCCACGAGATCGGCCGCCTCGCCGATGGATGGGTGCCGACCTTCTGGCCGTATCAGCACCTGCGCGACGGCATGGCGTGGATCGAGAGCGCGGCGCGCGCCGCTGGCCGCGATCCGGCACGCATCGAGGTCGCCCCGTTCGTCGCCGTGGTGCCGATGGACGACGTGGCAATGGCGCGCACCCTGATCAAGCCGCTGGTGTCGTTCTACATCGGCGGCATGGGGACGTATTATCACGCGCTGTTCTGCCGCTACGGCTTTCAGGAGAATGCGGATCACGTGCGTGAGCTGTACAACTCCGGCGATCGGCGACAGGCCGCGGCGGCGGTGAGCGACGACCTCATCGATGCCATCGCCATCTGCGGGCCGGCGGCGCACTGCCGCGAACAGCTCGCCGAGTGGCATCGCAACGGCATGGGCAGCGCCTTGGTCAACTTGCCTACCGGCGTGCCGCCCGAGGTGACCGAGCAGGTCCTGCGCGAGCTGGCGCCGCGATGAGGCGTGGCTACTGCGGGCGGAAGATCAGGAAGTACTGGTACGGCAGCACATCCACGTCGCCGACCAACGTGTAGCCGGCGGCTTGGAACTCCTGCACGACAAGCTCGCGCGCCAGCTTGTGCTCGGGCGGCGGACCGACGGGGAGGTCTTCCTTCTTGAAGTCGATGACCGCAACCCGGCCCGTCGGCGTGAGCCCGCGCCTGAGTTGTTGCAGATACGTGATGCGATCGTCGATGTGATGGACGGTATCGACGATGAGCACCAGATCCACACCGCCGGCGGGGAGTCGCGGATTGTCGGGTGACGCGAGGATCGGCACGACATTGCGCAGGCCTTCCTGCTCGGCGCGGTGGCGCAGATGCACGACCAGGTTGGGTTCGGTGTCGACCGCAAGCACGCTGCCGGTGTCGCCGACGGCCTCCGAGAGATGCCGGCTGAAGTAGCCGGTGCCGGCACCGAGGTCGGCGACGCACATGCCCGGCGACAGCTGCAGGGCGCGCACGACGTCCCGCGGCTTCTGCCAGGCGTCGCGCGATGGATCGTCGAACATCGCGCTCCAATGCTCGACGTCGGCGAACGAGTGGCGCGCGGTGGCGTCGTGCGGGCCGGCGTGTTCCCGGTGCGCTGCCGGGCAACCGAGCAGCAGGGTGAGCAGGAGTGAGCTCGCGACCAGCGCGCCGCGAGCAGGCGACAGGGAACGTGACATCGGCTCGGTGTGTAGCACAGATAATCGCGCCGTGGAGGCAGCTGTCGGCAGCAAACTGCGCGATGCGTGCATCCCAAATGTTGCATCGCTGGTCGGACCGTAGCAGCATGGCGCCATGTTGACGCGCCTGCTGGTCGCAACGGTGTTGCTGGCAGTCGCAGCCAGCCCGATGGGCTGCTCCGACTGCGATCTGGAGGTTCAGACGAATAGTATACCGCCTGCCACCGTTGGCACCTTGTTCTCCTTTCAGCTCCACTCGCAGTGCGGCGGAGGCAACTGGTTCATCGACTCCGGCAGTTTGCCGCCCGGCATCGGGTTGCTGCAGAGCGGCTTGCTGCGCGGCGTACCGACGGACGCCGGAACGTTCAGCTTCACCGTCACTGTCGTCGATGACGACACCAACGACCACGCGTCGAAGGGCCTCTCGCTGAGCGTTTTCAATCCGTCGTAGTGCGCACGCGGTGCGCGCCGCAAGCCGGCGGCGCAAGAATTTGCAGACAGGGGTTGCAGGGATGGCGCAACGCTGCGGGACGCTCCGGTTCCGGCGGTTGCCGCTCGCAGCGCGAGGACAACAGGGTATGCGACTTGCTCTCTCGGGTGCCGTGACGACAACGGTGCGAACCAGGATTGGTCGACCGCGAACAAGGGCCGTGCGGCTCGCTGTGATGCTGGCATTACTCACCCTGCCGGGCGCCGCGGCGGCGTGGACACTGGTCGGCTGGAACAACCTGGGCATGCACTGCATGGACGCCGACTATTCGGTGTTCTCGTTGCTGCCTCCCTACAACACCATCCACGCGCAATTGATTGATTCGAGCGGCCGGCTGGTCACCGACCCGACCGACATCACGGTGACCTACGAGGCGGTGGCCGATCCCGACGGATCCATCAACAGCACTTCTGCGGGCAAGACCAATTTCTGGGAACACGTGGAGGCCCTATTCGGGGTGTCGCTGCCGGTGGACGTTGGTCTCACCAACCTCCGGATGCCGGGAGCGGGCAACACCCCGCAAGCAATGTCCTTCGATGCCGCAAACGGCTGGTTCATTGCCGAGGGCATACCGATCACTCCCTACGACGACGCGCAACGCAAGAACTCCTATCCACTGATGCATTTGGTAGCCCGCAATTCAGCGGGGACGGTGCTGGCGTCGACGGACATCGTGCTGCCGGTCTCGGACGAGATGGATTGCCGATCGTGCCACGCCTCGGGAACGAGCCTGCAGGCGCAACCGCTCGAGGGTTGGGTGTTCGATCAGGATCCGCAACGCGACATGCGCTTGAACATCCTGCGGCTGCATGACGAACGGATCGATGCAAGCGATACGCTCCAAAGCGCGCTGGCGGCGGCCGGCTACAATCCGGCGGGATTGTTTGCAACGGCGACGACCGACGGCACCCCGATCCTGTGTGCGCGCTGTCATCTCTCCGAGGCGCTTCCCGGCAGCGGCATCACCGGCATCACGCCGCTGACACAGGCGGTGCACGGTAAGATGGCGTACGCCATCGATCCGGCGACGCAGCTACCATTGGATGCGACGGAGAATCGCTCCGCGTGCTACCGCTGCCATCCCGGCTCGGTCACCCGATGCCTGCGCGGCGCGATGGGCGCGGCAGTGGCGTCCGACGGCAGCTTGGCCATACAGTGTCAGAGCTGCCACGGCACCATGACCACGGTCGCATCGCCCGACCGCACCGGGTGGCTCGACGAGCCGGCGTGTCAGAGCTGTCACACCGGCACCGCGACGCACAACAACGGTCAGCTCCGCTACACGTCGGCCTTCGAATCCTCCGGCCAGCCGCGCCAGCCGGTCGACGCAACGTACGCCACCAATCCCGATACGCCCGCTGCAGGTCTGTCGCTCTACCGCTTCTCGAAAGGGCACGGCGGCTTGACGTGCGAAGCCTGCCACGGCCCGACGCACGCGGAGTTTCCCAGCTCGCATCGCAACGACAACCTGCAAAGCTTCACGCATCAGGGCCACGTCGGCATGCTGGTGGAGTGCACCAGCTGTCACGCCACGCAGCCCAACACGGTCGACGGCGGACCGCACGGCATGCACCCGGTCGGCCAGACATGGGTCGATCGGCACCCGGACGTCGTCGGCGACGACGGCGGTGGAACCGGCGCGGCGCAATGTCAGGCGTGTCACGGGGTGGACTACCGGGGCACGGTGCTGTCACGCGCGCAGGCGGATCGCACACTGAACGCCGGCGAGCTGGGCACGAAAGTGTTTTGGCGCGGCTTCCAGGTCGGCTGCTACACCTGCCACCGCGGCCCCTCGAACGATGGCCGCAATCCGAACCGGCCGCCGAGCGTGAGCGACACGACGGCGTCCACCGCCGTCAATACGTCGGTGGTCATCCCGCTGAGTGCCGGCGACGCCGACGGCAACCCGCTCGAGCTGCACATCGTGTCGCAGCCGAGTCATGGCACGGTCGGTCTCGACGGCACCGCGGCGCAGTACTTTCCGGAGACCGGGTTCGCCGGCAGCGATGCGTTCACCTTCGCGGCGTGGGACGGCTCGACGAACTCCAACCTCGGACAAGTCACCGTGCAGGTCGACGCCGCCGCCTGCCTGGGCGACTGCGACGGCTCGCACACCGTGACGGCCGACGAGCTACTGATCATGCTCAATATCGCGTTGGGTCGGGCACCGGCGACGGCGTGCGAATTTGGCCATGCCGACAGCAGCGGAGCGCTCAAGGTGGACGCGATCCTCACGGCGCTCAACAACGCCGCGACCAGCTGTTTGAGTCAGTGAGCGCGGCCACCCCGTCTAGCGCCGCGCGCGCCCCTTCCGGTATGGTAGGGCGCATGATGTGCACACATGTGTTGAGGCCGGGCGTCGTCAGCCTGTTGGCAGTGACACTTGCGCTCCTCGAATGTGCTGCGGCGTCGGCGGCCGACATCGGCTGGGTGGCGCGCATCAACGGCGCGCCAACCGTGAAGCGGGGCAAGCAGTCTGCAGCCCTCCACCAGGGCGACGCCGTCGCGCTCGGTGACGTGATCGAGACCGACGCAGCCTCGAAGATCAAGATCCTCTTTGCCGACGACACGATCCTCGACATCGGGCCGCGCAGCCATGTGGCGTTGGATGAGTTTCAGCTGGCGCCGCAGAGCCGGCTGGTTCGCCTGCACGCCCTCGGTGGTCGCTTCAAGATCGCCATTTCCAAGTTCTTCGGCGGCAGCACCGAGTACGAGGTACGCACGCCGACGGCGGTTGCCGGAGTGCGTGGGACGATCCTGTGGGGCGACACCGATCTGGACGCCATCTGTGCGCTCGACGGCACCATTCAGGTACGCTCACTGAAGGGTGCCGAGGCGGCGAAGCTCGCGGCGGGGGAGTGCGTGCACGAGATGGGAGACGGGAAGACCACGCCGCTCAAGCCGAGTGCGGCCGATTTGGCCGCGTACCTGAAGGAAGTAACGCTCGAGTAGGACAGCGTTCGCATGCGACGGCGCCTGCTCATTGCGCTTCTCTGCTTGGCGGCTCGGACGTACGCCGGAGACATGTTGCGGGCCGGGCAACCGTTCCCCTCGTGGCAGCTCATCGATCACACCGGTGCGACGGTGACCTCGGCGAGCCTCGCCGGCAAGAAGTATCTCCTCTGGTTCTTTCCCAAGGCCATGACCCCCGGCTGCACCGTGGAGGGCGACGGGTTGCGGGACAACTTCTCCGCTTTCGAGAAGGAAGGTGTGGAGGTGCTCGGGATATCCTTCGACGACCCGAAGGCCAACGCGCAATTCGTGCGCGAGCAGCAGTTTCCCTTCCGCTTGCTCTCCGACACCGACCACCAGCTCGCCGTGGCCGTCGGTGCGTCGTCAGGCGGGCAGGCGGTGGCGCGGCGGATCTCGTATCTCGTCGGCGCCGACGGCAAGGTGCTGCGCGCGTACGATGCGGTGGTCCCCGGCTCGCATGCGACGCAAGTGTTGAACGATCTGCAGTTGCACTAGCTCGCGACGCGGGCGGTCAGTGGGCGGCGTGCGGCGAATGCGGCACGTGCGGCCGACGGGCCGGTCGCACGCACGCCCCGGGAGCGGTCGTGAACCCCGCGCCATTGTGCGACGAGCACACACAGGTCGGACAGAACGTCGGCTCTCCGTCGAAATCGTTCAGGCAGCTGCTCTGCTGAATGTCGTTGCCGCAAATGGACTGACCGAGGCCGCTCGCGTTGTCCAGCTGACAGCAGCCGTGCGTGATCGGCGTCGCGCTCGGGGGCGGCGTAATCGTCGGCGTCAGCGTCGGGGTGCGAGTCGGTGTCGGCGTCCGGGGGATGCAGAGACCGACGCCGAACTCAAAGCCTGGCCCCGGGTGTGACGAGCACAGGCAGTCGAGGCAAAACG
>Ga0335082_10009607_pt1 | contig 10504 bp, 8 predicted proteins | sample Lox_Sample_41_FD_206718 | JGI IMG/M metagenome (GOLD analysis project Ga0335082, IMG submission 206718) | Soil microbial communities from Loxahatchee National Wildlife Refuge, Florida, United States - Lox_Sample_4.1 | ecosystem: Environmental > Terrestrial > Soil > Wetlands | place: USA: Florida...
CCGCCCGCGTCGCCGTCGAGGATCACGGCGGCGAACGCCGCGGACCGGTGCAGCGCCGGTCCCGGGCGGTCCGCGGCGTAGCGTTCCAGCTGAGCCACCGCCTGCTGGGCCGTGTCCCGCTCTCCCAGCGGCCCGGCCAGCGCCGCCAGGTCGGGCAGCAGGTAGTGGCCGCAGTACTCCCGGTTCCCCGCTGTGCACCGTTCCCACGCCTCGTACAGCAGGCCGAACGCGGCGGCCGGGTCGCCGTCGGCCAGCACTGCCAGGCCCCGGCCCCACGAGCGGTCGTCGTAGGTGTGCCGGGCCGGGCCGGTGACCAGCGGCTTGTCCAGCAGGGGCAGCAGCCGCGCATGCTGCTCACGGTCCTGCCGGTGCACGGCGATCAGTGTCGCCAGGCCGTCCAGGTGCACCGTGAGTGCGAGGTGGTCCGGGGCCTCGTGGGCCGAACCGATCTCGGCCAGGGCGTCGTCCCATCGGCCGGCCAGGAACAGCATCCGGGCTACTGACAGGTGATGGAAGAACAGGAAGAACGTGCCGAGCCCGCGTTCGGCGTGCCGTAGGTCGGCCGTGTACGCCTGCTGCGCCTCGGCGTCCCGGTCCAGCTCGAACAGGCCATTGGCGAGGATCAGGTGCGGATCGAGCTGGCTGTCGGCAACCGGGCCGGCCCGTTCAAGCGCCGCCACCGCCTGGCCCGCGATGTCCACCGACTGGCCGAAGCGGCCCTGCCAACGCCAGGCACCGGCGACCGCCTGCAACCCGTAGGCCATCGCGTAGGCGTCCCCGCTGGCCAGGGCCTCGTCCCGGGCCGCCTGTGCCTCCTGCATCGCGGCTGCGGGCCCATGCGTGGACACCACGCGCAGGCATTGCGCGGCCAGGCCGTGGAACCGGGCCCGCTCGGCCCGGCTGAGCTCACCGCTGTCCAGCCCGCGCCGGGCCTCGGCCAGCGCCGCCTCGGCCCGGCCCTGGTTGAGGCAAGAAAGGACCAAGACCCAGCGCAGCGGCCCGGCCGCGGACGCGTCCGGGCCGGCGGCCAGCGCCCGGGTGGCGGCGGCCTCGGCCTCGGCGAACCGGCCGGCCCTGAGTAGCGCTCGCGCTAGCGCGAGCCGGAGCGCCCCGGCCAGGTCACCGGACGGGTCGGTGCCATCCCAGACGCGAGAGAGCAGGTCGGCGGCCAGCTCGGGGGCGCGCGCGGTGAGCGGTCCAGCCGCCTCGGCCAGCCACGCGAGGGTCCGGGCGTCGAGCGTCGTCCCGGCCAGCAGGTGCTGGGCGGCCCGCTCAAGCGGGGCTCCCGCGGCGGCCAGTGCCTGCCCGGCCTGCAGGTGCAGCGCGTTGCGCGCGGACATCGGCAGGCTCTCGTACAGCGCCTGGCGGATCACCTCGTGCCGGAACGTCAGCCGGTCTGACTCGGCGGTCAGCACGCCGGCGGCGGCGGCCTCCTGGATCACGCCCAGGAAGTCCAGCGCCGGCGCGCCGAGGACGGCCGCCAGCTCGGCGACGGTGAAGCTGGGCCCGAGGACCGCCGCCACCGGGAGGATCTGGCGGGCCTGCCCGGACAGCCCCGACAGCCTCCTGGTCACCACCGCGATCAGCGACTCGGGGATGGTCCCGGCGCCCGAGGGCGGCGCGGAGCGGCCGGTCGCGGCGCGGGCCAGCTCGATCACGTACAGCGGATTGCCCGCCGCGGCGGCGGTCGCGGTTTGCAGGCCCGCGCCGGGCTCAGTGCCCGTCACCTGGCGGGTCAAGGTGTTGACCGATGCCTCGTCCAGCGGGCCGAGTGACAGCAGGTCCGCGTGGCGCGTCTCCCAGCTGCGCACCAGGCGCTCCAGGTCGGCCGCGTCCCAGGGTCCGGCGCCGAGGCGCCGGGTGGCGGCCAGCAGCAGCGGGAGCTGGCCCGCGACCCGGCCGAGGCGGTGCAGCACCAGCAGGCTGGCCGGGTCGGCCCACTGCAGGTCATCGACGGCCAGCATGACGGGGTGCGCCGCGCACCAGCCGTCGACCAGCCCCAGGATCGCCTCGCTGACGAGGAACTCGGCGTCGGCCGCGGAGAACGCGCCGCCGGCTGCCCGGTGGCCGCCACGCAGCATCGCGGCGATCTCGGCCGCCTTCGGGTCGGCCCCGGCGGCGGTCAGCCCGAGGCAGTCCGAGACGGCCGCGAACGGCAGCCGCATCTCGAGTTCCTCGGCGGCGCCGGAGGCGATTCTGGCTCCGGCCGCCGCGGCCCGGTCTACGAGCCAGGTGAGGATCGCGGTCTTGCCGATGCCGGGCTCGCCGGAGATGAGCACGATCTTGCCCCGCCCGGCCGCGGCGGCCGCGGCGGCGGCAGCGAGCCGCTCCAGCTCAGCGTCGCGGCCCACCAGCGCGACCTGACCCACCGGAGACGCCCAGCAACGTCTCACATGCTCAGTCTGTGGGTCCGCGGCCGGCTCCGCAACAGGCGCGCGGAAACCTGGCCAGCTGACGGGTGTTAACCGCGGCGGCCCGGCGCAGCATCGACCGAGACACCCCACCGGGAGAACGGAGCAGATGATGTCGGTGAACGGGACGGCCAGTCAAGTCGACGTGGTCGTGGTCGGCGCCGGCCAGGCCGGCCTGGCGGTCAGCTACTACCTGCGGGCGTTCGGCGTCGAGCATGTCGTCCTGGAGCGTGGCCGGGCCGGGGAGAGCTGGCGGTCGGTGCGCTGGGATTCGTTCACGCTGGTCACGCCCAACTGGATGACCCGGTTGCCGGGCTACCGCGTGGTCGCTGGCGCTGCGCGGGAGTTCCTGCCCCGTGACACCGTGGTGAGCCTGCTGGACGGATTCGCCCGTGGCCTGCCCGTGCAGGCCGGCACCGAGGTCCTCTCGGTGCAGGCCCGCGACCGCGGCTATGACCTGGTGACCGCCGCGGGCCGGATGACGGCCAGGGCCGTGGTGGTAGCCGGCGGCGGCCAGCGCCGCGCGGTGATCCCGGGGCTGGCCGCCGCGCTGCCCGCGGACATCCACCAGTCCGACGCCGGGCGCTACCGTCGCCCGGGCGCGCTGCCGCCGGGCGCGGTCCTGGTGGTGGGGTCCGGGCAATCGGGTATGCAGATCGCCGCCGAGCTGGCCACGGCGGGCCGGGAGGTGCTGCTGGCCACCAGTCAGGTGCCCAGGGTCCCGCGCCGATACCGGGGGCGGGACATCCACGAGTGGGGCGTGGAGCTCGGGCTCTACGACCAGCTGGCCGAGGCGGTGACCGACCCCGCCGAGTTCCGCCGACCGCACCCGATGCTGTCCGGGGCGCACGGCGGGCAGACGCTGTCGTATCAGCAGCTCGCCCGGGACGGCGTGCGGCTGCTCGGTCGCCTGGTCGGCACCGAGGGATACACCCTCGGGTTCGGTCCTGAGCTGCCACGTAACATCCAGTACGCGGACCAGGCAGCGGAGCAGTTCCGGCGCGCCGTCGACGAGTACGTGGCCCGAGCCGGGATCGCCGCCCCGCCCCCCGACACCGACCCAGCCGAGCGACCCCAGCCCCAGTCCGGGCCAGCGCCGCACACGCTGAACGCGCGGGCCGAGCACATCTCCACCGTCCTGTGGTGCACCGGCTTCGGGCCGGACACCAATTGGCTGCGGGTTCCCGTGCGACGACCCGACGGCACGGTGGAACACGCCCGCGGCGTCACCGCCTTCCCCGGCCTGTACGTCTCCGGTTACCCGTGGCTGTCGAACCGCGGCTCGGGCCTGCTCTACGGCGTCGCCGCCGATGCGGCGCGCATCGCACAGCACATCGCCATGGACGCCCTCGGCCCGGCTCCGGCGATCCTTCGCCCTGTTCCGGCGACCATCAGCTAGAAGGTGATCATCATGACCACGAGCAAGACGACGCTGGCTATAACGTCTGCCGCGGCGAAGCCCACAGGGGCGGCTCCGGCGCGGCTGCCCGCTGCCGGGGCCGGACCGCGGTACCTGGACCGGCTGATCCAGGCACGGGCGATCCACTCCATGACCGGCGAGGTGTACCGCTCAGTTGGCCTGCGGGGCGCCGAGATCGCGGCCACCTCAGCCGACCGGGACGGGCTCGATGACCTGGCCGGTGCCGGCACGGTGATCACCGACGCCGGTGACGTGACCCTGCTGCCGACATTCGCGGATTCCCACGAGCACCTGATGGAGGCGAGCCGCAACACGCTGCTGGTCCCGGTGGACCGGGCGCACAGTATCGCGGAGTTCACCGCGATGGTCGCCGCGGCGGCCCGCGACGCCGCCCCGGGCGCCTGGATCATGACCTCGATGGCCTGGCACGAGTCCAACCTGGCCGAGAACCGGCTGCCCACCGGGGCCGAACTGGATGCGGCTGCGCCGGACAACCCGGTGCTCGCCCGCCGCAGCGGCCATCTGGCCGTGGCCAACACCGTCGCGCTGACCGCGGCGGGCATCGGGCCTGGCACGCCTGACCCGCCCGGCGGGAAGATCGGCCACCTGCCCGACGGCCGTCCGGACGGCGTGCTGGAAGGCGGCGCGGTCTGGCAGGTCGCGGCGTTCGCCCCGGCCCCCAGCCAGGCCCAGCTGGCCGAGGCGCTCGGCCGCGGCTCGGCCGCGTACGCGGCGCTCGGGGTCGGTACCATCCGCGAGGCGATGATCAACACCGAGGAACTGCTCGCCTACCAGGACGCGGCCGAGCGGGGCACGCTGAGCGTACGGGTCCGGCCGCTGATCCGGGTCGGCAACGAGCTGACCGCGGACCAGGCCACCGCGCTGATCGACGGGCTCGGCGCGCGGAGCGGTTTCGACGACGACTGGCTGCGGATCTGGGGCCTGAAGTTCGTCATGGATGGCGGCGTCGAGGGCGGCGCCCTGGAGCAGCCCTACACCAGCGACCCGGCCCGATCCGGGCACCTGAACTGGGATCCCGCGGTGATGACCGAGGTCTGCACGGGCGCGGTCCGCCGGGGCTGGCGGATCGGCACCCACGCCGCCGGGGACCGGGCCGTGCACACCGTCCTGGACGTGTACGAGGCGGTGGCCGCCCAGGAGGGCCCGCTGCCGCCGTGGACGCTGGTCATCGAGCACGCCCTGCTGTCCAGCCCGGCACAGCGCGAGCGCGTCGTGCGCGGCGGCTTCGGCGTCACCGTCCAGCACTCGCTGCTGTGGAACATGGGCAGCGAGATGCTCCAGATGTGGGGCCCCGAACGCACCCGCCAGGTGAACCCCCTGGATGAATGGCTCGCGCTGGGCGCGAACCTAGCCGCCGGGACCGACATCGCCCGCCCGTTCAACCCGATGCTCAACGTGTGGGGCATGGCCACCCGGGGCACCAAGGCGGCCGGAGTCCAGGGCCCCGAGCACGCCATCGGAGTCGCGGCCGCGCTTGAGCTGTACACCATGGGCACCGCGCGGCTCAACCACGATCAGGACCGGCTCGGCAGCATCACCCCGGGCAAGCTCGCCGACATCGTCGCCTACCCGGCCGACCCGCTGACCGCCGACGTCGACGACCTGCCCGGCCTCACCCCCGCCTTCACCATCGTGGGCGGCCGCGCCGTGCACGACCCCGGTGGCCTGCTTGGCCCTTGAGTGCCCTTGCCCGGGGCTATCCGTGTGGGAGGTACCGACCATGATCTATACACACCCAGCTGAAGACGACGGCCAGCGGCACGCGGATATCGTCGTGAAGGCCGCCGCCATTCATTCCATGGCTTCGGCACGGGAGGCGGAAGCCCGCGTTCACCGGGCCATGGCGGTGCGGGATGGGCACGTCGTCACGCTAAGCGCCGAGCGTGACGGCGCCGACGAGCTCATCGGCAGCGCCACGACCGTGATCGACGATCCCGGCCTGACAGTCCTGCCGACCTGTGACGACACCCATACCCACCTGCTATTCGCCGGGCGGGCCGCCAGCGACGTCCAGGTGGCCGACGCGCGGAACCTGGGCGAGTTCCTGGACCTGATCCGGCACCGCGCGACGGTTACCCCGGCCGGGCAGTGGATCCGGACCGCGTCGAACTGGCACGAACTGACGCTGCCCGAGCGACGGCTGCCCACCCGCCAGGAGCTGGATTCCGCCGCGCCGGACAACGCGGTGCTGGTCAAGCGCGGTGGCCACAATGACGTCGCAAACAGCATGGCCCTGCGCCTGGCCGGGGTCTCCGCCGCCACATGGCCATCCGAAGGCGGCGTCATCGGACGCGACGACACCGGGGAGCCAACCGGCCGTCTGGAGGACTCCGCGATCGCGCTAGTGGAGCAGTTGCTGCCCGAGCCCAGCTTCGACGAGCAGATCGAGAGCCTGTGGCAGGCCTCGGCCAGTTACGCGGCGACTGGCATCGGCGCGGTCAGGGACGCCGCAACCAACGCCAACGAGGTCGCCCTGTTGCGAGCCGCCCGGGACCATGACGCCCTCGCCGTCCGCACCCATGCCATGGTGATCATCGGCTTCGCCGGGCCCAAACCGGTCATGAGCGAGTTCCTGGACCAGCTCCAGGCCGACGGGACGCGACCCGGCGACGGTGATGACTGGCTGCGGGTGTGGGGCCTGAAGTTCGTCATCGACGGCGGGGTGGAAAACGCCGCCCTGGACCAGCCCTATGCCAACCGCGCCGACTACCGGGGGTGAGCTGCAATGGGAGGCCGGAGAACTCGCCGACGCGGCCGGGCAGGCAGTCCGGCGCGGCTGGAAGGTCGGCGTGCACGCCTGGGGCGACCATGCCATCCGGGCCGCCTTGGACGCCTTCGAGGCAATCCTGGCCGGCCAGCCGGAAGTGGCGCCGGGCACCCTGGTCCTGGAGCACGCCGGCCTGGCCCGCCCCGATCAGCGGGCTCGCGCCATCCGGCTCGGCATCCCGGTCACCGTCCAGTACCCGCTGCTGTACGGACTGTCGGTGCCGCTGCTGGAATACTGGGGGCCGGGAACGAACCGAACAGATCTTCCCGCTGCGCGAATGGCTCGATGAGGGAGCCTCGCTGTCCGCCGGATCGGACTATCCCAACGGCAGGTACGACCCAATGGCCGCCATCTGGGGAATGACCACCCGCCGCAGCCCGGTGGGCGTGCTCGGCCCTGGCCACGCCATCACGCGGTACGAAGCGGCCCGCTTGCACACTGCCGACGCCGCACGATTCGCCGGGAACGGCCGGATCCGCGGGACGTTCGCCCTGGGCAAGCTCGCCGACTTCGCCGCCTACCCCCCCGAACCCCTCACCTGTCCGGTCGATGAACTGCGGGGGCTGTCGCCCGTGCTCACCGTCGTCGGCGGCCGTCCGCGTCACGACCCCCGCGGGCTACTTGGCGGCAGCGACCATCCGGCCCGGGCCAGCACCGGAAAGCCCGGCGTTCCCGCCATCGCGCTGCCCTGCTGCTAGATCGGAGGAATGCCATGTCCGTCGACGTGCGCGCCCATTTCTGGACCGACGCCTACCTGGACAAGGTGGCCGCGCTGGGCAAGGCCGATACCGTCACGCAGCGGCATGGGCGCCGGGGACGGCGCGGAGCTGGACGCCCGGCTCGCGCTGATGGACCGCGCCGGGGTCGGCATGCAGATCCTGTCCGCCTCCCCCCAGCTGCCTCACGGCCGAGACGAGACCGCTGCCGTCGACGCGGCCCGGTGCGTCAACGACCAGTACGCCGAGCTGGTCGCCCGCCACCCCGGCCGGTTCCGCGCGTTCGCGTCCCTGCCGCTGCCGCACATCGACGCCTCGGCCGCCGGGCTCGCGCGAGCCCTGGATCAGCTGGGGATGGCCGGGGTGGCGATGACCACCACCATCTTGGACCAGCCGCCGGTCGACAGCCCCGCCGCGCAGCTGTTCGCCGAGCTGGACCGCCGGGGCACCGTGCTGTACGGCAAGGGCGGCGGCGCAGCGATCAGCGGCGCGTATCCGCTCATCCGGACCGGGATGAGCGGGTGCCGGGCGTCGCTGATGGCGAGCGCGCGGACAGCCCGAGATCGGTGCTGCAGGTGTTGAGGCGGGCGGTCTGCTCGGCGGCGACCCCGAGGAGGGCCTGGTCGTCGAGATGGCTGCGGGGCACGATGGCCAGCCGGCTGGCCGTCCGGGCGCGCACCGTGACGTGCTCCTTGCTGTAGGGGGTGCGCATGGCCGGATCAAAGATCGCGCCGGGGCCGACCTCGAGGGCGGGCCGCCGGTCGATCTCGATGACGAGCAGGCCGTCGAGGAGCAGGTGGACCTCGGAGTTAGCTATCGGCCGCTCGCTCAGCAGCATGCCCTGGGCTAGGGCGTGCCGGCGGTAGTCGCCGGACACCAGCATCGCGTTGCCCAGGGATCGCTCGGCCGGGCCCCGGACGGCGGTGACGGGCACTGGCGTGCCACCGCCGGCCCACGGGTTGTCGTCGCGCCCGGATCGCCTGATCCAGTCCCTGTACCGGATCAGGGCGCTCTTGCGGGTGAGCCGCCCGGTGCTGTCGTACAGGTAGTGGCGGGGAAACGGGCTGGCGGCGGCGAGCCGCGCGGCGGAGGTCCCGTCGGCGCGCAGGGTCAGCGTGACCGTGGTCCAGGCGAGAGGGGCGGCCAGCCGCCAGAATGGCGGCTGGGTCACCGGCCGCGGTACCGGCGCGCCGGTGTGCCCGCCGGCGGTCTGGGTGAACACGACCCGGTTCCGCAGCACCCTGGGCGGCGGGGTCAGGTCGGGCAGGGCGACCCCGGCGAAGGTCAGCCCGCGTGACCGCAGCCGCATGGTGGTGGATCCCAGCCGGCCGTGTCCCGACATCCCGTGCGAGGTGATCCGGCCGTCCTGCACCTCGATCCACGCGTGGAGCTGGTTGGCGAACCGGATGGCGTCGGCGCTCAGCAGCGCCTCCACGTCGGGTAGTTCATCGGGCGGGGGCTGGTCGTAGTGGGCGATGCCCAGGCCGAACGGCAGGCTGAACACGCCCTGGACCGCGGTGGGCGGGATCCACGACAGGCAGGTGGCGGTGGCTTCGTGTCGCATCACGGCCTCGCAGATGACGTATCGGGCATGGCGTTTCTCCTTCTGCCTCCGAATGCTCCTCCTGATGCTGAGCCGCGCGGCGCCGGCAAACACCCGCCATCTGGCCGGTGTTACGCGGCGCCCGCCGTGGCACCGTGACCGGGTACCGGGGGGCCGCAGAGGAAGGAGCAAGGCAGATGCCTGATATCGAGAACTATGACGTCCTGGTGATCGGCAGCGGCGAGGCGGGCAAGTACCTGGCCTGGACGATGGCGGGCGAAGGTCACCGCGCCGCGGTGGTGGAGCGGAAGCTGGTCGGCGGGTCGTGCCCGAACGTCGCCTGCCTGCCGAGCAAGAACATCATCCACTCGGCCAAGGTGCGCTCGCTGGCCGGGCGGGCCGCTGAGTTCGGGTCGACACGGGGTCGGCGGTGACCAGCATGAAGGGTGTCCAGGACCGGAAGCGGGCGATGGTCGACGGCCTGCGCCAGGTGCACCTGGACCGCTACGGGGCCAGCGGGGCCGAGCTCATCATGGGCCAGGCCCGCTTCACCGCGCCCAGGACCGTCGAGGTGGGCCTGGCCGGCGGCGGGAGCCGCCGGATGGGCGGTAACCGGGTCTTCCTGAACCTGGGCACCCGCGCGACCGTGCCCGACCTGCCCGGCCTGGCGGAGGCCGGGCCGATGACCCATATCGAGCTGCTCGACCTCGACCGGCTGCCCGAGCACCTGGTCGTCATGGGCGGTGGCTTCGTCGGGCTTGAACTGGCGCAGGCCATGCGCAGGTTCGGCTCACGGGTGACCGTGATCGAGCGGGGACCGCAGCTGGCCGGGGGCGAGGACCCCGACGTCGCGGCGGCGGTCCTCGATCTGTTCCGCGACGAGGGCATCGACGTCCTGCTCGGGACGCGGGTCCAGGGCGCCGAAGGGAAATCCGGGCGCGAGGTCCGCGTGCTGACGGACGGGCCCGACGGCGAAGGCGCCGTCACCGGGACAGACTGCTGGTCGCCGCCGGCCGCACCCCGAACACCGGCGGCATCGGTCTCGAGCAAGCCGGGATCGAGCGAACCGGGGCCGGTTACATCAAGGTCGACGAGCACCTGGCCACCACGGCGGACCAGGTGTGGGCGATGGGCGAGTGCGCCGGCAGCCCGCAGTTCACCCACGCCGCCTTCGACGACTTCCGGGTCGTCCTGGACCACCTGCACGGGGGAACCCGCGTCACCACCGGCCGCCTGGTGCCGTTCTGCATGTTCCTCGACCCGGAGCTGACCCGGGTCGGCTGCAACGAAACCGAGGCTAGGAGCCGCGGCCTCGGGTACCGCCTGCTCACCCTGCCCATGGCCGCGGTCCTGCGCACCCGGATCCTGTCCGAGCCGCGGGGATTCCTCAAGATGCTCATCGCCGCAGACAGCGACGAGATCCTGGGCTTCACCGCGTTCGGGGCCGAGGCCAGCGAGCTCATGGCCGCCGTCCAGGTCGCGATGATCGCCCGGATGCCGTACCCCGCGCTGCGCGCCGCCATCTTCACCCATCCGACGGCCGCCGAGGTCGCGTGCGACGCGCATCGTCGCGGCCGAGGTGGTCTTCACCCAGGCGTCGACAGCGCGCGCAAACGGCGCGGTGGT
>Ga0335082_10009608_pt1 | contig 10504 bp, 7 predicted proteins | sample Lox_Sample_41_FD_206718 | JGI IMG/M metagenome (GOLD analysis project Ga0335082, IMG submission 206718) | Soil microbial communities from Loxahatchee National Wildlife Refuge, Florida, United States - Lox_Sample_4.1 | ecosystem: Environmental > Terrestrial > Soil > Wetlands | place: USA: Florida...
CGTGCAGTGCGGCTTCTGCACCCCGGGCTTCGTCGTCGCAGTGGCCGATCTGCTCGAGCGCGACCCGCAGCCGAGCGACGAAGCGATTCGGGAGGCACTCGCCGGCAACCTCTGCCGCTGCACCGGCTACTCGAAGATCCTCGCCGCCGTCCACCTGGCCGCGGAGGCGGCGACATGAGCGTTCTCACGCGCAGCGGCCGCGTCGGTGAAAGCGCGAGGCGGGTCGACGGCGTCCCGAAGGTCACCGGCGCGTACGCGTACGGGAGCGATCTGCACGCCGAGCACATGCTCTGGGGCGCCACCGTTCGCAGCCCGCATGCCTCGGCGCGCGTCCGCGGGATCGACGTCGCCGAGGCCGCGCGGGCGCCGGGCGTCGCCTGCGTCCTCACTGCCGCCGACCTGCCTGCCGCCCGCACGTTCGGGCTCGAGTTCGCCGACCAGCCGGTGTTCGCCGACGAGGTTGTCCGGTACGTGGGCGAGCCGGTCGCCGTCGTCGCCGCCGAGACCCTCGAGCAAGCCAGGCGTGCGGCGGACCTCGTCTCGGTCGAGTACGAGCCGCTGCCGGCGGTGACCGACATGGAGCAGGCGCTTCGTCCCGACGTGCCGCTGGTGCACGAGTTCGGCAACGTCCTGCGCCACGTCCACATCCGCCACGGCGAGGGGCGCGACGCCGACGCCGAGATCTGGGTCGAGGGCTACTACGAGACCGCGATGCAGGACCAGGCCGCGCTCGGCCCCGAGGGCGGCCTCGCCGTGGCCGCCGCCGACGGCAGTGTCGACCTCTACGTCGCGACGCAGTGGCTGCACGTCGACCGCCATCAGATCGCGCTGTGCCTCGGGCTGCCCGACGAGATGCTGCGGGTCACACTCGCGGGCGTCGGTGGAGCCTTCGGCTCGCGCGAGGACATCCACATGCAGATCCACGCCTGCCTGCTCGCTCTCCGCACGGGACGCCCGGTCAAGATCGTCTACGGCCGCGAGGAGTCCTTCCACGGCCACGTCCACCGCCATCCGTCCCGGAGCTGGATCCGGTACGGCGCGACGAGAGACGGCCGGATCGTCGCCGCCGACGTCCGCCTCCTGCTCGACGGCGGCGCCTACGCGTCCTCGTCGGGGCCGGTCGTCGCCAATGCGGCAACCTTCGCGGCAGGCCCGTACGAGATCCCGAACGTGGCCGTCGAGGCCACGGTCGTCTACACCAACAACCCACCGTGCGGCGCGATGCGCGGCTTCGGAGCGCCCCAGGTCTGCTTCGCCTACGAGAGCGCGATGGACGAGCTCGCCGCGAAGCTCGGACTCGACCCGCTCGAGCTGCGGCTCCGCAACGCCGTCCGGACCGGCTCGGTACTCCCGACCGGTCAAGTGCTCGAGGGGCCGGCACCGGTGCGCGAGGTGATCGAGCGCTGCCGCGCCGTCCCCCTGCCTCCGGACGAGCCGCTCGAGGGGCGCGATGCAATCGGCTACCCCGGCGGCGCCGGCAACGTCGGCCGCGGCGAGGCACTGAAACGTGGCGTCGGCTACGCCGTGGGGTACAAGAACGTCGCCTACAGCGAGGGATTCGACGACGCGGCCGAGGCGACGGTGACGCTGCGGCCGTCCGCGGGAGGCCCAGTTGCGGCGATCCGGACGGCCGCCGTCGACTACGGGCAGGGCCTCTACACCGTCCTCGCCCAGATCGTCCGCACCGAACTCGACGTCGACGAGGTCGTCTTCGAGCCGAGCTCGACCGACTCCGGGTCCGCGGGCTCGACGTCGGCCTCGCGGCAGACGACGATGAGCGGCGGAGCGGTGCTCGGCGCGTGCCGCGAGATCCGCGAGGCGCTCGGGGCCGGGCCGCTCGAGGAGCCGATCTCTCGCACCTTCACCTACCACCACCGGCCGACCACCGGGCTCGACGAGGAAGGGCAAGGTCGCCCGCACGTCAGCTTCTCCTTCGCAGCCGTCCGGGCGGTGGTCGAGGTCGACGAGGACCTCGGTCTCGTCCGGGTGCTGCAGCTCGCGGCCGCCCAGGACGCCGGCCGTGTGATGAACCCGCACGGGGCCGAAGGCCAGGTGGAGGGCGCGGCGGCGATGGGGCTCGGGCTGGCGCTCACCGAGGAGGTCCAGCTCGCCGAGGGAGCGATCCTGAACGCGTCCTTCACCGACTATCTGATCCCGACCATCCTCGACGTGCCGCCGATCGTGACCGAGTTCATCGAGCAGCCCGAGCCCGACGCGCCGTACGGCGTGAAGGGGATCGGCGAGCTTGCGACCGTGGCGGTGACGCCGGCAATCGTCGCCGCCCTGCGCGCGGCCACCGGTCGAGCTCTCAACCGCGCCCCGGTTCGCCCCGACGACCTCGTCGGCATCGAGCCACCCGTCGCGACCAACGGACGCGCCCCTATCCCCGACGTGCCGGGACAGCGGCCGATCCCCGAGTACCACGGTCTCGATCTAGGCCAGCAACAGCTGATGAAAGCGAGGAAGAAATGAGCACCACGGAGAAGGTCGACCGCGCAACACTCGCCGGGAAGGACTACATCGAGACACTCGACTGGTCCAGTGCGGAACTCGAAGAGGTGCTCGCAGTCGCCGGCGAGCTGAAGGAGCAGCGCAAGCGAGGCGAGCCGCACCGGCTCCTCCCCGAGAAGACGCTGTACATGCTGTTCCTCGACAAGTCGACGCGGACGCGCAACGCCTTCGAGACCGGGATGACCCAGCTCGGCGGGCACGCGATCTTCCTCGACGCGGACAAGACCCAGGTCTCTCACGGCGAGAGCCCGAAGGACACGGCGATGACGCTCTCCCGCTACGGCGAGGGGATCGCCATTCGGCATGACCTCGCCCCCTACGAAGGCAACAAGTGGATGCGGGAGATCGCGCAGTGGGCGGACATCCCGCTGATCAATCTCCAATGCGACGTCGATCATCCGACGCAGACGCTCGCCGACCTGATGACGCTGCGCGAGCATCGCGGCAACGACCTGCGCGGCATGAAGGTCGCGATGACGTGGGCGTACGCGCCGTCGTACGCGCGGCCGCTCTCGGTGCCGCAGGGCGTCGCGACGCTCTTCCCACGCTTCGGGATGGACGTCGTGATCGCGCATCCGCCCGGCTTCGACCTGATGCCCGAGGTGCTCGAGAGGGCGCAGGCGGTCGCCGCAGAGGCGGGAACCACGATCACCTTCGCCGACTCGATGGAGGAGGCGTTCGAGGGCGCCGACGCCGTCTATCCGAAGTCCTGGGGCCGGCTCGACGCCTTCACGGACGAGTCGAAGGCGCTCGCCGAGTCGGGAGCCTTCGCCGACTGGATCTGCGACGAGAAGAGGATGGAGCTCACCGCGCCGGACTCCCTCTACCTCCACTGCCTGCCGGCGGATCGCGGCCGCGAGGTCACCGACGCCGTGATGGACGGTCCGCACTCCGTGATCTGGGACGAGGCCGAGAACCGGATGCACATCGGCAAGGCGCTCTGCGCCCTGACGATGGGCGGCTACGCCGGAGGCGCTGCGTGAGCCCGCGCAAGCGGGCCGTCGTCGCGATCGGCGGCAACTCGCTGATCAAGGACAAGCAGCATCAGAGCGTCCGCGACCAGTACATCGCCGCCGGCGAGACCTGCTGGCACATCGCCGCAATGATCGAGGAGGGCTGGGACGTCGCGATCGGCCACGGCAACGGGCCGCAGGTCGGCTTCATCCTGCGCCGCTCCGAGCTCGCCGCACAGGAGCTGCACGAGGTGCCGCTCGACGTCTGCGGCGCCGACAGCCAGGGGGCTATCGGTTACGCGCTCGCGCAGAACCTCGAGAACGACTTCCGCCGGCTCGGCATGGACCGGCATGCGGTGGCGGTCGTCACTCAGGTCGAGGTTGCCGCCGACGACCCGGCCTTCGAGCATCCGACGAAGCCGATCGGCTCCTTCATGGACGAGCCGGAGGCGATGCGGCGCAAGGAAGAGGACGGCTGGGCCGTGGTCGACGACGCGAACCGCGGCTGGCGGCGTGTCGTTGCCTCGCCGCGCCCGCTCCGGATCGTGGAGGAGGACGCAATCAAGCGGCTCCTCGACGAGGGCTTCGTCGTCGTCTCGGTCGGCGGGGGCGGCATCCCCGTCGTCGTCGACGCGGACGGCAACCTGACCGGCGTCGCCGCCGTGATCGACAAGGATCTCGCGAGCTCGTTGCTCGCGACGAGGATCGACGCCGACCTTCTGATGATCACCACCGCCGTCGAGAAGGTCGCGCTGGAGTTTGGGACTCCCAACGAACGCCCGATCGACCTGATGACCCTGGCCGAGGCGAAGGAGTACCTCGCCGAGGGCACCCACTTCGCGGCGGGCAGCATGGCTCCGAAGATCGAGGCCGTGATCGGCTTCCTCGAGCGCGGCGGCGAGCGCGCGGTGATCACGGACCCGGAGAACGTCGAGCGAGCCCTGCGGGGCGAGACGGGGACGACGATCGTACGCGAGTAGGAGGGCTACGCTGACGGCGTCACGTCGGCTCGGCGGGCGCATCTGGGGTGCCGCCGGCCATCCGCAGCCCGATCTCCTCGACGCTCTGCCGATCGTCGACCTCGTGCAACTCGCCCTCGTACATCACGACGACTCGGTCGTTGAGCGCGAGGACCTCGTCGAGGTCCTCGCTGATCAGCAACACGCCCGCCCCTGCGGCCGCCGCCTCGAGCAGGTGCTCGTGCACGGTCTCGACCGCGCCGACGTCGAGGCCGCGCGTCGGGGAGGCGGCCACGAGCAGCTTCATCTCGCCTGAGAACTCCCGTGCGATCACGAGCTTCTGCAGATTCCCACCGGAGAGGTTGCCTGCTGCCATCGCCGGGCCTGATGCCTTGATCTCGTAGGCCTCGATTGCCTGCTCGGCATCGGTGCGCATCCTCCGCAGCGGCAGCAGTATCCCTCTCGACATACGCCGGTAGGCGCGGAGCGCGAGGTTCCAGGCGATCGACAGACTCGGCGCGACGCCGGTACCGAGCCGGTCCTCGGGCACGTACCGAACGCCGGCGTCGAACGCGGCGCGCGGATCACCCTTCTTCAGCCCCTTTCCGTCGACGCGGATCCTGCCCTGTGTGGGTGAGCGAAGCCCGGTGACCGCGTCTGCCAGTTCGCGCTGCCCGTTACCCGCGACGCCCGCTATGGCGACGATCTCGGCGGCGCGAACCGCCAGCGAGGCACCCTTGACGGCGGGCACCCCGCGGTCTCCGTCCACCCAGAGATCCTGCACCTCCAGGGCGGTCTCCTCCCGTACCGAGGAAGATGGCGTTCGCGTCACCGTGTGCAGTTCGTGGCCGACCATGAGCTCCGTCAGCGACTGCGGCGTCGCCTCCGCCGTCTTCACCGTCCCGATGACGCGACCGCTCCGGAGCACGGTCACTCGATCGGACACCGCCATGACCTCGTGCAACTTGTGCGAGATGAAGATGACGGTCCGCCCTTCAGCAGCCATCAGTCGAAGGGTCTCGAAGAGCGTGTCGGCTTCGTCCGGAGTGAGCACCGCCGTCGGCTCGTCGAGGAAGAGGACGCGTGCGTTCCGATATAGCGCGTTCAGGATCTCGACCCGCTGCTGCTCGCCGACCGAGAGTTGCCAGACGCGGGCCTGCGGGTCGACTGGAAGGCGATAGTGCTCGCCGAGCTCACGCACCTGGCCGTACACCGCGCGCGGACGGGTGATGAAGTAGCGGCCCGCGCCGTGCCGGTCTCCGAGGACGAGGTTCTCGGCGACGGTGAACCGCTCGACGAGCCGAAAGTGCTGGTGCACCATGCAGACGCCGGCATCGATCGCATCTCGCGGACATGTGAAGTACACGCGCTCGCCAAAGAGCCGGACCTCGCCCTCGTCGGGGCGGTAGAGCCCGGTGAGCATGTGCGAGAGCGTCGTCTTGCCCGCGCCGTTCTCGCCCAGCAGCGCGTGCACCTCACCCGGCACCGCCGAGAAATCGACCCGGTCGTTAGCGACCACGCCGGGAAACCGTTTCGTGAGCCCGACGGTCTCGATCGCTGCAGGCGCCTGCGCCATCAGTACTCCTCGCGGACGTACGGTACGCCGAGCGCCGAGGGCGCCCCGAGGCGTCGACGGGCGGTGCCGGACGAGACGACGACGAGCACGAAGATCGTCATCAGGTACGGGAGCGCGTTCGTCCAGAGCACCGTCGGCCCCAGCGTGATGTTGCGAGCCTGGAGCTGTGGCGCGAGCGCCTCGAGTGCGCCGAAGAAATAGGCCCCAACGAGGCAGAGCTCCGGCCGCCAGAACGCGAAGATGACGAGCGCGATTGCGATCCAGCCCGCCCCGCCGGTGATCCCGTCCACCCACTGCGGCGTGATGGCGAGTGTGATCGTTGCACCGCCGAGGCCGGCGAACGCGCCGCCGATGAGTGTGTGGATGTAGCGATATCGCGTGACGTTGATCCCCATCGAGTCGGCTGCCGCGGGCGACTCGCCGACGGAGCGCAGGTTGAGGCCCGGCCGCGTGCGAGACAGGTAGAAGGCAATCGCGATCACGCACAGCCAGGAGAAGTAGACAAGCGCGTTCTGCCCGAACAAGATGGGTCCCACGACCGGCCAGTTCTGCATCGAGTTCGGCAGGAAGGCCTGGAAGGCGTGCCGCGCAGGCTGGTCGGCGAGGTTCAGATCGTTGCCGAGGTACGACGAGAGGCCGGCCGCGCCGGCGAAGATCGTCAACGCGAGGCCGGAGACGATCTGATTCGCGCGCAGGGTGACGACCAGGAAGGCAAGGATCCCCGCCATCGCAGCGCCTGCCAGCGCCGCCACAACCATGGCGGCAACCAGGCTGGCGGCAGACGCCGCGTGGAAGCGCTGCACGGTCCAGAAGCCGATTACCGCCCCCACGAGCATCATCCCCTCGACCCCGAGGTTGAGGACGCCCGAGCGCTCGGCGAGCAACTCCCCGAGCGAAGCGAACAGGAGCGGTGTCCCGTACGCGATGCCCGAGGCGATCAACACGACTAGAAGGGAGTTGTTCATCCCGCGGTCTCGGGAACTCGAGCGGGGGGCGTGTCGCGCGGCTGCACCGGCCGCCGGATGCTGACGCGATAGCGAACGAGCAACTCGCCGCCGAGCGCGCAGAAGAGGATGATGCCCTGGATCACACCGACGAGCCCCGATGGGAAGCTCGGTCCCTGCAGGGCGGCGCCGGCGTTCTGCAGCCCGCCGAGCAGGAAGGCGATCACGATCACCGCGAACGGGTTGTAGCGTCCGAGCGCCGCGACGACGATTCCGGTATAGCCGTACCCCTGCTTCCGGAGGCCGTTCGGGTCGCCGTCGAGCGCGTGCCGGAAGTCCCCGTCCTGGCTGACGCCGCCGAGGCCGGCGATCCCGCCCGAGAGCGCCATGACGGCGAGGATCTTCCGTCGCACCCGAATGCCCGCGTAGCGGGCCGCTCGGTCGGAGTCGCCGAGCACCTGCGCCTCGAAGCCGAAGCGGGTCCGGCTGTACAGGAACCAGAGGAAGACCGCCGTGAGCACGGCGAGCCCTGCTCCCAGCGGGAGAAGGACTCCGCCCTGGAGGTTGATCGAGAGGCCCGGCCAGACCGCGGACGGTGGCAGCGGCTTGCCGGTCGGAAAGACTGTGGCGTTGAAGCCCTTCGTCTGCCGCCAGTACGACTCGCTCTGGAAGATCAGGTAAGTCAGAACGAGCCCGGCGACGTAGTTGAGCAGCAGCGAGGTCAGGATCTCGCTCGTTCGGAAGAAGGCGCGCAAGACGCCCGGGATCAGACCCCAGGCCATTCCTCCGACGAACCCGGCCACGACCATCGCCGCGATGACAAACGGCGACGGGCCGCCCCGGCCGCCGAGGTAGAGGCCCGCGGCGGCGCCCGTGATCGCGCCCATGTACATCTGGCCCTCGGCACCGATGTTGTAGAGCTTCATGCGGAACGCAGCTGCCGCAGCGAGGCCCGTGAAGGCAAGGGGCGTTGCGGCGATCAGCGTCTGGTCGAGGGAGCCCTTCTCCACGAACGCGGCATCGAAGAGCTGGTGATACGTCGAGAACGGATCGTGGCTGGTCGCAACGAGCACGAGTGCCGCGACCAGGAGGGCGAAGACGACCGAGCCGACGGGAACCGCTACTACGAGCCAGCGAGGTCGCCGCAGCCGTTGCTCGATCGTGACCGGGAGCCGCACGCGTTGTCGCTTGCCGAGAGCAGCGAGAGGGGGCGCCTCGCAGGCGCCCCCTCTCCGAGGCTCCTAGCCCTTGGGGCTCCCGATGACGCCCTTCACGAGCCAGTTCATGCCGTAGAGGCTGTTCGTGCCGCCCTTCAGCACCTGCATGCGAACCCCCTTCTTGACGCGGAGCTTGCCGCTCTGGTCATAGAGGGGCCCTGTGAACTCGTAGAAGGTTCCCTTCTTTAGCTTCTTCTGATAAGTCGCGATCAGCGCCTTCGTCTTCGCCTTGACGCTCGGCCCGTAGGCGGCAAGCTTCGTGAAGCCGTCGTTGATCGTGCCGTAGTAGAAGCCGGATTTCCACGTGCCGTTCATCCCGGCCTTGACGCGCTTCAGGTAGTAGGGCCCCCAGTTGTAGACGGAGGCCGTCAGCCACGACTTCGGAGCGAACGACATGGAGTTGGAGTCGTAGCCGACCCAGGGGATGTGCACAGACTCGGCGTACTGCCCCGTCGCCGGCGAGTCGACGTTCTGTCCCAACACGCATGCGCCGGCGGTGTGGAGGCTTTCCGCGGCCTGCTTCTCCTTCGTCGGGTCGTACCACGAGTTCGTCCAGACGAGCTTCACCTTCGCGCCCGGGTCGGTGCGCTGCGCGCCGAGCGCGAACGCGTTCGCGTGCCGGATCACTTCGGGAATCGGGTAGGCGACGACGTAGCCGATGGTCTTGCAGTGTTTCGCCTTCGCAGCCGCGCCGGCTGCCAAGCCGGACAGGAAGACCGTGTCCTCGGCCCGGCCGAAGTACTCGGACATGTTCTTCGTCACGGCCGTCCCGGTCGCCTGCTCGAACTTGATCTGCGGATACTGCGCGGCGAGCTTCTTCGTGACGTAGCCATACGACGTCGCGAAGATCATCTTGGTGCCCTCTGCCGCGAGGCTTGCCACGGTCTGGTTGAACTGAGCACCGACGGCGATGTTCTCCTTGTAGGTCGTCTCGACCTTGCTGCCCAGCTTCTGCTGCACGTATAGGCGGCCCGCGTTGTGGGCCTGCGACCAGCCGCCGTCCATGTGCGGTCCGACGTAGATCCAGGCGACCTTGTACGGCGTCGTCTTGTGTGCCTTGGTGCTGCTCAAAGCGATACTTGCCCAGACAAGCGCTATCAACGCCGACAGAAACACGGCGAGCGCGAGTTTGCGCCTCATCTTCCACCTCCTAGGTGTACCCCTGCGGCGTCTTGTGGGCGAACCGTTCATCAGTTGGCCCCCTTCTCTACCGGGCTCGACTCTGACACGGGTGCCCCTCCTTCGTCAATGACCTGAGTTCGTCAATGTCTCATTACTGCCGCGGCGTGCGGCATCCCGAATCGTCGACAGTCGGCGCCGCTCGCCGCATCGTTGAAGTCACTGACCCCACGGGTGGCTGACTACCGACGCGGATGGTCGGCTCCGGGCGGTCAGGAGTGTCTTTGCGCCGACTTCAGCTCCTGGCCGAACCGGGCCCGCTCGACGAATTGCCCGAAGCCGGGCTCGACGACGAGCTCACCGTCCTCGACGAGCACTTGCCCGCGCAAGAGGACGATCTCCGGCGCGCCGACGACGGCCGTTCCCTCGTACAGGTTGTAGTCGGCCTTGGAGTGATGGGTCTTCGCCGAGATGGTGTGCTCCTTCTCAGGGTCGAAGATGACGATGTCCGCGTCGGAGCCGGGGGCGATCGTCCCCTTGCGTGGGTAGAGGCCGAACAGCTTCGCCGCGTTCGTCGACAGCAGCTCCACCATGCGGTTGAGCGTGATCCGCCCCTCGTTGACCCCGAAGTGGTGGACCATCAGCAGCCGATCCTCGACGCCCGGCGCGCCGTTCGGGATGAGGGCGAAGTTGTCCTTGCCGAGCGTCTTCTGGTCGCTCATCCGGAACGAGCAGTGATCGGTGGAGATCGCCGAGAGCTTGTCGCTGCGCACCGCGTCCCAGAGGATCGGCTGGTTGCGCTTGTCGCGCACCGGCGGCGAGAACACGGCCTTGGCACCCTCGAAGTCCGGCCGGTCGAGATACGTGTCGTCGATGAAGAAGTACTGCGTGCAGGTCTCGCCCCAGACCGGCCAACCTTTCGCACGGGCACGCGCGATTACGTCGACCGACTCCTCGCAGGTGACGTGGACGACGTAGAGCGGGCAACCGGCGACGTGTGCGATCTGGATGGCGCGGTTCGTCGCCTCGCCCTCGAGCTCGGCCGGCCGCGTCTTCGCGTGCCAGGGCGGCTCGAGGTTGCCCTGCGCGACGGCCTCCTGAACGAGGACGTCGATGACGTCGCCGTTCTCGCCGTGGATCATCGCCAGTGCGCCCGTCTCCTTCGCCAGCCGGAAGACCTTCAACAGCGTCTCGTCGTCGACCTGAAGGACGTTCTTGTACGCAA
>Ga0335082_10009609_pt1 | contig 10503 bp, 6 predicted proteins | sample Lox_Sample_41_FD_206718 | JGI IMG/M metagenome (GOLD analysis project Ga0335082, IMG submission 206718) | Soil microbial communities from Loxahatchee National Wildlife Refuge, Florida, United States - Lox_Sample_4.1 | ecosystem: Environmental > Terrestrial > Soil > Wetlands | place: USA: Florida...
CGCCACCAGGCAGCCTGCGGCAGCTCAAGCGCATGGTGGGTCGGATCATGTCGCAGAAACTCGATCTCTCGAAGCCACTGTGGGAGCTCTGGTTGGTCGAAGGACTAGAGGGCGGCCGCTTTGCGATGGTCACCAAGCTGCATCACTGCATGGTCGACGGGATCTCCGCGGTCAACGTCCTCTCGGCGTACTTCTCGCCGGATCCGGCGGCGCCGACGCTCCCGCCTTCCGGATGGCGTCCACGCCCCGCACCGAGTTCAATGAAACTCGCGATGGGCGAGCTGCAGCGGCGCGCGGGTGCGCCGGTGGCGCTGGCGCGAAGCGTCGCCGGGGCGCTGACGCATCCGGGGGAGACCATCCGGACGATACGCGATACGGCCGAAGGCGCCGTCGAAGCAGTGGCGGGAAAGATACAGCCTGCGTCGAACACGCCACTCAACCTGGAGGAGGTGGGTCCGCACCGCCGCATCGACTGGCTCCGCTTCGATCTCGAAGAAGTGAAGGCAGTCAAGAACCGCCTCGGCGGCAAAGTGAACGACGTCGTGCTGGCGACGGTCGCCGGCGCGATACGCCGCTACTTGCGGGCGCACCGGACGGCCGTGAATGGCCTCGACTTCCGCGTCGTCGTGCCGATCAATACGCGCCCCGCTTCTGCCTTCGGCACATTGGGCAACCGCGTTGTACCGACGCTGGCTCGCCTGCCGCTGGAGATTCGCGATCCTCGGGAGCGACTGCATGTCATCGCGAAAACCACCCAGGCCCTGAAGGCGTCCAAGCAGATCGGCGCCATTGAGTTGTTCGAGGACGTTTCCAATTGGATCCAGGCCGCCCCAGTTGCTGCACTGGTCCGTCGGGTGACTCGCTGGTGGGCCGGCAACCTGATCGTGACGGACGTTCCCGGGCCTCAGGTGCCTCTGTACTTGCTCGGGGCACGGCTCCTTGAGGGCTACCCATTCGTGCCGATGATGGCCAACCAGGCGTTGGGCATTGCGGTGCTCAGCTACGCCGGTGGGCTGTACTGGGGCTTCAACGCTGACTGGGACGCGATCACCGATTTGCACGATCTCGTGGACTGTTTCAGCGCGGAGTTCGCCGAACTGAAACGGGTGGCCGTCGGCAGACGTCTGATCACGCGAGAGGACGGAGCCGCCCGGGGGGCTGAGCATCGGCGCCGCCGTCCACAGGACGCGGTTCAGAATGTCCGCACGTCGCGAGCGCCATCGCCGGCCTGACTTCCCAGACTGATCGAGCCGCCCTGCGGCGAACAGAGCGGAGCGTCCAGGTCCGTGACATTGCCAGGTTCAGCGGTGCGGAGGCGACATGGATGACCGGGTAAGAAAGACTCAGCAGACAGTGTTCATCACCGGTGGGGCTGGTGGGCTTGGGGGCGCCACGGCGAAGTATCTCGGTGAACAGGGATGGCGCGTGTTCGCCGCCGACTGTGTGGCGGAGACGCTGGCGCGCATCGGTAAGGAGCGCAACGTCACGCCTATCCACCTTGACGTGACCGACGCCGCCAGCGTGACAGGCGCGGCCCGCAGCGTTGCGAGGCGAGTCGACGGGCTCGATGGAGTCGTCAACTTCGCGGGCATCTTGACCGTCGGGTCGTTGATCGAGATCTCGGAGGAAGCCCTGCGCCGTGTCCTCGACGTCAATGTGATGGGGACCTGTCGCGTCAATCGGGCACTGTTCCCACTCGTACTGGCGCGCAAGGGACGTATCGTCAACATGAGCTCGGAAACCGGTTGGCAGACCGGCATGCCCTTCAACGGCCCGTACGGGATGAGCAAGCATGCCATCGAGGCTTACTCGGATTCGCTGCGCCGGGAGCTGATGTTCCTCGGAGTCGGGGTGATCAAGATTCAGCCCGGGCCCTTCAAAACGGAGATGGTTGCCGGGATTGAACGTCACTTTGCTCGCGCCGCGAAGGAGTCGCGCCATTTCGGAAAGCTGCTACGCGCGGTGAAGGGCATGACGCTGGCGGAGCAGCAAAAGGCGCACGACCCCATTCTCGTCGCCGAAGCGGTCCACACGGCCCTCACCGCGCGACACCCCGCGGCCGCCTATTCGGTGCGCCCTGATCCCGGGCGGGTCGCAATGAACCTGCTTCCAGACTGGGTCGTGGACGCGCTTCTTGAGTGGGTGCTGGGAAGGCGTGGCCGTTGAGGGTACAGGCGACCGACGCAGTGCACTTCAAACGTCACGTGGTCTTTGATAACCGTGACGCACGCTGCACCATGACCCTCCCCAGTCACAAGACCAAGATCGTCGCCACCATCGGCCCGGCGTCGGATTCGCCGGCGATGCTCGAGCGCCTCATGCGCGCCGGACTGAACGTTGCGCGGCTGAACTTCTCGCACGGCGACTTCGGCGCACACGGTGACGTGATCGCCCGCATCCGTGACGCGGCGCGCGCGACCGGCCGGCGCGTCGCCATCATGGCGGATCTCCCTGGCCCCAAGATGCGTCTCGGCAAGATCGAGCCGGAACCGATCCACCTCCGCGCCGGCGACCGCTTCACGCTGACCAGCGCGGACATCATCGGCAACTCCGAGCGCGTGTCGATGAGCTTCGAGCGCCTGCCGCAGGTGGTGCAGCCGGGCGACCGGCTGTTTCTGAATGACGGACTGGTACAACTGCAAGTCGAGGAGGTTGCCGGCCACGACGTGCATTGCACGGTAGTTGTGGGCGGCGAACTCCGCTCGCGCAAAGGTCTCAACCTTCCGGGCATCAATCTCGGCATCAGCGCCTTCACGGACCACGATCGCGCCTGCCTCGAATTCGCCCTGCAGCACGGCGTGGATGCGGTGAGCCAGTCGTTCGTGGAGTCGGCGGCGGACGTGGAGGCCGTGCGTGCAGCGGCGACGGCCGTCGGCGCGCAGCCGTTCATCATCGCCAAGATCGAGCGTGCGGACGCCTTGGAGCATTTCGATGAGATCCTCGCGGCCGCCGACGGCATCATGGTCGCGCGCGGCGATCTCGGGGTGGAAGTGCCGATCGAAGAGATCGCACTGACCCAGAAGCAACTGATCGCCAAGGCCAACCTCGCGGGTAAGCCGGTCATCACCGCCACGCAGATGCTCGAGTCGATGATCTCCAGCCGGCTACCGACGCGCGCCGAAGCGACCGACGTCGCCAACGCCATCCTCGACGGCACCGATTGCGTGATGCTCTCGGGGGAGTCGGCGATGGGCAACTTCCCCGAGGAAGCGGTGGCCATGCTCGCGAAGATCGCCGCCGCCACGGAAATGCACCGGCCACGCGCGCGCTTGAAGGAGTTGCGGGAGATCACCCGTCAACAGCCGCCGGCGACCGCGGCCGAAGCAATGGCGTCGATCGTCGAGCATGCGCTCGACACGGTGCCGTGCGTCGCGGTGTTTGTGCCGACGCGGGGCGGCAGCACAGCGCGGATGATTTCGCGCTTCAAGCCGTCCGGCTGGATTGCCGCGCCGTGCGCCGACCCGGTTGTCTGCCAGGGACTGGTGTTCTCGTACGGTGTGCATCCCATCCAGACGAGCGACGAGCCCAACGACTGGCGCGACTTCGCCCGGCGCTGGCTGCACGAGCAGCAGCAACCCGGTCACATTGCGATGCTCGTTGCCGGGCCGTCACCGCGCAACCCAAACGCCAACCACCGGGTCGAGTTCCTGCTCGTCGGCGCAAACAAGACTGCTTCGGTGTGATTCGGGCCCGGGAGGAGAGGGAGCCGGATTTCATCGCTGCTCTCGCTCCTTGGCCTGTCGATGGTACAGCTCCAAGGATACCAGCCTGGCGAGCAGGATGGCGGGAAAGAGCTGACCAATCAGTGCCTCGAGCATCGCCAGAGAGCGCGCGAACGGATGCACGGCGGTGATGTCGCCGTAGCCGACGCTCGTCAGCGTGACGAAGCTGAAGTACACGAAGCGCGCCGTGGGGTCTTCGTTCGCGTCCGTCATTGCCGACGACGGCGGGATGAATGCGTTGGGCCAGCGTAGCTGGACGAGTTCGTACGCGAAGGCCCATGCCAGACCCAGCAAAAGATAGAACGCCACCGCGCCTTCAATCCGGTGGAACGTGACTGGTCCTTCGCGCAGCACTTGCGCCAGCACGACCGCCGCCAGGACGATGCAGAACAGCGACGAGAAGAACGCATCGGGTACGATCAGCGATCCACCACCGAGCCACAAGCGCAGCCAACGCAGGGCAAGGCTCGCGAGCACCAGGCCGCCGACCACCGCGGTTGTGCGCCCACTCTTCGCTACTGCACCGACCCCGGAGATCAGGAGGAACGAGAAGAACAGCGTGATCAGGAGGCGACCGAAAACGCCAATCTGCTGCAGCGGATGCGCGATGAAAATCAGCAGAGCCAGCGACAACACCAGCAAACTGAGGCTGCGATCGGTCGACCAGAATCCGCGGAGAAGTGACATGGTCACTGCAGCGCGACGACGATTAGCATCGTGCCCAGCCCAGAACTGGACCGGCTCGAGGAGGGAACCGCGCGACGCCTCCTGCGGGGCGCAGCGCAACTCACTGCTCCATGAAGGTCACCTTGCCGGTGGCCACGTCGTAGAGTCCGCCCACCAGCTTGACTCTTCCCTCATCGATGTTGCTTCGTAGGTATGGGCTTCTGTCGCGGATCTCCTTCACCGCCTCGCGCACGTTCATCTCGGCCACTTTGGTGACACACGCCTCATCTTTCGAGTTGCTGCAACCCGCGGCCGTGACGGCAGGTTGGATCTTCTCGAGAAGACCGGTGAGGTTGCCCAGCTTGACGCCGTCGATCGCGCCTTGGACGGCGCCGCACCTCGTGTGCCCGAGCACGACGATGATCTTCGCGCCCACCTTGATGGCGTATTCCAGGCTGCCCAGCTCGTCATCGTTCACCACGTTGCCAGCCACGCGCACACCGAACACATCGCCGATGCCCTGGTCGAAAACGATTTCGATGGGCGCGCGCGAGTCCATGCAGCCGAGCACTGCCGCAAACGGGAACTGTCCCGAGGCCGTGGCCAATACTTTGGCTGACCAGTCGCGGCGCTTCGCAGTGTTCGAGAAAAAGCGGCGGTTACCTTCGCGGAGCCGTTCGAGCGCCGCGCTTGGCGTCATGGCGGCCTGCGATTCCCGTGTTTGGATCTCGGGCTTGCCAGGCGCACCCGATGGAGCTTGCTGGCCGGCGATGGGACCGGCGAGAACTGCCAGAAACAAGATCGATGCGACGGTGAGTTGTTTCATGAGAAGTCTTTTCGCTTACACGTGTGCTCGCGAGACACCTGCGCTCTCCGTTGCGGCTGGCTCGACCTGCGGTGTTGGAACGGCGGCCCGTTTCTGCCCGAAACCGCGGATGACGACGTAGAAGACCGGTGTCAGCAGGAGACCAAAGGCGGTCACGCCGAGCATGCCGCTGAACACTGCGACCCCGAGTGACCGGCGCATCTCCGAACCGGCTCCGGCCCCGGTGATCAGCGGCAGCACCCCGAGCGCGAAGGCAAACGAGGTCATCAAAATCGGCCGCAAGCGCACCTTGCTGCCTTCGACCGCTGCCGCAAAACGATCGAGTCCCTCGTCCTCTTTCGCCTTGGCGAACTCGACGACGAGAATCGCGTTCTTGGCGGCCAGACCGATCAACACCACGAAGCCGATCTGCGCGAAGATGTTCGCGTCCATTCGGGCGATGAAAATGCCGGCGATCGCAGCCAACAGGCAGAGCGGCACGATCAGAATGATCGCGATCGGCAAGCTCCAGCTCTCGTACTGGCCGCAGAGCACGAGGAACACCAGCAGGCTGCCCAGCCCGAACACCAGCGGCGCGGTGTTGCCGGCGAGGATCTGCTGCAGGGTCAGCTCCGTCCACTCGAAGCCCATGCCGGGCGGGAGCTCCTGGCGGGCGATTTCTTCCATCATGCCGACGGCCTGCCCGGAGCTCGTTCCCGGCGCGGTGTTGCCGTTGATCTCAGCCGACCGGAACATGTTGTAGCGGTTGACCAGCACCGGTCCGGTGGTGTCCTCAACGTGCACGAGCGTTGCCAGCGGCACCATGTCCCCGTTGGCGTTGCGCACCTGCAGCTTGCCGACGTCTTCGGGCCGTATTCGAAAGCTCGAGTCGGCCTGAGCGTTCACCTGCCAGTTGCGCCCGAAGCGGGTGAAGTCGTTGACGTACGCCGAGCCCAGATAGACTTGCAGGGTGTTGAACACGTCGTTGAGGTTGACGCCGAGCGACTTCGCTTTGACCCGATCAACATCCAGGTACAGCTGCGGCTGCTTGGCGCGGAAGCTGCTGAACAGTCCGACGAGGCCGGGCTGCGCGTTACCTTTCTCGACGACGTTGGCGATTGCCCCTTGCAAGGCGATCAGGCCGCTGTCAGAGCGATCCTGAATCTGCATTTTGAAACCGCCGGTCGTGCCCAGACCCTCCACCGGAGGCGCACCGAAAGCCACGACCTGCGCCTCGAGAATCGAGCGAAAGCGCTGGCGCAGCTCGGCCAAGATGGTCGGTGCCGTCTCGTGTTTCGGAATGCGTTCCTCGAAACCGTCGAGAATGACATACATGCCGCCGACGTTGGAGATGTTGTTGGCAGTCAGGATCGAGTACCCGGGTAGGTTGATCGTATGCCGCACACCGGGCGTGCTGTGGGCGATCTCGTCGACCCGTTTCATCACGGCCTCGGTGCGCTCGAGGCTGGCGCCGTCGGGGAGCTGGGCGTTGACGACCAGGTACCCCTTGTCCTGCTCCGGAATGAACCCGGTCGGTACGGTCGTGAATCCGACGTATGTCAGTGCCAACAAGCCGCCGTAGACGATCATGACCACGGAGGTGATGCGTAGGAAACGCGCAACCAACCGCCCGAACAACTCGGTGACGCGGTCGAATACCCGGTTGAACGCCATGAAGAAGCTGCCCAGGACGCGGTTGACGGCTGGCGCGAGGAACCAGCCGAGTCCGCAGCCGGCGCCGAAAACCGCCAACCGAAGACCCCACACCACCGCCGCGCTCGATGCATGCTCCACGGCCTCGCCATGACCGCTCGCGGGTAGGGTTATGCCGAGCACGTGAGCAATCGGCGCGCTCCCCCAGTTGTAGACGATGAAGCCGACGATGAAGACGATGGCCAGCGGCGGCAGCGCATCGCCCTTGCTGTGCCCCGGCGTATGCGGCCGCAGCAGCTGGGGTGCGCGCGCCGGTGCCATCGTCAGGGCGTTGATGGCGGAGATGAGCATCGAGCTCGCAATGGTAAGCGCAAACTGCCGGTAGAACTGCCCGCTGATGCCCGGGATGAAGGCGGCGGGCAGGAAGACCGAGCTGAGCACCAGCGTGATGGCAATGACCGGTCCGGTGATCTCGTCCACTGCTTTGACCGTGGCCTCTTTGGGCGAAAGGCCCTTGGCCATCCACCGCTCGACGTTTTCGACGACGACGATGGCATCGTCGACGACGATGCCGATGGCCACCACCATCGCGAGCAAGGAGACGTTGTTCAGTGAGAACCCCATTACAGCCATGACTGCGAAGGTGCCGACCAGCGACACCGGCACGTCGATCATGGGCATCAGCGTGGCCCGCCAGTCCTGCAGGAAGACCAACACGACGATGAAGACGAGGACGAAGGCTTCGAACAGGGTCTTGTAGACCTCGTGCACCGACTCGTCGACGAACACGGTCGTGTCGTAGACGACCTTGTAGTCGACGCCCGCCGGAAAGCTCTTCTTCTGCCGTTCCATCTCCGCCCGCACACCTTCGGCGGTGGACAGCGCATTCGAGCCGGGAAGCTGGAAGACGGCGAGAGTGATGGACGGCGCTCCGTCGAGATAGCTGTTCACATCGGAATTCTTCGCACCGAGTTCGACGCGGCCGACGTCGCGCACGCGGGTGACCTGTCCGCGCTCGCCGGTTTTGACGACGATGGCACCGAATTCCTCGGGTTCGAGGAGGCGGCCGAGGGTGTTGATCGGGTACTGAAAATCGATGCCTTGGGGTACCGGCGGCTGCCCGATCCGCCCCGCCGCCACCTGCACGTTTTGTTCTTTCAGGGCGTTCACGACATCGGTGGCGGTCATGTTGAGCGAGGCCAGCCGCTCCGGGTCGAGCCAGATGCGCATGCTGTAGTCGCGCGCCCCGAGCGTGCTGACGTCGCCGACGCCCGGCAGCCGCGCTAGCGCATCCTTCACCTGGATCGTCGCGTAGTTGCTCAAATAGAGGCTGTCACGGCTGTTGTCCGGCGAGACGATGTTGACGCAGAGGAGGATCGACGGCGACTTCTTCTTCGTGGTGACTCCCTGCCGTTGGACCTCCTCCGGCAGCTTGGCCTCGGCGATCGACACGCGGTTCTGGGTCAACACCTGTGCCTGGTCGATGTTCGTCCCGAGCCGGAAGGTGACGTCCAGATACAGCTGCCCGTCGTTGGTGCTCTTCGAGAGCATGTAGAGCATGTTCTCGACACCGTTGACTTCCTGCTCGATCGGCGCGGCGACGGTATCGGCGACCACGCCGGCGCTGGCGCCCGGATAGAGGGCGGACACCTGCACCGTGGGGGGCGTGACTTCCGGGTACTGCGCGATCGGCAGCGCCAACAAGGCGACTAAGCCGATAACAAGAATCGCGATCGAGATGACCGTGGCAAGGATGGGGCGCTCGACGAAGAAGCGCGACATGGTGGCACCTCAGTGTCCGGCTTTCGCCGCGGCTGGCGGCTCGGCCGCCTTTGCGGGCGCCTCCGCGGCGCCCACGGGGTGGGGGTTGACGGTGATGCCCGGCCGGGCACGCTGAATGCCGTCGACGATCACCGACGCGCCCGGTTGGAGACCGGTGAGGATTTCCCGCAAACCGTCGCGCTCCACGCCGAGGGTAACCGGACTGTACTCGACGACGTTCTGCGCATTCACGGTCAACAGATACTTGTTCCCCTGGTCGGTACCAATGGCGCGCTCGGGGATGAACAGCGCCTTGTCGCGCTGACCGATCGGCACGCGCACCCGGACGAACATGCCCGGAGTCAACAACCCGTCCTTGTTGTCGAACACCCCGCGGGCTCGCATGGTGCCGGTCGACGGATCGACACGATTGTCGACGAAGTCGATGACACCCTTGCGCGGGAAGCCCGTTTCGCCGACGAGGCCAATTTCCACCGGAACGTTGAGGGCCCGCACGTCGCCCCCGTTGGCGGCCGTGCCACGCTCCCGCACGCGCAGGATCGTCCGTTCATCGACGTCGAAGTAAACGTAGATCGGGTCCATTTTTACCAGGGTCGTCAGCGGGGCCGAGGACATTTGGCCGGCGGGCTGAATGAGGTTGCCCTTGGTGACTGCGGTGCGGCTGGCACGCCCATCGATGGGCGCGACGATGCTCGCGAACTCGAGATTGAGCTTGGCGTCCGTCAAGCGGGCCTGGGCGGACGTAATTTCCGCCTGCGCCGACTCCTTGGCCGCGATCGACGTCTCGAGCTCGCGTTCGCTGGCGGCACCCTTTGGCAACAGGCGCCTGTTCCTGGCCACGTCAGCCTCGGCCTTGCGCAGCTGTGCCTGCCATTTCGCAACGTCCCCTTCGCTGCGCATCACCTCGGCCTCGTAGGGACGCGGGTCGATTTCGAACAGCACGTCTCCGGCTTTGACGTCCCTGCCGTCCTCGAAGTTGACTTTGACCAGGTACCCCCCGACTCGCGCGCGGACGTCCACCTCCTCAATCGCAGCGGTGCGGCCGGTGGTGGTGAAGTACTCAGTGGCCGTCTGCTCCACCGGTTGACCCACCGCGACCTCGGGCGGCGGCAGGGAGGCAAGCTCGGGCTTGTTGCTACACGCTGCCGCGATGGCGGCAAGGGCCACGGCGGCGGCGAGCTTGTTGTACATGGGAGGCTTTCTGTATGTTCTCATCGTTTACCTAATCCGGCAGAGCAAGAAATGAAAGACAGGAAACCGAAAACCGGAAATACAAAACGATAAATTGTTCCGTTTCCAGTTTTCGATTTCCTGTCTCCGGTTTTCCATTTCTCTTCCGCGCGGCTGAGCACGTTACCATTGTGGCCACCACCAGCGCCATCGCCACCAGCCGCGGTCTGACTCTGTGCCGGCGGCAGCGGCCTTCGGCGTCCCTTGCTGCTCTTCGCTGTCCAGCCGATCACCCCAGTAGGTGCGTTCACGCATCTGTTTGGCGGTCTCCGGCGGAACGAAATCCTTGCCCGCGCGCAGCTCCCATCCACCCCCCAGGTCGCGGTACAGCACGGTGAGATTGAGCGCCACGGCACCCCTGGTCGACACCCACTTGTCTTGCTCGGTGAGCAGGAACTGCTGCGTATTGATCACCCGCGTGTAGTCGGCCGCGCCTTCGCGGTACTGGAGGTCGGCGAGCGTGACGGCATTGCGCGCGGCGTCGACGCTGCGGGCCAGGAAGTCCACCTGCCGCCGCGCGCCCAGGAACCCGGCGATCGCGCTCTCGACCTCGCTCTGGGCACGCAGCACCGTGTTTTCATAGTCCGAAACCAACGCCTGGTACTCGGCGTCCTGAACGCGCACGTTGTTGATGATACGACCGTA
>Ga0335082_10009613_pt1 | contig 10501 bp, 6 predicted proteins | sample Lox_Sample_41_FD_206718 | JGI IMG/M metagenome (GOLD analysis project Ga0335082, IMG submission 206718) | Soil microbial communities from Loxahatchee National Wildlife Refuge, Florida, United States - Lox_Sample_4.1 | ecosystem: Environmental > Terrestrial > Soil > Wetlands | place: USA: Florida...
TCGTATCGCATAGCCGCGAGAACTATTCCTCTGGCGGCGTCATCTGCGAAGATAAATTCCCGGCTGGCGGTTCCGGTTCCCCATACAGTTACTTCAGGAAGGCTCTGTTGGGCGGCTTCTACGAACCTTCTCACAAGCGCGGGGACAACGTGTGATGACTTGGGGTCGAAGTTGTCGCGAGGCCCATAAAGATTTGTGGGAAGCAGATATATTCCGTTGAATCCATATTGGGCTCGGTAGGCTTGGAGCTGGACTATCAATAGCTTTTTGGCGATCCCATATGCGGCATTGCTCTCTTCTGGATAGCCCTCCCACAAATCTTCCTCTCTGAATGGGATATGTGGTGGCGTTTTCGGGTAGGCGCAAACCGTTCCCACTTGCACGAATTTTTGAACTCCATTGAGCCTCGACTGTTCAATCAGGTCAATACCCATTTTGGCGTTGTCATAAAACAATGCTCCGGGATGAGAAGTGTTATAGCCGATGCCGCCAACATTCGCAGCCAGGTGAATTACCAGATCGACATCTCTCACTGCCCTGGTACAGTTTTCCGTAACGCGAAGGTCCAATTCCTCCATGCCGGGCGTCCGAATGTGCGATTTCTTCGCTCCATGAGTTATCAGTTGCTCGTAGACATACCCTCCGAGGAAGCCGTGTGCGCCAGTCAGTAGTATTCGAGTATCGTTTAGATGCAGCATCTTTGAGTTCCTGGTGTTGTGAGATTTCAGATCACGAAACGAATTGCTTGTCCACCATGTGGATCAGAGCCTGCAGTTTGGCGATATCCACCGTAATAGCAGACTGAAAGTCCTGCGCTCCCGCGGGGACACAGAATTGCATGCCATACACCAGGTCCAGCTTCTCCGAGATCATCCAGAAGAACGGTCGCATTTCAACCGAAGGCATCAGCTCAATAACCTTGGTTCCAGGCTCGCAAAAGAGAAGATTCGCCAGCCCGGCGCCATGTGGACCGATGATGAACTCTGCGCTTTGGAATAGCAGGATCTGATCGACCATGCTCATTCCCTCCAGATAGACGGTCTCGAAGTCATATCTCGAGAGAAGAGCCTCCACTTGCTCGATATTATGTATTTTCCTCACCGGCCCTTTGCGCGCCACCAGCAGCCGTCTGTTTCGTGGTCTGCGTACACCGGCGTATAGGCAGGCGATTCTTTTTTGAAAATCCTTGAGATAGGGCGCGGGCATGGTCTGGACAATATCGCTGTCGACCCAAATGGCCTCTCGTACCTTCATAAGATTCGCCCCGACCTCGATGACTTCGTACTGGCCGAGGCCGACAGCTCGAATCGACTCGCGATGGTCCAAAACTGCGTGGATGTCCATCGACTTCGGCAGCGCAATCTTCAGATTTGAGTCCAGCCCCAGCGCGCCTGATAATACGTCCAGACATAGCAGTCCTTCAACCAGCCAGTGATAATAATTGTGAAGATTGCCGTTATAGAAAATAAGATAGGAATGGTCATAACGAGACGCCTTCGCCAGCGACTCTTCGGAAACCCGGAGGCCGTCCGAGTGATTCGATACCCAGGGCAACATGTCCGCGGGAGAGCGCTGCAGATACCCGAGCGCCCTCCATACACCCGAGCGGTCGAACACCGAGCCTTCTGAGAATCTCGACATCGAAACAAATTGATCGCTGCGTCTGATCAGCTTGATCGAATCATTGACTCTGCCCACTTGGGCGTAATGCGTGTCCACGCAAAACGAATAGAACGCCCCCCTGTCTCCGCGATCGACGAATATCGGCGCTCCATGATCACTCGTGAAATCTGAAGGCCAATAGGAATCGGCCGCTTCGAGGAATTCGCCTAACGAAGCCGCGCGTCGGCTATCGTCCATAAACACCGAACGGAGCAGGATATGCCCCGCCCGATCCAACTGCTCCACGCGTTGCGGCGCCGTCGCGGCACGCTGAGCATCGAGTGCCTGGGACACTGGGCTGGACTTCAACAGCTTCGACGCCCTGCCTGCAATATTCTTAAGGTCGATATACAGAATTCCTTTGAGAATCCAATAGGACGCGCCGGGGAATTCGTCTCCGTCGAGCATCGCGCCTAATAATGTTAGGTGTGCGGTGACCAGGTTCCCTGGTTCCACCTCGCAAGACAACACGGCCAGTTTCTCGGACCCACCCGGAAGGAACGTTTCGGTTTCGTGTCCGGAACCTGAGCAAATTCGGATGCGGAAATCTCGGCCCGACGCCGCTAATCGCAGGACTAAATTGATGCGGCTTCCAACCTGTGCATTGGCTCGAAATCGAATCATGGTTGCTGGCTGAGCCGCCCGCACCCCTGAGATTTCGGGGGAATGCCAGCCGGAAATGCAAATCAGCTCTGCCGAAAGCTTCCCGTCCATCCCGTCCATCAGGTTGGAGACCACGTCGCTGCTGATGGGCAGGAACCGGTCAGCCGGCAATGTGATCGCCGCAATACCTTCGTATGGCCGAACCTGGCGCGCCAGTACTCGAGTGGATCTCACCAAATCCTCTGCTACTTTGCCCCAGTTTCGCGGTTCGAAACGCTCGGCGATCTCACGCTCGCGACGGTGACGCAGTTCAGGATCGTCCAGATACCCCAACATCCGTTCGAGTCCCTCGCAAGCGTTGTAAGGGTCTATATAGTCGACTAGTTCGCCGCCTACCTCGGGAATTCCCCCCATCCCGGAGCTTATGCATATCTTTTGACGGGAAAGGCTCTCTCCGACCGGCAGCCCCCAACCTTCGACGAAGCTCGGAAATACTGTGAGGATACATTGCCGATAGAGCAAATCGAGCTCGACATCTGTCACGTTGTGTACAACCAGAATCCTGCCACCCAGATAGTTGCACGCCTGCAACTGATCCATAAAATCCTGCACCAACCAGCCCTTGCGCCCCACGAACACCAAATACGGGATTTTTGGCCGGCCGGACTTAACCATCATCTTCCAAATGTTGAACAGGTACGTCGGGTTTTTTCGTACCTCGATCGTGCCAACGCAAAGTACATAATTTTTGCTGAGTATGCTGGAAACAATGCTGGAAATCTCAGGTTCCAACGCCTCCGGCAGCAGTAGCTCGTGGCCCAACGGCGCCAGGTGGACTGGTAACGGATCCAATTTCCGGGAGGCAATATGCTCGGCTATGGAGGCCTTGTTGTATTCCGTTGTGGTGAAAATAAAGTCGGCGAAAGTCAGGGCCTCGATGACACCTTTGACGTGCACCCTGGTCGCGCGAGCGTCAAAATATTCGGGAGACGTAAGTGGTATTATGTCGTGAATTAATACACCAATAATCACTCCGGAATTCTTCAACTGTTGCAGCAATAAACCCATGCCCCGCATGCCCCAGAACGCGCCGATGGTGAGAAAGATGTCTCGCGATTTCGCCATGCACGGAATCGCGCGGTTCAGCAGCGCTCGGATTGCGGACTTGACGTCGGGCCTGTACGTCGTGCCGGAGCGGATGTCTTCAATGATCTCCTGCAGCGCGGACGTTTCGATCGCGCCGAGCCCCCCGCGTTGATTCAGAACAACAAAACGGACGGGCTCCGGATTGGGAATATCCAGCAGGTAGCTCAAAATCTCACATTGGACCCGCTGAATCCCGGAAAGCGTGGCGTGATCCAGCAGGTAGCTCACCAGATCGGATACGTCGAAGAAGATCGTCGCCTGCTCTTCCGGCGCGTCCAGTGCGGTCTTCTTGTCTGACATCGGGGCCGACTGCCCTATATATCTGCCGCGCAGGTGACGGACGCGCCATGAATCCGCGAATCGCGCCCAAAAGGCTGGATCGATCCAAGGTTCATAAGGTTCAAAGGATTGCGTCTGAAATGATGGAAGAAAGCATTTTTGGGGGGCCGCGGCAAGGATCGCCGCCATGCGGGAAAAGCTGCTATTGGCGAGCGCCAGGTAGTCCGCGCGTCGCATAACCTCGAAGTCGCGAATGTGATCGGGTAATGCCGGGATCACCGAGCCGAACGTTGCCGAAATGCTCTCGAATTCGCGGAACACGGGCAGTATCCGGTCGGGTTCGTCCGTACCGACGAACAACAGCGGTTCGCGCAGAGTCGGCCAGATGGCTCGCAGCCAGTCAACGTACCATGCCGTCGGCACGAACCGAAGCCATGGCATGTTCTTGTTCTGATGGGAGCGATAGTCGCCGCGCCGGACATGGATAACCACCAGCGTTCGCCGGCCGCCTTCTGTAACAGCATCACGCCAGGCATCGATAGCATCCGATTGCTCGGCAGGAAGCTGGAACAGGCGTCGCAGTAACGGCCGGTGTCTTCGCCAGCACTCGGGAATCTCTTGGAAGTAGCCTTCCAGATCAATATTGATTGGTGGGTCTTCCATGTCCCAGAATTGACGATCATCGTCCGCGAAACCCAGGAAGGTCCGTCTCGGGAGGGCGAGGCCGGCGCAAGATTTGTCTTCGAGGCCATAGAGCTGATTGCCATCCCATCCGGGAAGCGCTGTAGTCAAACCGTGTCTTAAGGCATAGAGCTTCACGCAGGCATACTGAAACAGTTGGTTCGCGAAACGGCCATTCTGTCCAAGTGTCGACATGGTGATGTGACCGCGGGACTCGACGTTAAGGTGGCTCAAGGATCGAACGTCGTCGCTGGCCAGGAAACAGAGCGCTTTCCTAGCCCCAAGATGAACCGAACCAATGCAAACAAGGCCGCGATCGAATAGGCTACGCCGCAGTTTCCAGTCTGTTTCGTCGCCGGGTTGTCCGCCCGCTTCGGGGAACAGAGCAGCGACGGCTCGAAACGGGAAGTTGTCTGCGAGCGGCGTCATCATCTCATTCAGCACGTTCGCGGGCAGCAGCAACAAATCATTGCTGGTTTCCGGCCTGTAAACCTCGCACCCCTGTCGCTCGATAACGATCGACTCTATCGAAGTCGATTGCTGATGAAATGGTTGGAGTAAAGATTCTATGTCTGCGTCCGATAATCCAGCGGCTCTCAAATTGCACTCGACATCAAGCGTAGTCTTGGAAACGTGCATTTCCTGATCAGGGCTCCGCTTTCATGATCGTATGGCACGTCAAAACGGAGGCCAATCATTTGAACCAGTACCAGTAGTTCCTGGTACTGGATCAAGCGGTAACCCGCGCCAACCTCACCGCTCGATCTCGTAGTAGAACGCGTCCGCCGTGCTCTGGCTCCTTCCACGCAGAATCCGCCAGACCATGAGCGGGCGCTTCATCACCAGCCAGTCGCCGAACCTGTCAAACTTCCTGCACGAGGTCACGATGTGCGCATCCCTGAGTGTCGAAAACGTTCGCCCGGTCTTTCTTCCATGCGCCTTCAATCTTCGTGCGAAATCGACGTCCTCCCCGCTCACGAGATTCTCGTTGAAACCGCCGATCGCTTCGAAGTCCTCGCGATGGCACCAGAACAGTCCGCCGGAGATCTGGGTAACGAATAGTAATATGTTCATCGCAACCAAAGTCGCTCGGATTCCCGGCGAATACCGATCCGGGTAAATGCGAGTTCCGCCACCCACAGTCTTTCCTGAGGCCAGCGCTCGGTCAATAGCAAGGAGTGTGTTCTCGGACATCTGGCTGTCCGCGTCGATGGTCACCAATATCCGCCCGACGGCGGCACGCTCACCGGCGTTCCGAATCGTGGAAAGATTCTTGGCGTCCTCGCTGACGATCCGTGCACCAAAGCCACGAGCGATCTCTTCGGTCCTATCGGAGCAACGGTTGATTACGACAATTACTTCCACATTCCGCTGAAGCTGCAGCGCGGCAACCCGGATCGATTCCAGGCATCCACCAATAAAGCGCTCTTCATTTCGCGCGGGAACAACTACCGAAAACGTGGGCATCTTCAACATCTGACGTCCGGCCACAGTAAACTGTCCAGGTATGCGTGTCGGCCTGATCGTGCCCTCTTCAAATACGGTGATGGAGCCGGATTTTCACCGCCATCTCGGACCGGACTACACCGTAAGCACCACGCGAATCTTCCTCGAGAACGTGACCCGCGAAGCAGAAGTGCATATGCTCGAAGAAGACCTACCCAAGGCGATCGGCCTGATCAAAACCACATCTCCGGACGTCGTGGTCTTCGGTTGTACCTCAGCCGGGTCGTTCGGACACGATGACGAGATCGCCGCCGGCATAGCGCGAGGAACCAACGCCAAAGCCGTAACCGTTCTTCACGCCGTGCTGACAGAGTTGCGCGCCATCGCGCCACGCAAGCTGGCGGTATTCACGCCCTACCTGGAAGACTTGACCAACTGCATCGCATCTTCACTGGCCGAAGCTGGATTCCCTCCGATCAAGGCCGCGGGAATGGGCATTCGCGAAAACCTCCAAATTGGAAGAGTCACACCAGATGAGATCGTCTCGTTTGTGGAGTCTCAAATCAAAGGATGCACGCCGGACTGCATCTTCCTATCCTGCACAAACTGGCGCGCCATCGATGCTATCGAACAGTTGCAGCGGCGCTTAGAGATTCCAATCGTTACAAGCAATCAGGCAGCGATCTACTTTCTTACGACTGTGAAGTAGTATTCGCCGGCGCTTTCCTGCTCGCCGCCGGCTACAATTCCCTTGAGCTCGAGTACGTAGTCGCCCGATCGCAGAACCTTGGCGGGAATCGTCAACTGCGCAGACTGTAGATTCTGGCTCCAAACCTGTTCTCCATCGAGAGTCTGCACGGAAGCGAGATAGCTCTTGTATGCGCCCTTTTTCTTAACGTCGAGCTGCAACCGGACACCGCCATCGCCCGCGGGAATCAACAGCGGTTTGGTGACATCAGCATCGCGCGTCAGCCCCGGCATCAGCACAAAGCTGAAAAGCGTCGGTGTCGGGGCTTGGGCCGGCTTGCTGTTCAATTGCTTCTCGAGTTCGGCGCGCTGCTTTTCAAGCGTTGCCACTTGCTGCTGGGCCGTCTGCTGATCCGTAGTGCGCTGTGCCCGGAGCTGGTCCAATTGATGATTCAATTGCACCGTATGGAGCGTTAAAAGACCTCCAAAAACCACTAAAAGCGCTGCAGAAGCGGCGAAAGAAAGCCGAAGCGGGGAGGTGAAAACCTGCCAAAAACTGGTCCGCTCCTGGCGTGCGGGAACCATTGTCTCCGCCCGCTCCTTCTGGGCCCGAACAATAACTTCTTTGGCTAGAGCCACTTTGCGCCGGTCTTCGTCGCTGACTAGAAAACGCTTCTCAAAACTCGCCCGCTGCCGCTTGGTCAGCCCGCCCTGAGCATAGTCGTACCGCAGTTCGTCTTCGAGGGCCACAAGTTGTTGATATGATTCATCGTTTTGGAAAAATTGCTCTTCCAGCCGGGTTTGCTCCTCTTCGGTCGCCTCCCCCAGCAGGTAGCGAATCATGGCCTCATCTTCGTTTGTTTTCTTCATCGCGGTACGCCTTTCACTTCTCTAATGGCGTTAACGGAAATTCATTTCGCTTGATACATTCCGAGATGCACGACTCCAGTTCGCCGCGGATCCGATAGGCTCGTATCCTCAAGGCATTCAAGGGGATACCCAACTGTTGAGCGAGTTCATTCCGGCGGGCGATCTTGGCGCCGCCCTCGCCCTGATGATATTCAGTAATCAGGACCAGCTGGTTGGCCGGAAGACGCTGGACACAGCCGTCCAAACACTCCATTTTGCGCTCTTTTTGCGCGGTTTCGGGGTCATTATCAGGCGCTGGAGGGGGCTGAATGTCGTCGAGCGGCTTGATGTCGGCCTTTTGAACCTCCTTCCAATGCTCTCTCAGGACGTTGATGGCGACTCCGTGAAAAAACAGATAGACGTTTTGAGTGTGAATCTCGGCGCCTTCGCCGATCTTTCGGGCAACCCGGTCGATGGTGCGGTCGGCGTAATCCTCGGGTGTCGCGCAGCTGCGCCACTGAAAGAACTTAGTGAGCTTCTGGCGAATCTGTTCATAGACTTCGCCTGCGCGTTCCCGGTCGGGATCGAGCTGCCGGAGGAGGCGGTCGAACGCTTCCTGCGTGACGGTCCAATCCTTCTTGAGCATAGACGGGCCGTCCATGGTTAGCCGGTATTGTAATTCCTCGCCGAGCCGCAACGCAATGAAATGTTTTCCACCCGCCGCCATTACGAGGGTGATTTGGGGAGGTGTCGCGATCAGTCCACGAGATTTTGGCAAAATTTCGTCGGTTCTTCGTTACTTCCCGCCCAAGAAACTTGACACTGGAGACCAACGAAACAGAAGGAGTAATAAAGTGCGAATACCAAAATCCCCGACCATCTGGGCGCGCGTGTTGCTGCGCCTCTCTGCGATAGTCATTCCCGCGATCGTAGGCACCGCTACATTTGCCCAGCAGGTTACCGACCTCACGCCGCTTGGGCCGGTTACCTTTCCCGTAAGAGTTGTGCATCGCGATCCAAATGCAGTGGCTCCGACCTGCCCCGCGCCTCCCACAACAAGCGTGAGCGCGCTGACCGATTCCAGCGGCGAGCACCCGGTCGTGTACCCACGGGCGGTTGGCCCGGCAGTCGTCCACTCTGCCGCCGATCTTCCGGATAAACGTGCTCGCTCGATGGCAAATCCGCGGGCAAGCGCAACTTCATCACCCCAATCGGTGTTGTTGGCCGCTGCCGTCATCACCGGATCGGCGCCCGCGGACTGCACCACACCTACCGCGAAAGTACAGTTCTCCCCAACCGACCAGGGGAACATCTATTCGTTCATTACCGTGAACGGTGCAAACAACGGCGACGCAGTGCGCTGGGAATGGTACGCACCAGATAATAGTCTCGCGTTTACCGCCAGTCTGAACCTTCAAGTCAGCGGGTCGGTTTGCTTCTGGGCCTGGATCCAAGTGAGCGATGCGGCTCCCCATCCCGGCAATTGGACCGTGAAGGTTTTCTACCAGAACTCGCCTTTGACCACGCTGACTTTTTCGATTACGGGGAACCAGCAGCAGTTCGGAGGCGGTTGCAGTAGTATCAGCGGCAAGGTCTGCCGGGATGAAATCTCGCTGTTCTATCAGGGGGCGCACTCGCTTGGTACCGCATGGCCCCGCGCCGTCTTCGAACCGACTTTCCCCGGCGCGCTGGCGATTGCGCAGATTCAAGGAAGTCTTGACAACCTGGTGGCAGGCCTCAAAGCGACGCCCTGTATTCCGTACGATCTGACAAAAATCACCGCTTTGCGGGACGCGATTCCCACGCTCCCGTCGGCGACCATCGTGAGCAAGATCGGCGCTCTGATTCCGGACATTCAACTCGCCATCCGGAGCGCGGCGCTCCCTTGCGATGGCGGCGCGAATTTTGAGGCGCTCTATGTGGTTGGTGTGAACCTGGGAGCTTCTATCGCGGAGGCAATCGGATTCATGTACAGTGACCCGCTCTCGGCCCCGGCGATTGCCTTCATCACGTCGGAACTCACGGCGGCAAGCGCGGCCATGTCGCTTTACGTTCCATGCGCGAATAACTTCACGCCGGTGATGCTCGCTGCCGGGAACTTCGACCTCACGAACCCGCGGGTGCTCGTGCCGTTGACTCAAATGATCGGCACGTACAACTTGATTGTCTGGAATATCTCTCTGTCTTGCTGTTGCTGCACTTGTTCCGGATCGGGAAACCCGTCCACTGGTGACAGTAAGACTGGGATCATCACCGGGGTGGTTCGCAACGCGACGAACGGCTCAACGCTTTCGGGCGTGACCGTCATTGTGAAAGGCACGGGCCTGACAACTCAATCCGGAAGCGACGGTACCTTCAAGCTGACCAACGTTCCGGCTGGGGCGCAAACGCTGCAAGCGAGTCTTCAGGGATTCGTCACCTCAAGCGTGAGCGTAAGTGTTCCTGCTGGTCAGACTGTGACGCAGAACCTTTCGCTATCGCCGGTGTTGCAAACGGCAGGGGAGTTCCGGATCACATTGAACTGGACGCGCTCGAACAGTGTACCCGACGATTTGGATATGCATTTGATCGTGCCCCAGAGCGACGGTACGTGCTACGAGGTGTATTACGCTAACCAAGGTGCTTCCGACACCGTGCCATTTGCGCAATTGGAAGCGGATAACATCGATGTGACGGGAGACCCGCCGCTCGAGACGATCCACATTGCGAAGCTGGCGCCTGGAACGTACACGCTCTATATCAACCACTACAGCAGTGCTTATGGCGAGCCGAGTAACGCCATGGCGGCCTCGCGCGCGACGGTGCAAGTATTCACGCAGGCCGGGACGGTATTCAGCCAGGTGGTTCCGTCGAGTAGCGGGGTCAATTGGGACGTGTTGCGCATTAACGGCAGCACGGGTGCGATCACGGCGACGAATACAGTAAGCAATAGCCAGCCGTCGTCGAGTTGTCATTAGGCTGGCGGGTAGTGGGTTGTGGGTAGTGGTAGATGATCTACCCTATATTGGGTTTCTGGCGAATCCAACTTCTGCAAGGTACGCTGGATATGTTGATCCTGCGTACCTTGCTCTTTGGCCCAGCTCACGGGCATCAGATTGCCAAGCACATCCAGCGAACCACGGAGGACCTGCTGCCGGTGAATCATGGG
>Ga0335082_10009614_pt1 | contig 10500 bp, 8 predicted proteins | sample Lox_Sample_41_FD_206718 | JGI IMG/M metagenome (GOLD analysis project Ga0335082, IMG submission 206718) | Soil microbial communities from Loxahatchee National Wildlife Refuge, Florida, United States - Lox_Sample_4.1 | ecosystem: Environmental > Terrestrial > Soil > Wetlands | place: USA: Florida...
GGAGCGCACCGCGGCCTCGCCGTCTTCGGCGGTTCCCACCACCTCGAAGTCGGCGCTCAGCATGCGCGCGAAGACCTCGAGCGCCGCCGGGTGGTCGTCGGCCAGCAGGATGCGGATGCGGTCCATCACCGCCAATAAACCTGTTCGCGCCCGGGAAAGCTACTGGGAAAAGTCACAGGCGGGCCGGGAGCCCGCACCACCTGTGACTTTTCCCAGTTTCCTTCTCCGGCGGCGCTCCCGAGAATGTTGCTCGGGCCCGAGAAGCATGGGCCGAGCCGTTCTCGCGCACCAAGGAGGCCCCGATGCCAGCGAACGCTTCGCGCCAACCGCGCTCCCTTTTCCGGAGGTGCCGCTCCTGGGCCGGCCTGGTGATGACGGGATCCGCGCTGCTGTTTCTCCTCGCCTGTGGCGAGAAGAAAGCGGAAGCGCCCGCTCCACCCGAGGTCGAGGTGATCAGCGTGGCGCAGCGGGACGTCCCGCTCTACAGCGAGTGGGTGGCCACGCTGGACGGCTACGTGAACGCGCAGATCCAGCCCCAGGTGACCGGCTACCTGACCAAGCGGAATTACTCCGAGGGCACCCTGGTACGCAAGGGCGACGTGCTCTTCGAGATCGACCCGCGCCCCTTCCAGGCGGCGCTGGAGCAGACCAAGGGACACCTGGCGGAGGCGCAGGCCCAACTGGCCAAGACCAAGCTGGACGTGGAGCGCGACACGCCGCTAGCGGAACAGAGCGCCATCCCGCAGGCGCAACTGGACAACGACAAGGCCGCCTACGCCGCGGCGCAGGCCATGGTGGACGCGGGCCAGGCGCAGGTGGACCAGGCGCAGCTCAACCTGGGCTTCACCAAGGTGCGCTCGCTGGTGGATGGCATCGCCGGCCTCGCCAAGGGACAGATCGGCGACCTGGTGGGGCCCACCACGCTGCTGACTACGGTGTCGCAGGTGGAACCCATCAAGGCCTACTTCGCCCTCAGCGACCAGGAATATCTGCGGGCGGCCTCGGCCATCAGCCAGGTGGCCGCCGGCAAGCCCACCCCCAAGGCGGAGAGCGGCAAGGTTCTGGAGCTGATCCTCTCGGACGGCAGCGTGTACCCGTACAAGGGGTGGTTCGAGATGGCCGACCGGCAGGTGGACCAGAAGACCGGGACCATCCGCATCGCCGGGGCCTTCGACAACCCCGGCGGCATCCTGCGCCCGGGGCAGTTCGCGCGCGTGCGCATGGCCACCAGCGTGGCCAAGGGCGCGCTGCTGGTCCCGCAGCGGGCGGTGGTGGAGATCCAAGGCACCTACCAGGTGGCGGTCGTGGGCGCCGACAACAAGGCCGACATCCGCCCGGTCAAGGTGGGCGAGCGGACAGGCCAGATGTGGATCATCACCGCGGGCCTGAAGCCGGGAGAGCAGGTGATCGTCGAGGGCGTGCAGAAGGCCCGCACCGGCACTCCGGTGAGTCCCAAGCCTTGGAATCCGCCGGCAGGGGGTCAATAAGCCATGTCCAAGTTCTTCATCAACCGTCCCATCGTGGCCATGGTGATCGCCATCCTGATGGTGATCGTGGGCCTGGTGTCCATGGCCGGGCTGCCCACCGCGCAGTTCCCCAACATCGCGCCCCCCGAGATCCAGGTGAAGGCGACCTACCCGGGCGCCGATGCCGAGACCGTCGAGCAGTCGGTGGCCACGCCCATCGAGCAGCAGATGAGCGGCGTGGACAACATGAATTACATGTACAGCAACAACGCCAACAACGGGGCGATGACGCTGACCGTCAACTTCGACATCAAGACCGACCCCAGCACCGACCAGATCCTCTCGCAGATGCGCACCAACCAGGCCAACTCGCAACTGCCCACCGACGTGATCAATGCCGGGGTGACGGTGCAGAAGTCCACCGCCGCTCCCCTGATGCTGATCGACCTGTACTCGCCCAAGGGAACGTACGACAACGTCTTCCTGGCCAACTACGCCTACATCAACCTCAACGACCAGTTGACGCGCGTGCCGGGCATCGCCAGCGTCACCGTGTATGGCGCCGGCCAGTACGCCATGCGGGTGTGGGTGAAGCCGGACCGGCTGGCCAAGCTGGGCGTCACTGTGCCCGAGATCGTGCGCGCCATCCAGACCCAGAACACGGTGAACCCGGCGGGGCAGATCGGGGGCGAGCCCGTGCCCCCGGGCCAGGACTTCACTTACGCGGTGCGCGCCCAGGGGCGCCTGCCTTCCGCGGAAGAGTTCGGCCAGATCGTGATCCGCGCCAACCCCGATGGCTCCATCCTGCGGCTGAAGGACGTAGCCCGGATCGAGCTGGGAGCGCAGTACTACAACCTGATCGGCCGCTTCAACGGCAAGCCGGCGGCGGTGGTCGCGGTCTACCAGCTTCCCGGATCGAACGCGGTGAAGGCGGCAGCCGGCGTCCGCAAGCTGATGGCCGAGGCCAAGCAGCGCTTCCCCCAGGACCTGGAATACGACATCGCCCTGGACACCACCCTGGCGGTGACCGAGGGACTGAAAGAGATCGAGCACACCTTGTTCGAGGCCCTCATCCTGGTCATCCTGGTGGTGTACCTCTTCCTGCAGGGCTGGCGGGCAACGCTCATCCCGCTGCTGGCCGTGCCCGTCTCCCTGATCGCCACGTTTGCCGTCTTCCCCTTCCTGGGCTTCTCCATCAACACGCTCTCGCTGTTCGGGCTGGTCCTGGCCATCGGACTGGTGGTGGACGACGCCATCGTGGTGGTGGAAGCGGTGGAGCATCACATCGAGCACGGCATGACGCCCAAGGATGCCGCTTTCAAGGCCATGGAAGAAGTGTCGGGGCCGGTGATCGCCATCGCCCTGATCCTCTCGGCGGTGTTCGTGCCCACCGTGTTCATCCCCGGGATCACCGGGCGCCTGTACCAGCAGTTCGCCATCACCATCGCCATTTCGGTGCTGTTCTCGGCGTTCAACGCGCTCTCCCTGAGCCCGGCGCTGTCGGCGCTGCTGCTGCGACCGCGCAAGGAGACGCGAGGGCCGCTGGGCGCCTTCTTCCGCGGCTTCAACAAGGTCTTCGGGCGGAGCACGGACGGCTACGTGGGCCTGTGCGGGCACCTGATCCACAAGGCCGGCTTCAGCATGCTGCTGCTGCTGGGGATGGCGGTGCTGGCGGGGGTGTTCGGGTCGCGCCTGCCCACGGGCTTCCTCCCCGACGAGGACCAGGGCTACGTCTTCGCCGGCGTGCAGTTGCCCGACGCCGCCTCGCTGCAGCGCAACGACGAAGTTTCCCGCAAGATCGAGGAGATCATCCGCAAGACTCCCGGCGTCCACTCGGTGACCTCGGTGGTCGGCTTCAGCATGTTGAGCGGCGTGCAGAACACCTACAGCTCCTTCTTCTGGATCACGCTGAAGGACTGGGGGGAGCGCACCGCCCCCGACGAGCAATACGAGGCCATCAAGCAGCACCTGAACCGCGAGCTTTCCAAGGTGACCGAGGGAGTGGCGTTCAGCTTCCCGCCGCCCGCCATTCCCGGGGTCGGCACTTCGGGAGGCTTTACCTTCATGCTGGAGGACCGCTCCGGGAAGGACATGCCCTTCCTGGCCGCCAATTTGCGCAAGTTCCTGGAGGCGGCACGCAAGCGGCCGGAACTGGCCGGGCTCAGCACCACCGCCCTGCCCGCGGTCCCGCAGGTGTACGTGGACGTGGATCGCGCCCGGGTGATCGCGCAGGGGGTACAGCTCTCCGACGTCTACAAGACCATGCAGGCCTTCATGGGCGGGGTCCTGGTCAACTACTTCAACCGCTTCGGACGCCAGTGGCAGGTCTACGTGCAGGCGGAGGGGGATTACCGCACGCGGGCGGAGAACGTGGGGCAGTTCTACGTGACCAACGACGCCGGGCAGCCCGTGCCCCTGAGCGCCGTCACCCGCATCCAGCCGCGCGCCGGGCCGGAATTCACCCTGCGCTACAACCTCTATCGCTGCGTGCAGATCAACGGCAGCGCCGCCCCCGGCTACAGCTCGACCCAGGCCATGACGGCCCTGGAAGAAGTGTTCAAGGAGACCATGCCCCCGGAGATGGGCTTCGACTACATGGGCATGTCGTACCAGGAGAAGAAGGCGGCGGAAGGAGTGCCGGCTTCGCTCATCTTCGGCATGTCGCTGCTGTTCGTCTTCCTGATCCTGGCGGCGCAGTACGAGAGCTGGTCGCTTCCCTTCAGCGTGCTGCTGGGGACGCCCATCGCGGTCTTCGGAGCCTTCGTGTTCCTGTGGCTGCGCGGCTTGGAGAACAACGTTTACGCGCAGATCGGGCTGGTGATGCTGATCGGCCTGGCCGCCAAGAACGCCATCCTCATCGTGGAGTTCGCCAAGATGGAGTACGAGAAGGGCAAGTCCATCCAGGAAGCGGCGCTGGTGGCGGCCCGGCTGCGCCTGCGGCCCATCCTGATGACCGCCTTCGCCTTCATCCTGGGCTGCGTGCCGCTGTGGACGGCGGCGGGCGCGGGCGCCATCTCACGGCGGGTGCTGGGCACCGCCGTCATCGGCGGCATGCTGGCCGCTTCCCTCATCGCCATCTTCCTGATCCCGGTGAGCTTCGACGTGGTGGAGCGGCTGGCGCACCGCGGCACGGCCGAGGCCGCCCCCGCGCCTCAACCTGGCCCTGCGCCTTCGGAAGGAGACTGACATGATGCGCCCGCGCTGGCTGGTAGCGATCGCGTTGCTCTTGCTGACGGGCTGCACCGTCGGCCCCACCTACCAGCGCCCGGCGGTCGCCGTCCCCGGCGAGTACCGCGGCCTGGCTCCGGACGCCGACAAGCAGGCCGCCGCCTTCGCCGAAGAGAAATGGTGGACCGTCTTTCAGGACGAGGAATTGCAGAAGCTCATCCGCACGGCGCTGGAGCAGAACTACGACTTGCGCATCGCCGCCACCCGCATCCTGCAGGCGCAGGCGGTGCTGGGCATCACCCGCGCCGACCAGGCGCCCACCATCACCGGCTCGGCTTCCGCCTTCAACCAGCGCTTCCCGCAGAGCCTGGGTACTCCCCCCATCGAGACCAGCACGCTCCAGGTGAGCGCAGGCCTGGCCTGGGAACTGGATTTCTGGGGCAAGTTCCGGCGCGCCACCGAAGCGGCGCGCGCCAACGTCCTGGCCACGGAGTGGGGCCAGCGCGCGGTGCGCACCACCCTGGTCAGCGACGTCGCCACCGCTTATTTCCAATTGCGCGAGCTCGACCTGGAGCTGGAAATCGCCCAGCGCACGCTGGCCTCGCGGCAGGAGTCCCTGCGCCTGGTGGAGGTGCGCGCCAAGGGCGGCGTGACCTCCATGCTGGACGTGCGCCAATCCGAGCAGCTGGTCTACAACGCTGCCGCCACCATCCCCGACCTGCAACGGCGCATCGAGCAGCAGGAGAACTTCATCAGCATCCTGCTGGGCCAGAATCCCGGGCCCATCCCGCGGGGCAAGGCTCTGGTCGACACGCGGGTGCCGCCCACGGTCCCCGCCGGCCTTCCTTCCTCGCTCCTGGAGAGGCGTCCCGACATCCAGGCGGCGGAGCAGCAACTGGTGGCCGCCAACGCCCGCATCGGCGTGGCCAAGGCGGCCTACTTCCCGCAGATCACGCTGACCGCGGTCGGGGGATTCCAGAGCTCCGCCCTCACCAGCCTGTTCACCGGCCCCGCCGGCCTGTGGAGCTTCGGCGGCCAGTTGCTGCAGCCCATCTTCAATCGCGGCCGCATCCGCTCCAACGTCCGCCTGACGGAGGCCCAGAAAGCGGAGGCGGTGCTGATCTACCAGCAGTCCATCCAGCAGTCCTTCAGAGATGTTTCCGACTCGCTGGCGGCCTACCGCAAGAACCAGGAAGTGCGCGAGCAGCAGTACTTGCTTACCAAGGCGGCCGAGGACGCCACGCGGCTCTCCGACATGCGCTACCGCGGCGGCGTAACCAGCTACCTGGAGGTGCTGGACAGCGACACCCGCTACTTCGACGCGCAGATCAGCCTGGCGCAGGCTGATTTGAACGAGCGACTGGCCATGGTGCAGCTCTACCGCGCCCTGGGGGGAGGATGGCAGCAATGAGCAAAGCAGCGGAAGGCGGGATGGCCCGAGGGAAAGCCGCCAAGCTCAAGCGCAAGCAGTTCGAGAAGGCCCTGGAGAAGCTCCAGGTCGAGCTGGTGAGGCTGCAGGAGTGGGTGAAGTACAAAGGACTGAAGATCATCGTCATCTTTGAGGGCCGGGACGCCGCCGGCAAGGGCGGCGTGATCAAGCGCATCACCGAGCGCGTGAGCCCGCGCGTCTTCCGGGTGGCGGCCTTGCCCGCTCCCAGCGAGCGCGAAAAGTCCCAGGTCTACATGCAGCGCTACATCCAGCACTTTCCCGCCGCCGGCGAGGTGGTCATCTTCGACCGCAGCTGGTACAACCGCGCCCTGGTGGAGCGGGTGATGGGCTTCTGCAGCGAGAAGCAGGTCGAAGCTTTCTTCCGACTCTGCCCGGAGATGGAAAAAGCCTTCGTCGACGCCGGCATCCAGCTCATCAAGTACTGGTTCGAGGTCAGCCAGAAGGAGCAGACGCGGCGCTTCCAGGCGCGCATCCAGGACGGCCGCAAGATCTGGAAGCTCAGCCCCATGGACCTGGAGTCACACCGCCGCTGGTACGACTACTCGCGCGCCCGCGACCAGATGCTGGCCGCCACCGACACCGACTTCGCACCCTGGTACATCGTGCCCGCCGACGACAAGCGCCGCGCCCGGCTCAACTGCATCGCTCACTTGCTGAGCCTGATTCCTTACAAGACGGCGCCGCACGAAAAGCAGAAGCTGCCCAAACGGCAGAAACCGAAGGGATACGTGGAGCCGGCGCGGCGCCTCAAGGTCATCCCCCAGAAGTACTGACGCCGGCATCCGAAGCGCGAGGAGTGGCATGACGATGGGAGACGCGGAAAAGCCGCCGGGAAAGGACTGGGGAGGGCTGGGCCGCTTCGCTCCCGGCCTGCCCAAGCTGCTGGCCTACCGGCGCGCCGACTTCCCCCATGACCTGATGGCGGGACTCTCGGTGGCCGCGGTCGCCCTGCCGGTGGGCGTGGCCTACGCGCAGTTGGCCGGCTTCAATCCCGCGGTGGGCCTGTACGCCAGCATCCTGCCGCTGGCCGCCTACGCGCTGTTCGGCACCTCGCGGCAGTTGATCGTCGGCCCGGATGCCGCTACTTGTGCGCTGGTGGCGGCCGCGGTCGCGCCCCTGGCGGCCGGCAACCAGGACTTGTACCTATCGCTGTCGGTCACGCTGGCTTTCCTGGCGGGCCTCTTCTGCATCGGCGCCAGCTTCCTGCGGCTGGGCGCGCTGGCGGACTTCCTCTCCAAGCCCATCCTGGTGGGGTTCCTGAACGGCATCGCGCTGAGCATCATGCTGGGCCAGATCGGCAAGATCTTCGGCTTCAGCATTTCGGCCGGAGGGATCATTCCGCGCCTGCTGGAGTTCGCCTTCAAGCTGGGGCTGACGCACGGGCCGACGCTGGCGGTGGGTGCGGGGAGCTTCGTGGTGCTGGCGGCGTCGTCGCGCTGGCTGCGGCGGCTGCCGGCGGCGCTGGTGGCCATGGCGGTGGCCGCGGTCGCGGTGAAGCTGCTCGGCCTGGAAGCGCTGGGCGTGCAGACCATCGGCGCGGTGCCGGCGGGGCTGCCGGCCCTGCGGCTCCCCCACTTCCCCAGCCAGCTCCTGCCCGAACTCTTCGCCGAGGCCGCCGGGCTGGCGCTGGTCAGCTTCTCCAGCATGATGCTGACCTCGCGCAGCTTCGCCGCCAAGAACCGCTACGACGTGGATGCCGACCGCGAGTTTGCCGCGCTGGGCGCGGCCAACATCGCCTCCGCCCTCTCCCAGGGCTTCGCCATCAGCGGCGCCGATTCGCGCACCGCCATGAACGACGCCAGCGGCGGGCGCACGCAAGTCAGCGGCCTGGTGGCCGCCGCCGCGGTGGCGGCGGTGCTGCTGTTCTTCACCCAGCCCTTGCAGTACGTGCCCATCGCCGCCCTGGGAGCGGTGCTGGTGAAGGCCGGGCTGTCGCTGGTGGACCTGCGCTCGCTGCGAACGTTCCACCGCATCGACCGCCGCGAGCTGGCCCTCTCCCTGCTGGCGACCCTGGGAGTGGTGGCGGTGGGCGCCATCCAGGCCATCGCGGTGGCGGTGGTGCTGGCGCTGGTGCGCTTCATCCGCCTGGTGGCGCGGCCCCAGGTCGAGATCCTGGGGATGCTCAAGGGCTATCCCGGCCTGCACTCCATCGAGCGCCACCCCGAGGCACGGACCATCCCGGGCCTGCTGCTGTTCCGCTTCAACGCGCCCATCGTCTTCTTCAACGCGCCTTACTTCAAGCGCCAGGCGCTGGCCGCCATCGAAGCCGCAGGAGCCGGGATGAAATGGTTCGTGCTCGACATGATCCCGGTCACCTTGATCGACACCACGGGACTGCAGGCGGCGGGCGAAGTGGTGAGCCTGCTGCGCGCGCGAGGCCTGGTCTTCGCGGCCGCCGGTCGCCAGGAGGAGTGGCGGCAGTGGGCCGAGCAACGGCAGGTCCAACTGGAGACCGCCGAGACGCGCACCTTCCCCACGCTGCGCTCCGCCCTCAAGGCCTACCAGCGCGAAGCCGCCGCCGGGGATGGCGGGCCGGCGGCCAAAGCCAGCGACTAGGCCAGGCCCGCGGCCGGCCACGCCATCACAGGTCAGGGTGAGCCCAGTCATTGACAGGGCGGCATGGCGGTGCGAGCATCGGAAGCTGGCCGGGCACGCCGGCCCCAGGCTTGGGCGCCGGCGCGCGACGCCAACAAGGTCGAAGGTCCATGAGCGCAGGCTGTCTGCTTCTGTCGCTGGCGCCGGGCTTCTGGCGGGAAAACGGGCTGCAATTGCTGCTGCTCGCGCCCGTGGTCGTGGCGCAAGCCGTGCTGCTGGTGCTGCTGCTGCTGCAGCGGCGCAACCGCGGCAAGCTGGTGGAGGAGCTACGGCTGCTGAGCGGCAAGCTGATCGGCGCCCAGGAGGACGAGCGCAAGCGCATCGCCCGCGAGCTGCACGACGACGTCACCCAGCTCCTGGCCCTGCACTCCATCGAGCTCGACCAGCTCAACCGGGAAGAAGCCGCGCCCGGCGGCCGCGCCCGCTTTCACGATCTCTCCGCGCAGGCCGCCGAGATCGCCGCCGAGGTCCACAATATCGCCCACCGCCTCCATCCTTCCAAGCTGCACCACCTGGGTCTGCTGCCGGCGGTGCGCGAATTCTGCAACGAGGTGGCGCTGCGGTATGGCATCGAGGTGGAGGTGGAAGCGGAGGACATGCCGCCCGACCTGGACGCCGACACCACCCTGTGCCTCTACCGGGTGATCCAGGAGTCGCTGGGCAATGTCATGCGGCATAGCGCCGCCAGCCATGCCGCAATCTCGCTGCGCCGCGGCGAGGGCGCAGTCGTGGTGCGCATCGCCGACGATGGCCGGGGCTTCGACCCGGAGGCCCTGCCCGGCAGCCACGGCATCGGGCTGCTGGGCATGCGCGAGCGGCTGCGCTTGGTGCATGGCCGGCTGAACGTGAATTCCCGGCCCGGCGCCGGCACCGAGATCACGGTCACCGTACCCGTGCACGCGGCAGCCGATTGAGGCCTCTCCGCCGCTCGCCGCGCTCCCCGGCGCCGGCCGCCGCTACCAGACGACGATGTCCGCCAGCTTCCAGGGGTCGGCGTAGGCCTCGATGGTGAGTTCCTTCTCCTTGCTGATGGAGAACTGGCAGGCAGGCACCAGGGTACCGCGGCTCTCGCCCTGGCCGGGGCGGAGTTCGAGTTCGAGCGCGGAGAGGTTATAGCCGGTGGGGTGGCTGTCCGTCCACAGTTCCCCGAAGGCGATGGGGCGATCGGTCACCAGGCGGATCTTGCGGCCCCCGTCGGGCAAGGCGGACTCCCGCACATACTTGATGTCGTAGCCCGGGGTACCGGTGATGGCGATGTGCCCCTTGGAGCCCATCTTGGCGAGCGCGTTGACCACGCCCTGGTTGCCCGCCTGGGCGAAGGCGTCCAGCAGGACTTGCTGGTCCTCGGCCGTCGAGTAGCTCTCCAGGATGATGGTGAGGTTGAAGGTCTTGCCCAGGTAAGAACCTTCGCCCAGGGCGGTGGCGCTAAAGGTCTGGTGCTTACCCTGGGCGAAGGCGCCGGCACTCGCCGCCAGCACGAGGACAGCGGCGGCCAGGCCCAGGGCTGCGCGGGCGCTTCTTCTTCTTCTCGCATGCATGGTCCCCTCCTTCGCGCGGCCGGATGCGCCCCATGTTCCCGGTTCAGGCGGCGCCGTGGTGGTTCCAGGAGTCCGACCGGCATTCCTCCCCGATCTCACGGTAGGCCCCGTACAGGAGGAGCCCGACGAAGATCAGGCCCGCCAGCGCCGCCAGCATTCCGAGCAGCATGCTTCCACCTCTCTTCCTGGCCCAGCGCCGATGCTCACCGCGCCATGACGTTGGTCAGCTTCCAGGGGTTCTGGTAGGCCTCGAGCGTCAACTCCCCTTCCTTACTGATCAGGA
>Ga0335082_10009615_pt1 | contig 10500 bp, 9 predicted proteins | sample Lox_Sample_41_FD_206718 | JGI IMG/M metagenome (GOLD analysis project Ga0335082, IMG submission 206718) | Soil microbial communities from Loxahatchee National Wildlife Refuge, Florida, United States - Lox_Sample_4.1 | ecosystem: Environmental > Terrestrial > Soil > Wetlands | place: USA: Florida...
GGCGTCAGGACCGCCCGGAAGACGACGAGTCCGATCATCACCTTCACCAGCACGGACACCGCGTCCGTCCGCCTCGCGAGCACCACCACGACGAACGGCCACAGCAGGTAGAACTGCTCCTCGATCGCGAGGCTCCACGTATGCGACAGGAAGCCGAGGCTCACGCCGGCGGCCTCGACCCAGTTCCCGATGTAGAGCGCGACGGGAGGAACCGCGCGGGTGAGCGGGATGCCACCGTGGTTCGAACCGGTGAGGACCACCAGCACCACGCAGAGCGCGATCGCGCCGCCGAGCCCGGGGAGCAGACGCAGCGCCCGGCGCGCGTAGAACGCCCGGCGATCGATCGCGTCGTTCGCCGCCAGCTCGCCGAGCAGCAGCGTCGTGATCAGGAAGCCGCTCAACGTGAAGAAGATCTCGACCCCGATGTAGCCGCCCGCGACGTGGCGCAGGGAATGGAACACCACGACCATCACGATCGCGATCGCGCGCACGCCGTCGAGCGACCTGCTGCGCGGTCTCCGTTCGGTATCCATCGGGCCTCTCGTCGCCGGTTCCCTGTCCCGAAGGTATCGGGCGTGGCCAACGTTCGGGTTGAGGAACCACGGGAACCTGGTTGAACGCCGTAGCATCCACCCATGGCCGATCCGGCGACGGAGCTCCCCCTCGGCACCGAGCTCCCGGAAGGGACCCGGTTCATCGGCGCCCCGACCGGGATCGAGCCCGGATGGCTACCCGGGCGAGCCGCGCCGAGCGCGACGGACCTCAACAGCTGCGTCGCGTGCGGGCTCTGCCTGCCGCACTGCCCGACGTACCGGCTGACCGGCGAAGAGTCGGCGTCGCCGCGCGGGCGGATCGCGGCGATGCGGGCCGTGCAGGACGGCGTCGCGACGCCGGATGGGACGTTCGAGCGGTTCATGGACCTCTGCCTGGTATGCCGGGCGTGCGAGGACGTCTGCCCGTCGCACGTGCCGTTCGGCCGGATGATGGAGGCCGCGCGCGAACAGATCGAGCCGGAGCGGTCGCGCCGGTCGCGGCTCGTCCGCTGGCTGGGGTACCACTGGGTGCTCCCCCATCCGACGCTCGTCCGGGCCGCGGCCGCCGCGCAACCGATCGTCCGGCCGTTCCTGCCGGCGCGCACGCGGCGGCTCTTGCCGCGATCGACCAGCCCGTTCGCGCGGCTGCCGGCATCCAGCGAACCCTCACCGGACGTCGAGATGCGCGGGACCGTTGCACTCCTGGCCGGCTGCGTGCAGGACCGCTGGTTCCATCGGGTGAACCTCGCCACGATCCGCGTGCTGACCGGCAACGGCTGGCGGGTGCGGGTGCCGAGGTCCCAAGCGTGCTGCGGCGCGCTCGCGGCGCACAACGGGCGGCTCAGCGTTGCGCGTCGCCTCGCGTCGCGCGCCCGGCACGCGTTCGCCGACGCGGACGTCGTCATCGTGAACGCCGCCGGCTGTTCGGCGCACATGAGGTCCTACGGGGAGCTGCGCCCGGGCACGGAGCTTCCCGTGAAGGATCTGCTGGAGTTCCTCGACGAGGAGGGACCCACCGCGGAGCTCGGGGAGCTGGACGCGACGGTCGCGTACCACGACGCGTGCCACGCGCTGCGCGCGCAGAAGATCTACAGCCAGCCGCGCGCGCTTCTCGGCCGGATCCCGGGACTTCGGCTCGTGGAGGTGCCCGACGGCGACCGGTGCTGCGGCGCGGCAGGGATCTACAACATCACGGAGCCTGAGACGGCCGGCGAACTAGGGAGCGCGAAGGCCGAGTCGGTCGCGTCCACCGGCGCGACGATCGTCGCCTCCGCGAACCCCGGGTGCTCGATGCAGCTCGCGGCCCACCTCGCCGCGCTGGGGAGCGCCGTGGAGATCGTCCACCCGGTCGAGCTGCTGGACCGCGCGATGACGTCGGCCCGGTTCACCAGCTCGGCTGGCTCGCGCTGAGCGCCGCGCGCCCGGTGCACCGCTCGCCCGAGCCGTAGAACGTCTCGGCGTTGTCCGTCAGGCGGAGGTAGAAGCACGCGCCCGGCCGCGCCTGCACGGCGGCCGCCCACGCGCCGGCCGACGCCGCGACGCTCAGGTCGTCGAGGCTGGTCGAGGGGGCGTCGGCGCCGTGGAAGCGCATCGCCGGCAGCACCGTGGCGAGCCCCGCGGGATCGGCGTCCGCGAAGGACCCGGTCGTGGTGCGGATCTGCTGTGCCGCCCCCTGCGCGAGCGTCAGGTTGTGCTCCGCGGTGCCGATCTGGTCGCCGAGCGGCTTGTTCGCGAAGATCTCGCCGACGAGGATCACGCACGCCAGGCCGATCGTGATGATGACCACCCAGAAGCCGCGGTTCGACCGCCGGACCGGGACGGGCTCGCCGGCCAGCTCGAGCTCGTAGGCGTCCAGGATCTCGTCGTCGTCGCCCGGCGCTTCCACGTTCCGGCCAGGGTACCTGTTCCTCAGGAACCGATCGCCGCGGCGAGTTCCTCGAGACTCTCGAGGTTGTGCCCGGACAGGAACACATCGATGCTCGGCAGCGCCGCCGACATCCCGCGCGCCAGCGGCTCGTAGCGGGGCGACCCTTTCAGGGGGTTCGCCCAGATCACCCGGTGCGCCAGCCGGCGCATACGCGCCATCTGCGTGCGGAGCAGGCCAGGATCGCCGCGCTCGAGGCCGTCGGAGCACAGCACGACGACCGAGCCCCGCAGCGCCGCGCGCTGGCTCCAGCCGTCGAGCAGCGTCTTCAGTGACTCCCCGATCCGCGTGCCCCCCTCCCAGTCCGCGACCACGCGGCCGATCTCGCGCATCGCGCGCTCGGGATCCTTCGAACGGAGCGTGCGCGTGACGCGCGTCAGCCGGGTGCCGAAGCAGAACACCTCGACCCGGCGGCCGGCCGCCATCGCCGCGAACCCGAACTGGAGAAGGGCCCGCGAGTACGGCGCCATCGAGCCGCTGATGTCCAGGATCAGCACGAGGGGACGCGAGCGGGTGCGCCGCGACCGGTACGCGCGATCGAACGGCTCACCCTGCGTGCGGAGCGACCGCCGGAGCGTCCGCCGGATGTCGAACGACGCGCCCTTCGGCGCCGGCCGGGTCCGCCGCGTCCGTTCGATCGGCACCTTCACGGTGAGGTCGCGGATCATCCGCGCGACCCGGCGGCGCTCCTCCTCGCTCAGCTCGGCGAAGGACTTCGACCGGAGCACCTCCACGGCGGAGGCAACGATGCGGATCGACGCCTCGTCGCCGGGCTCGGGCTCCTCGTCGTCGCCGGCGCCCCGCCACGACGCGGCGGTCTGCCCGACGGTGATCTCGAGGCCCCCCGGCAGCTCATCCGCCTCCGGCGGCGGGACCGGCAGTTGGAGCTCGATCATCAGACCCGCGTCACCACCGCCGAACGAGCGGTACCACGCGTCGAACGCCTCGTCGTAGGTCTCGATGTCGGCGCGGCTCGCGACGAGCGTCGTGCGGCCGGCCCAGTAGAGCGACCCGCGATCGGTCAGGCCGAGGGCCCCGACCGCGCGGCAGAACGTGAGGATCCTGCCGGTGCCGACCGGCAGGCCACGCGCGCGCAGGTCGCGACCGAACGCGACGAGCGGCGCGAGCGGGCCTCCGGGCTCAGGCATCCTCCCCGACCACCTCGGCCAGCCGCGCGACCACCAGCTCCTGGTCCTCGTGGTCCTTCACGACCGAGCCGAGCGTGTCGGCGGCGGCGCCGGCGTCAAGCCGGTCGGCGCCGAGGAACGCCAACGCATTCGCCCAGTCGATCGTCTCGGCCACGCCGGGAAGCTTCGCGAGGTCGAGCGAGCGCAGGCGCGCCACCGCCTCCGCGACGTCGCGTGCGAGCTCCGGGCCCACGTGCGGCGCGCGCGTGCGCACGATCTCGACCTCGCGGTCCAGATCGGGATGGTCGATCCAGTGGTAGAGGCAGCGGCGTTTCAACGCGTCGTGCAGCTCGCGGGTCCGGTTCGACGTGATCACGACGGCCGGCGGCGTGAGCGCCTGGACCTGGCCGATCTCCGGGATCGTGACCGCGAACTCCGAGAGGATCTCCAGCAGGAACGCCTCGAACTCGTCGTCGGCCCGGTCGAGTTCGTCGACGAGGAGCACGGCCTGGTCCCCGGCGCGGATCGCCGCCAGCAGCGGCCGCTCGACCAGGAACGCCGGCCCGAAGAGGTCCTCGACGTGCTGCTCGGCAGTGAGGGCGTCCATCGCCCGCACGGCGATCAGTTGGCGCGCGTAGTTCCACTCGTAGAGGGCCTGGGACGCGTCGATCCCCTCGTAGCACTGCAGGCGGATCAGCCGGCGGCCGAGCAGGTCCCCGAGGACCTTCGCGACCTCGGTCTTGCCGACGCCCGCCTCGCCCTCGAGCAGCAGCGGCTTGTGCAGGGACAGCGACAGGTAGATCGCGGTGCTCAGGCCGCGATCGGCCAGATACGCGTGGCGCCCCAACGACTCCCGCAGGTCGTCGACGCTCGAGAACGGCAGCTCGGCCATCGCGCCCAAGCGTACGTCAGACGTTCGGTTGGCGGCTCGCCGGCGCGGGCGCGACCGGCATCGGCGGGATCGCGATCCCCCGCTCGGCCATCCGCTGCCCCATCCGCTCCCGCAGCAGGCGCTCGCACTGGACGCGGTGGCTCGGCAGGGTCTCGGCGGTCACCCGGATCACCTCGGCGACATCGGTCAGCTGCGTCACGCCGAGCACCTTCGGCCGTTCCCGGAACCAGTCCTCGAATGGCTGCTCGTGCTCCAGTTCGTCGAACAGCTCCTCCAGGACCTGGCGCACCTGGTCGGGATCAACGGAGAGCGCCACGCGGAGATCGACGATCGCGCGGCCCCAGCCGCGCGTGCGGTTGTTCGTGATCACGATGGCGCCGTTCGGCACCATCGAGAGCGTCCCATCGAACTGCCGCACCGCGCTCGTGCGGATCGACAGCAGCTCGACGGTGCCCGACACGGTCCCGTTCGTCGTCGTGAGGTCGACGACGTCGCCGACGTCGTACTGCCCCTCGAGGAAGATGAACAACCCGCTGATCGTGTCTTTCACGAGCGTCTGCGCGCCGAACCCGAGCGCGACGCCGGCGATCCCGGCCGAGGCGACGATTGCCGCCGTGTTCACCCCGAGCGAGCTCAGGAACTCGAGCACGAACACGAACCAGGCGATCACCACGAGGACGCCCGCGATCAAGCCGACGACCGTGGCCACCCGACGATCGCGCCGTCCCTCGTGGTCGTCGCCGGCGGAGGCCGCGCGCCTGCGGAACCGGCGGACGTAGTGCCGCGTGATCGCCGTCAGGGCGATCGCGAGGAGGAGCGTGACGGCCAACCCGACCCCGTTCTCTTTCCACCACGAGGCGGAGAACAGCGGGATCTGAACGTCCAGCGCCAGGAGCGCGGTCATCCGCCGACCCTACCAAGCGGCGCGAGCCGCCCGGGGATGCCTCCGCCTACTCCATCGCCTCCACCAGCGCGCGACGCACGAGGACCTTCACGAGCTCGCGCCGGTACTCGTCGCTCCCGAAGGAGTCCGACGGGGGTGCGGTGCCTTCGTCCGCGTGCGCCGCCGCGGCCGCCGGATCCGAGCCGGCCAGCACGGCCGCCTCGACGCCGGCCGCACGCATCGGCGTGAGCCCCATGTTCGTGAGGCCGACGTGCACCCCGCCGTTGGATCGCACCGCGGCGACGCCGACGACCGCCCAGTCCTGGGCGCGCCGCTGGAACTTCAGGTAGCTCCAGCCGGCGGTCGCCTTCGGCACGCGGATCTCGGTGAGCACTTCGTTCGGCGCCAGCGCCGTCTCGAACAACGAGGTGAAGAAGGCGTCGGCCGCGATCGTCCGCGAGCCGGCCGGCCCCTGCGCCGTGAACTCGGCGTCGAGCGCGAGCAGCACGCTCGGGAGGTCGGACGCCGGGTCGCCGTGTGCGACCGAGCCGCCGATCGTGCCCATGTGCCGCACCTGCGGGTCGCCGATCTGCGCCGCCGTGAACGCGACGATCGGACAGAGCTGCTCGAGCGCCTCGCTGTTCGCGAGGTCGTGGTGACGCGTGAGCGCCCCGATCGCGATCCGATCGCCGTCCTCGCGGACGTACGAGAGGTCGGACATCCTCCCGATGTCGACCAACATCGCCGGACGGGCGATGCGCAGGCGCATCGCCGGCAGCAGCGAGTGCCCGCCGGCCAGGACCTTCGCGTCCTCGTTCGAGCCCAGGAGCGAGATCGCCTCCTCGACCGAGCCGGCCCGCGCGTAGTCGAAGGCCGCCGGGATCATGCCAAGGCTCCTTTCGCCTCGCGGATCGCTCGCCAGACGCGTTCGGGCGACGCCGGCTTACCGACATCGGTGACACCGAGGTGCGACAGCGCGTCGACCACCGCGTTGATCACCGTCGGCGGCGACGCGATCGTGCCGGCCTCGCCGATCCCCTTGACGCCCAGCGGGTTCGTCGATGACGGCGTCTCCTGGGAGTTGTCGGTGATCATGTGCGGGATCTCCATCGCGCTGGGGATCAGGTACTGCGTCATCGACGAGGTCATCAGGTTCCCCAGGTCGTCGTAGATCGCTTCCTCGTAGAGCGCCTCGGCGACACCCTGCGCCACGCCCCCGTGCACCTGCCCCTCCACGATCATCGGGTTGATGACCGTGCCGCAGTCGTCCACGGCCACGTATCGAAGGATGTCCGTGTGGCCGGTCTCGGTGTCGACCTCGACCACGCAGGCATGCGCGCCGGAGGGCCAGGTGAAGTTCTTCGGGTCGTAGACGGCCGTCGCGTGCAGGCTCGGCTCCACGCCGTCGGGCAGCGCGTGCGCATGCCACGCCGACAGCGCGATCTCGGGGATCGTGCGCGCCTTGTCCGGCGCACCCTTCACCCGGAACGATCCGTCGCTCCAGTCGAGGTCGTCCTCGGACACCTCGAGCTCGTGGGCCGCGATCGTTCGCGCCTTCTCCTTCACCTTCTCCATCGCGTAGTGGATCGCCACGCCGCCGACGGACAGCGACCGCGACCCGTACGTGTCCATGCCGAGCGGCGTGATCATCGTGTCGCCGTGCAGGACCGTGACCTTGTCGGGGTCCACGCCGAGCCCGTCGGCCACGATCTGCGCCCAGGAGGTCTCGTGACCCTGGCCGTGCGGCGAGGTCCCGGTCTTCAAGATCACCTCGCCGAGCGGCAGGCACTCGATCGTGGCGCCGTCCCAGCCGCCGGCCGCGTAGCGGAGCGCGCCGAGGATGTTCGACGGCGCGAGGCCGCACATCTCGATGTACGTCGTGATCCCGATCCCGAGCTGCTTCACGTCGCCGCGGTCGCGGCGCGTCCGCTGCTCGGCGCGCATCGCGTCGTAGTCGACCAGCTCGAGCGCCTTGTCCAGGAGCGGCTCGAAGTTGCCGGAGTCGACCGACAGCCCGCAGATGAAGGGCGTCGCCTCATCGAAGGGGGGATGCAGGTTGATGCGCCGCACCTCCGCGGGGTCCTTGCCGACCTTCCGCGCCAGCGCGTCCATCGCGCGCTCGACCACGTAGGTCGCCTCCGGCCGGCCGGCGCCGCGGTACGCGTCGGTCGGCGTGGTGTTCGTGAGCACGCCGCGGAACTCGTACCAGTAGGTCTGCGGGTCGTAGGGCCCCATGTACACCCAGCCGCCGAGCTCGGGGATGCCTGGTGTCAGCAGCTGGTAGTAGGCGCCCATGTCCGCCAGCTCGACGAACTTCATCCCGATGAGCTTGCCGTCCTTGTCGGCGGCGAGCGTGACGTCGTGCAGCACCCCGCGGCCGTGGATCGTGCCGACGTAGTTCTCGCCCCGCCCCTCGATCCACTTCACCGGCACGCCCAGCTTCTTCGCCAGGCCCAGCGCGAGCGCCTCCTCGGCGTAGACGTTCAGCTTCGAACCGAACCCCCCGCCTACGTCCGGCGCGATCACGCGGAGCTTCTGCTCCGCGATCCCGGTTACGCCCGAGAGCGTGACCTTCACGATGTGCGGGATCTGCGTGGACGACACGAGGGTGTACTCGCCCATCGACTGCACGCCGTAGGCGAGACAGCCGCGCGGCTCGATCGCGTTCGGGATCAGCCGCGGCTGGATGTAGCGCTCCGTCACGATCACCGGCGCGGTGTCGAACACGCCCTGGTCGCCGGCGCCGCCGTGGACCCAGTGGACCGTGACGTTCGTGCCCAGGTCCTCGTGGATGAGCGTCGCGCCGTCGGCGGCCGCCTCCTCGATGTCGGTGATCGCCGGCAACACGGTGGCGCGCACGGAGACGGCCTCCGCCGCGTCGATGGCCTGCTCGCGCGATGCCGCGACGACCACCGCAACCGCGTCCCCGGCGAACCGGATCTTGTCCTTCGTGAGCGCGTAGTGGACCGGCACCTTGATGTCCTCGGTGATCGGCCAGACGAACGGCAGCGCGCCAAGGTCGAGGTCGTCGGCGGTGAACACACCGACCACGCCCGGCATCGCCGCCGCGGCCGTCGTGTCGACCGCCTCGATCGTGGCGTGGACGTACGGCGGGCGGACCATCGCCATCCACACCATGCCGGGCATCGTCCAGTCGTCGATGTACCGCGCCTGTCCCGTCAGCAGGTCCGGGTCCTCCTTGCGGAGGACCGGCTGCCCGATGAACCGCTCCGTGGAGACCATCGTTCCCCCTCAGGCCCGGGCGCCGCTGGTCTGGCCGGCGGCGTCCAGGATCGACTCGACGATGTTCTGGTAGCCGGTGCACCGGCAGAGGTTGCCCTCGAGCGCCTCGCGGACCTCTTCCTCGGTGGGCGAGGGGTTCTCCTTCAGGAAGCTCGACGCCGCCATGATCATCCCGGGCGTGCAGTACCCGCACTGCAGCCCGTGGTGGCGGTGGAACGACTCCTGCAGCGGACTGAGCTCGCCGTCGGTCGCGACGGCCTCGATCGTCGTGACCTCGCGGCCGTCGGCCTGCACGGCCAGCAGGGTGCACGACTTCACGGACTCACCGTCGAGATGAACGGTGCAGCTGCCGCACGAGGAGGTGTCGCACCCCACGTTCGTGCCGGTGAGCCCGAGCTGTTCGCGGAGGAAGTAGACGAGGAGGGTCCGGGGCTCGACGTCGGCCTGGTGGTGCGCCCCGTTCACGGTGAGGGACACGTGCGTCACTGGGCAGTCCTCCTTCGCTCGAGAGGAACCGTCTTGGCTGAGCGGCGAGCGTAATACGGACGCGCAGAGTGCGCGACCCGGTCGCCGGGAAGCCGTCTACCAGGAGGGATCGGCCGCCGCGAGCGCGGCGCGGCCGGTGCAGGTATCGCCCGTGCCGTAAGAGGTCCCGCCGCCGGCGTCGAGGAGCACCCAGTAGCAGGTGCCGGACGGGGCCATCGCCGCCGCCGCCCACGCCGATCCCGTGGCGTCGACGCTGATGATCGACGGAGCGGTCGAGGGGCCGTCGACGAACACGAGCGAAGGCTGCATCCGGGCGAGCGCCGCTGCATCGGCGGTCGCGAGCGACGAATGGCTCGACAGGACGGACCGCGCCTGCGCGAGCGCCGCCTCGGCGTTCGCGCGCGCCTGCTCGTCGAGCAAGGTGGTCACGCCGGCCGGCAGCGCGCCGCCGGTGATGTCGTGGCTCTGCGCGGCCTCGGCTTGGGCGGCCAGCTGTTGCGCCCGGGCCTCATCCTGCGTCCGGATCCGCGCCTCCAGGCCGGCCCGCCGGGCATCCGCGTTGCGCTGCTCCGTCACGACGAACGTCGCGAACGCACCGGCCAACACGGCCAGCAGCAGCCCCACCCCGGCGAGCCGCACCAGGAACGGGTCCAGGTGGCGCCGGGGCATGACGGGCGCGACGATGCTGAAGGTGTCGTTCATCCCCATGTTCATCCCCATCCGGAGCTATCGGCAGGTGGGCGCCGAGCCTGAGGGTCAGGCGTTGGGCCAGGAGGAGGCGCTCGCCGAGGAAGCAGCCTGGCCCGTGCACGCCGTGCCCGTGCCGTAGCGGACCGTCGAGCCCGCATCGAACGCGTAGAAACAGGTGCCCGAGGCAGACCGCACCGCGATGCCGACGCCCCCGCCCGAAGCGGCCACGCTCACGACGTCGGGGCCCGTCGAGGGAGCCGCCGTGTACGTGAAGGTCGGCTCGAACGCCTTCATCGCGCCCGGGTCGATCCCCTGGAACGAGCCAGACTCGGCGTACAGCTGCTGCGCGGCGCTCACCGCTTCGTGCGCGGCCAGCTGGGCCTGGACGTCCTGCGCCGTGCCGATCTGCGCCACCGCGGTCGCGTTCGCCGCGCCGATCGCCTCGCCGCCGCGATGCATGAGCGTCATGAAGCCGACGATCGCAACCACGACGAGGAGGGCGCAGAGGCCGACGACGAGCGCGAGGGTCCGCGATCCCGGCCTCGAGCCCGACGGCCCACGCACCGGCCGCGCTTTCGGGAGCGGGCGCTTCCGCGCCGGTTCGCCCAGCGAGAAGGAATCGTCCATCGCTGCAGGTATCGGACCTCCGCCCGGGTTCCTGAACCCCGGTACCATCGCCTGGTGAGCGAGATCGCAGATGTCCTGGAGGCGATCGAGTCGCT
>Ga0335082_10009616_pt1 | contig 10500 bp, 8 predicted proteins | sample Lox_Sample_41_FD_206718 | JGI IMG/M metagenome (GOLD analysis project Ga0335082, IMG submission 206718) | Soil microbial communities from Loxahatchee National Wildlife Refuge, Florida, United States - Lox_Sample_4.1 | ecosystem: Environmental > Terrestrial > Soil > Wetlands | place: USA: Florida...
GGAGGTGGCCAAGGGTCGCTACGAACGGGTCGTGACGTTTGGGTTTGAGACGGATGCCTCGGTCGATACCTGCGGGCGCGAGACGGGCACCGTCTCTCGTTCCTCCCAGAACTGTTCCTCACGCAAATGGGCGCGATGACCTACAAGACGGTGCACCAGATTGTGAGCGACGCCGGCAAAGCAGCCGGCGTGCTCGGCGCACGTCCACACTTGCTGCGGCACACGTGGGCACACGACTTGAAGGCGCAGGGTGTCGATACCGAAGTGCTGATGTCGCTGGGCGGGTGGCGCAGCTTCGAGATGCCGATGCGGTACGGGCGTGCGGCGAAACAAGAACGGGCGATTGCCGCGCTACAACGGGTTGGCTCGACGGTCGACCGTGCGCGGGTCACGCCAACGAGAGAACGCTCCGTGAAGCACGCAGATTCGCGACGCTCGGTTGGGTAGATGGACCTAAGCCGAGCGCGTTAGTCGCGGCTCCAGTCGAACAACATCGGGCGAAGTCCTGCGCGAATGATGTCTTGACGCAGCCGCACTGACGGCGAGACGCGACCGCCGAAGCTGACGCGACGATGCCCTCCGCGCGGTTGGGGGGAGTCCACGCCAGAGGGCACCGTTCACGGAGATATTCGAGCGCTGGGGGGAACCGACGCCCGCGAGTAGTTCTCCTCGCAACGAAACGTAGGGCGGCAAGCATAAGAACGCCTGTGAGCGCGGTAAACGGCGCTTGAAGAGGCGGCGCAGCCTCGGCGCGGCGTGCCCAAACGCTGCACGCCGAGACTGTCTGCCTGCCCCATTGCAACGGCAGCCCCCCGGACTGCCTACGTAAAGTGAACACCTTGCGCACGCTGCGTGGCAAGGGTCACTCGGACACCCAGAGGAGAAGGGTTCATAGCCGCGGTGCCGATAGCAAAGGTGGGGAGCGTGGTTGTGTCCGTGACCGCGCCGAACCCAGCGGCGCCTCCCTCGCGCCTTGGCTTGAAGTAGGGAGTCAGCACGGGGGAGGCCGCCGCCTTCGGGGCCACTCCGACGGGGGTCAAGAGTGACCCAACGCGGAAAGTAGCGCTATAACCACGCTACGTCCAATCCGGGGAAGCGAGTTAGCTGGCCATAGCAGGAATCTCCTCAGGGCGCCCGCCGCCGAGCCGAGAAAGGGAAGGTCCGACGTGTGTGTAGTAGTCGACATCGAGTCGGATAGCTCAACGTCTCCGTGTGTTGAGCGCTCCCCTTTCGGTGACAGCCCGTCGCTTTGCGACGGGCTGCCCCGCGTCTACGCAACCCGGGAACCCCTCGACACGCCGCACGCCGATTGGCTGCACATGACAGACTTCTGCCGTGGCTCGACGTTCGCCCCTGTCGTCATGGCTCTACAAGGTCTCTCGAACGACTCGCGACTTCGAGGTCCTGACCGGCAAAGACGGTGTCGAGCGATACGCCAAACGTCGGGCGCGTCGGTGGGAGCGCCGTAAGGGACTCGGTTGGTGGTATCGGAAAACCGGCATGTAGCTGGTTCGACCTGCGGGGGTACGTGCGGCGGGAACACTTTTCGAGAGCGGGCATCGCTGGCGTATTTGCCGCGTTGATTGTGCTCGCGGCGTGCGGTTCGTCGGCAGGTAAGCCGGCAGCCATACAACCGGCGCCAGTCTCGACAACGACGGCGAAACACGCAACGACAACGACGCGCCGAGTAGTAGGTACGAACACGCAGCGAACGACAACGACCGTCGCGCTTCCACCCGCCACGGTTCGCGTGGTCACCGTGCCGGCAACAAGAGCACCTATCGCAACGTCGCCACCGCCGCCGCCTCCCGCGCAAGTCGCGTGCGCAAACGTGACGGATGCAGCAGGGAGTCCGCTTCCATGTACCGGTGGCTGCACGCCTGGCTATAGCCCATGCATCCCGCCGGGCGACGATGTCGACTGCGCAGGCGGCTCAGGCAATGGACCGCGATACGTGCAAGGACCGATAACCGTTACCGGTCCCGACATCTACGGACTCGACCGCGATGGAAACGGCGTCGGCTGTCAATGAGCGACGCCTGCGGGGACTTGTCGTCATGCGTGTTGCTCGGCGCGGGCGCCGATAGCGGATACGGCCGTCTACCATCCAACGAACACAACGTTTCAATTTCATTCGGCAAGTTCGCAGTGCCTCGGTCTTGAGGCCGCGGCAGTGCTTCGTTGTTGAGGTGTGCTGTGCTGGTGGGGCTATGGCTGCCGGCGCGGCAGGGCATTATCCGTTCGACGCTAAACCGGCTGCCGCTCAGCCACGGCATAATGCCTAGGCGGCGATGTAGTCGAGCGTCGCCGCTAAATCGGGCTCGACTCGCCCAAGGTGTGCAAGTGTTGCGCGCACGGTACGCACGGGTTTCTCGACAATACAGGCGGACAACAGCGCGCGCTTCGCATTGAGGTCGGAAAACTCAAGGGCTCCGCTGCTCGCCTCTGTCGAACCGAGGTTCTCTCTTGTCCTCGAACACCTGCGGCGAGAAGCTCGTTGGCGAGAGGCGCATATCTCGCGCGGTCAAGGGATAGTCCGCGCTCGAAAAGCTCGTGCCTTACCTCGTCCAAGTGAACCGCGGTCGAGCTGGCTGGGCATCGCTGTACGTAGGCAGATTCCCGAAGTATCGCCACCCGATGTCGCGACCGACCCGGCGCGCGGTTCCAACCTCCGAGAAGTCGTGATGGTCGGTACGCTGCGCTGGCAACGTCGCGTACTCACATGTGACGTGCAGGTCCGGGATTCCGCGCGACCGCAGGTCGGAGAGACCAGGCGCGGCGCCTTCACCAAGAGCTGACACGTCCTGTCGCCAAGCCGACACACAGGGCTGGCGCCCGAGGCCGGGACCCGTCGCCCGTGACACCTGCGAAGCTCACCAAATGGTTGACCGACCGCGCCCGTCAGACGAGACTGGCTACCGACAGTCGAGGAACGACGGCACTTACACGACGCGAGCGCACTCGCCGCATACAGTGAGGTTATGACTCGCGAAGCGGTGATCGTCGACTGTGGCCGGTCCGCGTTCGGCAAGCGCAAGGGCGCGCTCGCCGGCTGGCACCCCACCGACCTGCTCGGGCTCGTGTTACGCACCGTCATCGAACGCAACGAGCTCGATCCCGCGCTGATCGACGACGTCGTCGGCGGCTGCGTCACCCAGTCGGGTGAGCAGGGTTGCAACGTCACGCGCAACGCGTGGGTCGCGGGCGGGCTGCCGTGGCAGGTGCCGGCGACGAGCGTCGACCGGCAGTGCGGTTCTTCGCAACAAGCGATGCACTTCGTCGCGCAGGGCGTGATCGCGGGCGCGTACGACATCGGGATCGCGTGCGGCGTCGAGTCGATGACGCGCGCACCCATGTCGTCGAACGCGCGCGGCGGTGTGGGGCCGTTCTCCGGCGAGTTTCTCGCGAACACGAACAACACGCTCGGCATCCAGTTCTGGGTCGCGCAGGTGCTGGCCGACAAGTGGGGCATCACACGCGAGGAGATGGACGCGTACGCGTTGCAGTCGCACCAACGCGCCGCGGCGAACACCGACAACGGGTTCTTCCCCGGCGAGATCATTCCGGTGCCGCTCAAGGATCCCGAGACCGGGGAGCTGACGGGTGAGCGCCTGGAGACCGACGAAGGCATCCGCCGCGACGCGTCACTCGACAAGATGGCGGCGCTTCAGCCCGCGTGGGTGTCCGACGACCAGCCCGCACCGAACATCACGGCTGCCAACGCGTCGCAGATGACCGACGGCGCGTCGGCGATGATCATCGCGTCGGCCGACTTCGCAGAGCAGCACGGCCTTCCGGTGCGCGCCCGGTTCCGCCATTTTGCCGTCGCGGCCGAAGATCCGGTGCTCGTGCTGTCGGCGCCGGTGCCGGTGACGTACAAGCTGCTCGAACGCTCGGGGATGATGATCGACGACTTCGACGCGGTCGAGTGCAACGAGGCGTTCGCCGCGATCGCACTCATGTGGCAGAAGGAATTCGGCTACCCGATGGAGCAGTTCAACCCGCGGGGCGGCGCGATCGCGCTCGGGCACCCGCTCGGCGCGTCCGGCGTCGCGCTCATGACGCGGTTGCTCCGCCACCTCGAAGCGACCGGCGGCCGCTACGGCTTTCAGACGATGTGCGAGGGCGGCGGCCAGGCCAACGCCACGGTGATCGAACGGGTCTGACGCCGCGGAACGACTACGACCATTGGTCGTCTGCCCACCTGGCGGGTGGCTGACCGACCGATGGTCACGAGGTACCGGTGACGGCGGAGCGGAGCTCGCAGCGACCCCGCGCCAATTCGCTTCGACGTCATGCCAGGTGATGGGTATGACGCGCCAGCCCGCCGCGACGAGTCGCCTCCAGCGAACGCGATCCCGCCGGAAGTCGTGGAACGCGCGACCGTCGCATTCGAGCGCGATCCGTCGCTCCGGCCAGGCGAAATCGAGCCGATACCGACTCCCGAACACCCGCACGGGATGTTGACGCACCGGTTCGGGGATGTCGAGCGACCGGAGCAGACGCGCCACGCGCACTTCGAACACCGACTCCGCCGCGGGAACACCGTCGAGGCACGCCAGGAGAACGCGTAGCTTCGCCGCGCCGAGACGACCGCGACCTCCGATCTCATCGAGCCGCCGGATCAGGTCGCTGCTCGACGTGAGCTTTCGGCGACGCGCGCTCTCAACCAGGGTTTCCAGATCTCGGGCGTCACTGAGGGCCGCCAGATCGATCAGGGTGCGGGTGGGAGACGTGACGCGCCAGCCCTTGTGCATCGTGACGTCGCTTGGCACCAGGACAAGCGAACGGTGCGCGACGATCAGCGGCGATCTACCATGCCGCGATCCGGCAATGGTGAGCTCGGGACGGCGGGGAAACGACGCTGTGTCGAGCTCCCACACCGCCGCGGCGCTTCGATGGGAGAGTGCGGCATCGTCGCCCGCCCAGGTCAATGCTGCTCGATGCAGCAGGAGTGCGCTCGGCGGAGTCGACGCGTGGCGATACACGGCGGGCAGGACGCGTACCCATGCGCCCGTCTTCAGTCGCTGGTCGACTTGGCGCTTCGTGAAGCCTTGTTCGAGTGCGGAGCGACGAGTGAAGACACCGTCGGTCCTGCTCGCGAGCTTCGCGATCTTGCGATCCGGTTGACCACTGGTCACTCTGCGACCTCCCGTGTGGGTATCCGACCATTGGTCGGGAACGAACGCGGGGAAGACGCGGGGTTGACCGCGGGGAAGACGCGGGGTTGACCGCGGGGAAGGCGGAGGGGAGGTGCGTACGTTCTACAACGCGGCTGCGACACTCACGAGCGCGGCAAGTTGCTCGCGGTAGTGCGCGGGTGAGTGGTGTGCGAAGCGCACGTTGACGCCGGTGGCGCCGATGGCGGCGAAACGCTGCAGCTGCTCGGCGGCGCGGTCGGGTTCGGCGATCGGGTCGAGCGGATGCTCGGTGGCGAGGATCACGTCGAAGGGCCGGTCGGGACGGCCGGCGCGCGCCAACATCGCCTCCAGCTCGGAGGTCCGCAATCCGAACGGAGCCCAACCGTCGCCGAGCTCGACCGCGCGGCGCAGCGAACGGAACGTGCGGCCACCGACCCACAGCGGCACCCGCGCTTGCACGGCGCACGGATCCACGAGGAACCCCGAGAAGTCGTAGTACTTGCCGTGGTATTCGGGTTCGCGCTGCGACAGCGCGGCGCGCAACGCGCGCATCGCGTCGTCGCCCCGATCGCCGCGATCGTCGAACGGCGCGCCCAGCAACTCGAACTCCTCCTGCAACGAGCCCACACCCACGCCGACGATCACGCGTCCGCCGCTCACCACGTCGAGCGTTCCGTACCGCTTGGCGAGCGCGAGCGGATGGTGATACCCGAGCACGAGCACGTGCGCGGCAAAGCGGATCGACGACGTGAGCGCGCTGAGCGCACCGAACGTGGGAAGCGGGTCGTAGTAACGACCGCCGCGTACTTTTGCGATATCGACCGGTACTCCAACGTGCTCGCTGCACGTGCAGTGGTGATAGCCGAGCCGATCCGCGTCCTTCACGATGTCGATGATGTCGGCGAACGACGCGGTCTCCTCCCACTGCGCGTGCGCGCGCGGGATCATCGTGAGAACGGGCGTGATGATGCCGAGCTTCACTGCTCGGGATACGGCCCGAGCACCCGATCGACCGCGGTGACCAACGCCTCGATGTGTGCCGGCGCTTCGTCGAGGCGGTTCGTCTCGGCGAGGTGCACCATCGACTCGAAGAGGATGCCGAACACGCCCACCGAGATCGCGGCCGCGTGCGGGCTGTTCGCGGCCTCGGGCTCGTACTCGGCCCACAGGTCGCGGATGAGATCGGCGACCTCGCGGCGGATGCGGCTCCGTAGCGCGTTGACTTCAGGCGACGTGCCGACGCCCTCGAGCAGGATCACGCGCGCGGCCGCCGGGTCGGCGACGAGTGCGTTGACGTACGCGCGGATGCCGACCTCGGTGATGTTGTCCCCGGGCGGCGCGGTGAGGAGCTTGCCCCGGACCTCGTCGAGCAGCTTGCGCAAACATGTTTGCAGCGCGCCGTACATCGCGTCTTCGCGGTTGTCGAAGAACGCGTAGAAAGCGGTGCGGCTGGTGCGCGCGCTGCGCACGATGTCTTCGACCGAGGTGCGGTGGTAGCCGCGCGCTGCGAACTCGTCGATCGCGGCGCGCACGAGCCGGCGCCGCTGATCGGCGCGGCGCTCCTCGGGTGAAAGGCCCCGGTAGCGGCGGCCGCTCCCCGGCGCGGCGGCGTCGGGGTCGGAATGCTCTTCGGGCGGAAGGGCGTGGACTGCCATTGCTCCCAGAGTACCGAACGAATCGTTGCCCTCCTTTCGGCCGCCGAGTCGCTAGGTTCCGGTCATGACCGACAAGCGAACGACGCTCGCCGGCGCGGTGTCGGCCCATGTGCGTGCCGGCGACGTCCTGCACCCCGTCGTCGGTCACACACGGTGGACCGCGGCGACCCGCGAGGTCGTGCGCCAGTGGTGGGGCCGCGACCCGGGCTTCACGCTCGTGATGCTGTCGCTGTCGAGCCTCGGCGCGCTGTTCTTCCGGGGCAAGCTCGTGGCGAAGGTGATCACGGGCTACTCGGGCGACACGTTCCCCAACTTCACGCCGAACCCGCATTTCGCCCGCGCCTACGAGGACGGTTCGGTCGCGGTCGAGCACTGGTCGTTCCTCGCGTTCACGCAACGGCTCGAAGCCGCGGCGCGCGGATTGCCCGCGGTCGTGACCCGTTCCATCGCGGATTCGTCGATGGCCGCCAACGAGGCATTCGCAACTGTCGATTCGCCGTTCGGCACGGTCGGTTTGCTCGCGCCCTTGACGCCCGACGTCGCACTCCTGCACGCGCCCATCGCCGACCGCGAAGGCAACGTCGCGTTGCATCCACCGCTCCTCGAGGGGGTGTGGGGCGCACTGGCGGCGCGGCGCGGCGCGATCGTGACGGTCGAAAGGATCGTCGACGACATCCGTCCGTGGGCGCCCTTCGTTCGCATTCCCGCGCATCGCGTGCTCGCGGTGGTCGAGTGCCCGATGGGCGCGCACCCGGGCGGGCTGTATGCGGGTTCGTTACCGGTCGACGGCTACGGCGAGGACTACGAGTTCTGGGTCGATGCGCGTGCCGCGACGCGCGGGAATGACGACGAGTACGACGAGTGGATCCGCGCCTGGGTGCTCGACGTCGAGACGCAAGAGCAATGGCTCAACCGGGTGGGAACAGAACGCATCACGGCGTTGCGCGCCAAGGCCGCGCCCGATTCGTGGCGGGCCGATGCGGCTGCGCACCCACCCGATCTCGACGCGCCGATCAACGGTTGGGAAAAGGCCGCGGTGTGGGGGGCGCGCTATCTCGCGGCGCGCGTCGAGGCGACGGGCGCGAACGCGGTGCTCGCGGGCGCGGGCGTCGCGAACTTGTCGGCTTGGCTCGGCGTACAGCTCGCGCGCGACGCGGGAGCCGACGTGCAGCTCACCGCCGAGATCGGGTTGTGGGGTTACGACGCGACGATCGCGGATCCGTTCGTGCTCAACCACCGCAACTTCCCGACTGCGACGATGCTCGGCGACGCGTCGCTCGTGCTCGGCGCGCTCGTGGGCGGAACGGGCACCACGACGATCGGTTGTCTCGGCGGCGCGCAGATCGATCGGCACGGCAACATCAACTCGACCCACGTGCTCCCACGCCCGTTTCTCGTCGGGTCGGGCGGCGGCAACGACGTGGCCAGCACCGCGGCCGAGAACGTTGTGGTCGCGACCCTCACCCCGCAGCGCACGGTCGACGCGTGCAGCTACGTCACGTCACCCGGTATCCACGTGCGCGCCCTCGTCACCGATCGCGGCACGTTCGAGAAGGACCGCGACGAGCTGATCCTTACGGCGCTCGCGCCGCAAACAACCGTCGACGAAGTGCGCGCGCTGTGCGGCTGGGAACTGCGCGTCGCGCCGGGTGAGTTGCCCGTGCTCGATCCGCCGACGCCGGACGAAGTGGCCGCGCTGCGTCGCTGGGATCCGAACGGCTGGTTCCTGCGCGCCCGCTGAGGCCTAGCGGGTCACGATCACACAGCAGGCGTTGGCGCCACGTCCGATCGTGTGGGCGAGCCCGACCCGGGCCCCCGCTACCTGCCGCGCGCCCGCTTCACCGCGCACCTGGTGCACGAGCTCGACGACTTGGCCGAGCGCCGAGGCGCCCAACGGCTCGCCCTTCGCCAACAGCCCACCGCTCGGGTTCACCACGACGCGCGGCTCCGCGAGCATCTTGGCCTGCTCGCCGGGCGCGCACAGCTCGAGCTCCTGGTAAGCAAGCAGCTCGCGCGCCGCGTCGGTGTCCTGGCATTCGACGATGTCGATGTCGTCGGGGCCGATCCCGGCCTCCGCAAACGCGTCGTGCGCGGCGAGCGTCGACGGCGGCGTGATCGCCGTGTCGTCGATGCCCGACAACGGTGTGGCCTCGCCGAGCACGCTGCCCGGGAGATGTGAACGCAACCGCGCGGCCGCGAGCTGCACGCCACCGTCGCCGCGCCGCAACACGATTGCCGCCGCACCCTCGTTCGGCGAGCACAGCATCCACAAGTGCAACGGTTCGCACACGAGCCGCGACGCGAGCACCTCCTCGGCGGTCACCTCCGACCGGAACATCGCGTTGGGATTGTGCACGCCGTTGCGGCGGTTCTTCACTACCACCTCGGCGAGGTGCTGTTTGGTGAGGCCCGCTTCGCGCAACAGCCGCTGCGCACGCAGCGCGAAGTACGCCGGTGTGGCCGCGAGCCCTCCCTGCTCGCGCCAGGGTTCGAAGAACGAGGAGCGGATGATCCCTTTCGGCATCTTCTCGATACCGAACACCAACACGCAGTCGTACTGCCCGGCGCGGATCGCGCCCGCCGCGAGCTGTAGCGCGGCGCCGCCGCTTGCGCACCCCGCTTCGACGTCGACGATCGGCATGCCGGTGCGCGCGATCGCGCCGAGCACCTTGTGGCCCGACGCGACCCCGCCGTAGGCGGTGCCGCAGAAGGCGGCTTGGAACTGCGGATCGCCGGCCTCCGCCAACGCGGCTCGCACCGCGTGCACACCCATGTCGGTGTTGGTCGTGCCTTCGAAACGGCCGAACGGATGGATGCCGACGCCGTCTATGCGAACGCCCACGTCACCACCCCGCCGGGGAGCTCGTCGGCGACGAGCGTCATCGGTTGGCCGAACGTCAGCCGCGAAGGATCGGCTTCGCGTAGACGGGTGATCACGCGCAGCTGCTCCCGGCTGAGCTCGACGACGCCGAAGCCGTACGGCACCGCGCCCTCGTAACCCGGTGGCGCGGCCGTAACCGCGGTCCACGCCCACAACGTGCCGTCACGCGACAACAACACGCGCTCCACGTCGCGCGCTCCGGAATACGGGCACGTGTCGAGCAGTGGGAAGTGGAACTGGCCGCTGGTCGGCGAGTAGCCGCCGACGAGCGTGATCGTGCCGTCGCCGGCGACCTCGAACAGGCCGTCGTGGATCGCGTTCACACGACGCCCTGCTCGCGCAACGCCGCGATCTCCGCCGCCGACATGCCCAGCGACGACAACACGTCGTCGGTGTGCGCGCCCAGGCGCGGCGCGCCCGCGGGCACACCCGGCGCTTCACCGACGCGCCGCGGGAACGGTGCTTGTTGCTTCACCGGCCCGATCACCGGGTCGTCGATCGCGACGAGATCGCCGCGCGTCGCGAAGTGCGGGTCGGCGAAGATGTCGGCTGCGGTGTATGCGGTTGCGACGGGCACGTCGTGTTCGACACAGCGCGCTTCGATCGTGCGTGCGTCGAGCGTGGAGGTCCAGTCGGCGACGATGCCGTTGATCTCGTCGCCGTGCGCGGCACGGTCGGCGAGCTTGGTGAAGCGCGCGTCGTCGAGCAGGTCGAGCCGGTCCATGGCCTTGCACAGCCGGGCGAAGTTCGCGTCGGAGCCGGCGACGATGCACACGTACTTCCCGTCGGCGGTGGGGTAGTTGTCGAGCGGCGCCGAGTTCGC
>Ga0335082_10009620_pt1 | contig 10495 bp, 9 predicted proteins | sample Lox_Sample_41_FD_206718 | JGI IMG/M metagenome (GOLD analysis project Ga0335082, IMG submission 206718) | Soil microbial communities from Loxahatchee National Wildlife Refuge, Florida, United States - Lox_Sample_4.1 | ecosystem: Environmental > Terrestrial > Soil > Wetlands | place: USA: Florida...
CCCCGACGCCATCTACCGGGCCCTGCTGCGCCTGCACCAGCCCGGCCAGGACGGCCGCTGCGGCTACTGACCCCGATTGCGCAGCCGGCCCGTTTACGCCGGGCCGGCAGCTGGCGGGCTCCCGGCGCTCACCCGGGTGAACCGGGCGGTAACCGATCCGGTCGCCTGCATGGACGCGATCCGCAACGGGCTCCACGTCATCCCGAACCGGCTCCTGTCGACGGTGACCTCGGCCTGCAGCGTTACCGCATCCGCGCTGGCGCCCACGACGTCGCCGGTGAAACTGAGTGGTTCACGCACGCCCGCCGCCTCAAGCTCGCCTTCGGCCGCCAGCTGAACGCCGTGGGTGAGCTCCACCCGGCTCACCGTCACCACCACCCGGGGATGGTCAGCCGCGTCGAAGAAGTCACCAGAGCGCAGGTGCCGGTCACGCTGCTTGTTCTTGGTGTTCAGCGACGCGGCGTCCATGACCAGTCGCCCGGTGACCATCCCGTCCGGTCCCACCGTGCCCTCGCCTTCGAGCCGCTCGAACCAGCCGCGGACGGTGACCGCCCCCCAGAAATGCCTGACGCGGAACTCTACGCGGGAGGCCTGCGGATCCAGCAGCCAGCGGCCCACCAGGGCCCCGTCCCGCACCAGCGCCTCCACATCGGTGACGGCCCGCGCCGTCCTGCCTCCTTCGTCTGCTGCCATGATGCTCCTCCTGCTCAGACGTCCCCGGCCTGGTGAGTCCTGGTATCAGAGAACTGGAAGAGATCCTCCGATTAACCAACTCTACCCAACGGCTTGCCCGTCCGGATGGGCATCCCCGGAATTAACTGGAGGATAGCTTCCGTTTATCCGGGCAACGGTTCCAGGGCTATCCCGCTTGCCGGGACCCTGCCGATCAGCGAGGAGGCCGTCCGATGGCCGCTATCAATCCGGACGAGGACAGCACAACGGGCGACAGCTGGGTCCTGCCGGTCCGCCCTGGGCCACGCCCGCAGACCACGCCGTGGGCGCCGCACATCCAGCAGGATCAGATCGCGCCGACCGGCATGCAGGCCATGCTCGCGCAGCGGCTGTTTGCCCTGCCCGAGGTGGAAGAGCGGCCCGGCGCGGTGGCCCACCCTGCCGAGCGGGCGATCTGGCTCCGCGACCAGATCCCCGCCGCACCGGGCGATGTGTTCCTCGGCAACCGGGAGATCGGCCATTTCCACCCCTGGGACGGCAGCCTGCACATCGTCCTGGACCCCGAACTCGCCGAGGCCGCGGTCACAGCAGGCTGGGCCGAAGTCCATCCCGTCGCCCTGGCCGGGCTCACCCCCCGCAACCGGGTCATGCTCTACGGCCCCCGAAACGAAGCCGAAGCGGACACCATCTTCGGTCTGATCGCGGCCGCCGTCCGGCGGGCCGCCGGGCACCAGGCGGCACGGCCATGACCCATCTCAACCGCCAGCAGCTGGCGGACATCTACGCCAGCACGCACACCATCGCTGTCATCGGCGCCTCCGCCCACCCGGATACGGCGGTCTTGGCACGCAGAATTGACTGATATGTGCTCCAAGCCCATCTGCGCCCCCGACACTGCCAGGCGCACAGACTCGGCGATCTGAATGAAACATGGAGGCGTCAGTACAAGCGGGCTGCTGACTCTCCGTGATGCCCAGATCATGACAACGGACATGCACGCCCAGGTTGGCTGGCCGCTGCCGCAGCCGACCGGAACTGGATCGGGGTGCAGCACCCCGGCGTCATGCCGCCAGATGGCCAGCCACCGCCTAGGACCAGCCGGGCCCGGTCACCCGCGCGGGCGTCCTCATGGCGCGCCATCCCCGCCGCAGCCGGTGCGGTATACGGGGTGGAGGGTTAGGCGCACGCGGCGGTCGCTCCCCCGGCTTGTGAAAGACCATTGGCGGTCGGCAGGGACGTGACCTGACCAATATGTGTCCAGAAGGGTCTCCCGTGGGCACGTTTCCGCTGGTCAGGGCCAGATGGTGCCACGCCCTCCGGAGCCGTGAGCGCAGGTTCGAATCCTGCCGGGGGCACTTAATCGAGCATGGAGCCAACCGTATACTGACACGCCCATGCTTACTGACCTGCAGCTTTACAGCGAGGTTGTCGGCCTCGTGCCACACCCGCGCCCTGAGTGCCCATGTCTTGGCCACTGATGCTATGGTGCCTGGCTCCTGGGGTTGTCGTCATTGGGGGTAGCTGCGGCGGCCTCGGATGTGGACGGGTTGCACTCGGACCAGGTGCACAGATTCAGCCTCGGGCCGCGGCCACGGGTTGGCCCCGGCGTTGATGATCGACGCGCGCTCGGCCTCGGTGTCCACATGATGCGCTGATCCCACGATTAGCACGGTCCATCCTCCGCGCGCGTCTGGATCGATCTGGTCGATCTCGAAGGCGACCTGGTAGTCGGCGTGAGCGATACCAGTACGCAAGTCCTCTTCCATGAAGGTGCCCTGGAGGGCGTGGAAAACGATCGACCCTTCGTGCAGCTTGTACACCACCGGCAGCACCATCGGACCGTGCCGGCCAGCGTAGGCCACCCGTCCCACCCGCCCGGCCCCGAGGAGCCGCAGGCATTCGTTTTCATCCAGGTTCTCTATTACGCGGTCCACGGGTCCTCCCTGTGCGCTGATCTGCGGTGAAACAGGCGGTGAGCCGGGGTTGTCGGTGACTACCCCCAGTTCCATTGGCGGCCGAGGGTTGCGGCCCGGTCGAGGACGGCGGCCGCCCCGGCTCGGCCGGGAAGCATGCGCTAATCCTTTCCGCGACGCTCGGGGCCAGCGTGAGGGTGTCCAGACAGTGCCAGCGCATCCAGGCTGTCGGCGGCGCGCCGGGCGGCGTCCTGGCCGAACAGGTACGGAGCCGCGTTGGCGATATCCGTGCCGGGAAGCGATGGCGAGCCGGTCGCGGCGGCCGCGACGATGTGCCGCACCGCGAGTTCGTGCGTGACGACGAGCGTGACTGTTTCTGTCCTGGCGAGCAGCCGCCGCAGCGCGTTCGCGTAGCGCCGCAGCGCGTCGGTGACGCTTTCGCCTCCGGGGAGGCGGTCGTCGGCGGTGTGCTGGTCCTCCCAGGACCAGTAGGCCTCGATCGGCGCGCCGTCCAGGTCGCCGACCTGGACTTCGTCGAAGCCGGGCTCGATCAGCACGGGTACCGGCCGGCCGTCCAGGGCGATGTCGATGGTTTGCTGCGTGCGGAGCAGGCGTGTGCCGACAGCAAGATCGATGGGCAGGTTGGCCAGCTGTGCGCCCAGGGTGCGGGCTTCCGTTTGCCCGTGCTCGGTCAGCGGCACCGGGCGGGACGGATCACTGCTTAGCACATGGGCAGTGTTGGCCGCCGATTCGGCGTGCCGCGCGAGGACAAAAAACCGGGGCACCTGTCGGCCGGCCAGGCGGTGGCCAGCGCCGGCCTGGGCAGGGTGTGGAAGCTGGCGCATCTGGCCCGCTGATGCTGGTCCAGCGAGCCCGGGGCCCGGCTGCTCGGTCATTCTTGCTCCTCGTTGCCTCTCTTTGGGCAGCTTCTCCTCCGGCAGGGTGAGCCCGTCTCCCCTCTTTAGCGTGATTTGCGGCTGCCGGCGGGGCTTCCCGGGCCGCGCAGATCGAGCTGCCAGGCCGGAACCGGCGCGGTGGCCAGCACGGTGCGGTAGCGCTCAAACGCCACGGGATCGGCTCGCCAGATCGCCCGGATCGTGCGATGCCCGCTCACCCGCCCTGGGCAGAACCTCCAACTGTCCACAGAGAGCGCGGGGAAGATGAAGCAGGAAGGATATGATCACGGACCCCACGATCCATCCCAAGATTCAGCACTTTGGCCTGACAACCGGGAACCTGGACGCGATGCTCGACTGGTATCACAAGGTTCTCGGCATGACCGTCAACCATCGATCGGAGGTCCCGGCTGAAGCCCATGGACGGGTGCCATTCTCGGCCTCGGCCTTTATCAGCAACGACGACGTGCACCATCGCATCGCCATTTTCGAAGTGCCCGATATCGAGGACGACCAGGACAGATACCGTCACAAGCGGGTCCAGCACGTCGCCTTCGAGTACGAGAGCCTTGAGGATCTGCTGGGCACGTACGCACGGCTCAAGGCGCTGGGCATCCTGCCCATCATGGCCGCGGACCAAGGCGTGCAGACGGCCATCTACTACCTTGATCCGGACCAGAACACCGTCGAGATCAACGTCAACAGCTATGGGAACGAATGGACCGGGACCGAATACATCCGCACGGCGCCGCCAAAGTGGGTGATGTTCGATCCCGACAAGATGGTTGCCGCACTCGAGGACGGCCAATCAGCGTGGGCGGTGCATGAGGAAGCTCTCGCTGGTAGGTTCCCACCCAGCACACCGCCAAATCCGGCCGCATTCCTCTGAATGGATGTGTGACCACATCAGCGCGGGCGTGGAGGGCCTGGTAGTCAAGCACCACGAGCATGGCTACTGGCTGAGCCCCTCCTCAAGAGCAGCGCGCATCTCCCGCGCCGCGGCGAAGTCATCCGAAGCGGCTCACGCGCGGGCCGGCCAGGTGAGATCTTCGACCGCTTTCCTGGCCCAGATCTGGTTCTGCCAGTCCGGGTGGAGGTCGAGAATCTCGGCGCCTACCCGATCGACTATCTCAGCCTCTGATAGCTCACCAGCCGCCCGAAATTCATTAACACGCCGCCTGGCAAGCTCGAGGTACGCGCGGTAGTCGGCGATCCGCTCGGTTCCGCCCAGGTGGCCATGTCCAGGCACGACGAGATCAGGATCGAGCTGCTCGAAACGCTTGAGCCGGTCGATCCACGGATCCGTATGCGAGTCGCTGTCGCCAAGCACCCCGAAGGTGCCCTCCTCGACCAGGTCGCCCGTGAAGAGAACTGAGGTCGATCCGCGAACGAGGATGCCCTGGTCGCCCAGCGAATGCGCCCCGCCGAACTCACGGAACTCGACGATCTGTCCGCCTCCAAGATCCAGGTTCAGTGAACCTGTGTAGAGGAGGCGGGGGCGGATGAACTCGACCCCGTCGAGCAATGGCGCTAGCGCCGGCATTTGTTTCCTGAACATCCGCAGGATGATAGGGCCCTTTTCTTGCAGCTCGCTCCACTGCGCATCGTTGTAGACGATCGTCACCTCTTCGGCTACGACGTTGGCGCCGTACCCGTGCTCGGGATGGCAGTGAGTATGGGTGACGAATATAGGACGCCGGTCACTGAGGCGGCGTGCCTGTTCCAGGACAGCGCGTGCGTTATCCGGGCCAAAGCCAGTATCGATCACGAGCGTGGCGTGCGCTCCGACCACGATCCCGATGTTCGGCACCATCGGGGTGTGGTCCGAGTCTGGGACCACCCAGACGCCATCGGCGATCTCCGTGATCGCGCTCATAGCGACGACCGGTGTTGCGGCTTGGCTGGGTTTGATGCTCATCGCTCTTCCTCGCCAGGCGGCAGATGGGTCGCAGCCGCCGCCTTGCGTATCGCCTTCTGCGCCTCGTCCATGCTAAGCAGGACCGTTGTCGCAAGCCTGGCGGACAGAGGCCGTGCGGTGCCGGATACCCAGCGCCTCTTGCTGTAGCCTTCAGCGCCGGCGGGGCGAGGGCGCGAGCAGGCCCAGGGTACGGGCCTGCTGGACAGCTTCCCTGCGCCCGTGCACGCCGAGCTTGGCGTACAGGTGGCGAACGTGCGTCTTGATGGTGTGCACCGACAGGTACAGCTCGCCGGCGATCTCCGGAACCGTCAGGTTGGTCGGCAGATACCGCAGGACGCGCATCTCGGCTTCGCTGAGCGGCTCGCGCGGCGGTTCCCCTGGCTGGCCAAGACCGTTCCCCTGGATCTGCCTGCCCTCAAGGGAAACCATCTCCCTGGGCTCCTCGTGGGCGGGGCCGGTCCCTTCAGAACTGCTTGAGGCGAGCAGCGCGCCGATCTTGGCGGCAAGGGTGGCATGTGCGTTGCGGCGGCAGGAATGCCGCTCCAGCAGTTCGGGCGCCGGGTGGATGAGGAACGGCATCAGGATGCCGTCGGGCTCGGCAATGTCAAAGGCCCGTTGCAGGGCTTTGTCCGCCGCGGCCGGTTCGCCGGCCGCGTCACGGGCGATCGCCTCCAGCAGGTATGCCCCTACCCGGGCAGGGGTGATCAAGGGGGCGGAGTCGTGGAGGAGCGGTGCGAGCGCCTTGAGGGCTGCCCGCGGATCGTTTTGAGCCAGCTGCACTGCCGCCACTGCTTCGCGGGTCTCTCCGGTATTGCGCTGCTGTTCGTCCATCTCGGCGAGGGCCTGCTCGGCGGATTTGATGTCGCCGGCGCGCAGGAGGGTATACACCGTGAGTGCTCGCGCCTGGGCGGGGAGCGGGTGCGGTTTGACGAGCAGCTCAGCGTGGTTTCCGGCGGCCCGCAGGGCGGCCAGCGCATCGTTGTAACGGCCGCGCGCGAGTTCGAGCATCCCCCGGGTCTGGTGGAACAGCATGCTGATCGGCGGTTCGGCTTCGGTCCGCAGCGTGGCCTCGGCGTTGCGTAGCCACCGTTCTCCTTCGTCCAGCTGTCCACGCCACACCATTACGGTGGCGATCACCGTATAGGCCGAAGAAAGAACCGGGTGCTCGGCCCAGCCGTGCTGCCGCGCCAGCTCGATCGCCTCCGTGCCGCGGTCGACTGCCAGCGCCAGCGACCGGTAGGCCGCGACCCTTGTCCCCTGCGCCAGGCCGATGACCTCGGTAAACGGCCGCCCGATGCGGCGCGCCACCGCGATGCCCTGCGCGAGGTGCCGTTCGGCCTCAGCGAGCCGCTGCCACGCCAGCTCCACCTCGCCGAGGCTGACCAGCGCCACCGCCCGCACGTCCTCGCCCAGGCCCTGCGGCACCGCGTCCGCTGCCTCCACGAAGTCCATCAGCTCCTGGGCCGCTGCCACGGCCGCGGGAAGGTCGCTGCGTTTGCGGGCGAGCCGAATCCGCTGCAGAGCGACCAGCACGTGGAAGCCACCGCGCCGGTCCGCGGGCACCAATGCGGATCCCGCCGCCGCACGATCGAGATGCCGCTCGGCCTCCTCAAGCGATCCCCGGGCTATCTCCCTGGCCGCCGTCAGCGTGGTCAGCTCCGCATCGGCGGTCACCATATCGGCGGGGAACCCGGCCAGCAGCTCGTACGCGAGGGCCGCCCGCCCGTCAAGGGTGAGGCCGAGCCAGTGATCGGCCAGCACGCGGACGGCCATGCCCCAGTCACCGGCCGCCTGGGCGTGCCGGACCGCCTCCACCGAGAACCCATGCCCGGCAAACCAGGCCGCCGCGGCGGCGTGCAGCGCCGGAAACTCATCCGGATCGGTCGCCCGCAGCTCGAACTGCAGAAGGTCAGCGAACAGCCGGTGGTAGCGGAACCAGGACCGGGCCGCATCCAGCGACACCACAAACGCGTTAGCCTCCTCCAGCTCCGGCAAGATCCGGCCACCGCCGCTGCGCCCGGTCAGCAGGTCGGCCAGCTCGCCGTTGACCCGCTCAAGAATCGAGGTGCGCAGCAGCAGCCGCCGGACCGGCCCCGGCTGGCGCTTGAGCACCTCGGCCAGCAGGTATTCGGCCACTGTCCGCTCGCTGCCGGAGAAGCTCGCGACAAACCCCTCCGGGTCCTGGTGCCCGGCCAGCGACAGCGCCGCCAGCCGCAGCCCCGCCGCCCAGCCCTCGGTGCGCTCATGCAGCGCCGCGAGCGCCGGCCCGGACAGTTCCACCCCGGCGCCGTCAAACAGCTCCCGCGCCTCATCCAGGGTGAACCTGAGATCGGCGGCGCGGATCTCGGTCAGCTCGCCCTCCAGCCGCAGCCGGTGCAGCCCTAGGCCCAGGTCATGCCGGGTGGCCAGGACGAACCGCAGCTCGTCAGGCGCCCGCATCACCAGCAGCTCCAGCTGCCGCAGCGTTTCGGCTGAGCGCTCGTGCACGTCGTCGATCACCAGCCAGATCCGGTCCCCCAGCGCCGCCAGGTCCTTCAGCAGCCACTCGATGATCGCCCAGCCGTCCAGATCCGCCGCCGCTGTCACCGGCCGCACCAGCGCCGACCCCGGCGCTGTTCCGCGCAGCGCATCGGCCACCGAGATCCAGAACCGCTGCGGATCACGTTCCTCCCGCTGGCCCGTCACCCACGCCGTGCGCGCCGACAGCCCGGACTCGCCGATCCACGACCGCAGCAGCACCGTCTTGCCGCTCCCCGCCGGCGCCGAGACCTCCACTACCCGGGCCGCCCCGTCCAGCCGCTCGAACAGCCCGAAACGGCGGACGACCCCGCCGCTCACAGAGACAGCAATGCCGGCTTCGCCAGCCCGGACGGAAGACCCCATGGCTGCGATCCTCGCACCGAACCCGCCGCGATTCCATCCCGGCGACCGTGCGCTCTACAGCAGGGAAAAGGCCGGTCGGCCCCAGGAACCGCGGGTAGGGCGTGGCAGTCAAGTGGTTGTGTTCACCACCACACGAGCCTGCCCGAACAGGCATGCGCGAAGCTTGTGCCACCGCTATGCATCCGGGTGGCCGGCGCCATCCTCATGCCCGCGAATCATCGCGTGATGCTGACTCACCTCATCCGTGCGATGTGCACTCACCCGCCACCCGCCGACGCTGATGTGGTGCACAAGACGGTTGAGCCGGACTGGTATGAGTTCCGCATCCGGGGACGGCTGGGCAAGTCGCTGCTGGCCGCGTTCCCTTCTCTGCAGGCCGAGGTGAACGGGCCGGTGACCGTGCTGACCGGGCCACTGCCCGATCAAGCCGCCGTGTTCGGTGTGCTGGCTCAGATCGAGGCGCTCGGCCTCGAACTCCTCGAGTTCCGCCAGGCAGGTCGCTGAGCAGGCAAGGGGCCCAGGCGCGCCGTCGGACGGTCACAGTCAGATCGGAGCTTGGTGACACGGCCAGCGCAGACGAGCAGACGCACGAAGGAAGGTCACGGCGCACCGTGTGATGCAGGCGCTGCAGCTGCTGTTCCGGATCGTCGGACAGCAGCTGCCGGTGCGGTCGTTCCATGCGATCCTCGCCCAGCTCGGGGTGCTGTTCGGCGGGCACCTGCCAGGCCGTAGAACTGCCGGCCACCGATCCGGACGCGCAGCGGGAGCGGGACTATGCCGGCGCAAAGTCCAGACGCTGCGCTGTGTCGGGGCCGTCTGCGGCTCTGTGATCCCCCCGATCGTGCGACGGCAGCTCACCCTTTCCGCCGCCACTATCCACCCAAAGGTCATACCGGTTTGCGTGTGACGGTCACGGAGGTAGGCCTCCAAAACCTTGGGAGGAATCATGTCGGCCCTGAGCACTCCTGAAAGCCGTGGTGGCGCCCCGGCGGCTGTGGCGCCGGTGGACTCGCGGCGGTGGTGGATCCTGGCGGTCATCGCCATCGCGCAGCTGATGATCGTGCTGGACGCGACGATCATGAACATCGCGCTGCCCTCAGCGCAGAAGGACCTCGGCTTCTCCCTCGCCGACCGGCAGTGGGTAGTGACCGCGTACGCGCTGGCGTTCGGCAGCTTGCTGCTGCTGGGCGGCAAGCTGGCCGACGTGATCGGCCGTAAGGTGATGTTCCTGATCGGCATGACCGGATTCGCGGCGGCGTCGGCCGTTGGCGGAGCGGCGGTGAACTTCCCCATGCTGATCAGCGCGCGGGCGGTGCAGGGGGCGTTCGCCGCGGTGCTGGCCCCCACGGCGCTGTCGCTGCTGGCGACCACGTTCACCGACCCGGCCGAGCGGCGCCAGTCGTTCGCGGTGTACGGCGCGGTCGCTGGGTCCGGCGGGGCGGTGGGCCTGGTGCTGGGCGGGCTGCTGACGCAGTACCTGTCGTGGCGGTGGTGCCTGTATGTGAACGTGCTGTTCGCCGCGGCGGCGGGCATCGGCGCGGCGGTGCTGCTGCGCCGGGACGTCCCGGGACAGCGGCCGCGGGTGGACGTGCTCGGCGCGGCACTTGTGTCCGGCGGCATGTTCGGCATCGTGTACGGGTTCGCCAACGTCGCCACCCACTCCTGGGGCACCCCATCGACGTGGGCGTTCATCGCGGCCGGGGTGTTGCTGCTGGTCGCGTTCGTGCTGTGGGAGGCCCGCGCGCGCCAGCCGCTGCTGCCGCTGCGGATCGTGGCCGACCGGACCCGGGCCGGGGCGTATTTGGCGATGCTGTTCGCCGGAGCGGGCATGTTCGGGATCTTGCTGTTCCTGAACTACTACATGCAGCAAAACCTGGGCTACTCCCCAGTGATCACCGGGCTGGCGTTCTTGCCGATGGTCGCCCTGGTCATGGTCGTGGGCCAGCTGGCCAACGTGGTGCTGATGCCGCGCACCGGGCCGCGGCCGCTGATCCCCGTGGGCATGCTGCTGGGCGGGGCCTCGGCGGCGCTGCTGACCCGGCTCGGCCTGCACTCCTCCTACGCCGGGTACATCCTGCCGTCGGTGCTGCTGATCGGCGCCGGGCTGGGGTTCATCTTCGCCCCGTCCGCCGACACCGGCACCGCCGGGATCCCGTTCCAGGACACCGGGGTGGCCTCGGCCCCCCTCAACACCGGCAACCAGCTCGGCGGGT
>Ga0335082_10009621_pt1 | contig 10494 bp, 5 predicted proteins | sample Lox_Sample_41_FD_206718 | JGI IMG/M metagenome (GOLD analysis project Ga0335082, IMG submission 206718) | Soil microbial communities from Loxahatchee National Wildlife Refuge, Florida, United States - Lox_Sample_4.1 | ecosystem: Environmental > Terrestrial > Soil > Wetlands | place: USA: Florida...
AGGTGGCGGAACACAGCGAGATCGTGGTCGCCTTCGGCGGCATGGCCCTGAAGAACAGCATGGTGGCCGGCGGCAGCGTCAGCCGCCATGTCGAACGCGGCGCCATGGATCGCGCGCGGGCGCGCGGTTGCGCGTTCGTCCTCGTGGGTCCGCTGCGCAGCGACCTTCCCGAGGAGGCCGGTGCCGAGTGGATCAGCAGCATCCCCGGCACGGACACCGCCCTGATGCTGGGCATCGTCCATACGCTGGTAGCGCAAGGGCTGCACGACCGCGCCTTCCTCGAGCGCTACACCACCGGCTGGCCCGTCTTCGAGCGCTATCTGCTGGGCGAGACGGACGGCCAGCCGAAGGACGCCGCCTGGGCCGCCGCGATCACCGGCGTCGAGGCCGAGACCATCCGGGCACTGGCGCGCCGGCTGCACGGCCGCCGCGCGCTCATCGTGGTGTCGCACTCGCTCCAGCGCGCCGAGCATGGCGAGCAGCCCGTCTGGATGGGCGCCGTGCTCGCGGCCGCGCTCGGGCAGATCGGCCTGCCCGGCGGCGGCTACGGCTATGCGATGGGCGCGATCGCCTATTACGGGCGGCGGGCGAACGCCGTGCCGATGGCGACCCTGCCGCAAGGCAAGAACGGGGTCGCGGATTTCATTCCGGTCGCGCGCATCGCGGACATGCTGCTGAACCCGGGCACGTCCTACCGCTACAACGGCGAGACCCGGACCTATCCGGACATCCGCCTCGTCTACTGGGCCGGCGGCAACCCGTTCCATCACCACCAGGATCTCAATCGTCTGCGGCGCGCCGTCGCGCGGGTCGACACCTTCGTCGTGCACGAGCTCGGCTGGACGGCGACGGCGCGCCATGCCGATTTCGTCCTGCCTTGCACCATGACCTTGGAGCGGGAGGACATCGGCGGCAGCTCGCACGATCCGCTGCTGGTGCCCATGCATGCGCTCGCGGCGCCCTACGGCGAGGCGCGGGACGACTATGCGATCTTCGCCGACCTCGCGGAGCGCCTCGGCGCGCGCGCGGCCTTCACGGAGGGGCGCAGCGTCCGCCAGTGGCTGGAGCATCTCTACGAGCCGACGCGCGAGGGTCTCGAAAAGGCCGGGCTGCCGGCGCCGAGCTTCGCGGAATTCTGGGCGGGCGATGGTCTCGAGCTGCCGCAGGCGCCGGATGACGGCGGCTACCTGCGCGCCTTCAAGGAGGATCCCGGCGGCGCGCCCCTCAAGACACCGAGCGGCCGGATCGAGGTCTTCTCCGCGACCGTCGCCGGCTTCGGCGAGGCGGACTGTCCCGGCCATCCCGCCTGGCTCGCGCCGACCGACATGCCCTCGGCGAATGCGCCGCTCAGGCTCGTCGCCAATCAGCCGAGCACGCGCCTGCACAGCCAGCTCGATTTCGGCGGCCACAGCGCGGGGGCCAAGCATCGCGGCCGCGAGGTCGCGCGCATGCACCCGGACGACGCGGCGGCGCGCGGCATCGCGGACGGCGACATCATCCGCCTCTTCAACGCGCGCGGCGCCTGCCTGGCAGCTGTCCGCATCACCGACGGGATCCGGCGCGGCGTCGTTCAGCTGCCCACCGGCGCCTGGTACGACCCCGTGGATCCCGAGGAGGAGATGCCGCTCTGCGTGCACGGCAACCCGAACGTGCTCACCCGCGACGTCGGGACCTCCGCGCTCGCGCAGGGCTGCACCGGCCAGCTCACGACCGTCCAGGTCGAACGCTTCACCGGCAACCTGCCGCCGATCCAGGCCTTCGACGGCCCCGCGGCCGGCGGGTAGGACGACGCACCCCCACCCTGCGCTCCCCTCGATGCAGGGCGATCGCACATAGCGGCGGTGCTGATCGGCATGGGCGGTGCTGGCCGCCATGAAAGTGTTGCACGCGGAAGGCATGGAGGCCATCGTGTGCGGCGGGCGTCACAGTCTCCGACCCGTAGCGGCGGGCTGTGCGCGCCCATGGCGCCATTTCCTGGCTGTCTACATTTCGTCGGCCGCCGGGCGCGCGCAGCGCGCCCCTACAAACGACGCATCGAAATCCTTCTGTGCTACGCGCCCAGACGCCATAGGCGATTCCCCTGCCTCAAGTGCCTCGAGGGGCCTCAGCCGGCACCGGCGGACGGCGCGCGGTAGCGGTGGCCGGCGCCGGGGTGACTGGCGGCAAGACGAGTGCGGCCCTGCAGCTTCTCACGCAGGGTGCCCGGGCGGTAGTCGCGCTTGTAGACGCCGCGGCGCTGCAGCTCGGGGACGACGAGGTCGACGAAATCCTCGAAGCTCTCGGGCGTCACGGCGTAGGCGAGGTTGAAGCCGTCGACGTCGGTGGCGGCCATCCAGGATTCGACGGCGTCGGCGACCTGGGCGGGCGAGCCGACGATCAGCGGGCCGCGGCCGCCGATGCCGACATGCTCGGCGATCTCGCGCACCGTCCAGACCTTGCCGGGATCGGCGACGGTGAGGGCCTCGATGGCGGAGTTCATGGCGTCGTTCTTCACGTAGCGCAGCGGCTCGTCGAGGGCATAGCGGGAGAAATCGATGCCGGTCCAGCCCGAGAGCAGGGCCAGCGCGCCTTCGTGATCGATATGGGCGCGGTAGTCGGCGAGCTTCGCCTTGGCAGCCGCCTCGGTCTCGCCGGGGATCACGGTAACCAGGGTGAACATGAGGATCTCGCGGGGATCGCGGCCGAGGCGGGCGGCGCGGGCCCGGATGTCCGCGACCAACGGCGCCACCACCTGCTGCGAGGGCGCCGACATGAACACGCACTCCGCGTGGCGTGCCGCGAACTCGCGGCCGCGGCCGGAGCTGCCGGCCTGGTAGAGCACGGGCGTGCGCTGCGGCGACGGCTCGCACAGGTGGATGGCATCGACGCTGTAGCTCTCGCCGCGATGGGAGACGCGGTGGACCTTCTCCGGGCGGGTGAAGATGCGGGCAGCGCGGTCGCGCACGACGGCGTCGTCCTCCCAGCTGCCCTCCCACAGCTTGTAGACGACGTCCATGTACTCCTCGGCGATGTCGTAGCGGCGGTCGTGGCCGCTCTGGCCCTTGAGGCCGGCGCCCTTGGCGGCGCTGTCGAGATAGCCGGTGACGATGTTCCAGCCGATGCGGCCCTTCGTCAGGTGGTCGAGCGTCGACATGCGGCGGGCGAACGTATAGGGCGGCTCGTAGGAGAGCGTGCAGGTGACGCCGAAGCCGAGATGCTCCGTCACTTGCGCCATCGCCGGCACCAGCAGCAGGGGATCGTTCACCGGTACCTGCACGGCGTGGCGCAGCGCTGCGTCGGCGCTGCCGCCGTAGACGTCGTAGACGCCGAGCACGTCGGCGAGAAACAGGCCGTCGAACTTGCCGCGCTCGAGGGTGCGGGCGAGGCCGGTCCAGTAGTCGAGATCCTTGTAGCGGTCGGAGCGGTCGCGCGGGTGGGTCCACAGGCCCGGCGACTGGTGGCCGACGCAGTTCATGTCGAAGGCGTTGAGGCGGATCTCCTTGCCCATGGCGCGGCCGCCCGCCGGCGCCTCACACGGTCTTGCCGATGGTAGCCAGCGCCTCCGCCATCACGGGGATGATGCGGTCGACATGCTGCTTCTTCAGCGTCAGCGGCGGCGAGATGATGAAGGTGTCGTAGACGTTGCGGATGAGGATGCCGTTGTCGCGGCAGCGGCGGGCGACCTGGTGGCCGAACATGGCGTCGGCGGCGAACGGCTCCTTGGTCGCCTTGTTCCGCACCAGCTCGACGCCGATCATCAGGCCCTTGCCTCTGATATCGCCGACGAAGGGCGAGCCGGCGGCCAGCTTCTTCAGCTCGGCCATGAAGTAGTCGCCGACCGTGCGAGCGTTGGCGCTGAGATTCTCGCTCACGACGATGTCGATGTTGACGAGGGCGGCGGCGCAGGCGAGCGGATGGGCCAGGTAGGTGTTGCCGTGCATGAAGCCGGCCTTCTCGTGGCCCTTGAAGGCCTGCTCGATGCGGCCGTTGATCATGGTGGCGCCGAGCGGGACGTAGCCGGAGTTGATGCCCTTGGCGAACACCATGAGGTCGGGCTTCACCTTCCAGGTGCGGGAGCCGAAGAGCTCGCCGGTGCGGCCGAAGCCGGTGACGACCTCGTCGGCGATCAGGAGCACGCCGTGGCGGTCGCAGACCTGGCGCACGAGCGGCCAGTATTCGGCCGGCGGGACGATGATGCCGCCGGCGCCCTGGATCGGCTCGGCGATGAAGGCGGCGACGGTGTCGGGGCCCTGATGCTCGATCTCGCGCTCGAGGATCATGGCGCAGGTCTCCGCCAGCGTCTTCGGGTCGTCGCTGAAGGGGTTGCGGTAGAGATAGGGCGTCTCGACCTGGAAGAAGCCGGGCATCAGCGGCTCGAACATGCGGCGGAACGAGGGCGTGCCGTTGGCGGAGAGGCCGCCATAGCCGACGCCGTGATAGGCGCGCCGCAGCGAGATGATCTTGGTGCGCTCGGGCTCGCCGACGAGCTTCCAGTACTGGCGGGCGAGCTTCAGCGCGGTCTCCACCGCCTCCGAGCCGCCGGTGGAGAAGAACACGCGCGTCATGCCCTCGGCCGCCGTCAGCTCGACCAGCAGCTTCGACAGCTCGATCGAGGGACCGTGGGTGGTGCCGCCGAACAGCGAATAGTAGGAGAGCTTCTCCGCCTGGTCGGCGATGGCGCGCACGATGGCGCGGCGCCCGTGGCCGACATTGACGTTCCACAGGCCGCCCTGGCCGTCGATGTATTCCTTGCCGTCGATGTCGTAGACCAGGACGTCCTTGCCGGATTCGATGATCAGCGGCTTGTCCTCGGCTGTCGCGTTGGGATCGGAGAACGGATGCCACTGATATTCGGCGTTCCAGCCCTTGATGTCCTTCTCGTTCGGACGGTTCATGTCGTTCATGGCGGAACTCCTTCCTAGAACGGCTTGCAGGCGCAGCGATGGGGCGTGATGTCCTGGTCGAACCATTTGAGCGACAGTTTCGTCAGGCTGCCGTCACGGATCATGTCGTCGATGGCGCGGTCGACCATGTCGTGCGGCGCGCGGTCCGCCTTGCGCAGACCGACCGCGAGGTCGAAGCCGAGGATGTCGTCGGCGTAGAAGCGCGGGCCGGCGGGTGCGACGCCGCGATAGGCGGAGAGGCCGATCACCGGGGCCATGACGACGTCGATGCGGCCGGCGGCAAGATCGCTCTCGAAGGCGGCAGCCGTCGCATAGTCCGGGACGGTAGCGACGTCGCGGAAATGGGCGGCGAGGAAGGCCTGGTCGGGCGTGCCCGGCGGCGCGGCGATGATCTTGCCCGCGAAGGCCGTGCGCAGGCTGGCGATCATGACAGCGCCATCCTTGGGGGCGAGGCCGAGCGAGAGCGTTTCACCGCCGCCCGGCAGCGCGGGCAGGCGATCCGGCCGGGCGATGGCGAAGCCGTGGCTGATGCTGGCATAGGCGCGGGTGAGGTCGATCCTCTGCTGCAGCTCCGGCCGGAAGGACAGGCCGGCGATGACCGCATCGGCCTTGCGCTGCAGCAGCGGCGCCAGCGGATCGGCGCCGTCGTCCGCAACCACCGCGCAGCTCCCCGACACGCGCCGGCAGATCGCCGCCGCCAGCTCGGCTTCGAAGCCGCCGAGATTGCCGGCGGGGGCGGGCCGCGCGGCGGGCACCGCGATGCGGAGCGCCGGCGTATCCGCGGCCGCCGGCCCGGTCATGGGCAACGACGCGATCAGCAGCAGCGCGGCGATGCAGCGGCGCGCCGTCATGGCGTCGCCAGCCCCCGACGCCGGATGCGCTCGGACAGGAAGACGATGATGAACGAGGCCGCCAGGATGCAGGAGCCGAGCGCCAGCACGTTCGGCAGCTGGGTGGGGAGCCGCAGCTGGCCCCAGATGTAGACCGGCAGCGTCGGCTGGTTGCCGGAAAGGAAGAAGGCCAGCAGGAACTCGTCGAAGGAGGTGGTGAAGCAGAGCAGCATGCTCGCGACGATGCCGGGCATGGCAAGCGGAAAGGTCACGCGCCAGAAGGTCGCCCAGGCGCTCTCGCCGAGATCGAGCGACGCCTCCTCCAGGCTCTTGTCGAAGCCCTCCAGGCGCGAAATCATCACGAGCATGGCAAAGGGCACGCAGATGAGCACGTGCGAGGCGCAGATGGTGTAGAGCGACGGCTCGATCCCGAGCACCTTGATGACGAAGGTGAGCAGCGCGATGCCCAGGATGATGCTGGGAATGACCAGAGGCAGCATGATCAGGCCCATGACGGGCGCGCGATAGGGCAGGTGGTAGCGGGTCGCCGCTTTGGCCGCGAAGATGCCCAGGATGGTGCTGATGACGGAAGCCGAGATGCCGACCTTCAGGCTGCTGGCCAACGCCTCCTGGAGCGGGCCGTTCTCGGCCATCTGCGCGTACCACTGGAGCGTGAAGCCCTTGAGCGGAAATGCGACGTAGATGCTGTCGTTGAACGAAAACAAGGGCAACAGCAGCACCGGGACGTAGAGGAAGACGAGATAGCCGACGGCGTAGAGGCCAATCAGGTCGAAGCGCGCCGGCGCGCCCCTGTGGATGACGCCTTCCGCCCGCGAGGTGGACCGCCGCCCGACGCCCCACAGGAACAAACAGACCAGGACGGTGATGACCGCCATCGCGACGATGGAGACCGCCGCCCCCATCGGCCAATTGCCGCCCTTGCCGAACAGCGACTGCACGACATTGCCGATCATGATGCCGTTGGTGCCGCCCACGAGCGTGGGCGTGATGTAGTCGCCCACCGTCGGGATGAACACGAGCAGGCTGGCGGCGATCGTGCCGGGCATCGACAGCGGCAGCGTGATGCGGAAGAAGCGCCGCAGGCGGGTGTCGCCGAGGTCGCTGCCGGCCTCCAGCAGCGAGCGGTCGATCTTCTCGAGCGACACGTAGATCGGCAGGATGGCGACGGCGGCCCAGGCGTGGGCGAGCGTGATGATGACGGAGGTCTGGCTGTAGAGCAGGAACCCCAGCGGCTTGTCGAGCAGCCCCAGGCTCATCAAGCTGGAATTGATCACGCCGTTGAAGCCGAGGATGACCTTCCAGGCGAAGACGCGCAGCAGGTAGCTGGTGAAGAACGGCACGGTGATGAGGATGAGCCAGGTGATCTTGTGCTTCGTCACGCGGAAGGCCAGGAAGTAGGCCATCGGATAGGCGAGCAGGACCACGACGATGGTGGCCGATAGCGAGATCAGGATCGATTTGAACAGCAGGATGAGATAGATCGGCTTCTGCAGATAGAAGGGGATGCCGAGGAAGTAGGTCGCCTTGGACGACGGCTCGAAGATGATCGCGTAGTTCTTGAGCGAGAAGCCGTAGTCGATGGTGACATAGTTCTGCGTGGCGAAGCTGAGCCCGACCATGGCGCACAGCGGCGCCACCATCAGCACGAGCATGACCAGCAGGGTCGGCGACAGCAGGGAATAGCCGCGCAGCGACTCGTTGCGCAGCAGCCAGCCTTTCAGCCGCTGCGCCAAAACCGGCGAAGCGGCCGTCTCTGCGCTGGATCGGTCAAGTGCGGCGACCACGCGGCGTTCCCGTCCGGCTGCTTCCGATCCCGCCGAAACAGCCGGACCCTGGCCTGTGTGCTGCTAGATGCCGGCCTTCACCTCTTCGTACATCGCCTGCATGACCGGCTCGTTCTTGATCGTGGCCTGGAAGTGGCCGGCGGCGATATAGGCATCGATGTTGTCGGGCGTTAGGCCGCGCTTGATCAGTTCTTCCGGCGAGATCTTCGCGTAGACACCCTTGTTGGAGTGGCCCATGCCGAAGTTGTTGACCCAATAGACCCCGGTATCCACGCTCAGATAGGCGTCGATGAGGTCGTAGACGCGGTCCTCCAGCTCCGGCTTCACCCAGGTGGTCATGGCGACGCCGCAGGTCCAGGTCATCGGCCCCTCCTTCGGGATCATGAACATCGAGGGTATGCCCTGCTTCTGCAGGTTGAGGATGGTGTCGTTCCAGGAATCGGCGGCGACGAGTTCGCCGCTCGCCAGCGCCTGCTGCCAGCCGGTATTGTCGTTGGTGTAGAAGCGCAGCAGCGGCCGTTGCTGCACCATCACCTCCTTGCAGTGGGCCACTTCGGCGTCCGTCATGTTGAAGGGATCCTTGGCCCCGGAGTAGATCGCGGCCGCCATCACGCCGTCGATCAGGCTGTCGATCATCGACAGCTTGCCGGTGTACTTCTCGTCCCACAGGATGCCCCAGCTGTGCTTCTCCGCCGGCACGTATTCCGGCGCCAGGTCGGTGCGGAAGGTCGGCGCGGTGAGGCCCCACCACATGGGCACCCACATGCGCTTGCCGCCGATCACCGTATCCGGGACGTTGTAGAGCGTCGGGATGATCTCGCCCCAATGCTTCAGGCGCGACACGTCGATCGGCCGCAGGAAGCCGGAGTCGTTCCACTTCACGACCTTGTAGGAGCAGGGCATGACCATGTCGGGATGGAAGCCGGCGCGCATCTTGGATTCGGCCTCCTCCTCGTCGCCCCAGATCGAGGAATTCGGCTTGGCGTGGTATTTGTCCGTGTACTCCTTCCACATGTCCGGCACGTCGTAGCCGGTCCAGGTGAAGACGGTCGGCTGGCCGTCATCGGCCCGCGCCATCCGTCCGTGCGGCATGATGCCGACCGCCAGCCCCGCCGCCGCCATCATGCGCATGATCTCGCGGCGGCCAACGCGGCCGTACTTGATTTCGTCGATGACCTTCTGAACGTCCCTCTTGGTTTCCATAACGCCTCTCTCCCTGTGCTCATTTATCGGTATTTTGGGCGCTCTACATGCCCCCGGCTGGCAAGCCAAGCGGCCGCTCCGCCGCCCGATCCGCGCCGTTGGGGGACGGTCGCCTGCAGGCATCGCGTCGATATGGCAAGGCGCCCAAACGCTGCTAGGATGCTGTTCCGAGCTATGCTCGCGACGGCGTTCCCGGCCAAGCAGATCGCGTAGTGGGTGATGCCATGACCACGCTCAGGGAGCACTCCAGGAATGCAGCGGCGGATCTGATCAAGGTCCTGCGGCTCTCGGCGAAGGAGGACGATGCCGACGGCGCCGCCGTCCTCATCGAGAAGGCCATCAAGACCGTCATGCGCGAGCATGACAGCAAGGCGCGCCGCGCCCTGGAGAAGGCGCAGGCCTCCGCCGAGGAACGCCTGGCGCGGCTGCTGAGCTCGTCGCCGGCGGTGATCTACAGCTTCAAGGCGACGGGCGATTTCGCCCCCACTTTCGTCAGCGACAACATCAGCGGCGTCTTCGGCTATGCGCCGGTCGAGTATCTCGAGAATCCCTCCTTCTGGCGCGACCGCGTGCACCCCGAGGATATCGCGCGCGTCGAGGGTGCAATCGCCTCGTTCTTCAAGAACGGCGTGCACGCCGTGGAGTACCGCTTTCGCCGCAAGGACGGCTCCTATTGCTGGGTCAACGACGAGCAGCATCTGATCCGCGGCAGCGACGGCAAGCCGGCGGAGATCGTCGGCTCCTGGAGCGACATCACCCCGCGGAAGGCGGCGGAAACGGGGAAGGAGGCGGCGCATGCCCGCCTCGTCCAGCTGCTCGCCGGCTCGCCGGCGGTGATCTACAGCTACAAGGCGACGGGCGATTTCGCGCCCACCTTCGTCAGCGACAACATCCGGGACTGGCTGGGTTACGAGCCGGCGGAGTATCTCGAGAACCCGGACTTCTGGCGACGCTGCGTGCATGCCGACGATCTCGCGGCCGTGGAGGCGGAATCGGCGCGCCTCTTCAAGAAGGGCCGCAACACCGTCGAGTATCGCTTTCGCAAGAAGGACGGCAGCTACTGCTGGGTGAACGACGCGCAGCGCCTGACCCGGGGCGAGGACGGGCAGCCGGCGGCAGTCGTGGGCTCCTGGAGCGACGTCAGCGAGCGCAAGCGGGCGGAGGAAGCAGCCGAGGCTGCGCAGCGGCGCGTCGAGCACCTGCTCGCGAGCTCGCCGGCCGTGATCTACAGCTTTCGGGCGAGCGGAGACTATGGCCCGACCTTCATCAGCCGGAACGTGACGGAGCTGCTCGGTTACGAACCCGCGGAATATCTCGACAGCCCGGATTTCTGGCGCAGCCGCGTGCATCCCGACGACAGCGCGCGCATTCTCGCCGAGTTTCCGCGTCTGTTCGCCGAAGGGCACCTCAGCATCGAATATCGCTTCCGCAAGAAGGACGGCAGCTACTCCTGGATCAGCGACGAACTGCAGCTGACGCGCGACGCGGCCGGCGAGCCGTTCGAGGTCGTCGGATCGTGGAATGACGTGTCCGCACGCAAGCAGATCGGCGAGGCGCTGGTCGCCGCCCAGGACCGCATCGGACGCCTCCTGCTGTCGGCGCCCGCCGTGATCTACAGCTACAAGGCGGCGGGCGATTTCGCGCCCACCTTCGTCAGCCAGAACATCCGGGACTGGCTGGGCTACGAGCCGCAGGAGTATCTGGAGAACCCGGAGTTCTGGTGGCGCTGCGTGCATCCGGACGATCGGGCCAGGGTCGAGGCCAAGTCGGCCC
>Ga0335082_10009622_pt1 | contig 10494 bp, 8 predicted proteins | sample Lox_Sample_41_FD_206718 | JGI IMG/M metagenome (GOLD analysis project Ga0335082, IMG submission 206718) | Soil microbial communities from Loxahatchee National Wildlife Refuge, Florida, United States - Lox_Sample_4.1 | ecosystem: Environmental > Terrestrial > Soil > Wetlands | place: USA: Florida...
CGACCGGGTGGTCCCCGCGCACAGCTTCAAGTACATGGCCGCGCTCCAGGCAGCCCAGGCCGGGCCGGCCCCGGTGATCATCCGGATCGAGACCCGGGCCGCTCACGGGACCTACATGTCGACCACAAAGAAGATCGGCGAGGCTGCCGACGCGATCGCCTTCTGCACCCGGGCGCTGAACCTGCCCGGCGGGCGGTGAGCGGGTCCGGCCCGGACCCCACGCCTGGCCAGCTGGCCACTGAACGGGAGAAGAGAGCGTGAGACCGGGTCTCGAGGAGAGCGCCGAGGCGGTCCGCGGGCGCGCCACCGGCGTCCTCTTCCTCTCCGCGTTCGGAGCGCTCTGGCTCATCCTCGGGCTTGCCGCCCGGAGCTGGCTGTCGGCCTGGACGGGGGTCGCGGTGGCGCTCGGGCTCGCGGTCCTCGCCGGCTCCGCGCTCGGGCTGTCCCGGCGGGCGAGGACGCTCCCTCCGACGAGCCTCCCCCCCGAGGAGCAGCGCCGCATCGGACGGGTGTTCGCCCGGGTGAACGCCGTGCAGTGGGTGGCGATCTTCGCCGTCGCCTTCGTCCTCGGCCGGCTGCACCTCGATGCCTACATCCCGGCGGCGGTGACCCTCGTGGTCGGCCTCCACTTCTTCCCCCTGGCCCGCGCGTTCCGGAACCCCCAGCACGACCTCACCGGGACGGTGCTCGTCCTCTGGGCGCTCGGCTGTCTCGCCGTCGCGTCCCGCGAGACGCTCCAGTCCACGACGGCCCTCGGGACGGGGGCGATCCTCTGGACCTCGGCGGCAAGCACGCTGGGGCGCGCCTTCCGGGCGCTGCCCGGCGACCGGTCGACGGGGTGATCCCCGCCCTCCTCAGGCCGCCTCGTGGCCCCCGCGGCGTCCGGAGGGCAGCGCGAGGATGTCCAGCTGGCGCACCAGCGACTCCACCGGCTCGAGCCGCGGGATGTCCGCCTCCCCGCCGGCGCCGAGCTCGCGGAACTTGCGCGCCGTGACCAGCGCCCGCGCCTCGAGCGAGTTGATGGCCGAGTTGAAGGCATCCACCGATCCACCCAGCCGCTGCCCGAGCGTGGCCAGGTGCTTCACCACCGTCTGCAGGCGATCGTGCAGCTCCCGTCCCAGCGCCTGGATCTCCCGGGCGTTCCTCGCCACCTGCTCCTGGCGCCACCCGTAGGCCACCGCCCGGAGCAGGGCGATGAGGGTGGTGGGCGTGGCGAGGATGACGTTCTGGGCCGCGCCGAACTCGATGAGCTCGGGGTCCTTCTCCAGCGCCGCGAAGAGGAAGGCCTCGCCGGGCATGAACATCACCACGAACTCCGGCGCGGACTCGAACTGCGCCGCATAGCTCTTCTCGCTGAGCTTGCGGACGTGACGGCGGACGTCGACCGCGTGGGCTGCCAGGCGCGCCTGGCGGGTGGTCTCGTCCGGCGCCTGGTGCGCGTCGAGGTACGCCTGGAGGGGCACCTTGCTGTCGACCACCACCTGCTTCTCGCCCGGAAGGTGGACCACCAGATCCGGACGGAGCCCGCCCGCATCCCCCTCCACGCGGGCCTGCTCGGTGAAGTCGCAGCGATCCACCATTCCAGCCAGCTCGACCACTCGCCGCAGCTGCACCTCTCCCCACCGGCCGCGGGTGTTGGGGGCACGGAGCGCGCCGACGAGGCGCTCGGTCTGCTGCCGGAGCGCGTCCTGGGACTCGACCAGGGTGCGGATCTGCGCGCCCAGCGCGCCCTGGGCCCGCTCGCGGGACTGGTCGAGCTCGGCCAGCTTCCCGTCCACCTTCTCCAGCGCCTCCCGGATGGGGGCCACCAGACCGTCGATCGCCACCGAGCGCGCGTCCAGCTCGACCTTCGCCACCTCCTGCGACTTCTCCAGCTGGGCCCGGGCGTACTCGAGGAAGCTCTGGGTGTTCGCCTGGAGCGCGTCGTGGGACAGCGCCTTGAATCGCTCGGTCAGCTCCTCCTGGGTCGCCTGGATCAGCCGGAGCTTCTCCTCGGTGGCCCGCTGCTCCTCGGCGCGGGCAGCCCGCTCGGCGGCGAGCTCCGCCAGGGCCCGGGCGCGAGCCTCCTCCAGCAGCTCGGCGCGTGCGGTCGCCGCGGCGAGCGTCCGTGCCTGCTCGTGGAGCTCCGCCGTCCGGGCGTTCACCCGCTCGGCCAGGACCCGCTGCAGCGCCTCGAGCTCGCCGCGCTCTCGCACCTGGGCCGCGGCGAGGCGCGCCCGGCCCAGCACCCATCCGAGCGCCGCCGCGGCGCCCGCGGACACCAGCACCACCGTTCCCGCCACCGCGGAGAGCTCCATCCGGCCACCGTACGGGTGCGGGCTGACGTTTCCGGGCGGCTGGTGGCCCGCTGGACCCAGGGGTCTCCGGCACACGCCCCGGGGAACGAGCACCGCGGAACAGCCCTGTGGCAGGCCTCAGGGGGCCGCGCTCAGCGCTCGGAGGGGTAGGCGATGGTGGTGATCAGGGCGTTCGCCGCCTGCCGGGAGTCCAGCCGGGTGTGCTGAACGACGATCGGCACGTCGGAATGGAGGACGCTCGCGTAGTCCGTTCCCCGCGGCACGGGCTCCGGTTCGCTCAGGTCGTTGAAGCGGACGTGGCGCGTCCTGCGCGCGGGCACCGTGAGCCGGTAAGGTCCCACCGGCTCCCGGTCGGAGAAGAACAGGGTGATCTCCACGTGGGCCTCCTGGTCCCCGGGATTGAGGATGCACGCCGTCTCGTGGCTGGTGAACTCGGGCTCTGGGCCGTGGCTCCAGCCCGGGATGTAGCCCTCCGCGATCGCCCACGTCTTGCGTCCGATGCTCATCGTCTGCTCCTCGCCCAGAGGACTGCCCCGCTCACCGCCCCGAGCCCGAGAACCGCACCGGTCAGCAGCGCGGGTCGACGCCGCGCTCGCCGGAGCGGTCGTGGCGGAGGCGGATGGGCCAGGGCCGAGCGGAGCACCTCCGCCAGGTGCTGGGGCGCGCGGCCCGCTCCCTGGGCGATCTGCTCCCGGCAGCTGAACCCATCGGCGATCACCAGCGTCTCCGCGCCGGCCCTGCGCACCGCGGGGAGCAGCGTCCGCTCGGCGATCCGCTCCGAGACCTCCGCGTGCGCAGCCTCGAACCCGAAGCTCCCGGCCATCCCGCAGCAGCCTGGCTCGGGCTGCTCCACCTCCAGCCCCAGGCGACCGAGCACCGTCTCCTCCGCCGCGAAGTCGAGAACCGACCGATGGTGGCAGTGCCCCTGGACGATGGCCTTCTTCCTCAGGGGAACCAGGTCGAGCGAGCCCCCGTGCTTCACCAGGAACTCGGAGAGGAGGAACGTCTGGTCGCGCAGGCGCCGGGCATCCTCGTCGTCGGGGAAGAGCGCGCAGAGCTCGTCCCGGAACACCGCCACGCAGCTCGGCTCGAGTCCCACCACCGACAGACCCGCCCGGATCTGCGGCCGGAGCGCCTCGAGGATCCGGGAGAGCAGGCGCTTCGCCGTGTCCAGCATCCCGAAGTCGTAGAGCGGCCTTCCGCAGCAGAGCCCCGGAGGTGGGAGCTGCACCTGGAACCCGGCGGCCTCCAGCACCTCCACCGCCGCGTGGGCGACCTCCGGATGGAAGTGGTCGTTGAAGGTGTCGGGCCAGAGCAGCACCGCTGGCCGGCCGTCCCGATCCGTCCTCTCGACGAACTCCGCCCGGAAGGTCCGGCGGGCGAAGGAGGGCACCGTCCGCTCCCGGGCGATTCCCCCGGCCCACTTCACCAGCGCGGAGAGCCCCGGTGCGTGCGAGACCCAGTTCACCAGCGCGGGCGCGACGGCCGCCAGCCGGGCCCACCAGGCGATGAGCCCCATCGCGTAAGCGTGCCGCGGACGGAGCCGCCCCCGGTAGTGGTGGGCCAGGAACTCCGCCTTGTACGTCGCCATGTCCACGTTGAGCGGACAGTCGTGCTTGCAGCCCTTGCAGGCGAGACAGAGGTCCAGCGCCTGGCGAACGTGCACGTCGCGCCAGCCGTCCGCGAGCACCTCGCCCCTCAGCATCTCGAAGAGCAGGTGAGCCCTCCCGCGAGTGGAGTGCGCCTCCTCCCGCGTGACCTGGTAGCTGGGGCACATCACTCCCCCGCCCTCCCGGCGGCACTTGCCCACCCCCACGCAGTGCAGGGTCGCCCGGGGGAAGCTCCCCTCGCCCGGGTAGCGGAACCAGGTCTCCACGGGGGGCGGTGCGTAGGTCGGCCCGAGCCGGAGATTGGTGGTGATCGGATAGGGATCCACCACCTTCCCCGGGTTCATCTTCCAGTCGGGGTCCCAGATGGACTTGTACTCGCGAAAGGCCTGGACGACCTCCTCCCCGAACATCCTGGGCAGGAGCGCTGCCTTCGACTGGCCGTCGCCGTGCTCTCCGGAGAGCGAGCCACCCAGGGAGGTGCAGAGGTCCGCCGCCTCGTCGAGGAACGCGCGCCACCGGGCGATGCCCGGCTCGGTGTAGAGGTCGAAGTCGATCCGGGTGTGGAGACAGCCCTGACCGAAGTGGCCGTAGAACGCGCCGTCGTACCCGTAGCGGTCCAGCAGGCTCCGGAGCTTGCGCAGGTACTCGCCCATCCGCTGGGGCGGGACCGCCGAGTCCTCCCAGCCCTCCCAGGTGTCGCGCTCGTTGCGGGGAAAGGCCGTCGCGCCCAGGCCCGCCTCGCGCACCTTCCAGATCCGCTCGCCTTCGCCCGACTCGCTGTGCTCCAGGAGCCGGATGCTCGGCCCCCCGGAAGCGCCCTTCAGCCGGTCCATCAGCCGGTGAGCCTGGTCGAGCGCGTCCTCCTGCCGGTCGGCGCCGAACTCCACCATCAGGAAGCCCCCGCCCTCGGGCAACAGCTTCAGCCCGTCCGCCTGCAGGTGCTTGTCCCGGATCTGCTGGATCAGCCGTGAGTCCAGCGCCTCGAGGGCGATCGGCTGGAAGGCGAGGATCTCCTCCAGGTGGTCGGCGGCCTGGATCGCGTCGTGGTAACCGAGAACCACCAGCGTCCGGCGGGGGCGGGCCGGGACGAGCTTCAGCTCGGCCTCGAGGATGGTGACCAGGGTCCCCTCGGAGCCGACCAGCGCCGCCGCCAGGTCGAAGCCGTTCTCCGGGAGGAGATCGTCCAGGTTGTATCCGGAGACCCTCCGGGGAATGGGCGGGAAGCGCCTTCGTACCAGGTCCGCGGTCCGGTCCCGGAGATCCCGCAACCTTCGGTAGAGCTCGCCCCGCTCTCCTCCAGCCTCGACGATGCGGCTCAGCTCCTCCTCGGGCGTGGGGCCCACCCGGAGCCGCAGGCCCCGATAGGTCAGGATCTCCAGGGCGCGCACGTTGTCCGAGGTCTTCCCCGCCATCTGCGCGTGCATCCCGCAGGAGTTGTTCCCCAGCATGCCGCCCAGGGTGCAGTGGTCGTGCGTGGCCGGATCCGGGCCGAAGGTCAGGTCCATCGCCCGGGCGCGGTTGCGGAGATCGTCCAGCACGCATCCGGGCTGGACCCGGGCCCAGCGCTCCCTTCCATTCACCTCCAGGACCTGGTGGAGGTACTTGGAGAAGTCCATCACCACCGCGACGTTGCAGCACTGGCCGGCGAGGCTCGTCCCTCCCCCGCGGGAGAGGACGGGAGCCCCGTGCTCGCGGCAGGCCGCGACCGTGGCCACCACGTCATCGACCGTCCTGGGCACCACCACCCCGATGGGGACCTGGCGGTAGTTCGAGCTGTCGGTCGCGTACAGCGCCCGCGCGCCCGGATCGAAGCGGACCTCGCCCTCCACCGTCCTCCGGAGTCGCCGCTCCAGCCGGCGGACGTCGACCTCGCCGGCCCGGCTCCGAGGTCCGAGCGGAACCTGGGACCCGGGCGGGGTCGACCGCCGGACCTTCCTTCTCTCCAGCTCATGAGGCCGCAGCATCGCGCCTCCTCCTCTTTCCCCGGCTCAGACCTCGAATCGCGCCGCGTCCGCCTCCCGCAGCACCAGCCCGTTGCCGGGCTCGCTGCCCGGAACCAGCGCACCACCGATCCGCGGGGCGACTCCGTCGAAGAGCGCTCGCTCGATGCGCAGGTGATCGTGGAAGTACTCGAGGTGGCGCAGCGGCCGGAGCGACACCGCGGCCGGAGCGTGCTGGGCGGGTGCGCAGTGCAGCGAGAGGGGAAGGTGCCAGGCCTCGCACAGGGCAGCCACCCCGAGCAGGCCGGTGATGCCTCCGCAGCGGGTCATGTCCGCCTGCAGCACGTCCACCACCTCGAGCAGCGGACGGAGGCTGTCGGGGTCGCTGGCGTACTCCCCCGCCGCGACCTCCATGCCGGCGGGAAGGCGGTCTCTCAGCAGAGCGAGCCCGCGGACGTCCTCCGAGGAGACCGGCTCCTCGAACCAGCTCACGCCCTCGGCGGCGAAGGTCGCTGCCATCGCCAGGGCCTGCTTGCGGTCGTAGGCGCCGTTCGCGTCGACGAACAGCTCCGTCTCCGCTCCGATGGCCTGCCGGGCGGCGTGCACCCGGCGCGGGTCCGCCTGGGGCTCCCTCCCCACCTTCATCTTGACCCGCGGGATGCCCTCCGCCACCCAGCCGCCGAGCTGCGCCTGCAGCCGGTCGATGGTCTCGGAGGTGAACCCCCCGGAGCCGTAGAGGTCCACCGCGGGTCGCACCGCCCCGAGCAGCGCCGGAAGGGAGAGGCCGAGCACCCGCGCCTTCAGGTCCCAGAGCGCCGCGTCCACGGCGGAGAGGGCCATCCAGCCCAGCCCGCGGCGGCCGAGGTTCCGGAGCTGCCGGCCCATGGCCTGGAAGACCGCCGGGGGCGAGTGGAGATCCGCTCCCTCCACGCACGGGGCGAGCGCCTCGCGGATCAGCTCCCCGGCCGCACGCGCCGCGTAGGTGTAGCCCAGGCCCACCCTTCCTCCGCCGTGGGCCCGGACCAGGACCAGCACCGTGCGATCCCAGCGGGCAGTGCCGTCCGACTCGGGCGCGTCCGTGGGGACGGAGAAGACCCGGACCTCGAGACGCTGGATGCGCTCGCCGGGCACGTTCAGTCCTTGCCCGGCTTGAGCGCCGCCCAGGCCTCCTTCACCGTCTGGCGGAGCACCCCTCCAGCGTCCGGATCGCCCTTGAGGAGGGCGTAGGTGAGGTCCTTCGCCTGCTCGAAGGAGATGTGGGGCGGGAGCGTGGGCACGTCGGGATCGGTGTAGGCCTCCACCACCGTGGGCCGGCTGGCGCTGAACGCGCGGTCGAACGCCGGGCCGAGCTCGTCGGGGCGCTCCACCTTGATGCCCTGCAGGCCGAGCAGCTCGGCGTACCGGGCGTACGGGAAGTCGGGGATGTCCTGGGAGGCGGCCAGCTTCGGATCGCCGGACATGGCCCGCATCTCCCAGGTGACCATGTTCAGGTCCCGGTTGTTGAGGACCAGCACCACCAGGCGGGGGTCCGCCCACTCCTTCCAGTACTTGGAGAGGGTGATCAGCTCGGCGTTGCCGTTCATCTGCATCGCGCCATCACCGACGCAGGCCACCACCACCCGGTCCGGGTAGGCGAACTTGGCCCCGATGGCGTAGGGAACGCCGCAGCCCATCGTGGCCAGGTTCCCCGAGACGCTGCAGAGCATGCCCTGCCGCAGCTTCACGTCGCGGGCCAACCAGGTGGTCGAGGTCCCCGAGTCGCCTGCGAGGATCGCTCCGTCGGGCAGACGCGGCGACATCTCCCAGTACACGCGCTCCGGATTGAGCGGCTTCGCCTCGACCATCGCCTGCGACTCGATGATTCGCCACCACTCCTGGATCTCCTTCTCCAGGCCCTTCTGCCAGCTCCGGTCTGTCTTGTGCGCCAGGCGGGGAAGGAGGGCGCGCAGGGTCTCGGCGCTGTCGCCGACCAGGTTGACCTCCATCGGGTAACGGAGCCCGAGCATCCGCCCGTCGATGTCGATCTGGACGCCCCGGGCCTTTCCCTCCTCGGGCAGGAACTCCGAGTACGGGAAGCTCGAGCCGACCATCAGCAACGTGTCGCACTCGTTCATCAGGGTCCAGCTGGGCTTGGTGCCCAGCAGACCGATCGACCCGGTGACGTAGGGCAGCCGGTCGTCGAGCACGGCCTTTCCCAGCAGCGCCTTGGCCACGCCGGCCCCGAGGACCTCCGCCGTCTGGGCCACCTCCTGCGAGGCGCCGAGCGCCCCGGCGCCCACCAGCATCGCGACCTTCCGACCGGCGTTGAGCACCTCCGCGGCGCGGGCGAGGTCGGCCTCGGCCGGGACCACCCGGGGAGAGGTCCACCCGAGACCGGTGTGGACCGTGCTGTGCTTGTGGGGCGGCTGCTCGGCCGAGATCTCCTGAAGGTCCTTGGGGACGATGATCGCCGTGACCGTCCGCTCGGCCCGCGCGATGCGCACCGCCCGGTCCACCAGCTGCCGCACCTGCGCCGGGCTGGCCATCTCCTCGACGAACTCGTGGGCGACGTCCTTGAACAGGGTGTGGAGATCCACCTCCTGCTGGTACGAACCGCCCAGCGCCGGGCGGGCGGCCTGGCCGACGATCGCCACCACGGGCTGGTGGTCCATCTTGGCGTCGTACAGGCCGTTCAGCAGATGGATGGCGCCTGGACCGGAGGTCGCCAGGCACACCCCGACCTCGCCGGTGAACTTGGCGTGGGCGCAGGCCATGAAGGCGGCCATCTCCTCGTGCCGGACCTGGACGAACTTCAGCCGGTCCTCGAAGTGGCTGAAGGCGTGAACGATGCCGTTGATGCCGTCACCGGCGTAGCCGAAGACGCGCCGCACGCCCCAGTCGGTGAGGCGTCTGAGCAGGTAGTTGCTGACCGAACTGGCCATGGAAGCCCTCGGGGAAGGCGAAGTCCCTCACGTTGATCACTCGCCCCCGCGCAGCACATGGGCCGACCGGGCGACCACTGCCTCGGAGGGCAGCTGACGCCCGGAGCGGGGGGCGACGTGCCCCCAAGCTCGTGATTCATGGGCTCCCATGCAACTGGGATCATCACCATCTCCAGGCGATGCGCAGGTTCGAGAGCAAGGTCGTGGTGGTGACCGGCGCCTCCAGCGGCGTCGGCCGGGCAATCGCCCGGGCCTTCGGCGCGGCGGGCGCTCGCCTCGCGCTGGTGGCCCGCAACCCGGAGGCGCTGGAGAACGCTGCCCGGGAGATCTCGGCCGCTGGAGGCGAGGCGCTCGTCCATCCGGTCGACGTGGCGGACGCGGCAGCGGTGGAGGAGGTCGCTCGGGCGACGATCCAGCGATGGGGTGCGATCGATGTCTGGGTGAACGACGCGATGGTGACCGTCATGTCGCCGGTGATCGAGATGACGGCGGAGGAGTACCGCCGGGTGACCGAGGTGACCTACCTGGGGACGGTCCACGGGACCCTGGCGGCGCTCCGGGCGATGCGACCCCGGAACCGCGGCGTCATCCTCCAGATCGGATCGGCGCTCGCCTACCGCTCCATCCCCCTCCAGAGCGCCTACTGCGCGGCCAAGGCGGCGATCCGGGGGTTCACCGACTCGCTGAGGTCGGAGCTGCTCCACGACCGCTCCGGCATCCAGGTCTGCATGCTCCAGCTCCCGGCGGTGAACACGCCGCAGTTCGACGTCTCCCGGACTCGCCTTCCGATGCAGCCGATGCCGGTTCCCCCGGTCTTCCAGCCCGAGGTCATCGCCCGTGCCGCGCTCCACGCAGCCGAGCACCCGAGCCGCGAGCTGTGGATCGCCGGGAGCACCTGGAAGGCGATCCTCGCCCAGAAGCTCGTGCCCGGCGTCTCCGACCGGATCCTCGCCACCGAGGGGTACTCGGGGCAGCAGACCGACCAGCCGGTGGACCCCCACCGTCCGGACAACCTCGAGCGCTTCGTGCCCGGAGACCGGGGGGCGCACGGCCGGTTCGACGAGCTGTCGCGTCCGCGCAGCCTCGAGCTGTGGGCGCGGATTCACCGGGGCTCGCTCCTGGCGGCGGTGACCGCTCTCGGCCTGGCCGCGGTCATCCGCTCCGCCCGCCGCCGGCGATGAGCCGGTGGTGGCCGGCAGCTCGCCCCCGGCCACGTCCGCGGCGGTGGTCATCCAGTAGGCTGCCGCGGGGGCCCTTCCCCCGGGGCGCCCGGCGGCGGTAAGGGGCGCGCATGAGAACCAAGCGCGCCCTTTCCCTTTCCGACGCCCGCCGCATCGTGGACGCCGCCCGTGCCGAGGCCGAGCAGCGCCGCTGGAACGTCAGCATCGCGGTGGTCGACGACGGGGGCTTCCTCCTCGCCCTGGAGCGGATGGACGGAGCCTTCCCCCAGAGCGCGGAGATCGCCACCCGGAAGGCCTGGACCGCGGCCATGGTCCGGCTCCCCACCAAGACGATGGAGGACATGGTGAAGGAGCGCCCCGGCCTGCTCGGCTTCCCGGGACAGCTCCGGGTGCAGGGCGGGCTCCCCATCCAGGTCGAGGGCGACTGGGTCGGCGCGGTCGGTGTCTCCGGCGTCGCGTCCCACGAGGACGAGCAGGTCGCCCGCGCCGGCATGGCCGCGCTCGGCGGCTGACCCGGGCGCGACCCCCCGGATCGAGCACGGTGG
>Ga0335082_10009623_pt1 | contig 10494 bp, 10 predicted proteins | sample Lox_Sample_41_FD_206718 | JGI IMG/M metagenome (GOLD analysis project Ga0335082, IMG submission 206718) | Soil microbial communities from Loxahatchee National Wildlife Refuge, Florida, United States - Lox_Sample_4.1 | ecosystem: Environmental > Terrestrial > Soil > Wetlands | place: USA...
AGCAGGGCGTTCGGATCGGCCGCAGGCCAGGCCGGTGGGCCTGGACAAGGCCGAGCCGGACGATCCTGCGCCGTGTCTGGGCCACCAGCCAGACGCGGGCAGGTGTGGCATCGACCATCTAATGGTTGACTAGGCCGGTGAGCGAGGCGTCGATCCGCGTGGAGGGCCTCCGGGTCGTCAGGGGCGGCAAGGTGGCGCTCGACGCGATCTCCCTCGAGGTGATGCCCGGGATCGTCACGGGCCTGCTGGGGCCGAGCGGCGGCGGCAAGTCGACGCTGATGCGCGCGACCGTCGGCGTACAGCGGGTCGACGCGGGCCGGGTCACGGTGCTCGGCCGGCCCGCCGGCTCTCCCGAGCTGCGCTCGCGCGTCGGCTACCGGACGCAGGCGCCGTCGGTCTACAACGACCTCAGCGTCCGGGAGAACGTCCACTACTTCGGGCGGGTGCTCGGCGTCACGGAGGCGGCTGTCGGCGAGGCGATCGAGACGGTCGGCCTCGGCGACGACGCGGACCGGATCGCCGGCCGCCTCTCGGGGGGCCAGCTCGCGCGGGTCGCGCTCGCGATGGCCCTGCTCGGCGAGCCCGAGGTGCTCGTGCTCGACGAGCCGACCGTCGGCCTCGATCCACTCCTCCGCCGCGACCTCTGGGACACCTTCCACGCGATCGCCGATCGCGGCGCCACGCTGCTCGTCTCCAGTCACGTGATGGACGAGGCCGACCGCTGCGACGAGCTCCTGCTCCTGCGCGAGGGGCGCATCATCGCCACGGGGACGCCTGACGAGCTGCGGCGCCGTACGGGCGCGGACGACCTCGACTCGGTGTTTCTGCGGCTCGTCGAGGGGGATGCGTGAGCACGCGCGTCACCTTCGCGACCGCCGCCCGGGTTCTCACCCAGCTGCGCCGCGACCCGCGCACGGTCGCGCTGCTGCTCCTCGTGCCGTGCGTCCTCGTGGTGCTGCTGAAGGAGATCTTCGCCGAAGAGCCGGAGGTCTTCCAGAAGATCGGCGGCCCGTTGCTCGGCCTCTTCCCGTTCATCTCGATGTTCCTCGTCACGTCGATCACGATGCTGCGCGAGCGCGTGTCCGGGACGCTCGAGCGGCTGATGACCCTGCCGCTGCACAAGCTCGACATCCTGCTCGGCTACGCGATCGCCTTTGCGCTCTTCGCCGCCGTCCAGGTGACGCTCGTCTCGGTCGTCGCCTTCGGCCTGCTCGACCTCAGGGTCGCGGGGCCCAAGTGGGCTGTCGTCCTGCTCGCGATCGGCAACGCCCTGCTCGGGATGTCGCTCGGCCTGTTCGTGAGCGCGTTTGCCACTACAGAGTTCCAGGCGGTCCAGTTCATGCCGGCGCTCGTCTTCCCCCAGCTCCTCCTCTGCGGGCTCTTCGTGGCCCGGGCGGACATGGCCGAGTGGCTCCAGGTGGTCTCGGCGCTGTTGCCGTTGACCTACGCGTACGACGCACTGGCGAAGGTCGCGGCCGGCGGCCCGTACGGCGCCCGGTTCGTGGCGGACGTGGCGATCACCGTCGGTGCGACCGTGCTCCTCCTGGTGCTCGCCGCGGGCACGCTGCGGCGGCGGACGCCCTAGGCCGCCGGGGCGACCTCGGACGTGCAGTGCGCGCAGCGCCGCGCCTCACGCGGGATCTCGCTCAGGCACTCCGGGCAGGCCCGCGTGGTCTCGGCCTCCTCCTTCGCGCGCCGGGCCTGCAGCGCCCCGACCGGCTTCACCACGAAGAAGAAGACGGCGAACGCGATCAGGACGAAGGTGAGGACCGTGTTCAGGAAGTGCCCGTAGAAGAACGTGCTGCCGTTGATCGTGAAGTGGAGGGTGTCGAAGTTCGGCGAGCCGAAGATCGCCGCGATCAGCGGCGTGATCAGGTCGGCGACGAGCGACGCGACGACAGCCCCGAACGCGGCGCCGATCACTACGGCGACGGCGAGATCGACGAGGTTGCCGCGCAGGAGGAAGGCCTTGAACTCCTTCATCGCCCGCGACCCTACAGCGTCTTGACGGCTGCGATCAGGTTCAGCACCGAGTCCTTCGCGTCGCCGAACAGCATCACGGTCTGCGGCTCCGTGTAGAGCTCGTTGTCGATGCCCGCGAAGCCCGGGTTCATCGAGCGCTTGAGCACGACGATCGCCTTCGCCTTGTCGACGTCGAGGATCGGCATCCCGTAGATCGGGCTCGCCGGATTCGACCGCGCGGCGGGGTTCGTGACGTCGTTCGCGCCGATCACGAGCGCGACGTCGGTCTGCGGGAAGCTCGGGTTGATCTCGTCCATCTCCTTCAGCTGCGTGTACGGCACGTTCGCCTCGGCGAGGAGGACATTCATATGCCCCGGCATGCGCCCGGCGACGGGATGGATCGCATACTCCACGTTGACGCCCTTCGCCTCGAGCAGGTCGGCGAGCTGGCGCACGTCGTGTTGCGCCTGTGCGACGGCCATCCCGTAGCCCGGGACGATGATCACGCGCTGGGCGTAGGCGAGCATGATCGCGACATCGTCGGCGCTCGCGGCGCGCACCGTGCCGGTTCCGCCGGCCGCAGTCGCCGCAGCCTCGGCCGTGACCTGCCCGAACGCGCCGAACAGCACGTTCGCGATCGAGCGGTTCATCGCCTTGCCCATCATCATGGTCAGGAAGGTGCCCGACGCGCCGACGAGCATGCCGCTCACGATCAGGACGTTGTTCTCGAGCTCGAAGCCGGTCGCCGCCACCGCGAGGCCGGTGAACGCGTTGAGCAGCGAGATCACGACCGGCATGTCGGCGCCGCCGATCGGGAGCACGAAGAGGACGCCGAAGAGGAGGGAGAGGCCGATCAGCGCGATGAGCGCCCACTGCGCCTCCCAGCCGGCGCAGATTGCGACGCCGAGAGCTGCGGCGGCGCCGAGCAGGACGAGATTCCCGACCTTCTGGCCCGGATAGGTGATCGGGCGGCCCTGGATCAGCTCCTGCAGCTTCGCGAACGCGACCATGCTGCCCGAGAACGAGACGCTGCCGATCAGCGCCGAGAGCACGATCGCGAGGCTCGTGTCGACGTGCAGGTTCCCGGGGGCGGGAGCGCGCGTATGAAACTCCGCCATCGAGATCAGAGCCGCTGCACCGCCGCCGACGCCGTTGAACAGCGCCACCATCTGCGGCATCGCGGTCATCTTCACGCGCCGTGCGGCCACCGCTCCGAAGCCGCCGCCAAGGAGCATCCCGAGCCCGATCAGCCAGAAGTTGCCCATGCCCTTCTGGGCGAACGTGACGGCGATCGCGAGCAGCATGCCCGCGGCCCCGACCTGGTTGCCGCGCCTCGCCGTCGCGGGCGACGAGAGGAAATGCAGAGCGAGGATGAAGGTCACGATCGTGACCAGGTAGAGCAGGTCGGTGAGGTTCTTGTTCACGAGTCGGAGTCGTCCGGCTTGGGCGGCTCGCGCTTCTTGAACATCTCGAGCATCCGGTCGGTCACCACGAAGCCGCCGACGACGTTCGCCGAGGCGAGCACCACGGCGGCGAAGCCGATCACCTTCGTCGTCGTGTCGGGCGCGGTCCCGGCGACGAGCATCGCGCCCACGATCACGATGCCGTGGATCGCGTTCGTGCCCGACATCAGCGGGGTGTGGAGCAGCGTCGGCACCTTCGAGATCACCTCGAAGCCGAGGAAGATCGCGAGGACGAGGATCGTCACCTCGAAGACGAGCAGGGTCCCGTGGTTCACGATGCGTCCTCCTTCCGGGTCACGCACGCGCCGCCGGTGATCTCGTCCTCGAAGTCGAGTGCAAGCTCGCCGTCGGGGGCGAGGTGGGTGAGCAGCGCGTAGACGTTGCGCGAGTACAGCTGGCTCGCGTGGAAGGCCATGCGGCTCGGCAGGTCGGTGAAGCCGATGATCGTCACGCTCTCGCGGACGACCTGCTCGCCCGGCGAGGTCAGCTCGCAGTTTCCGCCTGCCTCTGCGGCCAGGTCGACGATCACCGAGCCGGGTCGCATCGCGGCGACGGCGGAGGCCGGGATCAGGCGCGGAGCGGGGCGGCCCGGGACGAGCGCGGTCGTGATCACGACGTCGAAGTCGGGCAGGCGCGCCTCGAGCGCTTCCTGCTGCAGGCGCTGCTGCTCGGGGCTCAGCTCGGTCGCGTAGCCGCCCTCGGTCTCCTCGCCGTGCACGCCGAGGTCGAGGAACGTCGCGCCGAGGCTCTCCACCTGCTCTCTGACGACGGGGCGGACGTCGAATCCGGAGACCACGGCGCCGAGACGGCGCGCGGTGGCGATCGCCTGCAGGCCCGCGACCCCCGCGCCGAGCACCAGCACCTTAGCCGGTGCGATCGTGCCCGCCGCCGTCATCAGCATCGGGAAGAACTTCGGGAGCGTGTCGGCCGCGAGGAGCACCGCCTTGTAGCCGCCGACGTTCGCCTGCGACGAGAGCGCATCCATCGTCTGGGCGCGCGAGATCCGTGGGATCGATTCCATCGCGAAGCCGACCACGCCGCGTGCGGCGAGCGCGTCGATCCCTTCGTGGTCGGTGAGAGGCTGGAGGAACGCGATCAGGACGGCTCCCTCGCGCATCCTTGCGAGCTCGTCCGCCGACGGCTTGCGGACCTTGACGACGGCGTCCGCGCCGAGCGCATCGTCGACGAGCGCGGCGCCCGCCTCGGCGTAGGTCTCGTCGGGAAGCGATGACTCGACCCCGGCGTCCTTCTCGACCTCGACGGTGAAACCGGCTGCCACCAGCTTCGCGACGGAGTCGGGAACGAGCGCCACACGCCGTTCCCCCGGCTCTCGCTCCCTGGTGACCCCCACTCGCATTCCGCGGGGGACTATCTCACACGGCTGCGGCCGCCCGCGTCAGTTTTTTCCCGAAGGTGTTGAAGTAGTCCTCGAGCTTGAAATCGGCGAGGAAAGCGGCCGCGGCGGTCTTGCCCGAGTTGAGCAGCCAGTCCTGCTGCGCCTTCGTGAGGTCGAACTCGGTCGCGCCGATCGTGCCCGCATCGACGGGACACGTGCGGACGGCGGTCGAGTGGGACATGAAGCGCTTGTCCCAGGCCTCCATGGCCGTGTGGAACATCTCCGAGCCGAGCTGGACCGGCCAGCCGAGGCCGTTGACGACATGCTGAAGGCCGCCGCCGACGCCCTTGCCGCCCGTGAGGCGGAAGCCGAACGTGGGACGTGTCGGGTCGCGATCGTCGACGTCGAACAGCCAGACGGGGAAGTTCGAGAGCATCCCGCCGTCCACGATCGTCCCCGGCAGGTTGGACTCGATGTTCACGAGCTCGACCGGCTGGAAGAAGTACGGGATCGACATGCTCATCCGGGCTGCGTCCGCAATCCGGTACGAGTCGGGGTCGATCGGCTCGGTCCCGCCCGGCTGCCGGTAGTTGGCCAGGTCGTCGGGGAGGACGAGGAGGTTCTTGTTGGCGACGTCCGAGGCGATCAGCTTGAGCGTCTTCCCGCTCTTCTTCACGTCGCCGAACGTCTTCTCCTCGGTCTGCTCGAGGAACCACTTGTGGAAGTACTCGCCGTGCGCGAGGCCGTGGTGGCGAATCAGGTTCAACCCGCCGCCGATGACCTTCCCGCCGGCACCCCAGTCCTGGAACTTCTCGTACGGCGTTTCCCGCAAGAGCTTCTCGAGGTCGTCCGGCCCGTGGCCGCAGGCGATGTACGAGGCGATGATCGAGCCCGCGCTCGTTCCCGCGACGCTGATCCATTCGGTCCACCCGTGCTCGCCGAACTCGAGCAGAGCGCCCACGAGCGCGATCCCCTTGACGCCTCCACCCTGGAAGACGGCGTCCGCCTGATGCAACTCAGCCATTGTTCCTAGCTCCCTTCGTTTCGGGGCACTGACGGCGGAGGAACGGAGCCCACCGTAGCGCCGCCCGAACGCATCGGCAAGATGTGCCGGTGAACCACTACCTCGCGAGCTACGGGCTCTGGGCGCTCTTTCTCCTCGTCGCGGCGGAGTCGAGCGGGATCCCCGTCCCCGGAGAGACGGCGCTCATCGCGGCGGCGGTGCTCGCCTCGCAAGGGGTGATGGTCCTCTGGGAGGTGCTCGTGGTTGCCGCTCTGGCCGCGATCGTCGGGGACAACATCGGCTACTGGATCGGCCGCGAGGGCGGCCGGACGCTCCTGCTCCGCTGGCGGGTCACCCGGACGAGCGCGCAGCGTCTGCTGCCTCCCGGCGAGCGCTTCTTCCAGCGTCATGGCCCGAAGACGGTGTTCCTCGCGCGCTTCATCGCCGGGCTGCGCGTCGTCGCGGCGTGGATCGCGGGGATCACGCACATGCACTGGGCGACCTTCCTGAAATGGAATGCGCTCGGCGGGATCGTGTGGGCCTTCGGCTACGGGCTGCTCGCCTACTTCTTCGGCAAGGCCCTCGTGGACGCGGTCATCGAGTACGGCCTCGTCGCCGCCGTGGTCATCGCCGTGATCGTCGCCGCCGCGTTCGTGGGCTTCCGCTACTGGCGGCACCGTCGCGTGCGAGCCGCCCGCCGCCTATCAGTTGACGCGTCTGACTCCGGGAACCCCCCACCTCCCGCCCCGATGCCGTGAGGCTATCCGCGCGCGGCGCACGCGTCTGTGGCGGAACCGTCACGGTCGAGTGTCGAACGCTACACAGGCGGGAAGGGAAACGAAGCGTCGCGGGGAATCCCGCCTGGCATGCTCGCGTCCCTGTCCTCTGCGATCGAAGCACGCGACCCGTACACGCGCGGGCACTCACTCCGGGTCACGACCCTTGCGGAAGCCGTCGCGCGGTGGCTCGGCTGGCCGGAGAGCCGCCTCGAGACGCTGCGGATCGGCGGTGCGCTCCACGACATCGGCAAGCTCACGGTTCCGGCGCACATCCTCTCCAAGCCGGGGCCCCTCACGCCCGAAGAGCTGGAGACGATTCGGACACATCCGGTCGCGGGCGCACGCCTGATCGAGCCGATCGACTCGGTGCGGCCGGCGCTCCCCTACGTGCTCCACCATCACGAGCGCTGGGACGGGAGCGGCTATCCCCACGGGCTTGGCGGTGTGGAGATCCCGGTCGAGGCGCGCGTGCTGGCCGTCGCGGATGCGTTCGATGCGATGACCTCGGGCCGCCCATACCGGCAAGCGATGTCCGAGCCGGAAGCCCTCGTCGAGGTCGAGCGCTGCTCGGGCTGCCAGTTTGACCCCGAGATCGCGCGCGCGTTCCTCACGGTGTGGAGCGACGGCTTCCGCTCGACGCTCGCCGCGGCAGCCTCCGTCTAGAGCCCGGCCCAGACCTCGAGCTTCGTCCGGACGCGCCGGATCACCTCGTCGGTGAACTCGCTCGTCCCGTGGCTTCCGGCCAGATCGGCGGTGCGGATCCCGTCGGCGACGGTCTCGAGGCAGGCCTCGCGGATCGCCCGGCCGGCCTGCTGCGACTCCTCGCCGCCGAAACCGAGCAGCGCCGCGCCCGCGAGGATCATCGCCATCGGGTTGGCGACGTTCTTCCCCTTCAGCGACGGCGCGGTGCCGTGCGCGGCCTCCGCCATCACGGCGCGGGGCACGTAGTCGTCGTCGAACGCGACGAGCAGCGACTCCGATCCGGCGATCGAGCCGAACAGCGGCAGCACGAGATCGGAGAGGATGTCGCCGTCACGGTTCAGTGCGGGAATCACGAGCGGCGCGCCGCTCGACGCGACGAGGAGCGCGAAGGTGGCGTCGATCAGCTGCGGCTCGTACGGAACGTCCGGATGGCGTGAGGCCGCGGCGTCCATTTCCTCCTTCAGCATCCCCTCGTACGTCGGGCTGACGGTGTACTTCGGGCCTCCGAAGACCCGTGCGCCCGAGCGCTCGGCCTGGCGGAACGCGAACTCGGCGACCGCCTTACAGATGCGCCGCTCGATCCGCTCGGTGCGGAACGCGACCTCGTCGTCGCCCTCGCCTTCGCGCCACTCCTCGGCGCCGTACGCGTCCCCGACGGCCATCCTGACGATCGAGATCGGCGCGTGCACGCCGCCGACGGGGATCACGCCGGGGATCCGGCGGCCCGTCCGGACGATCACCCGCCCACCGATCTCCTCGCGCAGGATCCGGTTGGGCGAGCCGATGTCGCCTCGCCCTTCCGGAGTGATCGTCGCCGCCTTCAAGCCGAGACCGTGCTCGCGGATCGCGGCCGCGGCTTCGTGAACCACGGCATTGCCCGTAGCCCGCCGTCGCGCGAGCGAGAGGTCGTAGCGCGGCAGCGCCAGCTCGAGCCCGGTCACGTCGGGCTGCAGTACGCGCAGCGCCTCCTCGAGCAACTCCTGGCCGGTGTCGTCTCCCTCCAGCACCACGATCGTGTTCTCGTCCACGGTCGCGGATTGTAGCGTCAATTGCCGGCGGCTAATTCATTCGCACCGCGAATTAGTGGCGCTGGATTTCCATGAACATTCCGGATAGGATCATCGAAGCTAACGGTTTACATTCAGGGAGGATTCGTGGCGCGAAAGACAGTTCTCGTTTGCGATAAGTGCGACAAGGAAGTCGAGGAGGGAAAAGGCGCCACGATGCGCCTCACCTATACCGATGCCCGTCGCGGAGCGAAACAGGCCGATCTTTGCGACTCGTGTGCCGGCGGAATGCCGGGTCACGCAGCTGCGCGGCGCGGCCGCCGGCCCAAGACAGCCGTCTAGAGACCGAGGGGTGGGCCCGGTCCACCCCTCCAATTTCTCCGCTCTTTCCTCGGTTTCGGCACACGTGTAAGCGGAGCCGTCGGATACCGGGACTAGCATGGGTCAGATGTCCCTGACCCTGCTTGCTGGACCGGCGAATGCCGGCAAGGTAGGGCTCCTGCTCGAGCGCTATCTCGACTCGATCGAGCGTGAGCCGGTCCTGATCGTGCCGAACCGGTCGGACGTCGAGCGCGTCGAGCGCGACCTGCTGCGCAGAACGCCGGTGCTCCTTGCGGGCTCGATCGGCACCTTCGACGATCTCTTCGAGCGTCTCGCCCGCGACGATCGCGATGGGCGCCGCGTCGCCACCGACGCACAGCGGGTGTTGATCGCGAGGCGCGCGATCGCCCGGGCGGAGCTGAACGGCCTCGGCAGGTCGGCGCGCTTCGCGGGCTTCGCCGACGCGCTGCTCGCGGCCGTCTCGGAGCTCGAGTCCGGGCTGCTCGATCCGGTCGAGCTCGACGGCGACCTGGCCCGCCTCTTCGCGGGCTACCGCGAGGAGCTCGACGCACTCGGGCTCTGGGACCGCGACCTGCAGAGGCGCCGCGGCGCCGAGCGGCTCGCCGGCGATCTCGAGGCATGGCACGGCGAGCCCGTGTTCGCCTACGGATTCGAGGATCTCACCGGGGCCGAGTGGGCGCTGCTGGAGGCCCTCGCCGGCCGCACGGAGGTGACAGTGTCGCTTCCCTACGAACCGGGCCGAGCCGCCTTCTCCTCGCTCGCCGGGACGGCGGAGGATCTGGCTGCGCTCGCTGCAGGCCGCATCGAGGAGCTGCCTCCTCGCTCGGGCGAGGTTGCACGGCCCGCGCTCGCGCATCTCGAGCGCACCCTCTTCGGCCCCGGCGCGCCGGCTGAGGCCCCACCGCTCGAGGGCGCGATCCGGTTCTTCGAAGGCGCCGGCCCGCGCGGCGCGCTCGAGCTCGTCGGCGAGGAGATCCTCAGCCTCCTCGGCGCCGGCATGGCGCCCGAGCGGATCGGGGTCGTCTGCCCGTCACTCGAGCGCCTGCGCGCGCCGCTCGACACGGCGTTCGGCTCGCTCGGGATCCCGTACGGCATCGAGGGCCGCATCCGGCTCGCGCAGACGCCGTTCGGCCAGGCGCTCGTTGCCGTGCTCCGCTTCGCGTGGCTCGGCGGCGGCCGGCGGGAGCTGTTCGCGTTCCTGCGCACGCCGTACTCGGGCCTGCCCCGCACCCGCGTCGACTTCGTCGAGGGACGGCTGCGCGGGCGTGCCGTCCACACCCCGGAGCGCGTCCTCGAGGAGACCGAGAGCCTCAACGAGGGGCCCGTCGCGGCGCTCGCGCTCGTCCGGGCGGCCGCGACGCCGGTCGAGGCGGTGCGCAGCCTGGCGGCGTCGATGCTTCGGGCCGCGTACGGGTTCGACGCCTCCGGGGCCGGGGAGACGTCCCGCCAGGACCTGCGAGCCTACGATGCGGTCGCGCGGCTCGCGGTCGAGCTCGAGGAGTGGGCGGCGCTGGGCGGCACGCTCGAGCGTGACGACGTCGTTGCGGCGCTCGAGCGGGCGACCGTGCTCCTGGCATCGCCTGCGGAGCCGGAGCGAGTCGCGGTGCTCGACCTGCTGCGGGCCCGCACCCGCCGGTTCGACGCGATCTTCGTGCTCGGTCTCGAGGAAGGCAGCCTCCCGAGGCGCGAGCCCGCCTCGCCGTTCCTCGACGAGGAGCAGCGGCGTGCTTTCGCCTCCGCGCGGCTGCAGCGGCCCGACCAGGTCTCCCGCGAGCGCTACCTCTTCTACACGGCCTGCACCCGGGCGCTGGAACGGCTCTACCTCGTCCGCGAGGCCGCCAGCGACGAGGGCAGCCCGCGCGAGCCGAGCCCGTTCTGGGAGGAGGTGCGCGCCGTCTTC
>Ga0335082_10009624_pt1 | contig 10493 bp, 7 predicted proteins | sample Lox_Sample_41_FD_206718 | JGI IMG/M metagenome (GOLD analysis project Ga0335082, IMG submission 206718) | Soil microbial communities from Loxahatchee National Wildlife Refuge, Florida, United States - Lox_Sample_4.1 | ecosystem: Environmental > Terrestrial > Soil > Wetlands | place: USA: Florida...
AGCGCCGGAGAGGGGATCTCACTCGTAGATCTCGGGATTGAGCAGCCCCGGCGCGCGGCGGCCTTGCATGGTCGCGATCATGCCGCGGGCGACGGAGATGGCGCGGGAGACGCGGACCTCCCAGACAGCGCCGCCGTTGTGCGGGGCGAGGATCACATTGTCGAGCTTGCGGAGCGCCTCGGGGACGAAGGGATCGTAGACCACGGGGGGCTCGTTCCAGAAGACGTCGAGCGCGGCACCTGCGATCGCTTTCTCCTGCAGCGCGCGGATCAAGGCGGACTCGTCGACGATGCGGCCGCGTGCGGTGTTTATGAGGAAAGCGGTCTTCTTCATCAACCCGAGCTCGCGGGCGCCGACGAGCTTGTGGGTCTCGGGATTGTAGTCGCAGGCGACGCAGACGAAGTCGCTCTCGGCGAGCAGCGCATCGAGGGACTGGGACCAGCGCAAACCGAGCGCGCGCTCCTCCTCCTGCGCCAAGCGATTGCGCTTGGTATAGATCACGGTCATGTCCAAGGCACGCAGCCGCGGGATCATGTAGCGCGCGACCTTGCCCATGCCGATCACGCCCACGGTCTTGCCGGGACAGCCGATGCCCATGAGGGCGAGCGTCTGCTCCTGCTTGAAGTGACCGGCGCGGGTGTAGCGGTCGGCCTCAACGAGGCGATAGGCGAGGCCGAGCAACATCGCGACGGTGAGATCGGCGGTCGCGAGGCTGACCCCGCCGCGCGCCGCGGGACCGAGATCCGGCGCCGACGCGTAGTCGGGATCGGCGGAAACGATCGGGAGTTTGCGCGCGGTCGCAGCCTTGAGATCGATGTAGTGGCCGAACCGCGAGACCGTGCCGATCCCCCTGAGGTTCGGGCTCGTTTCGATGAGGGCAGCCGGAATGATGTTGTCGCTCGCAAGGAACAGCCAATCGTTCCGCGCCGCGTTCGCCGCAAGCTCGTCCTGCGTAATCTGCCGGTCGAGATAGGGATAGACGCCGACCTCCGCCGCCTCGCGCAGCACTTCGAGCACGGCTTCCGCGATCGGCTGGCACACGAAGACTTTTGGCTTCACCTGTTTCCTCCGCAACCGCGTGATCGGCCGCGCGAAGGTTGTCAGGCGGCCGTTGCGGAGCGAGTATATATGTCTGGGACGAATTCCGGCGTGGCGCCGTAGCGGGGGAGAAAAACGATGATGAGGTGGTTGAGGATTCGGGCGCGCGCGGTCGCGGCGTCGCTTGTTCTGCTCGGGACGGTTGTCGGCGCACAGGATTCCAAAGCCGAGTCAGTGCTCAGGATTTCCGCGAACACGCCGGTGCGGAGCCTCGATCCCGCAAAGCACAGCCTGGGGCAGCTCGAATACAATTATTCCGTGCTGGTCTACGATCGACTGACCGCCTTCGACGACAAGCTCAACATCGTGCCGGATCTCGCGGAGAGCTGGGAGGCCTCGGCCGACCTCAAGACCTGGACCTATCGCCTGCGCAAGGGCGTGAAATTCCACAGCGGTCGCGAGGTCGATGCCGAGGACGTGGTCGCGACTTATAAGCGCCTCGCCGATCCCGCGAACGCCTCCGTGATCCTCGGCAGCCTGAAGATTGTCGAGAAGATAGAGGCGCCGGACAAATACACGGTGCGTTTCACGCTATCGACGCCCTATTCCTCCTGGCCCGCGATCACCTCGGCATTTCAGGCCGTGATCCTGCCGCGCGACGAGCTCGACACGATCACGACCAAGCTCGTCGGGACCGGTCCCTATAAGTTCGTGAGCTACGATCCCAACGGCACGATGGAGCTCGTGCGGAATCCCGACTACTTCGATGCAACCGCCTTCAAGTTCGATCGCGTCGAGTTCAAGATCATTCCGGACTACAGCACCGCGGTGGCGGCGCTCGAGCGCGGCGAGCTCGACATCGTCTGGGGCCTGCCGCCGGAGTTCATGGACAAGCTCAAGGGCAGCAAGACCGCGCAGGTGAGCGAAGTGCCGACAGGGACCTGGGCCATGTTCGGCATGAACGAGAGCATCCCGCCCTTCGACAATCCCAAAGTGCGCCAGGCGATCTTCAAGCTGGTCGACCGCAGGAAGATCGCGGAGATCGCGCTCTTCGGGCACGGCACGCCGACGATCTCGCCGCTGCCGCCCTTCCATCCCTTCTACGACAGTGCGATCCCCATCGGCGCGGCTGACCCCGCGGCGGCGAAGAAGCTGCTGGCGGAGGCCGGCTACCCGAACGGCCTCACCGTGCAGCTCTGGATGCCCGCGCAGCAGCCGGTGCTCGAGCGCATGGCGGTGACGCTGCGCGACATCGCGAAGGAGGCCAATCTCACCGTGGAGATCCACCCGGTGCCGGAGGATCAGTTCCGTCCCTCGACGCGCCCCTTCATGATCAACAATTTCTCCGGACGCACGACGCCGGATACCATGCTTTTCGAGTGGTATCACAGCACCGGATCCTGGAACACGCAGAACTGGCACTTCAAGAGCGCGGAGGTCGACAAGCTGCTGGAGGCCGCGCGCCAGACGACCAATGTCGAGGAGCAGAAGAAGCTCTACACGCGCTTCCAGGAGATCGCGGCGGAGGATGGGCCGGGGGTCGTGATCTTCGTCCTCAATCACGCGGATGGCTACGGCAACAAGGTGAAGGGCTTCCAATCCTCGCCGCTCAGAACGCTCAATCTCAGGAACGTCACGCTCGCGAACTGAGCGGTCTGAAGCGTGGCCCCACCCCAAAACACACCCCCCCGGGGGGGGGGGGGTTTAGGGGTGGGAGGAGGGCGCGGCAGGAAGGCGGTCTGAAGCGTCCCCTCACCCCAACCCTCTCCCCGGCGGGGAGAGGGAATTTGCGCTGACGTCGTCGGGCTCGGCAGCATGGCGATCTATTTCCTGAAGCGGCTCGGCTATATCGCCGCGATCATCGTGCTGATGTCGCTCCTGGTGTTCCTGGTGACGCATGTGCTGCCCGCGAACACCGCAGAGGTGATCCTAGGCGAATATGCGACGGCCGAGACCAAGGCCGCGTTGGAGCAGAAGCTCGGACTGAACCTGCCGCTTCCCGTGCAATATCTGCGCTGGGCCGGCGGGTTGCTGCATGGCGATTTCGGGCAATCCGTCATCCTGGAGCAGCCGATCGCCCCTATCCTCTGGACCGCGCTGGGGCGCTCCGCGCTCATCGCCATCCCGACTCTCCTCATTGTCACGCTGGTCGGAATCGGGATCGGCGTCGTCTCGGCGGTGCAGTACCGGCGACCCCTCGACCGGCTCACCTCGCTCGGTACCTACGTCGCGGTCTCGGTGCCGGAATTCTTCTGGGGACTGGTTTTCATCCTCGTCTTCAGCTCCTACCTGAACTGGCTCCCGACCTCGGGCAACGGCTCGCCCGGCGATAGTCTTTGGGCGAGGCTCGCGCATCTCGTCCTGCCGGTGGCGACGCTGACCCTGGGTTTGCAGGCGCACGTCTCGCGCCTCATGCGCTCGAGCATGCTCGAGGCGCTCAGGAGCAACTACGTCCGCGCTGCGCGGGCCCGCGGCATGCCCGAGCGCACGGTGATCCTCCGCCACGCGCTCCGGAACGCCATGTTGCCGACAATCACCGTGCTGGCGCAGGATCTCGGCTTTCTCGTCGGCGGCATCGTCGCCGTCGAGACGATCTTCGCCTATCCCGGCATCGGCCGCCTTCTGGTCTATGCGGTCTCGCGGCACGATCTGCCTCTGATGGAGGCGGTGATCCTGGTGGTGACGGCGATCTACTGCCTCGCCAATCTCGCCGCCGATTTGCTCTATGGCGCGTTCAATCCGCGGATACGGTATGGCCGATCCGTCGATTGAATTTCCCGTCCCGCGGCGCGCGCGGCTCCCTTGGTCCGTGACGCTCGGTGCCGCGATGCTCGCGGCGATCGTCCTCGCAGCGATTTTCGCGCATTGGCTGGCGCCCTTCCCCGCGGACGAGATGCATGTCCGAGACCGCCTGACGGGACCGAGCCTCACCTATTGGGCAGGCACGGACGAGTACGGCCGCGATGTCTTCAGCCGCACGCTCCTGGGCTCGCGGCTCTCGCTCTTCCTGGGCTTCGTCGCAACCGCAATCGCGCTCGGCATCGGCGTGCCGCTCGGACTTGCCGCGGGCTACTGCCGCGGCCTCGTCGACGAGCTCATGATGCGGGGACTCGAGATCGTGATGTCCTTTCCCTCGCTGCTCTTCGTGCTGCTGATCCTCGGCGTCTTCCCGCCGAACCCGTTCCTGACGGCGGGCGCGATCGGCATTGTCTTCGTGCCGCACGTCGCGCGCGTCGTGCGCAGCGTGGCACTCGACCTCATGAGCGGCGAGTTCGTGACGGCGGCGCACGCGCGCGGCGAGCATGCCTATTACATCCTGCTGCGCGAGCTTCTGCCGAACCTCTGGCCCTATATCGTCGTCGAGGGCAGCCTCCGCGTCGCCTTCGCGATCCTCTTGGGCGCGGTCTTGAGCTTCCTCGGCTTCGGCGTGCAGCCGCCTGCCGCGGATTGGGGCCTCATGCTGACGACCGCCCGCGATTTCGTAAGCGATGCGCCCTGGATGGCGATTGCGCCGGGTGTCGCCATGAGCCTCACCGTGATCTCCGTGAGCCTCCTCGGGGACGGACTGCGCGAGCATCTCGACCCTGCTACGCGAGGCCGCGCTTGACGACCCTCCTGGAGCTCCACGGCCTCGGCGTCGATTACGGCGGCGCGGCCGGGCCGCTCGTTGCGGTCCGCGACGTCTCGCTCTCGCTGGCACCAGGCCGGGCCTTGGGTCTCGTCGGCGAATCCGGCTCCGGGAAGAGCACCATTGCGGGGGCGATCCTCGATCTCCTCGGCTCCGGTGCCGCGGTCGAGGGCGACATCCTCTTCGAGGGAAGCAATCTGCGGACCCTCGACCCGCGCGAGCGCCGGCGGCTGCTGGGACGCCGGATCGGCGCGGTGTTCCAGGACCCCTTCACGGCGCTAAACCCCGCATTGACGATCGGCCGGCACATCGCGGAGCCGCTCATCCAGCATCTTCGCATGTTCCCTCGTGCGGCGCTCGAGCGCGCCATCGAGCTGCTCGCGGAAATGTACGTTCCACGGCCGCGCGAGGTCGCCGCGGCCTATCCGCATCAGCTCAGCGGCGGCATGCGCCAGCGCGCCTTGATCGCGGCGGCCATCGCCTGCGAGCCGTCGCTCCTGATCCTCGACGAGCCCACCACGGCGCTCGACGTTACCGTCGAGGCCCGGATCCTGTCGATGCTGCGGGAGCTCCGCCACCGCAAGTCGATCGGTCTCCTTTTCATCAGTCACAATCTCGGCGTGGTCCGCGCGCTTTGCGATGAGATCGCCGTGCTCTATGCGAGCGAGCTCGTGGAGCGCGGACCCGCGGCCGCGGTGCTGCGCGAGCCGCGCCATCCCTACACCAAGGGGCTCATCGCTTCGATACCGCCGCTCGCCGCGGGCCGCCGCGCGGCGAGGCTGCCGTCGATCCCGGGTAATCTTCCGATGCTCGGAGGACGGTCGCGGGGATGCCGTTTCGCCCCTCGCTGTCCCTTCGCAGAAGGGCGCTGCGCCGAGGAGATGCAGGCGCTGGCGCCTGCCGGCGAGGGCCGCGAGGTGCGTTGCTGGAAGGCGCCACGCACGGCGGCTTGGCCGCGGGCTTCCGTCCAAGCCTCGGCTCCGATCGCATTCCCGCCACGTGGGCGGCTCCTCAGCACGAGCGATCTCAGCAAGACCTTCGGGACCCGCCGGGGATTGGGCGCGATCCGTCTCGATTTCTCCGGGAAATCCCCGTTGGTGAGTTACCGGCCGAGCCTGGTTACGGCCGTCGACGGCGTGAGCCTCGCAGTCGCGACCGGTGAGGTGCTGGGCCTCGTGGGCGAGAGCGGCTCCGGCAAATCGACCTTCGGCCGCCTGGTGCTGCGCCTGCTCCAGCGCAGCTCCGGCAGCGTCGAATTCGAGGGTGCCGAGGTCTCCGACCTCTCCGGCGGGGCGCTCCGTCGCTTCCGCGGCCAGGCGCAGATCGTCTTCCAGAACGCGGATTCCTCGCTCAACCCCCGTCTTTCCGTCGGAACCGCCCTGGAGCGCCCCCTGGTGCTCTTCGAGGGGATCGGGCGACATGATCGCAAGCGGCGCGTGCTCGAGCTTCTGGACATGGTCCGCCTCCCCGCGGCCTACCGCGAGCGCTATCCGCATCAGCTCAGCGGCGGCGAGAAGCAGCGGGTTGCAATCGCGCGCGCGCTCGCGAGCCGGCCGAAATTCATCGTCTGCGACGAGCCGGTCTCGGCGCTCGACGTCTCCGTGCAGGCGGCCGTGGTCAATCTCATGGCTGACCTTCGGGACTCCTTCGGCCTCGCCTATCTCTTCATTTCGCACGATCTTGCCGTGGTGGCGCAGCTCTCGGACCGGATCGCGGTCATGTATGGCGGAACCATCTGCGAGATCGGCGGCGTCGCCGAGGTGCTGGCGCCGCCCCATCACCCCTATACGCGGATGCTGCTGGCTTCGGCGCCAAGGATTGCCGAGGAGGCCGAGGCCGATACCTCGCTCTCTGCCGCGGGCCGGACGGCCGTCGATCAAGCCACGTCGGGGTGCCCGTTTCACCTCCGCTGCGCCTTCAAGATCGGCGCGATCTGCGAGTCCGAGCGGCCGCCGCTCCGGCCGATGTCGCCGACGCACAGCATCGCTTGCCACCTCGATGCCGAGCGGATGGGATGAGGCGCGAGCCCGCCTATCGACGCCCGCCGCAATCCCCGCTATAAGACCGCCGCCCGCGGGGGACGGCTCGGCCTCCCGCGGGTTGTCTTTACGGGGCCGGCTCCCCATCTAGCGCCGAACGCCTGGCGGATGTCGCCATCCCTTAATGGAATCGCTTTAAATTTCGGCACTCATGGATATCCGCAACATCGCCATCATCGCGCACGTCGACCACGGCAAGACCACCCTCGTCGACCAGCTCCTGCGGCAGAGCGGGGCCTTCCGCGCGAACCAGCAGGTGGCGGAGCGCGCGCTCGATTCGAACGACCTCGAGCGCGAGCGCGGGATCACCATTCTCGCGAAATGTACCTCCGTGCAGTGGCAGGGGACGCGCATCAACATCGTCGACACGCCCGGCCACGCCGATTTCGGCGGCGAGGTCGAGCGAATCCTCAGCATGGTCGACGGCTGCCTCGTTCTCGTCGACGCCGCCGAAGGGCCGATGCCGCAGACGAAATTCGTGGTCTCGAAGGCGCTCGCGCGCGGCCTCAAGCCCATCGTCGTCGTCAACAAGGCCGATCGCGCGGATGCGCGCCCCCATGAGGTCCATAGCGAGGTCTTCGACCTCTTCGCGGCGCTGGGCGCGAACGAGGAGCAGCTCGATTTCCCGACCCTCTACGCCTCCGGCCGGAACGGCTGGGCGGCGGAGGTGCCGGAGGGCCCGCGCGACAGCCTGACACCGCTTTTCGAGCTGATCCTCAGGCACGTGGCGCCGCCCAAGGCAGATGCGGGCGCACCCTTCGCGCTCCTCGTGACGATCCTCGAGCGCGATGCCTATCTGGGCCGCGTGCTCACGGGACGGATCGAGAGCGGCATTGCCCGCGTCAACATGCCCCTCAAGGCGCTCGGCATCGACGGGCGCGTCATCGAGGAGGCGCGGCTCACGAAGCTTCTCGCCTTCCGCGGTCTCGAGCGCCAGCCGGTCGAGGAGGCCGAGGCCGGCGACATCGTCGCGATCGCAGGCCTCGCCGAGACCACCGTCGCCGATACGATCTGCGCGCCCGAGGTGGAGCAGCCGCTCAAGGCGACGCCGGTCGATCCGCCGACCCTCGCGATGACCTTCTCCGTGAATGACAGTCCTCTCGCGGGGAAAGAGGGAACCAAGGTCACCTCGCGCCTCATCGTCGAGCGGCTCCGCCGCGAGGCCGAAGGCAACGTCGCGATCCGCGTGCGTGAGAGCGAGGAGAAGGATGCGGTCGAGGTCGCGGGGCGAGGGGAGCTCCAGCTCGGGGTCCTCATCGAGACCATGCGGCGCGAGGGCTTCGAGCTCTCGATCTCGCGCCCGCGTGTCCTCTTCAAGAGCGATCCCGAGACGGGACAGCGCCTCGAGCCGATCGAGGAAATCCTCGTCGACGTCGATGAGGAGCATTCGGGCGTCGTCGTCGACAAGATCTCCCGCCGCAAAGGCGAGCTCCGGGACATGCGCCCCTCGGGTGGCGGCAAAGTGCGCCTCACTTTCTTGGCACCAACGCGCGGGCTCATCGGCTATCAGGGAGAGTTCCTGACGGACACGCGCGGCACCGGCATCATGAGTCGGCTCTTTCACGGCTACGCGCCCTACAAGGGCCCAGTCGAGGGGCGCCGCACCGGCGTGCTGATCTCGACTTCCGACGGCGCCGCCGTCGCCTATGCGCTCTGGAACCTCGAAGATCGCGGCCCGATGTTCATCACGCCGGGAACGCAGGTCTATGAGGGCATGATCGTCGGCCAGCACACGCGGGACAACGATCTCGAAGTGAATCCGATCAAGGGCAAGCAGCTCACCAACATCCGCACCACCGCCAAGGACGAGGCGGTGCGCCTGACGCCGCCCATCCAGATGACGCTCGAGCAGGCGATCGCCTATATCGCGGATGACGAGCTCGTTGAGGTGACGCCGAAGTCGGTGCGCTTGCGCAAACGCCTTCTCGATCCCAATGCGAGGAAGCGTGCTCAGCGCGCGGCCGAGGCCGAAGCGGGCTAAGCGCCTCGTCGGCATTTTCGAGGGATACCACTAAACTCCCCTATAAATTGTCTTCGGGATAGGTATCTCCCCGTGAGATAGATGTAGGACGGATGCCGGATTGCGCGCGCAATCCGCCCGCCAGCATCTTGCGAGCCGGGAATGTCGAGCGCCGAGAAGCGAGCAAAGCTGTTATCGGGTCTTCTTGCCCAGCGCGGCGAGGCGGCGCCTGCTCCTGTACAGACGCCGCCTGCGCGTCCTTCGGAAGTGATTCGCTTCAACGAGCGCCGCTCCGAAATTGCCGCCTCCGTCCTCTACAGCAAAGGCAACGCGACGGCCGAGACCTTCCGCCCCGCGCAGTGGACCTTCGAGAAGGAGACGCAGCCCGCGGCCCCGCAGAGAGGGAAATCCGTTACCCTCATCGCGGTCCTCGGTTGCCTCGCGCTCGTCGTCTCCGGCGGATTGTTCGTGATGTCGCGCATCGAGCCCGGAATGGTCGCGCCCGCGCCCATCGCGGAGTCCGCGCCGCACACGGCGATAATTGCCGTTCCCGCACCCACACCCACACCCGTGCCTGCGCCGATGCCGCGCGCGGCGGCGGCGGTTGCGCCGGCACCTGCGGCTGCGCCCACTTCTGCGCCACGCGCGGAATCGCCGATGCCCGCAGCGCCGGCCGAGCCGGTCGCGACATCCGCTCCCACTGCCGCTCCTGTTCCCGCTCCCGAGCCCGCGCCGGCGGCGGTTGCCCCGCAGCCGGAAGCGGCGGCGCCCGTCGTGGTGGCTGCGGCACCCGCACCGCAGCCGGCCGCGGTGGAGACGCCGGCGCCTGCCCGCGATCCCCAGGCGATCGCGGGATTGATCGGGCGCGGCGACGAGCTCCTCGGCACCGGCGACATCGTCTCGGCGCGGCTCTTCTATCAGCGTGCGGCGGAACTCGGCAGCGGGCCCGCAGCGACCGCGGTGGGACAGACTTACGATCCGCTCTTCCTGGAGGTCGCGCGTGTCCGCGGCGTGCGCGGCGATCCCCTGACGGCGGCGCAGTGGTACCGCAAAGCGATTGCGCTCGGCGACAGGGGGGCAGAAATCCGCTTGCGGCGCTTGGAGGCAAAACCGCCGGGCTGAGTGAAGCATCTTCTTTGGTAGAGGGCGGCGTCCCGCCCCGGAGTGGAGCAGAACATGAGAGCGCGGATATCCATGATTTCGCTGGGCGCGACGATGCTCGCGCTGGCGGCGATTCCAGCCGGCGCCGAAACGGTCGTCGATCGCGCCAATCGCGGCCTCGTCGAGATCGCGACCAGCAGCACCTTCGGCACCGACGCCCGCATGATGGAGGATCTCGCCGATCTCCTCGATGACGGCCAGACTCGCCGCATCGTGCCGATGATCGGCAAGGGCTCGCTGCAGAACCTCTTCGACCTCAAGGTGCTCCGCGGGATCGACGTTGCGGTCGTGCAGTGGGACGTGCTCGAGAATGCGAGGGCCGAGAAGCGCCCTCCCGGCATCGAGTCCGTGACCTACATCGCAAAGCTCTACAACGAGGAATTCCATCTTCTCGCGCGACCCGAGGTGAAGACGGTCGCCGACCTCGCGGGGAAGAAAGTCAATCTCGGCGTCCCCGGCGACGGCACCGCCTTCACCGGCGCAAAGCTGTTGGCGGCAGCCAAGGTGAAGGTGCAGGTCACCTCCTATCCGTTGCCGGTGGCGTTCGACAAGCTCCGGTCCGGCGAGATCTCGGCGCTCGCCTATGTCACGGCGAAGCCCGCACCGCTCTTCGCGATGGTTCGGCCGCAGGACGGGCTCCATCTCGTCTCGATCCCGCTCAAGGCCG
>Ga0335082_10009625_pt1 | contig 10492 bp, 9 predicted proteins | sample Lox_Sample_41_FD_206718 | JGI IMG/M metagenome (GOLD analysis project Ga0335082, IMG submission 206718) | Soil microbial communities from Loxahatchee National Wildlife Refuge, Florida, United States - Lox_Sample_4.1 | ecosystem: Environmental > Terrestrial > Soil > Wetlands | place: USA: Florida...
CAGGGCAAACGGGAATTCAACGATCTTGCCGGCAAGCGGAATGCGCAGCACAAATTCTTCCTGCTTCTTCCACTCTCCGGTCCAGCGGCTGCGCGCATGGAAGATCAGCCATCCCTCCGCCTGGGAATTGCCTGAATCCAGCCGCACTTCACGCAGGCTGCGAGTTTTCAGGAAAGCGAGCATCTCGCTGACGTCTTTCTGATGTTCCTCCAGTTCGTCTTGCTTCTTCGCCGCCTCGCCGGGATGCTTCTTGATTGCGCGCTGCGTCTTTTCTGCGAACTGATCTGCGTCTGCCTGAAGTCTCTTCGCAAGATCCTCCGGATCGAGGGCCGGCTGCCGATCGTGGTAGTGGTTGACGAACTCCAGCGTTGCAGCCTGCGGCTTGAGAACCAGCGAATCCTTCCCGCGATAATGAAGCGTAAGCAGAATCGTAAACAGCGGAAACGTCCGCCGCACGGCCTTCTGCAGTTCCTGCGAATCGACCGCCAGCACGATGCCGAAATCATCCGTCCACAAACCGTAGCGGTATCTGCCGTCATCTCCTGCGCTGAAGGTGCATCCCCTTTCGCCTTCCGCCCAGCGTAGGGTTTGCGGGGAAGTTGTCTCGGTCGTCCTGGCAGCCGAAATCAACCACGCCGCCAGGCAGACGGTTAAGATTCGTTGCCAGATGGATGACATCACAGCCGTTAAATCCAAGTCTATGCTGCGGATGCAACTACCACACAGAAACCGAGTCTGAAAATGACAGGTGCCGACCAAATTGGCACCACGTCGGAGAATCGTATTTGTAAAATCTCCGTTGGAAGGGGATTCCCGGGCCGTTTTTCGTAGGGCCACCGCAGCGCCGGGCATATAATCGCTTCACGTTTGCCTGGGGGTGCTGCCGTGAAAGCCCCGTGCTTTTCCTGTTTTGTCTTCCTGACTATCGCCGCTGCAACGCTGTGTGCCCAATCGCATCCCGGAGGCGGGGGAGGCAACACGGGCACGACGCGCGCGCCTGGAATTGGTCGTCCGACTTTGTCCCTGCCCAGCACTGCGCCCGGACCGACGTCCGTTTTCGTTTCCGGCAAGGTCTTGCTGGACGATGGCGCCGAGTTGACCGAGCCGGCTGCGATCCAACTGATCTGCCGCGGCGACCACCACACCCGCACCTACACCGATCGCCATGGTGGTTTCAGCTTCCAACTGGGGGATCCTTCTCCTTCCGCGATCGCGGATCTGAGTGATGCCAGCGCCAGCAGCATGACGCGCGATGCGGCTGTGCGCGAGCAGCGCAACTGGCGCGAATGCCAACTGCAGGCGGTGCTGGCTGGGTTTTCCTCCGAGATCGTGGAACTCTCCAGCCGCATGAACTCCATGGAAAGCACGGATGTGGGCAAACTGATGCTGCATCGGCTGCAGCAGGTCGAAGGCTCCAGCATCAGTGTGACCAGTGCGCTTGCGCCTGGCGATGCCAGAAAAGCTCTGGAAAAGGCCAGGGACGAGGAGAAAAAAGGGAAACTGGACGAGTCCCAGCGCTTGCTCCAGAAGGCGGTGCAGATTTACCCCAAATACGCCAGCGCATGGTTTGAACTCGGCCAGGTCCAGATGCTGAAGAAGGACCCGATCTCGGCAAAGGCCTCGTTCGAACAGTCAGTGGCGGCCGATCCCAAGTATGTGAATCCGTACAATCGGCTGGCTCAGCTGGCGTTTGAAGCCAAGCAGTGGCCGCAGGTGATTGAGATCACCAACAAGTTGTTGGCCCTGAATTCCGTGGATTTCCCCATCGCCTACTTCTTCAATTCAGTTGCGAATTACTATTCCAACAATCTCGATGCCGCCGAGAAGAGCGCGCGGCAGGGAATTAAGGTGGATGACGGTCACCAGGTGGACAAGCTGTACTACGTGCTGGGAATGGTGCTGTTGCAGAAGCGCGACTACGCGCATGCCTCCGCCGCCATGGAACAGTATCTCCACCTCGCGAAACAGCCGGCGGAGGTGGACCAGGCGAAGAAGCAACTCGAGGAGATCAGTCGTTTGTCAGCAGCCGGTAGTTCCGCAGAAGTGAAGAAATGACCGTAAGAGCTGCAAGCTCTAATTCATGTTCGGCACGGTAGCGTCGGTCTGAATTTGCAGCAGTGGCCCATAGTTGGCTCCGGGCACGACCAACCGGATCACACTGTTGAAGTGCCATTGATAAGGGTAAGAGATGTGAAGCCGGGTGCAGGGGATGTTCACATTGATGGGGTTCGGGGTTCCGTAGCCGGTCGCCAGCAAGCTGCAACTCGGAAAACCTCGCGAGACGATGAGGGTCAACGTTCCCAGGCAACTTCCGGTGGTCGCGAAAGTCCAGGACTGGTCTCCGCCCGGAATCCCGGTGGCGGAATCCAGGTTGCAGTCGTTCAGCCTCTCCGCTTTCAGGTAGGAGTCCACCATCACCCGCACCGCATCTACGGATGCTGGTGTCCCGGTATTCCCGAGGTCGTTGGTAGGTTGCGCGGCCGCGAAGCGCGCGCCTTCGCGCATGCCGTTGTTCAGCTCCTGCTTGGCATTGAAGGCGCCACCGAAGTCGAAGATGCCGACGACCAGCACCACCAGCAGCGGCAGCGAAATGGCGAATTCCACCAGGGACGAAGCCTCGGTGGTTTTCAGCAGACGGCATCGCGTTCGCCCACGTCCCTCCATCAATCAATACTCTCCCTTCATCTGCACGTCGGCGGTCAGGATGATCTGCTGCTGGTTCAACGAGGTGAACGGCAGCCAGAACTGATACGGGTATTGAAACGTCACTCTTACCCCGCAGACCGGAGGATAAGGGCTGGAGACGGGAGTGAGGAGCACATAGTTGTAGTACACAATGTTGTTGTTCGACCCGAGAACGTTACGCTCCTTCAAAGTTTCGAATCCGGGACAGGGCGGAGGATTGGGATCATCCAGGATGATCTGGTTGGGGTCGACACTGGAGGCATGCAGAATCCCGTCCACCAGCACTGTAGCGTCGGCGGCAAGCAGATGTGCGTTTGGCGGCGAGCAGGAGCCGCACGATTGCGCTGCGCCGGCGCGAGCTACCTCTCGTGCCGCGTGGTTGATCGTCGCATAAATATTGAAGGCGCGCCCGAACCAGTAGATGCCCAGCAGCATCATGAAGACCAGGGGCAGGACGAGGGCCGCCTCCGCTATCTGGGAAGCGGCGGTGTCCCTGCCGAGTCGTCCACCCCAGGCGGCTATTTTCCGCTTGCTTCCCATGCAGAATCTCATCCCCTGTGCCATACCTGGCCAGCGCAATAGAGCACCGTTGCCACCGCCGCCGCCACCCCGAACGGCACCTTGAGCGCTTCTGGATTGTCCAGCGAAAGCTCCGGGCCCGGCAAGTGAAGGCTCAGGACTGCCGCCAGCATACGCCCGACGTTGCGCAAGGTCTGCCCGAGCCGCTTCTTCCAGATCACCAAAATCACAGCCATCAATCCGGCCACCAGGATGGTGCCGAAGAGCACCGCGATCAGGTCATGCGGACCAAGGCAGCCGCCTAAGGCTCCGACCAACTTCCAATCGCCCGCCCCCAGGCTTCTCACCAGAACAAACGGCAACAATAACAACAAGCCCAAACCTGCACCCAGCAGAGAATCCTTCGCGCCCAGCCAGCCTCGCAGCAGGGAGTTGACGGCCACGCCCAGCACCAGCCCGGATACGGTCAGCCAGTTGGGGATACGGCGGGAGCGCCAATCGCTGATTCCGGCGACGGTGGCAATCAGCACAGTTAAGATCCAAGCCCCCTCTCTAAGGATGCTCATGGATTCCGCAGTCGCGAGAGCGCACCCGACCTGACATTCGACCTCGACCAAAGTGTCGGGGAGGCATAAGTCTTGAGTCCGACCGGCGGCCAGCAACGTGACCGCGGGAGAGCGATTTCTGCCGGGATTGTCACATAGCTTCCTGGGCAAGTCAACGCGGGGCAGTAACTCGGAGGTAATCGGCGCCGCCGGGCAAAAATAAAGGACCCGGAGAAACCGGGCCCTTACGAAAAGAGTCAGCAATCAACGGCTTAAAGGGCGTGCGTTGGTGCGCTCCGCCACGATGCGCTTGGCGTTGTCCGCCAGTTGCTTCGCCTGGGGCAACAGATCCAGACCTTTCACCACTTCGGGATCGCTTTCCGCCTTGACCTTGAGGCCTTCCTCCTGTCCGAAGGCATCCACGAAGATTTCGCTCTTGATGTTGGCACGCACCCAGTCGTTGTTCTCCATCATTTCGGCTTCCGTGTAGGGAATCTTCTCCGCGTCCAGGAACTTGCGGAAATCTTGCAGGATTGCGTCGTCCACTTCGAAGCTCTTGGTGGGATGGTGGCCCACGGTGTAATGCTTGGCGAAGTTAAAGAACGCGTAATGTTGCAACAGCGAATCCTGGAAGTGATTCGACTTCGGTGGATCGATCACCACATCAGGGGTAATACCGCCCCCGCCGTACACCGTGCGCCCGCTGTCGGTCAGTTTGACCTCGCGGTTGGCGGTGTTGTTGTCGGTGTCGCGATCGAAGTAGTAATCGTAGAGCGACACATTCGAATAGTCGCGCTGGATCAGGCGGCCGCTGGGCGTGTAGTACTTGGCCGTGGTCAGCGCCAGACCCGTGTTCTCATCCAGCGGATACACGGTCTGGACCAGACCCTTGCCGAACGTCGTTTCGCCCACAATCAGTCCCCGGTCGTGGTCTTGGATTGCGCCCGCCAGAATTTCCGCCGCTGAGGCCGTGCCCCGGTTCACCAACACCACCAGGGGATATTCCTTGCCGCCATCGCCGTGCGTGGCCACATAGCGTTTCTCCGGTGAGGAGCGCCCATGGTGAGAAACAATCAGCTGCCCTTTGCGCAGGAACTTGTCCGCCACACCCACGCCTTCACTCAGTAGTCCACCAGGGTTCTGCCGCAGGTCGAGAATCATGCCCTTCAGATCACCCATCTGCTCGAGCGCATCGCCCACTTCTTTCTCAGTGGTTTCGTTGAAGCCCGTGATGTGCATGTAGCCGATGCCGGGGCGAATGAGGAAGTGCAGGTCAACGCTGTAGCGCGGGATCTCATCGCGCACCACGGCGAACTCCAGCGGCTTGTCGGCTCCCTCGCGCACGATCGTAATATGCACGGTCGTTCCCTTGGGGCCTTTGAGCAGGTCCGCCACATCGCCGGTGCTCATGTTGTCGGTGGATTTTCCATCCACCGCGACAATAATGTCACCCGGACGGATGCCCGCGCGGTAGGCCGGCGTCCCGACGAACGGCGCAATGACGATAACTTTGTTATTGCGCGGCCCGACGGTCATGCCCACGCCGTAGTACTTGCCGCGTTGGTCCTCGCGCAGCAGCGAGTACGCTTTGGGATCGAAGAAATTGGAGTGCGGATCGAGCACATGCAGCATGCCGGGAATGGCGCCGTTGTAGATCGCCTTGTCCGGGTTTACCGGTTCGGCATAGTTCTGCTCGACGATGCTATACACCTCGGTGAACTGGCGCAGGCTGTCGCGAACGTCAGAATCGCCGCCGGCGGCCGCCGCCGGGCTGAGCTTCTGGCCATAAACCAGGCCAAGAAAACCGCAGGTTAAGAGGACAAAAATGACAAGAAAGAGTGTGCGCGAGGAACTACGGACCTTCATGGAATTTCCTTCGGATTCGGGCATGGACCAACCCGGCCACCGCATCTGAGCGCAGTATAGCATGCGCGGTTTCCCTCCCGAAGAGCCTTTTGGGGCGCCGAAGGTAACCACAAAGCTAGCCGCCTCATAGGGATAGGATGCCATCTGACGGCCAGGCGATGCAGGGATCTAATGCATTGCCTCAATTCCCCCAACCCTTGGCAAGTTCCCCCTGCCAGCAATTCCAGTCCTGCCTTCTCAGAAGAAAATTTCACGGTCTATGAGGCGATCTGAAGCCTTTTTGCGCTTTCTGGGTAGAAGCGAATTTCACCGAAAGCGTATGCCCGCCGGTGATGAGAGCTTCCAGAACCCAATCGATCCGCAAATACGACTTCCATGGTGAAAAACAATGCCTAACAAAACCGCTCGAGAGATTACGAATCGCGCCTGCGCCACTCTAGGTCTGCTTCTGTTGGTTCTTACTTTAATGGCATCCGCACAGCAGCCCGGCACATTGCCGACTCTGGTGAATTACAGCGGCACCTTGACCGACGTGAACGGCAGGCCGCGCAACGGCAACGTGGGCGTCACTTTCTATCTCTACAAGGACCAATTCACCGGTTCACCATTGTGGATCGAAACTCAGAGCGTGCGGCCCGACAAGAATGGGCGTTACACGGTGATTTTAGGTTCCAGCAAGGGTCAGGGGTTGCCCACCGAGTTGTTCGCTTCGGGGGAGGCGCGTTGGTTGGGCATCCAGGCGGAAGGGGAGGCCGAGCAGCCGCGTGTGATGCTGCTCGCCGTCCCCTACGCCCTGAAGGCTGGGGACGCGCAGACCCTGGGGGGACTGCCCGCCTCCGCCTTCATGCTGGCTACGGCAACTGGCGTGGGAGCAAATCAAGCGGCTGGTTCGCAGTCGTCCACAACCAGCGGCTCCGGCTCGGGTGCCGGGCCCAATATCGGCGGAAGCGGGACGGCAGGTTATCTGGCCGATTGGGCCGACAACAGTGGGAATTTGGGAAACTCGGCGCTATTTCAGAAAGGCAGCGGATCCAGCGCCAAGATCGGCATCAATAACACCAGTCCGCTGACGACGCTGGACGTCAACGGCGCAGGATTGATGCGCGGCTTTCTCGAGATGGCCACGACCGGCTATGCCACTGCAACGAAAGGTTTCAGCTCGAACCAATTCAATATCGAGTCCTCCGCCTTCAACAGCAGCAGCAAGAAATATTCCCTGCAGCACTTTGTCTGGCAGGGCGAGCCGGTGGGAAACAACACTACGAATCCTTCGGCGAGCTTGAATCTGCTGTTCGGCACCGATCCGAACAAGCCGGCCGAGACCGGGCTGAGCATTGCCGCCAACGGGCAAATCACATTTGCTCCCGGCCAGGCGTTTCCGGGGGCAGGCACCATCAGCGGAGTCAGCGCCGGCACGGGTCTCACAGGGGGAGGAAGCAATGGCAACGTCACTCTCAGCCTGGACACCACTCTCGTGCCGCAACTGAACAGCGTCAATACATTTACCCAGACGCAAGTCGTGAACGGGACCAATCCGTTTGGCGCGGTGCTACAGGCTAGCAGTCCCTATCAGGCGATTACCGGGACCATGACCACCAATGACTTCTTTACGCCCGCGATTTTTGGCAATGCCTCCGCCTCGGGATCGGGAACGACCATTGGAGTGGAGGGTGTCTCCTACACCGACTCGGGTTACGGCATGTTGGGCATAAGTCAGTCCACAGGGGCCGGCGTGTCTGGACTGAGCGGTGCTGGAATCGGCCTGTGGGGGCAGACCAGCACGGGAGTGGCAGTTCAAGGAAGCGCGACGGCAGGAGGGGTAGCGGGACTTTTTCAGGGCAACGTGCAAGTCACGGGAGATGCATTCTTGCAGGGCAATGTACAAGTGACGGGAAAAGTTACTTCCTACAACGGCACGTCGACCTATGCGAACGGGTTGGCCGCTGTGGTACAGGTTGTGCAACTGCACTCGAGCGGTGGGAACTTCGGACCCTACCCCCTCTATACGCCGGCCCACGACGGTGTTTTCCGCATCACCTCATTCCAGGAATGCGACAGCACCAGCGGCGGCGGTACGTATTTTGACCTGGTCTTCCATTGGACAGTGCCCACGGGTGGGGGCCAGGGAGCGAATATTGACGACGACACGACCTGCAAGTTCCTGAACAGCACGCCAGGGACGGCCGTGGCCCACGTCAAGGGCGGTACCTCCATCACCTACAACTCTGCCGGCATGGATGCGCCATTCGACACCACCATCCTGCTCGAACAGTTGTGGTGAGGGCGATGCTACGGGGGTGCCCACTCCTTCGCGCTATGGGCGAGTGAGGGGAGTATCGCGACCGGCCAATTGCTCCTCCCCTCCCCCCGCAGTATCATGACCGCATGGGGTTTTCCGAGACGATCTTTCTATTCTTTCTGGCGCTGCTGATCTTCGGGCCCAAGCGCTTGCCCGAGATCGCCCGTCAGGTGGGAAAGATCGTCGCTGAATTGAAGCGGGCATCGAGCGAGTTCCAGGCCCAGATCCAATCGGAAATCTCGCAGTTGGAACTGCAGGAGCAGCGCAAAATCCTGCCCCCGGCTGAGCCCACACCGGGGACGGTTGCAGCCTATTCACAACCGGTCGAGAGTGCAGCAGCTGCAAACGAAGAACATCCCGTTCTGAAGGCTGCCCCCGATGCCTAAAATGGCAGCCGAAGCACCTTCCTCCAAGCCCGAGGAATCCATGCCCGCCATGAGCTTCCTGGAGCATCTGGAAGAGCTGCGCCGCCGCATCATTTATTCGATCATCGCCGTCGCAGTGGGGTTCTTTCTCTGCTGGGGATACGCCGACAACATCTTCACCCTGATGGAACGCCCAATCATGGAGGCGCTCCGCAAGAACGGCATGGCGGAGAAGCTCGTCTACCTCAATCCCACCGAGCCCTTCAACCTCTACCTGAAGATCGGCGCGCTGGCCGGGATATTCGTGGCTTCGCCCTTTGTGCTCTACCAGCTCTGGCTGTTCATTTCGCCGGGCCTGTATCGGCGGGAAAAACGCTACGTCTTCCCGTTCATGTTCTCGACGGTAGGGTTGTTCGTCGCCGGCGGTTACTTCGGGTACAAGCTGGTGTACCCTGCCGCCCTGGAATTCCTCATCGGCTACGGCAAGCAGTTTCAGCCGATGATTACCATCCACGAATACACGGATCTTTTCCTGACTGTAATTTTGGGACTCGGCCTGGTGTTCGAGCTTCCCATTCTCGTCTTCTTTCTCGCCCTGATGGGCGTGGTCAGCGCGGGTTGGATGTGGCGCAACGTGCGCTACTCGATTCTCGTGATCTTCATCATTGCGGCAATCCTTACTCCGACCACCGACATCCTCAACATGTGTATCTTCGCCGCCCCCATGATTGCACTTTACCTCGTGAGCATCGGGATCGCGTGGTTCGTCCACCCCAAGCAGAGAAAGGCCCGGCAAGCGCCCAAGGGATGATGACTGCGACGCTGAAGATGCTCAGCCTGGCCTGCCTCGTAACCTTATTAGCCTGCTCGAAGCAAAGAGATGTTGCGGCGGCCCCGAACCAAGAATCGCCGGCCCCGGCCACTGAATCAGCCACTCCGGCCGTGTCCCAGTTCGATCCCGGCCCCACGCCGGACTTCGATCCCGCTCGCGCCATGCAGTATGTCAAGGAGATCGTGGCGTTTGGTCCCCGCCCCATCGGCAGCCAGAATCACAGGAAAGTGGAGAACTATCTCCTCGCTCATTTAAAGGGGGACACGGTCGAAAGCGAGACCTTCACGGTCCAGACGTCGGAAGGCAAGTTTCCGGTGCGCAACATACTCGCCAAGTATCCGGGGACGCGAGACGGGATCATCGTGATTGCCAGCCACTACGACACGAACTATCCGCTGCGCAATACGGCCTATGTCGGGGCGAATGATGGCGGCTCGTCGAGCGCTTTGCTGCTAGAGATCGCGAACCAGCTGCGCGGCAAGGTGCGCGATGGATACAGCGTCTGGCTGTTGTGGGACGACGGGGAAGAGTCGATGAAGCTGCCTTGGGATGACCCGGAGAGTCTCTATGGCGTGCGCCACATCGCGCAAAAGTGGCAGGACGATGGGACGATCAAGAAGATCAAGGCCTTCCTGCTGGAGGACATGGTCGGGGATGCGGACCTGAACATCGATCGTGACCTCAACTCCACACCATGGCTCGAGGATTTGCTCTACTCCGCGGCCACCCGGTTGGGCTACCAGTCGCATTTCTTTGCCCGTCAGAATCAGGTGACGGACGACCATGCACCATTCATGCAACGAGGAGTTCCCTCGGCCGACATCATTGACTTCGACTACGGCTACGGCAACGTCTTCTGGCACACACCGCAGGACACTGTGGACAAGCTCAGCCCAAAGAGCCTGGAGATCGTGGGAAAAGTCACGCTGGAGACGGTAAGGATGCTGGACAAGAAGTAGTTGTGACATTGACCGCGGTCTCCGCGTCCTCTGCGGGTCAGGATTTTGCCTTTTTCCGGATTCTCGTTTCTAATTCTCGGTCTATGCTCCGCACACAACTTTGTGTCGCCATGCTCCTGTTCGCCGCTACGGCGAACGCGCAAAATTCAGCCAACCGCATCATCGCCGAGGCCCTGAAGCCCTCTCCCATCGATGCCAACCTGGAACAACTCACCGACCAAATCGGCGGGCGCGTCCCCGGCACTCCAGCCATGCAGAAGGCCATTGACTGGGGCGTGGCGGCGTTCAAGGCGGCCGGAGCTGATAGTGTGCACACTGAGAATTTCACCATTCAGGCTTCCTGGACCGAGGGCGCCACGGAGATGACCGTGGTCGAACCGGAATCGTTCAAGCTGCGCGTGGTCTCGCTCGCTTGGGCACCG
>Ga0335082_10009626_pt1 | contig 10492 bp, 11 predicted proteins | sample Lox_Sample_41_FD_206718 | JGI IMG/M metagenome (GOLD analysis project Ga0335082, IMG submission 206718) | Soil microbial communities from Loxahatchee National Wildlife Refuge, Florida, United States - Lox_Sample_4.1 | ecosystem: Environmental > Terrestrial > Soil > Wetlands | place: USA...
CACGCACAACCAGCAGGCACAGCAGTTCCTCACCCTGGCTGGCGAACTGTCCACGATCAAGGCCGAGCGGCAGCACACGGAAGAGGGCGTGGCCCAGGTCAAGCAGCAGATCGTCACGCAGAAGGCCTCGCTCACCAAGCTGCTCGACAAGCAGAAGACGGTGCTCGAGAGCCTGCAGAACGCGGCACTGCAGGCCGAGGTCCAGGCGAACACGGTCGGCGGCGGTAACAACAGCACCACGACGACGACCACCTACACCGGCCCCACGGCCACACAGGCGGAGAAGGCGGTCGCCTTCGCCTACGCGCAGATCGGCAAGCCGTACGTGTGGGGCGCAACCGGCCCCAGCGCCTACGACTGCTCAGGCCTGGTCCAGGCCGCGTGGGCCGCCGCGGGCGTGTCCATACCGCGGACCACCTACGACATGTGGGCCTCGCTGCCGCACATCCCGCTGTCCGACCTTCAGGTGGGGGACCTGATCGAGTACAACGGCGAGAGCCACGTGGCCATCTACGTCGGCGACGGCTACATCATCGACGCGCCGCACACCGGAGCCGTCGTGGAGAAGATCTCCGAGTCCACCTCCTGGTACGCCGGCAGCGCGGACGGAGCGCTCCGGCCGTAGCCTGCGGGCAATTGCACGGTGAGGCCGCCGTGGCCAGGCTGGCCACGGCCTCACTTAGCGTTGGCTGAAGAATTCCTGGGGAACCGTGTCCATTGCCATTGTCGTTACCACGGCGCTGCGCTAGCGTCCCGACTGTGAGGGGGACCGACGGGCTGCTCGCCGCGCGCATGTCGGCTGGTGACGACGATGCGCTCGCCGAGGCATTCGACCGTTTCGCCGCCGCCGTCTACGCGACCGCGGCCGGCGTCATCGGAGCTGGCACCGCGCACGACGTGGTCCAGGACGTGTTCGTGGACCTGTGGCGGTACCCGGATCGCTACGATCCGGACGTCGGCTCGCTGCGCACCTACCTGACCGTGATGGCAAGGAACCGCGCGGTCGACATCCTGCGCAGCGAACTGCGCCGGATCGCCAGGCAGCAGCGGCACTACCGGCTGACTCCAGGCGAGGGACAGCCGCTGCCCGGCGACGACCTGGTGACCGCCGACATGACCGCCGCGGTGCGGGCGGCCATCGAGCGGCTGCCGGCCCCGCAGCGCCAGGTGGTCCAGCTCGCCTACTTCGAGGGCATGACGTGCCGTGAAGTGGCATCCGCCGTTGGCATCCCGGAAGGGACGGTGAAGTCACGGTTGCGGCTTGCGCTCGCAAAGTTGGAAACTGTGCTTGACCGGCAGCTTCTGGAGTCCCCGTGAACGTCAGCAATCCCGCACTCGCACCCGAGGTGCGGGCTCGCGTGCTCGCGGCGGCCACGCATGCTCGTGCGGCCGGCCAGCCGGTCCCTGCGGTGCCGGCGATCTCTCCCGTCGAGGCATACCGCCGCGCCGCCGACGCGCTCGACCGGACACTCGCGACGCTCGGCGAGGACGAGTGGCGGCGGCCCGCCATCCGCGACCTGGACGTGCAGGGCCTCCTCGGCCACCTCACCGGGGTGGAGGAGGACGTACGGCGCGCCATTGAGGGCGACCCGGCCGTCGCGGACGTCGGCCATGTTGAGTCCACCCAGGCGGCCGCGGAACGCCAGGCCGGACGGCCGCCCGCGCGCACCCTCGGCGAATGGCGCGACGCGACCGGCCAGACCATCGCGCTCCTTGACGGCATCGACGACCTCGACCGCGGCATCGCCCTGCACGGCATGCGGCTGCCGCTCGGCTCCCTGATGCTGGTGCGGGCGTTCGAGCTGTGGGTGCACGAGAACGACATCAGGCTGTCGACCGGGCAGCCGCCCTCGGCGCCCGACCCGTCCGCGCTCCGCCTGATGACGACCCTGGCGGCCCGGCTGCTGCCCAGCGCGGCGCGGCGCGGCGGGCTGGCGGTGGCGGCGAGGCTCCGTCTCGTGCTCACCGGCAACGGCGGCGGCACCTGGGATCTCGTGCTCGGCGAGGACGACGCCGTAGAGCCGCCCCGGCTGAGCATCGTCGCCGACGCTGTCGGCTTCTGCCGCCTGGCCGCCGACCGGATCCGCCCGGCCGACCTCGCCGCGCACGTCACGGGGAACGCGGAACTCGCCGCCGGCGTGCTTGCCGCCGCCACGGCGCTCGCGCTCGACTAGCCTCGCCGGGCGGCAATCGATCACCAGCCGCCCCGCTCTCGTTGCGCGAATCACCGCAAGTTGGGTGATCCGGCCCCGCCCCGGCGACGTACCAGATGCAGGACGCGCACCCGGGCGCACACGACTATCAGAGGGGGGCCGGCATGTCCGTGCTCGTTATCGGGAAATTCGCGGGTGACACCGCCACGTTCCGCAGGTCGCTGACGGAACGGGCAGACGAGTACGCCAAGATCTCCGAGGAAGCCAAGTCGGCAGGCGCGCTGCACCACCGCTTCGGCGTCGGCGACGACTACGTCGTCATCATCGACGAGTGGGAGACGCTCGAGCAGTTCCACCAGTTCTTCGGCAACCCCGAGCTGCAGGCGTTCATCGGCTCCGTCGGCGGAACCGGCGCGCCGGAGATGATCGTCTCCGAGGCCGTCGCCTCGGCCGACCAGTTCTAGCCCGCACACCGGACGGGGCCCCGGCAGGCATGCCTGCCGGGGCCGCGTCCGGCATCATGGTGGGATGCCCCTGGACGACCGTGACTCCGCGCCGCTGCGCGGCCTGCGGGTGATCGAGGTTTCCTCGTTCGTCGCCGCCCCGCTCGGCGGGATGACCCTGGCCCAGCTCGGCGCGGACGTGATCAGGATCGACCCGCTTGGCGGGGCCCCGGACACCAGCCGCTGGCCGCTCGCGCCGAACGGCGGGAGCCTGTACTGGGCCGGACTCAACCGGGGCAAGCGCTCCGTCACCCTCGACCTGCGCTCCCCCGCGGGCCAGCGCGCCGTGCGCGATCTCGTGGCCCGCCCGGGGGACGACGGCGGCATCGTGCTCACCAACGCCGGCTACCCCTGGCTCTCCTACGACGTGCTGCGAGAGGTCCGGGCCGACCTCATCCACCTGCGGATCACCGGCAAGCACGACGACGCGCCCGCCGTGGACTACACGGTCAACGCGGGCATCGGCTTCCCGCTGACCACCGGCGAGCCGGGCACGGCCGGCCCGGTCAACCACGTGCTTCCCGCGTGGGACGTCGCCTGCGGCCTGTACGCGGCGATCGGGCTCCTCGCCGCGGAGCGGCACCGCCGCCGCACCGGCGCTGGCCGCGCCATCACGCTCCCGCTCGCCGACGTCGCGCTTGCCGTCACCGGCTACCTCGGCTTCCTCGCCGAGGGACGGATGGCCGCGGATGGGCAATGTCCTGACGGCCGGCCGCGGATCGGCAACCACCTGTACGGGGGTTTCGCGAGGGACTTCAGAACGGGTTCCGGCGACTCCGTCATGATCGTGACCCTCACCGCGCGCCATTACGCCGACCTGGCGCGCGTCACCGGGCGAGGCGAGGCGCTGGCCGCCGTGGAAAGCGCGCTCGGCGCGGACTTCGCCAGGGACGCCGACCGCTACGAACACCGCGAGGTGATCGCCGCGCTGCTCGCCCCCTGGTTCGCCGGTCACACCAGCGCCGAGGTCACCGAGGCGCTCGCGGGCACCTCGGTCCTGTGGGAGCGGTACCGCACGTTCGCGGAGCTCGCGTCGGACCCGGGGACGCTCGCCAGCCCGCTGGTCAGCCTGGTCGACCAGCCGGGCATCGGCCAGATGCTGGCCACAGGCACCCCGCTGGCCCAACCAGGCACACCGCAAACTCCGGTACCAGCCCCGGTCCTCGGCGCGGACACGGACGCCGTGCTGCGCGGCCTGCTTCGCGAAGATGATCCAACATCTTGACGGAGGCAATACGGCGGCAGCGAAGATGGGCCCATGCGACGTCTCACCGACACCGATGGGCTCACTGAGCCGCAGCGCGACATCCTGCGCACCGTCCGCGACTTCGTCGACGCCGAGGTCCTGCCTGTCGCATCGGAACTCGACCACGCCGACGCCTACCCGGACGGCCTTGTGCAGAAGCTCAAGGACCTGGGGGCCTTCGGCCTCCTGATCGACGAGGAGTACGGCGGCATCGGCGAGTCGATGCTTACCTACGCGCTCGTGATCGAGGAGCTGTCCCGGGGCTGGATAACGCTGTCGGGAATACTCAACACGCACTTCATCGTCGCCTACCTGGTCGCGACGCACGGCACGCAGGAGCAGCGGGACTACTTCCTGCCCCGGATGGCCACCGGCGAGATCCGCTCCGCGCTGTCCATGTCGGAGCCAGGACTCGGCTCGGACGTCGCCGCGATCCGCACCTCCGCCGTCCGCGACGGCGACGACTACGTCATCAGCGGCCAGAAGATGTGGCTCACCAACGGCGCCACGTCCAGCCTCATCGCCCTGCTGGCCAGGACCGACGAGGGCGGCGGCAGGCCGCACCAGAACCTCACCACGTTCCTGATCCAGAAGGAGCCAGGCTTCGGTCAGACCCGGCCGGGTCTCACCATTCCAGGCAAGATCCACAAGCTCGGCTACCGCGGCGTGGACACCACCGAGCTCATACTCGACGGCCTGCGCGTGCCAGCCAGCCGGGTGCTCGGCGAGCGTCCTGGTCGCGGCTTCTACCAGATCATGGACGGCATCGAGGTGGGCCGGGTGAACGTCGCGGCGCGCGGCTGCGGTGTGGCCCACCGCGCCTTCGAGCTGGCGCTCGGCTATGCGAGACAGCGGCAGACGTTCGGGAAGATCATCGGCGAGCACCAGGCGATCACCTTCAAGCTCGCGGAGATGGCGAGCAAGGTGACCGCGGCGCACCAGATGGTGGTGATGGCGGCCCGCCGGAAGGCGGCGGGCGAGCAGTCGAACGTCGAGGCGGGCATGGCCAAGTACCTGGCCGCCGAGTACTGCAAGGAGGTCGTCGAGGACTCGCTGCGCATCCACGGCGGCTACGGGTACTCCACCGAGCACGAGATCGAGCGGCTGTACCGGGACGCGCCGCTGCTGCTGATCGGCGAGGGCACCGCCGAAATCCAGAAAATGGTCATCGGCCGTGCCCTCGTCAAGGACTACCAGCTTTGACGCTGGCGGCTACGCGGCGGTCGCTAGCGGTGCGTCCAGGTAAACGATGTCGGAGGCGACCCGGGCCAGTCCCGGGGACAGGCTGCGGCGGAGGCTGACCACGGTGACGTAGACGCCGCGGTCCGCGAGCCTGGCCGCCGCGCCGCCGAAGATGCCGTCGCCCGAGCCGATCACCACGTGCCGGAACCTGGCCGCGACGTTCTCGTGCTCAAGCACGTCGATCAGCTCGAGGTCGGCGCCGTCCTTGCCCGACCGCACCCGGTACCTGGCGTGCGGCCAGCCGCAGGCGGCGTCGAGCAGGCCGCGGTGGCTCGCCGCCATCACCACCTGGTCGTCGGTGCCGAAGTCGAGGCGCGCCATGTACCTGCCCTGCACCGCGCTGACCACGGCGAGGCTGGGACGGGCGGAACCCGCCAGGTTCTCGATGTCAACCAGGTGCAGCGCGCGATCGGGGAACCGCCAGCGGTAGCTCGGCTTGTGCAGTCGTCTGAACTTGCTCACTTCGGACGGCACTGACATGGCAGGCACCTCCTCTGGCCGAGCTCCCTGCGGGGGTTGGCAAAAATCTCGCGTGTGTAATTCGGTACCCAGTTATCCATGCGTCAATCGCATGGGGCCCATGGATACCTCGCATGGATGCGGGTACAGTCCACGGCGTGAGCATGGCTGCCGCAAGAGACAACCTCGCTGCCACGGTTGAGGAAACCCTGAAGCTTGCCCGACAGCTGGCTGCGGACGCGCGGGACACCGACGTCCCGGTCGCTGAACTCGTCGCGAAGGCCACCATGCTCGGCCGGCTCGAACAGCGCCGCGAGGCGCTGATCGGCGAGCTCCGCAGGACCGCGAGCGCCGGCATCCGCAGGTCGCAGCCGGGGCCGCCGATCAGGGAGGTCGTACTCGAGGCGCTAGGCGAGCTTGGCTGGCCGCAGAACGCGCGGTTCCTCGAGGAGTACCTCTGGGCCAGGCACCAGCTTCAGCTCGACAGCCGGGCGTTCGCCTCGCTCCGCCGCGACGAACTGCGGGCGTGGCAGCGCTCGCCGGGTGCGCGCTCCGCGTACATCGTGCCCGCGCTGAACCCCGACGGCACCGCGAACCCGCGGTGGCTCACCAGCTCCGCGTGGGAGCTGCCACGGCGGGTGGTCGCGTCACCGCAGACCGAGCGGCTCTTCGACCTGCAGAAGATACTCGCCCTGCATGTCCGCGGCTCCCGCGGCCCGCTCGGCACCCTGCTCGAACGCTATGTGGCGCGGATCCTCGCGATCGAGCCGCCGCCGGTGTCCGCGTCCCTCACCGCGACACGGGCCTGGCGCACCCACGTCAGGGCGCACACGGCGGCGCTGATCGAGGCCACCCGCTCCCGCGACGACGAAGACCGCGGCCAGATCGCCGTCCGGCTCGCCGATCTCCCCGAACACGACCGTATCTGGGGCACTGAAGCGTAGGTCAGCCCTTACGGGCCACGCCGGCGCAGGCCATCGAGAGGATCACGCCGTAGTCGGCGCGGATCGGGGTGCCGGGGTCCGGGCGCCACTCGGGAATCGGCACGAGGCCAGGCTCGACGAGACGCAGGTCGCCGAAGAGCGCGCGGACCTGGCCGAGCGTGCGGAACCTGACGCGGCCGAGGCCCTTCAGCATCTGCTCCTGGAGTGTGGCGGCCGCGGGGTCGCCGGTGTCGAGCAGATGGTGAATGAACACGTAGCTGCCCGATGGCAGCGCGTCGACAAGCTCGGCGACGAGCCTTCCCGGGTTCTCCTCGTCCAGCAGGTAATGCACGATGCCGCACAGCAGGAGCCCCACCGGCTTGTCCCAGTCCAGGTGACCGCGGATCGCCGGGTTTGACATGATCGACGCCGGATCGAGCAGGTCGCCGCGCTCGGCGAAAACCGAGGTCTCGTCGCTCAGGATGGCCCGGGCGTGAGCGAGGACGACGGGATCGTTGTCCACGTAGACCACCCGGGTGCCCGGTGCGGTCCGCTGAGCGATCTCGTGCACGTTGTCCGACGTCGGCAGGCCAGAGCCGACGTCGAGAAGCTGCGTGACGCCTGCCTCGCCGGCCAGGTACCTGACCACCCGGCCGAGCACGGCACGCTGGGCCTGCACGCCAACCTGGACTTCAGGAAGACTGGCGATAATCCGGTCGCCGACCTCGCGGTCAGCCGCGAAGTTATTCTTCCCGCCGAGCAGGTAATCGTAGACCCGCGCCGCGTGGGGACGCGTGGGGTTGAAGTTGTCGCCGGGAGGTTCGATACCCACGAAACCGAATTGTAGCGAGGTCTGCGGGCACGACCAGCTTTGGTGGATAAAGGGGATCCGTGCACCCTTTCCGCGCCGGTCACGTGAGGCGGCGCTCGGCGGCCCACCGGGTGAGCTGGTGCCTGGAAGAAAGCTGCAGCTTGCGAAGCACCGATGAGACGTGGCTCTCCACGGTCTTGCCCGAGATGAAGAGCTCGCGCGCGATCTCCTTGTAGGTGTAGCCCTGCGCGATCAGCCGCAGCACCTCGCGCTCGCGCGTGGTGAGCTGGTCGAGTTCCGGGTCGAAGGACGGCTTTACGTCGTCGGGCGCGGGCGCCGCCGCGAAGGCGTCGAGCACGAAGCCCGCGAGCCGGTGCGAGAACACCGCGTCGCCGTCCGCCACCCGGGTGATCGCGTCGGCGAGGTCGGGGGTGGAGATCGTCTTGGTGACATAGCCCCTGGCCCCGGCTCTGATCACCGCGATCACGTCCTCCGGCGCGTCCGAGGCGGACAGCGCGAGGAACTTGATGTCCGGGTGGTCCTTCTTCACCTCGGTGATGACCGCATGGCCGCCGCCGCCCGGCAGGTGCACGTCGAGCAGCACGACGTCGGGCAGCAGCTGCCCGATCAGCTCGACGGCGGGCGCCACGTCCTCCGCCTCGCCGATCACCTCGACCCGCGGGCCTAGCTCGGCACGGACACCGGAGCGGAAGATGCCGTGGTCATCGACGAGGACCACGCGCGGACGCCCGGCGGCCCGCACGGCCGGAGTGCTCATCGCCGCTTCCCTTCCGCGGGCCGCGGCTGGGCCGCAGGCCCGGAATCCCCTGTCCCCGGCTCTGCCGACCACGGCTGGCTTGACCCACGCTGGCGGGGCATTGTCAGCGTCACCTTCGTGCCCTCCCCAGGCGCCGACTGGACGGTCGCATCGCCGCCATGCCGGCTCATCCTGCCGCGGATGGATTCCGCGACACCCTTCCGGTCGCCGGGGACCATGTCCGGGTCGAAGCCCTTGCCACGGTCGCGCACGGCGACATTGACCTTATCCGGCTCAACCTCGGCGAAGACCGAGATCACGGCGGCGCCCGACCACTTGGCGGCGTTCACCGTGGCTTCGCGCGCCGCGCCGAGCAGGGCGTTCAGGTGCTCGTCAAGCGGGCAGTCGCCGACGGTCACGATCTCGACGGGAACGCCGTGCAGCGCCTCGACGTCCCGCTGGATCTGGCGCACGCCCTCGGCGACGGAGGAGACGTTTGCATCCCCTGGCGCACGCCCCTCGAACAGCCAGGACCGCAGCTCACGTTCCTGCGCGCGGGCAAGCTGCACCACCGCCTGCGGATCTTCGGCCCGCCGCTGGATGAGCGCGAGCGTCTGCAGCACCGAGTCGTGCACCCGGGCGGCGATGTCCGCCCGCTCCTCGGCCCGGGCCCGCGCCTGCCGCTCGATGACCAGGTCGCGGGCGATCCTGAGCCACCAGGGTCCGAACAGCAGCACGATGCCGGCCGCGACGAGCAGGAAGCCGCTGAGCGGCGCGAGCAGGCGGGTACCGCCGTGCAGGCTGAGCAGCCAGCCGAGTCCGGTGGCGAGCAGCACCGCTGCGCCGATCAGCCGCAGCCTGGTGCCGCGGCGTGCCGCCGAGCCGCTGCCGCCGAAGCTTTCCAGCGGCTGGACGAGGCGGCGCAGGCCGGCCCGCTCGTCGTCCGGCGCGTTGCGCCAGATGAGCGTGAGGAACGCCAGGCTGAACACCTGCGGCCAGCCGTAGACAGTGATCGCGCCGTCGTTGAAGGCGCCGGCCAGGAAGAGGAAGGCACCGAGCAGCGACCCGAGGGCGAGCGCGAGCGCGACACCGGCCGAGTCGTGCCTGGCCTTGCTCGCGATGGTGTTTTCCTCACCGCGGACCGGGATCAGCAGCCAGCCGAGGAAGTAGAACGGCACCGCCCAGCCGGAGCTGACGAATGCCAGGACCGCGAGCACGATCCGCACCGTGTTCGGGCTGAAGCCGCGCCACGCGGCCAGGCCCGACGCGACGCCGCCGGCCAGCCGGTCCTCAGGGTTGCGGCGCAGCGGCTCGCCGTCACCGCGGCCCCACCAGCGCCTGGCACGGTTGCCCCAATGGCTGGCCCACTCCTGCGCGTCGTCCCCGTGTCCCGGCCCGTGCCAGGAATGCGGGCCATGCCGGTGCGCGCCCGCAGGCTGATCCGGCCGGTCCTGGAACCGGAATGGCGGCCACGGTTGCTCGCTCGGTTCCTGCATCTCCCCATCATCGCCCGTAAACCGCCCTCGGGGCCATCCGGGCTTTCCCTGAAGCATGCCCCGGGTGTCTCAGGGTGCGGCAGGGGTCGAGCCAGGGCTAGTCCCAATACCGCGGGCACGCGAAACGACGAAAACTTGTGGCATGAGCACTTTCGGGGACACCACCCAGAACCAGGCCGGGGACACGACCCGGCAGCAGCCGCCCGCCGGCCTGGCCGGCCGGCCGCCGCTTCGCCGCGCCTACAACGGGCGCATGATCGCCGGCGTGTGCGCCGGCATCGCGGACTACCTCGCGATCGACGTGACGCTGGTCCGCGTCGCCTTCGCCGTCTTCACGTTCCTCGGCCTGGCCGGCATCCCGGCATACATCGCCTGCCTGCTGCTGATCCCGGAAGAGGGCGCGGAGCAGTCCATCGCCGCCTCGCTGCTCGAATCCGTTCAGCGCAGCCTGTAACGGCATGAGCAAGAGAAACAGGGGAGCAGTCGCCATGTCACCGTCAACCACGCAGCAGTGGACGCGCCGCATCCGCTACTCCGACCAGCACATGCGGGTTTCCGACGCCGAGCGCAGCGCGGTCGCCGAGGAACTCGGCAGGCACTACGCCGATGGCCGCCTCGACCAGGCCGAGTTCGACGAGCGAGTCAGCCGGACGATGGCCGCCAAGACCCGCGGCGACCTCGCGGGGCTGTTCGACGACCTGCCAGACGCCGACTCCACCGCGGGGGCGGGGCCGGCTGCCACTGGCGCGCCGTCAGCTCCCTACCGGATGCGGCGCAGGGGCGGGATCATGCGGCCGCTCATCGTGCTTGCACTGGCCCTGATCTGCGCGAACGTCGCCTGGCACGCGTTGGCGAGCATGTTCATCTTCCAGCCGCTGATCTGGCTGGTGCTCTTTGTCGGG
>Ga0335082_10009627_pt1 | contig 10491 bp, 8 predicted proteins | sample Lox_Sample_41_FD_206718 | JGI IMG/M metagenome (GOLD analysis project Ga0335082, IMG submission 206718) | Soil microbial communities from Loxahatchee National Wildlife Refuge, Florida, United States - Lox_Sample_4.1 | ecosystem: Environmental > Terrestrial > Soil > Wetlands | place: USA: Florida...
CCAAGCGCATCTGCATCTATGGCGGCAGCTACGGCGGCTACGCCACGATGGCGGGCCTCGAGAAGACGCCCGAGCTCTACAGGTGCGGCATCAACTACGTGGGCGTCACCGACCTCGACCTGTTCGTGACGGCGACCTGGTCGGACTTCGCCTACTCGCCCTGGCTCGACCACGAGATGAAGGACATGTTCGGCGACCTCACGAAGGACGCCACGCAGATCAAGGCGACCTCGCCCGTGCTGCACGCGGACAAGATCAAGGCGCCCGTGCTGATGGCCTACGGCGCCGCCGACGTCCGCGTCGTGCCCGAGCACGGCTGGCGCATGAAGGCCGCGATGGAGAATGTGGGCCAGCATCCCGAATGGATGATCGTCGACGGCGAGGGACACGGCTACCGCGAGCTCTCCAACCAGGTGATGTTCTACGGGACGATGGAGAAGTTCCTCGACCAGCACATCGGCCCCGGCGCCAGGTGAGGCCGCGATCGCGAGGCCCGTGAGCGCGTTCGCCGTCCTGCACGTCACCTCCATGCTGGGCGGGGGCGTGGACCGCCATGTCCGCGACATCGCGCGCGCCTCGCGGACGCCGCACGTGATCTGGCACACGGCCGACGGCGCCGACGTGGTCGAGGTCGCGGGCAGCGGCGAGTTCCTCGCGCTCGACCCGGCCGCCATCGCCCGCGAAGGGCGGACCCTCGCCGCGTGGCTGCGCTCGCATCGCGTGGGCATCGTGCACGCGCACTCGGTGAGCGAAGCGGCGCGCGCGCGGACGCAATGGGCGGCGGGCGCGCTGGGCGTGCCGTGGATCGCGACGCTGCACGACGTGCTCTTCCTGCGCGCCGACGGATTCGAGCCGGGGGCCGGGACGCACCCCGACGCGGCCTGGCTCGCGCGCACGAGCGCGTTCCTGCGCGAAGCGAAGGCCGTGATCGCGCCTTCGGGATACCTCGCGGGTCTCGCGCGCGGCAACATCGCGGGCCTCGACGTGGCGTTGGTGCCGAACGGATCGGCACCGGCTTCGGACAAGGCGATGGCCGCCCGCCCCGAGTTCCTCGCGCGGCGCCCGGCGCACGTGGCCGCCGTGCTGGGCGCCATCGGCCCGCACAAGGGCAGCGCGATCATCGAAGAGCTGGGCGGCGCGCTTTCCGGAAGCGGCATCGCGGTGGTGGTCGTGGGCTACCTCGACATGCAGATCGTGCCGGGCTGGCGCGGCGACCACGTCTTCGTGCACGGCGCGTATGGCGACGACGAAGTGGCGGGGCTGCTGCGCGCCTACGGCGCGCAGATCGCGCTCTTCCCGAACCAGGTGCCCGAGAGCTTCAGCTACGCGCTCTCGGATGCGTGGGGCGCGGGGCTGCCGGCGCTCGTGCCCCGCGAGGGCGCGCTGGGCGAGCGCGTGGCGCGCTTCGGCGCAGGCTGGTTCCTGCCGCAGGGATTCGGCGCCGCCGAGGTCGCCCACGAGCTTCGCCGCATCTTCTCGCCGCAGGCGGCCGCGGAGCTCGCGCGGGTAAAATCAGGGCTCGCCACGCCCGAACCCGGCCGCGTGCCCTGCCTCGATGAGATGACCCGCTCGCTCGACGCGCTCTACGAAAGATTCGGCATCGATCCCGGCGCGCCCGCCTCGCCGACGCCGCAGCTTGCCGCGTTGCTCGCGAAGAACCTCGACGGCGCGCTCTTCCGCCAGGAGCTCGTGCGCCTCGCGGACGAGTTCGCGCAGCTGCGCGCCGCGCTCGAGCACGAGCGGGGCGAGGCGGCGAAGTTCAAGGCGGAGGCCACGCAGTGGATCGCCAAGCTCGAGGCCGACATCGCCTCGGTGCAGGCCGAGATCGCGCGCGAGGTCGAGGCGCGCCGCGCGCTGGGCCAGCAGAACGTCCAGCTGCAGATCCACAAGGACGCGTTCGACCTGCTGCCGGAGGTGATCCGCAAGATGCTGCTGAAGAAGATCCTCAATGCGCGAAGTTGACATCAGCATCGTCACGTACCAGCCCGACCTCGCCCTCCTCACGCAGCTGCTCCAGAGCCTCTCGGAACCCGCCGGCGACACGGTCCGCAACCTCTTCATCCAGGACAACGGCCCCGATCCCCAGGTCGCGGTGAGCCTCTTGGCGATGCGCGAGCTCCAGCCGGGCGGCGCCTTCGCGCGCGTGGACGTGAAGTACTCCGGCGCGAACCTCGGCTTCGGCAAGGGCCACAACGCCAACATGGCGCGCGGAAGCGCCGGGCTCGCGCTGCTGCTCAACCAGGACTGCGTGCTCGAGCCCGGCGTGCTGGGGCGGCTGCTCGACGCGGCGGCCTCGGCCCCGGAAAACGTCGCCGTCTGGGAGCTGCGCCAGATTCCCTACGAGCATCCGAAGGCCTACGACCCCGTGACGCTCGATTCGCCGTGGGCGAGCGGCGCGGCGATGCTCGTGCGGCGCAAGGCCTTCGACGAGGTGGCCGGGTTCGAGCCCAGGATCTTCATGTACGGCGAGGACGTGGACTTCTCGTGGCGGCTTCGCGCCAGGGGCTGGCGCGTGCTCTACCAGCCGGCGCTCGCGGTCGTGCACCGCACCTATCGCGTGGCGGGCGAGGTGAAGCCGCTGCAGGTGTTCGGCGGCGTGCTCACCAACCTCTGCCTTCGCGTGCGCTACGGCGGAGTGCTCCAGACGATCAAGGGACTCGCGATGCTCTTCGGCGAGATCCTCGCGCCGCAATCGTTCCCGGGGCGGCGCTGGGGCCTCGTGAAATGCGGCTTCGCCTTCCTGTGGAGGTGGCCCTACTTCCTCTGGACCTCGGTGCTGCCGGCGCACGACTTCAAGCCGCAGTTCTCCGGATGGGGCTACGAGCTTCGCCGCGACGGCGCGTTCGTGGAGCTGCGCTCGGCGCGCGAGACGCCGGCGCCGCAAAGGCCCCTCGTGTCGATCCTCATCCGCACCGTCGATCGCGCCGCGTGGCTTCGCGAGGCGCTCGCGAGCTGCGCCCACCAGACCTATCCCCACCTCGAGGTGATCGTGATCGAGGACGGCCCCGAGGCCTCGCGCGCCATCGTCGAGGAGTTCGCCGGCCGGCTCGACATCCGCTACCGCGCCACGGGCGCCAGGAGCGGGCGGGCCAAGGCCGGCAACCTCGCGCTCTCGCTCGCCCGCGGCGAGTGGCTCAACTTCCTCGACGACGACGACCTCTTCTTCGCCGACCACGTGGAGGTGCTGGTGGACGCGGTGCAGCGCGCCGACGTCGCCGGCGCCTACGCGCTCGCCTGGGAGACGCAGACCGAGTTCATCGACAAGCAGCATGCGCGCTACGAGGAGGTCTTCCACGTGACGCGCCACTACCAGCGCTTTGACCGCCTCACGCTGTGGCACCACAATTACCTGCCGATCCAGGCGGTGTTGTTCCACCGGCGGCTCTACGGGAAATACGGCGGATTCGACGAGGACATGGACCAGCTCGAGGACTGGAACCTGTGGACGCGCTACACGCTCGAGGACGACTTCGTGCTCGTGGAGAAGACCACGTCCAAGTACCGCGTGCCGGCCGACTCCCACGTGGCGGCCGAGCGCCAGGCGCTGCTCGACCAGGCCTACCGCGACGCGCTCGAGCGACAGCGCGCGCTGAGGGTCACGCTCTCGCCGCGCCAGATCTCGGAGATGACCGACGCCTACGTCCGCGGGCAGGCCGTGATGGTCGTCACCCGCAACGACTTGCGCCGCTTCGTGGGCTCGCACCGGCTGCTCGCGCGCCTCGCCGCCTACCGCCAGCCGGCCCAGCGCGTGCTGCGGCGCATGGGCCTCATGCGATGAACGAGCTGCCCTTCACCGGCGAGCGGTTCGTGCCCGGCGCCCGGGGCGAGATCTGGGTCGAGCACTGGCACCGCTACCACTTCGCCTTGCGCTGGGTCGCGGGCAAGCGCGTGCTCGACGCGGCCTGCGGCGAAGGCTACGGCACGGCGCTGCTCGCGCGAAGCGCGGCGAGCGTGACGGGCATCGACATCTCGGCGCAGGCGATCGAGCACGCGAAGGCCGCGTACGCGGGGATCGCGAACGCCGCTTTCGCCTGCGCCCCGTGCACGGCGATCCCGCTGGAGGACGGCAGCGTGGACGTCGCGGTGTCCTTCGAGACGATCGAGCACCTCGCGGAGCAGGAGCGGTTCCTGGACGAGCTCGCGCGCGTGCTCACGCCCGGCGGCGTCGTGCTGCTCTCCTGCCCCAACAAGCTCGAGTACGCCGACAAGCGCTCGTACGTGAACGAGTTCCACGTGAAGGAGCTCTACCGCGAGGAGCTCGCGGCCCTCGTCGCCGCGCGCTGGCCGCACTCCACCTGGTTCGCGCAGCGCCCTTCGTTCTTCTCGGTGATCGCGCCGGAGGGCGGCGTGGCCGCGGGCGAGCTCGTGGAGACCGACGAATCCGATCCGGCGCAGGCCAAGGCCACGCTCTCGCACCCGCTCTATTTCGTGGTGGCCGCGAGCCGCGAGAAGGCCTGCCTCGACGCGACCGCACCCGCGCTTTCCGTGCTCGCCGACCGGGGCGACTGGGTGCACCGCGACTACGAGAAGGTGATGGGGATGCTCGAGGAGTCGGCCGCGCGCGGCGAATCGCTCGAGGCGCGGCTCGTCCTGCGCGACGCGGACGTGACGCGCCTGGGCCACGAGCTGGCGAGCCTCATCGCCGAGCGCGACGACATCCAGCGCCGGCTCGCCGAAGGGCACCAGGCGCTCCAGGCCGCGCGCGCCGAGCTCGCGGCGCGCGCGCTGCAGCTTTCCGAGAAGCAGCACGAGCTCGACGCGCGCCGCGGCTGGCGCTGGTGGCTCAGGCTTCCCTTCATCCGCCTCGGGATCCTCAAGTAAAATTGCGGGATGAATCCCCGCCTCGGGCTGCTGCAGCCCTACCCCTTCGAACGCCTGCGCGGATTGCTCGCAGGCCTCACCCCGCCGCGCGAGGCCGCGCCCATCAGCCTGGGCCTGGGCGAGCCGCAGCATCCGACGCCCACGCTCATCAAGCAGGCCGTCACCGCGAACCTCGCGGGCCTGTCGCGCTATCCGGCCACGGCCGGGCAGCCCGAGCTGCGCGAGGCCATCGCCGCGTGGATCGCGCGGCGCTTCTCGCTCGCGGCGCTCGATCCGGCCACGCAGGTGCTGCCGGTGAACGGCAGCAAGGAGGCGCTCTTCTCGCTGGTGCAGGCGGCGCTCGACCCCGACGAGCGCGACGCGCTCGTGATCTGCCCCAACCCCTTCTACCAGATCTACGAGGGCGCCACGCTGCTCGGCGGCGCGCGCCCGTGGTTCATCAACTCGCTTCCCGCGAACGGCCTGAAGCCCGACTGGGACTCGATCCCGGCCGCCGCGTGGGCGAAGACGCGCCTCGTGATCGCGTGCTCTCCCAGCAATCCGCACGGCCGCGTGATGACGATGGACGAGTGGAAGCGGCTGTTCGACCTTTCGGACAGGCACGGCTTCGTGATCGTCGCCGACGAGTGCTACAGCGAGATCTATTTCGACGAGGCGAAGCCGCCGCTGGGCGCGCTCGCGGCCGCGCAGTCGCTGGGGCGCGACGGCTTCCCGCGCCTCGTGTCGCTCTCCTCGCTTTCCAAGCGCTCGAGCGCCCCGGGACTGCGCTCGGGATTCGTCGCGGGCGACGCGAAGGTGCTCGAGAGCTTCCTCCTCTATCGCACCTACCACGGCTCCGCGATGAGCAACACGGTGCAGATGGCCTCCATCGCCGCGTGGAAGGACGAGGCCCACGTGGTCGAGAACCGGCGCCTCTACCGCGAGAAGTTCGCGGCGTTCTACGAGCGCGTGAACCCGGTGCTGCCGCTCACGATGCCGCAGGCGGCGTTCTACTTCTGGGCGAACGTGGGCGGGGACGACACGGCGTTCGCAAGGGACTTGTACGCGGGCACGGGCATCACCGTGCTTCCGGGCAGCTACATCGGCCGCGACGCGCACGGCGTGAACCCGGGGCGCGGCTTCGTGCGCATGGCGCTCGTCTCCACGGTGGCCGAGAGCATCGAGGCGGCCACGCGCCTTCACGACCACCTCGCGCGCCGCCCCGCGGCCGTCGAGGCGGTCCGAAAGGCCGGATGATGGACAACCTCGATTCGCTGCAGTCCGTGATCGACGCCGCGTGGGAGGCGCGCGCCGGGATCAGCGCCGCCTCCGCTCCCGCCGACGTGAAGGACGCCGTCGGGCGCGTGCTGGACGGCCTCGACGACGGGCGCCTTCGCGTGGCCGAGAAGAAGGGCGCCGGCTGGGTCACGCACCAGTGGATCAAGAAGGCCGTGCTCCTCTCCTTCCGCCTGCGCGACAACGAGATCATGCAGGGCGGCTACACGCACTACTTCGACAAGGTCGATTCCAAGTTCGCGCGCTACTCGCAGGCCGACTTCGCCGCCGGCGGCTACCGCGTCGTGCCTCCCGCGGCCGCGCGCCACGGCTCGTTCATCGCGAAGAACGTGGTGCTCATGCCCTCGTACGTGAACGTGGGCGCCTACGTGGACGAAGGCACCATGGTCGACACCTGGGCCACGGTGGGATCGTGCGCGCAGATCGGCAAGAACGTGCACCTGTCGGGCGGGGTGGGGATCGGCGGCGTGCTCGAGCCGATCCAGGCCAACCCCACCATCATCGAGGACAACTGCTTCATCGGCGCGAGGAGCGAGATCGTCGAGGGCGTGGTGGTGGGCGAGGGCTCGGTGGTCTCCATGGGCGTGTACATCGGCCAGAGCACCAAGATCTACGACCGGGCCACGGGAGAGGTGACTTTCGGGAAGATTCCGCCGGGAAGCGTCGTGGTTTCCGGCAACTTGCCCGGTGCCGACGGGCGGTATAGTCTCTATTGCGCAGTGATAATCAAGCAGGTGGACGCCAAGACCCGCGCGAAGACGGGAATCAACGAACTGCTGCGCGGCGACTGAAGCCCGCGCACCCGAGAGGCGCTAATGTTCATCGAGAAACTCCTGCAGCTGATGGGCGAGAAGAAGGCTTCCGACATCTTCATCTCGGCCGGCTCCCCCATCAGCATCAAGATCATGGGCACCATCATGCCGGTCAACCCCGCCGTGATGGACGCCGAGCAGACCAAGAAGATCTGCTACGAGATGCTCACGCCCAAGCAGATCGAGACGTTCGAGCGCGACCAGGAGCTCAACTTCTCCAAGCCCATGGCGGGGCTGGGCAACTTCCGCGTGAACATGTTCTGGCAGAAGGGCTCCGTCGGCTGCGTGATCCGCTACATCACGGCCGACATCCCGAAGATGCAGGACCTGAACCTTCCGCAGGTGCTCGCTTCACTCATCATGGAGAAGCGCGGCCTCGTCCTCGTGGTGGGCGCGACCGGCTCGGGCAAGTCCACGTCGCTCGCCTCGATGATCGACTACCGCAACAACCAGGGCCCGGGGCACATCCTCACCATGGAGGACCCGGTCGAGTACGTCTTCACGCCGAAGAAGTGCATCGTGAACCAGCGCGAGGTGGGCAACGACACGCACACGTTCCACGACGCGCTGCGCAACGCCATGCGCCAGGCGCCCGACATCATCCTCATCGGCGAGATCCGCGACCTCGAGACCATGCGCATGGCCCTCACCTACGCGCTCTCGGGCCACCTCTGCCTGGCGACCTTGCACGCCAACAACGCCTACCAGGCGATGAACCGCGTGATCAGCTTCTTCCCGCTGGAAGTGCGCCCGATGCTGCTGCAGGACCTCTCGGTGTCGCTCAAGGCCGTGATGTCCCAGCGCCTCATCAAGACCGTGGACGGCAAGCGCACGCCCGCGGTGGAAGTGCTGCTCAACACGCGCAACATCCAGGAGCTCATCGAGAAGGGCGAGATCGGCGAGATCAAGGAAGCCATGGAGAAGTCCATGTCGCCCGGCTCGCAGACCTTCGAGCAGGACCTCTTCCGCCTCGTGCGCCAGGGCAAGATCTCCACCGACGAGGCCCTCGCCAACGCCGACTCGGCCACGAACCTGGGCCTGCTCCTCGGCAACTCGGGCATCATGCCCGCCGCGGGCGAGCGCGCGAAGATGCCGCCCAAGCCGGGCAGCGCGGGCGGACCGTCCTTCGGCGAGTTCAAGATCACCGAGGAGTCGGAAGAGCGGTTGTGAAGCCGGTCGAACAGCACCTCACGCAGTACGCGGCCTACCACCGCGACCGCCGCAACATCGCCACCCACTTCGTGGGCATCCCGATGATCGTGTTCTCCGTGGTCCTCGCCATGGAGACGCTCTCGTGGTCGGTGTCGGGATGGGCCGTGAGCGGCGCGGCGGTGCTCGCCATCGCCGCATCGCTCTACTACCTCGCGCTCGACCGCGCCCTGGGCATCGCGATGGCGGTGACGCTCTTCCTCATGTGCGCGGGCGCGAGCGAGATCGAGCCGCGCCTGGGCGCGGGCGCCACGCTGTGGACGGCGCTCGCGGTCTTCGTCGTGGGCTGGATCCTGCAGTTCTGGGGCCACAAGTTCGAGGGCATGAAGCCCGCGTTCTTCGACGACGTGATGGGCCTTGCCATCGGCCCGCTCTTCATCTGCGCCGAGGCCTTCTTCTTCGTCGGAGCCAAGCCGGGGCTGCGCCGCTACGTCGAGGAGCGCGTGGGCCCGGTGGTCGCGCGGCGCACCCACGCCGCGGGTCCCGCGACGCATTGAAGAACGAGACGCTCGAGCTCGCGCGCGCCCTCATCCGGCGCCGCTCCGTCACGCCCGAGGACGCCGGCTGCCAGGGCCTCATCGCCGGGCGCCTCGTGCCGCTGGGCTTCAGGGCCGAGGAATTCCGCTGCAACGACGTGGTGAACCTCTGGATCCGCCACGGGACCGCCAGGCCGCTCGTGGTGCTCGCGGGGCACACCGACGTGGTCCCTCCCGGCCCGCTCGAGAAATGGCACTCCGATCCCTTCGAGCCCACCGAGCGCGACGGCAAGCTCTACGGGCGCGGAGCGGCGGACATGAAGACCTCCATCGCCGCGTTCGTGACGGCCGCCGAACGCCTCGTGGCCGCGCATCCCTCGCATCCCGGATCGATCGCGCTGCTCGTGACCTCCGACGAGGAAGGGCCGTCGGTGGACGGGACCGTGCGCGTGGTCGAGGCGCTGAAGGCGCGCGGCGAGACCATCGACTACTGCATCGTGGGCGAGCCCTCCTCGGCGGATCGCTTCGGCGACACGGTGAAGAACGGGCGCCGCGGCTCGCTCACGGGCCGGCTCGTCGTGCACGGCGTGCAGGGGCACGTGGCCTATCCGCACCGCGCGAAGAACCCGGTGCACCTCGCCGCGCCCGCCATCGCCGAGATGGCCGCCACCGAGTGGGATCGCGGCAACGAGTACTTCCCGCCCACCACGTGGCAGGTCTCCAACATCCACGCGGGCACGGGCGCGCAGAACATCATTCCCGGCGCGGTGCAGGTGGATTTCAACTTCCGCTTCTCGACCGAGAGCACGCCCGCGAGCCTCGAGGCGCGCGTGAAGGAGATCCTCGAGCGCCACGGCCTCGACTACTCGATCGACTGGACCCTCGGCGGGAAGCCCTTCCTCACGCCGCGCGGCAAGCTGGTCGAGACGCTCGTCGCCGCCGTCGAGAAGGTCTGCGGCGTGAAGCCCGAGATCAACTGCACCGGCGGAACCTCCGACGGGCGCTTCATCATCGACATCTGCCCCGAGGTGGCCGAGTTCGGCCCCGTCAACCGGTCGATCCACAAGGTGAACGAGGCGGTCGCGCTCGAGGAGATCGAGCCGCTCGCCGAGGTCTATCGCGAAGCGGTCTCGCGGCTACTCGGGCTGCCGGGCTAGCGGGTGGGAGTCGGGCCCCTCGACCCTGCGCAGCCCCTCGACCGGGCCGTGCGCCTCGCGATGCACGCAGAGCATGTTGAACGCGGCAAGGCCCGGGAACGCGTTCTCGGCCACGCCGTAGAAGTTCGCGGGATTGAAGAGCGGCGCCACGTGCCAGTACATGTCGTAGCCCAGCGCGGCGATCATGCGGATCAGCCGAGGCGAGCTGTCCACGCGGTCGTTCTCCACGTAGAGGATCGGGCGCAGCCGCGCGATGAGCTTGGCTGCGCCCTCGATCACCTCGGCCTCCATGCCCTCCACGTCCACCTTCACGAGGCGAAGGCGCGGGATGGCCGCGAAATCGTCCAGCGCCACGACGGGCACGGGCCTTCCCTCGCGCGCGCCCGCGAGCGACACGCCGCCGAAGTTGTTGGGCCTGTCGAACGCGAGCTCCGGCACGGTGAGCACGCCGCGCCGCGCGCCCACCGCGGCCCAATGGCATTCGACGTTCGCGAGGCTGTTGATCGCCACGTTCGCGCACAGCGACTGGAACACGAGGCGCTGGGCCTCGAAGGCGATCACGGCGCCGCCGGGGCCCACGCGGCGCGCGAAGGCCATCGTGTGCACGCCGATGTTGGCGCCGATGTCCATCACCACGTCGCCCGGATGGCAGAGCTCGGCGAGCAGGCGCGTCTCGAGGCCCGCGGACTCGCCGTAACGCGCGATCGACGCGCCGATGTAGGCGTCGTTCACGTTGTAGAG
>Ga0335082_10009628_pt1 | contig 10489 bp, 6 predicted proteins | sample Lox_Sample_41_FD_206718 | JGI IMG/M metagenome (GOLD analysis project Ga0335082, IMG submission 206718) | Soil microbial communities from Loxahatchee National Wildlife Refuge, Florida, United States - Lox_Sample_4.1 | ecosystem: Environmental > Terrestrial > Soil > Wetlands | place: USA: Florida...
GGCTTCGGCGTGTTGCAATACACGGCGCCTAACGGTCAGGTGATTCCGTATCTGGCGCGCCGCATCGTGCCCCAGGCCGGTGCACCCAACTTCGCCACCATCAACCAGTACGTCGTGCATCAGAACGACCGGCTCGACATCATTGCTGCGAGATATCTTGGTGATCCGCTGATGGCCTGGCTGATCTGCGATGCCAACGGTGCGATCCGTCCGTGGGACTTAGTCGAGACGCCTGGAACGGTGCTCGCGATCACCACGCCGCAAGGCGTGCCGGGAGGATCGGTTGCTACTTAAGAGCGTCCAGCTAACGCTGTTGATGGGACCTATCATCCCGGTTCCTGTGCCTTCGTCGGTGCTGGAAGCGCTGTCCTCGGTCGAGGTCAAGATCGTGGACGTGGGCGATAGCGGCTTTCAGCTGGTCTTTAGCATCGACAAGCAGTCGCCGTTGCAGATCCTGTTTCTGCTGACAGGCGGCATGCCACTGCTGTTCATGCGATGCATCCTCGTGGCCACGGTCAATGGCGTCGCCAACGTACTTATCGACGGCGTTATCACAAACAATCAGATCGCGCCGGGGGACAAAGGGTCGAACTCCACGCTCACCATCACCGGCCGCGACTTGACCGCGCTGATGGACCAGTCCAACTGGAGCGGCTTCCCATTTCCCGCTTGTCCGCGTGAGGCGCGGGTTGCTCTATTGCTTGCGAAATACGCGTTTTTCGGTGTCATACCGCTCATCATTCCCAGCGTGCTCATCGATGTGCCCCTGCCAATTGAAACGATCCCCGGCCAGCAGGGCACCGATTTGCAGTACATCCGCGCGATGGCTGCGGAAGTTGGCTATGTCTTCTATATCGCCGCCGGGCCCACGGCGGGCTTAAACACCGCGTATTGGGGGCCGCAGATCAAGGTAGGCCCGGTACAGAGTGCGCTCAACATCGACATGGATGCTTACACCAACGTCGAGAGCATGAACTTCAAGTTCGATCAGGAGAAGAACAAGATTCCGCTGGTGTACGTGTACATCCAGGAAGCGGGCATCACGATTCCGATCCCGATTCCGCCCATTACTCCGCTGAACCCGCCGCTGGGCGCGATTCCGCCGTTTCCGACGAACCTGATTCCGCCCGACCTCAAGCCATTTCGTGAAGATTCGGCCAAGCTACCGATCCCACAGGCGATCATGCTGGGTCTTGCTGCAGCTTCGGAGAATGCCGAGGCGGTTAGTTGTGAAGGCAGCCTCGATGTCACACGGTATGGGGGCGTTCTGAGCGCGCGGCAACTGGTGGGGGTACGGGGAGCCGGAACGGCCTTCGACGGCCTGTATTACGTGAAGAGCGTCACTCACAAAATCAAGCGCGGCGAATACAAACAGAACTTTACTTTGACGCGGAACGGCCTGGTTTCCACAGTCTCAACGGTGAATGCATGAGTACGCAATCGGTAACGCCGCCGGCGCGCTATTACGGCAAGTATCGCGGCACGGTGATTAACAACATCGACCCGCTGCAGATTGGACGCATTATGGCCCAGGTGCCAGATGTGCTGGGAGAGATTCCCAGCAGTTGGGCGATGCCTTGCGTCCCGGTAGCGGGCATTCAGGCTGGTTGTTTCATGGTGCCGCCCATCGGCTCCCAAGTGTGGATGGAGTTCGAGCAGGGCAATCCGGATTACCCAATTTGGACTGGCGGTTTCTGGGGGCTGGTCGCGGAGGTTCCGATCTTCGCCACTGCGCCACCGGCCATTCCTCCGGGCCAAAACATCGTGCTGCAAACGACGGGACAGAACTCAATCATTCTCAGCGACAGTGTACCCACGCCGGCAACGGGAGGAATCGTCATCAAGGACAACAGCGGGGCCATGATCGTGGTCAACGCGACGGGCATTTACATCAGCAACGGACGGGGCGCGATGATCACGCTCATCGGCCCGACGGTTGACATAAACATGACCGCGCTCACGGTGGTGTGAGCACGTAAGGGAGGAAGAGAGACAAATGCCCGGACCGATTCTTCACATGGGAGCCGTTGTCATGTGTTCGCACGGCGGACAGGCGATGCCGACGGCGCCCAGCCCGCGCGTACTGGCTTCGGGCATGCCGGTGGCGACGATTGCCGCACCCTACGCGGTTGCGGGATGTGCCTTTGTTCCTCCGGCGGGCAATGGGCCCTGTGTGACCGGGCAGTGGGTGGTGGGAGCGGTACGAGTGATGTCGCTGGGGCAGCCGCTGGTGATCATGTCAGGCGTCTCCATTTGCGCCCCGACGGCGACACCGCTGGTGCCAGTATCGGCGCAGGTGCGCGCTTTAGCCACTTAGGTCTTGGGAGTTTAGAGGCATAAGGTGAACGTTAACTTTCCATATCAGTTCGACGGCCGCGGCCGCACCAAGGACCCAGCGGGCGACTACCTGCGTCAGTTGATTGAGCAGGTGTTGTTCACTTCGCCGGGCGAGCGCGTGAACTTGCCTGATTTCGGCAGCGGCCTTCTGCAATTGCCGTTTGCTCCCAACAGCCCTGAGCTGGCCGCGGCCACGCAATTCTCCGTGCAAGGTGCGTTGCAAAAGTGGCTGAGCGGCTATATCAAAGTTCAGTCAGTCACGGTAACCGCACAGGAGTTCATCCTTACCGTAACCGTCACGTATGCGCCGCTGAACACTGGCGTCACCCAGGTGCAGACCTTCGTTTACGGAGGTCCGCAATGATCTATAGCTGCTGCAATGAAAATCGGCGGGCCGCGGTTCTCGGCAATCCGACCCTGAACGGTATCGACTACCTCGAACTGGCGGACGATTCGGCGATTCCAGCAAGCCCGCTGCAGCAGACGCTGCTGGTGCATTGCCTGAAGACCGCTCCGACGGACCTCGAGCCGAGTAATGTCCTCATCACCGGCGGCGAGAGCATAACCGGAATCACGGCATCATGGATACTGCCCGCATCGGCTTCGACCGCTCCGCCCAACACGGCCACGACCGCCGAACTTACCTACTTCAACGGCCTGATCGACAGTGCGAAGATTCTCGTGGTTCGCACCAGTGTTGCCGGAGATTTCTCTCCCTACACGCTGAAGCTGGTCAACGACGCCTCCGCGGCGGCGCAGGACAGTTTCGCCGTCACGGAAGTGTTGAATGGATTCGATCCTCAGCTTGCCGAAGTCACCTTCTCGTTCAAGATCGATTGCCCGCCCGACTTCGACTGCCAGCCGCCGGCGCCAAACTGCCCACCCGATCTGCCAACGCCCCCGCCGATCAACTATCTCGCGAAGGACTACGGCTCGTTTCGCACCATACTGCTGGATCGCCTGAACCAGCTTCTGCCGTCCTGGGGTGCAACCAGCGAAGCCGATCTGGGTGTAGCACTCGCCGAGTTGATCGCATATGTTGGCGACCAGCTCAGTTATCAACAGGACGCCGTCGCCACGGAAGCTTATCTGCTCACCGCGCGCAGCCGTATTTCTCTGCGCCGTCACGCGCTGCTGGTTGACTATCACGTACATGACGGCTGCAATGCACGCGCGTGGATACAACTCAACGTCACTGAACCTGTCACGCTCGATCCTGCGGCAACCCGGTTCTATACCAACGCCCCGGGCATGCCGAGCAATTTAGCGCCGGGTGCAGGAAATGAGCAGGCTGCGCTTGACGCCGGTGTGGTCGTCTTCGAGCCGATGCAGAGCGAGAACCTGTTTCCCGAGCACAACGTGATCCAGTTCTATACCTGGGGCGACGCCAACTGCTGCCTGCCCCAAGGCGCAACGGAGGCGACGTTCTTGGGCAGCTACCCTGACCTTCAGGTCGGTGACGTGCTGATTTTCCAGGAAGTCGTTGGTCCGCAAACCGGAGTTGCTGCAGATGCAGACATCCGGCATCGCTACGTTGTCCGGCTCACGTCGGTGGCGACACAGAATGCGCAGGGACAGCCGCTCGTCGATCCGCTGTTTGAGCAGGGCACAGGTCTTCCCATTACCCGGTCCTCGCAGATGCCGACGCCCGTTACGGAGATTCAGTGGTCCGCCGAAGATGCCCTTCCGGCAACGCTGTGCCTGTCGTCGTCGTTTGTCGCGAGCGACGGCAAGACAATCAATCTCACGGGCGTGAGCGTGGCGTATGGCAACGTCGTGCTGGCCGATCACGGGTTATCCATGCCGCCGGTGCAACTGCCAACTGTGCCGGAACCGACGTTGTACTACCCCAGATCGGCTGCGGCCGACCACTGCACGCCGACGCCAGCCACGCCGCTGCCGGTGCGCTACCGCCCGGTGTTGGAGCAGAGCCCCGTTACTCAGGCTATCGAGCTGCCGCTAGCAGGTTCGCCGGTGACTCCGAATGCCGTGCCATTGCTCCCGACCGGTTTCGTGACCCTGACCGATAGCAACGGCTATGCGTGCTTGATGGTAAGGCCAGATGCGCCGACATCGTGGCCGCAATACTTCGGAATCTTGGCCAGCGCGAATGCCACCGTTCCCCCAACGTTCGATGTCGAGGTCGTGTTCAATCCTCCCGGTACAGTGTCCGGCGGTTGGGTGGTCCTCGAGCATTTTGCCGGGCTGACGATGACGGGCAATGTCTCAAACAACGCCGCCACACAAATCAATGGCGTTTCGCAGTTCATGACGGTGACTCCGATCGGCACGACTACGCCAACGAACTTTCCCAGCACGCCGGATAACTTCCCGGTCTCAGGCACGCTTGCGCTGGAGGATTCGAGCGCCACGCCTTATCTGACAGTTCAGCCGATCAATCCCTTGTCCTGGCCTCCGAACTTCGCCGTGCTCGCACAGGGCGATCTTACTAATCCTGACCAATTCAACCTTGTCTTGATTTATGAGCCTGCCACAGGTGGTATTGGCGTGCAGGTACCGGTGGTTGTCGAGCAGTTCACGGGCGTCACCCTGGGGACGGTTGCGGACATTTCCAACACGGCTTCTTCCTTGCTCACGGTGCTTAGCTTCGAGGGCGAGCCCAATCCCGGGCTTTCGGCTTACGAACTGATGAACTATGACGCCAGCCAGGCGTTGCCGGTGATTACGCTCACGAGCCTGCTGAACAACGAGACTGTGCAATGGACACCGCTGCCGGACCTGTTAGCCTCCGGACCCGCCGACACGAACTTTGTCGTGGAGATTGAATACAACGGGACGGCGTATTTGCGCTTCGGTGACGATACCAATGGGATGCGTCCGATTTCGGAGACGACGTTCACCGCTGCATACAGAATTGGGAGCGGAACAGCAGGCAACGTCGGTGCCGACAGCCTGATCAATCTTGCCGGCGATCCTCGGATTCAATCCTGCATCAACCCTCTGCCCGCATCGGGTGGCATCGATCCGGAGACCACGGCGCAGATTCGGCGGCGCGCTCCCCAAGCCTTCCTGACGCAAGAGCGCGCGATCACCATGACCGACTATGCCAATGTGACCATGCAAAATCCGCAGGTCGAGGATGCCTATGCCACGCTGCGGTGGACGGGCAGTTGGTACACGGTCTTTATCACCGCTGAGCCGAAGAGCGAAGGTAGGTTGAGCAAGTCGCAGACCTGTGCCGTCACGAAGTATGTCGATCGGTATCGCCTGGCGGGGCAAGACCTCCAATTGGAGCCGCCAGAGTACGTCTCGCTGGATATCAAGCTCGTCATCTGCGTCGATCCCGACTACTTTCAGGCGAAGGTGCAGGAGGCACTAAACCAAGTTCTGGGCAGCGGCTGCCTGCCAAACGGCCAGCCCGCGTTCTTCGCACCGTCGAACTTCAAGCTGGGGCAGACCGTTTACCTCAGTCCGATCTACGCGGCGGTCAGGACAGTGGCCGGGGTGCAGAGCGTGACGGCGCACAAGTTCCAACCGCAAGGAGTGAACACCAAGACATATCTGCAGACCGGGGAGATACCCCTTGGCCCCTTTCAGGTTGCGCGACTGGATAACGATCCCAGCCGGCCTGCGAACGGGCAGCTGACGCTGGTGATGAGAGGTGGAAAGTGAGGAGCCGATGAGCTGCGCCTGCGACGGAAGTCCGACCTGCACCTGCGGTTGCTGCTCCGGCATCAGTGTGCAAACACCGCAGGGCGAGAGCAATCTGCCCGGACTCTCGAGCATCGCATACCGGACTGGCACTTGGGCGACCTTTAAGGAGTCCATGCTGGCGCGCCTTTCCAGCTCCAGCTATCCCGCACTCTCAACCTTGAAGACGCGGGACGATGACGATTTCACCATCGCATTTCTCGATGCAACAGCGGTAATGCTCGACATCCTGACGTTCTACCAGGAGCGGCTTGCGAATGAGAGCTACTTGCGCACTGCGACCCAGCTTTATTCCCTCACGCAACTGGCCCAGCTCATCGGATATCAGCCGTCACCGGGTGTGAGCGCCTCCACCTATCTGGCATTCACGCTCCGCGCAGCGACGGGTTTGCCAACCGATCTCACGTCGACGGCGATCACGATCCCGGCAGGTACCCAGGCACAGAGCATTCCCCCGCAGGGTGGCAAACCGCAATATTTCCAGACTTCGGCGGACATTCTCGCCAAGGCGGATTGGAATGCCCTGCCGGTGCAGACTGGCCGGCCATGGGAGCCGCAGGCCGGCGACATCAGCGTGTATCTGGATGGGACGTCCACACAATTGAACCCCGGCGACGCGATCCTGATCGTGGGTGATGAGCGGCTAACGAACACCAAGAGCACACGCTGGGACGTGAGGCTGGTCACTTCGGTACAGCCTGATACCAGCAACGAACGTACGCTGGTGACGTGGTCCGAAGGACTTGGCGGGGAGAAAAATACACCGGCGCAGAAGAATCCTCAGATCTATGCCTTGCGGCAGAAGGCCAGCCTCTTCGGATACACGGCGATCAATCCGCTGATGCTGGATAAGGACACGACATTGGGGGCCCTACAGGATGCAGGTCTGGTTACCAAGAGTGCTCGTCCGGAGTGGAAGTTCGGAACACAGAGCTCCGATGGCACGAACCTGGCAGCGAAGAACGTCATCGATCTCGATGCGACCTACTCCAAGGTCGCGACAGACAGTTGGCTGGCGATCGTTCGGCCATTCATCGACGTTCACGGAAATTCCGAAAGAGCCGTCCACCTCTACAACCTGACCTCGGTGGCAACCATCTCGCGCTCCGATTATGGAGTGAGCGCCAAGATTACGCGCGCTGTCGCAGACGTTAATACCAGCCTCCAGGTGAATTACCAGCAGACCCGAAGCTGTTCGGTGCTGGCCCAGAGCGAGTCTGTGCCCACGACGGAAGTTCCTCTCGACCATCCTCTCTATGGAATCAATGTCGATCTGGAACTAATGCGCGCTGATCTGGCGGGAGTGACGGCGGTCGCGATTACCGGCAGTGCCCAGAAGATTTCCGTTAACTTCCCACTGACCGGCGCTCCTAACTGGAGTTTCGTGCCCGATGAAGATAGTTCGTCGCCGGTGACTCTTGCGCAGGGACAGGTTTATACGCTGCTGCAGCCGCCGGACCTGCTTAATAAAGATGGAGGCGTTCCCGACTGGAGTGGTTCGACCAAGGCGCTAACGCTTGCTGTAGCTGACTCATCCGGACGCAGCGGGACAATCAAGAACGCCCAGATGAAGTACTTCTCCCTGGTGCAGCCCGCCAGCAACGACCCGGTTGTGCAGGAAACAGGACTGATTGCGAAGATCGAGCCGGTTACAGATGACTTTCCCCATACCAGGCTCGTGCTTCAGCAGCCGCTGATGAACTGCTATGCGCGTTCCGTTACGACCATCAACGCGAACGTCGTGGCGGCAACCGCCGGAGCGCCTGTCACCGAGTTACTTGGCAGCGGCTCAGCTTCCACGCCCAACCAGCAGTTCACCTTAAAGCAGACGCCGCTCACCTATGAGCAGGCGGCGACACCAACGGGTAGCCAGAGCTCACTGGAGGTGTTGGTCAATGGTGCGAAATGGGCCCCGGTGGCCACCCTTTACAACCAGCCGCCGACCGCGCAGGTGTATACCGTCCTCAACCTGCCGGGTGGAGGAGCCCAAGTGCAATTTGGCGATGGTGTCGAAGGCGCGACTGTGCCTACCGGGCAGAGCAATGTTCGAGCTGACTATCGCACTGGCATCGGCCTGGCGGGGAACGTTGGCGTTGGGTCAATCACCACATTGGTGGATCGCCCACTTGGCGTGAGCGGGGTCACCAATCCTTCGCCTGCTACGGGCGGCCAGGATCCTCAGAGTGTTGACGACATTCGCACCAATGCGCCGCTCTCCGTTCTCACACTGGGCCGCGCCGTTTCCGTCAATGACTATCAGAACTTTGCGGCCAACTTTGCCGGTATCGCGAAAGCTTCGGCGATCTGGATTCCAAGCGGAGCTTATCGAGGTGTGTTTCTAACGGTCGCATCGGCAGGAGGCGAGGATCTCACTGGCAGCCTGACGCTTTCCAACCTGGTGACGGCGCTACAAACATTCGGCAATCCCAATGTATCCATCTTCGCGCAGTCGTTCCTGGAGACGACCTTTGGCTTTTCTGCCAAGGTCGCGTATGACTCCCGCTATACGCAGCTTGACGTGAACGCCGCCATCATGGCCCTGCTGGAAGAGACGTACAGCTTCGCCAATCGCAGCTTTGGCCAGGGAGTTTCCTCCGACGAGCTGGAGGCGTTGATTCAGTCGGTGCCGGGCGTCATCGCCTTGCACGTCACCGATCTCAAGGTGATTGCGACGAGCCAAGCCGGGGACATCGGCAGCGCGGGGTTTTCGGTTTCTGCCTACAACACATGGATTGGGCAGGCACTCACCACGCCATTGGCGCGACCGAAGGCCAAGTCGCAAACGCGAATCTGTCCTTACATTCCGGTGGCAAGCGAGAACAGCCTGCCGAATCCCGCAGAGATTCTGGTGCTCGATCCCAATCCCGATAACGTCAAGCTGGGGGTGATGTCGTGAGCTTCCAGTTATTTGATCTGCTGCCGGCCGTCTATCGCATACGCGATGCAGGTATTGCGCAGTCGCTGACACTGCTCACGCCCGCGGAACAGGCAACGCTGGAAGCACTGCAGCTTATGCAAGCTTCATCTGCGCTGCTGTCGGTTGATCAGCAGGCGCAACTGGATGAGTTGCTGGCGAAGGCTTCGCAGGGACCGCTGCAATCATTGCTCATGTTAGTGCAGGAGCAGGTTGCGGCCGTGGAGTATGACATCGAGCAACTCTACGACGACCAGTTCATCGAGACCTGCGCGCCCTGGGTCATCCCGTACATCGGCGACCTGATTGGGTATCGAGCGGTAAAGGGAATTGCTCCGGCGATTGATAATCCGCGCTCTGAAGTGGCTGAGACGATCTCGTTGCGCCGCCGCAAGGGCACCGTTCTGGTGATGGAACAGCTTGCGCGCGATGCGACCGGATGGGGCGCTCACGCTGTTGAGATGTTCCAGGTGCTGGCCTACACGCAGTACATGAAGCACATTCGGCCGTGCAACTACTATGCGCCAAATCTAAGATGCTGGCAGCCGGGTCTGTTCATCGACACCGGCTTCGACCGCACCGCTCACAAGGTAGATGTGCGACGCATCGAAACTGGCCGTGGACGTTACAACATCCAGAACATCGGGATATTCCTGTGGTCACTCAGTGCCTATAGCATCACCGATGGAACTCCGACGGCAGCGGCGAGCAACGGCACGTATCCCGGCCAGTTCTGCTATCGCTTCAGTTCGCTCGGCGCGGACATGCCGCTGTTCCACCGGGCGGTCTCGCAGGGTGAACAGATAACTTCACTGGCGGAACCGGTCAATGTGGCTGACCGTTTGCGACGCCGCGTGCTCTGCGACGACCTGCAAAAAGGAGTGGGAGCAAAGTACTACGGCGAAGGCGCCAGCCTGGCAATCTACCTCGACGGCAATCTGCTCAATCCCTATCAGATCAAGGTTGCAGATCTGGCGGGGAATGATGGGTCGTGGGCGAACCTTCCCAGTGGCGGGCCGTACTTAGCGGTGGTCGACCCCGAGTTGGGGCGGCTTGCCCTGGCATCCGAGCCGAGAGAAAAACTTGCCGTCTCCTATTACTACGGATTCAACGCAGATATGGGTGGCGGGGAGTACTCCCGCGACGAGACTTTCCTGGTTACTGATCCGGCCTGGATCACGCCATTTCCCGATCCTCGTTTCCCGGATATTCAGAGTGCGGTCGCCAATGCCATCAGTCAGCTATCGCTGAATGGCGAGGCCGCGGTGGAGATCTCCGGCAGCGAAACGATTACGCTGACGACCGCGCTCAACATCGATCTCCCGGCTGACACGACTTTGGAAGTACGAGCTGCCGCTGGCGCCCGGCCTACCATCCTGCTCGCGGACGAGTCAACAATCAGCGGCGATGCGTCGAGCTCGCTGGTGATCAATGGGCTTGTAATCGCGGCAGGTAGCGGGATGCAGCCGGCGAGTCCGTCGCCGCGATCGCTGATTCATATCCCCGAGCTGCGGCCTGATAACAGCACGAATCTCCTGGGGCAATTAAGCCTTACGCATTGCACGC
>Ga0335082_10009629_pt1 | contig 10489 bp, 6 predicted proteins | sample Lox_Sample_41_FD_206718 | JGI IMG/M metagenome (GOLD analysis project Ga0335082, IMG submission 206718) | Soil microbial communities from Loxahatchee National Wildlife Refuge, Florida, United States - Lox_Sample_4.1 | ecosystem: Environmental > Terrestrial > Soil > Wetlands | place: USA: Florida...
GCAGCATCCTGAAACCGGTCTGATTCTCGTTTTCGAAGCGGTCGTCGTCGGCTGGCTGGCACAGCGGCGCCGCATGCGCGCCGTCATGGCGGACCTTGCCTATTGGGCCGCGATTGGGACGCCTCTAGCGATTCTGCTCTATATCGTCATCCTCAAATATCCGTCACCGGGCGGTTGGGAAATCGTGATCAAACATCCGGTCAATGGCCTGTTGAATGTGATGGTTGCCGAAGTGCTGATCAGCATTCCAGCACTGCAGAAACACTTTGGTCCGGCTTGGATGACGGTCGTACGGAAACCGCTGCGGGAACATCTCTCACACGGATTCCTGCTGGTCGCAACGGTGCCGTTGTTGGTCCTGAACATCGTCAACGGCCAGATGTACGCCGAGCATCAGGAAACCGAAGCCGGCCAGCGCCTTCAGGAAGCAGCCACGGCCATCCGTCAGAACCTCCAGGAATACGTCACACGGCACCAACTGGCGCTTCTTTCGCTCGCCCAAGCGATCTCCAATGAAGGCCATATCGATACCGTCGCGCTCGATCGATGGACAGCCCAGTGTCACGCGATATACCCAGGATTCCAAACCATCACCGTCGCGAACCTCGACGGTATCCCCATAGGAATCAGCCCCCAGCGGCTATCGGACGGTAAGGAGGCTCTGTCCCTCAAGCCGGGGCAGGTGATGGCGCCGAGCGCGACGATGAAGGATCGCGAGTACTTCCAGCGGACCACAGCCACGCGGGAATCCTACATTTCGGAAGTAATCATGGGACGAGCGGCGCAGAAACCGATCATCACCATCACCGCACCGTTGTTCGACAAGATGGGCGACCTCGCCGGAGTTGTGGTCGGATCGCTGAAGCTATCGAACTTCGAGCAGTTCACGCAGAACTACCGCACCATGAAGAGCGCGGCGATCCTGGTGGTTGACCAGCGCAATCGCGTTATTTATTCCAATCGAGGCGCGGGTTACGGGCCGCTGCAATCGATGGCGGATTCTCCACTGGTCAAGGCTTCGCTCGCCGCGCGCGACGCAGGTTCCTTCACCCTTGATCACCCGGACTCCGAGCAGCGTAGCGGAAGATATTTAGCGAGCCACGCCGTATGCGGTCTCACCAACTGGCGAGTCCTCATTGAGCAGCCACTGGCCGACATTCACCAGCAAACCGAGCGCTATTACGGCATGACCGTGGCCTGGCTTCTGGGCGCGATCGGGCTCTCGCTGTTGTTTGCGCGCGTCATTGGCGCCGGGATCACCTCACCGCTCGAACTCCTGGTGAAGCGCGTCCGGCAGTTCACCATGAAGGGCGATGCTCCGCGGAAGATTCAGTTGGGGGCGCAGGCGCCTTACGAACTGGAACAACTGGTGGACGACTTCGACCAGATGTCCATCCGGCTCAACGAATCCTATCAGCAACTGCACGAAGCCCTTTCCGATCGTGAGCGTCTGAACGATGAGCTCCAGGCCTTGTTGGCCGATTTGGATCGGAAGGTGCGTGAACGCACGGCTGAGCTGGCGCAAGCAAAGATCCGCGCCGAGGAAGCCAGCCGCGCCAAGAGCGAATTCCTGGCCAACATGAGTCATGAGATTCGTACGCCCATGAACGGTCTACTGGGCATGATGGGACTGGTGCTTGGCACGCAGCTGCACGAAGATCAGCGGGAGCATCTACGGATCGCGAAGAGTTCCGCCGATTCGTTGCTCGCTCTGCTCAACGATATTCTGGATTTTTCCAAAATCGAAGCGGGGCGTCTGGAACTCGAGTCCACTACGTTCTCCCTGCGGAGATGCGTATCTGAAGCAGTCGGTACGCTCGACTTCCTGGCGCGCCAGAAGGGCTTGTCTCTCGCGAGTTCCGTGCAGCCAGAGGTGCCGGATTACCTCGTCGGCGATCCCAATCGTCTGCGCCAGGTCTTGCTGAACCTGGTGAACAATGCTCTAAAATTCACCAACGCCGGTTCCGTTCGTGTCGAAGCGCTTCTGGAGCAGCGATCGGTCGGCTCCGCAACCATCCGGTTCAACGTCACCGATACGGGAATCGGGTTGAACCAGGAACAGCAAAAATTCATCTTCGAGCCGTTCCGGCAGGCCGATGGATCGGTCACCCGGAAATACGGAGGCACCGGCTTGGGCTTGGCGATTTGTTCGAGCCTCGCGGAACTGATGGGGGGGACTATCGCGGTGACCAGCACAGCAGGGAAGGGCAGCACATTCACCTTTAGTGTCCATTGCAAAATCGGCGAGGCTCCCGTTGTTACCGCTCCGCGGACGCCTGCTAAAGAGGTTCGCGGCGAAGGGCTCGGACGCCTGAAGATCCTGCTGGCCGAGGACAATCGAGTGAACCAGTTACTGGTGGTCCGGTTGCTCGAGGCGCGTCACCATGAGGTCGTGGTCGTCAGCGATGGCCGCTCCGCTCTGCAAGCGGTCGAGGAGCAGAATTTCGATCTGATTCTGATGGATATTCAGATGCCGGAAATGGACGGATTCGAAACCACTCGCATCCTGAAGGACCGCGCAAGAGTGGGCGTGCGAAGCGTTCCCATCATCGCTCTGACCGCGCACGCCATGAAGGGCGATCGCGACAAGTGCCTGGCCGCGGGGATGTGCGCGTACATTTCCAAACCCATTCAACCGGAAGAGTTCTTCAGCGTCATCGAAGACGTGATCCATGGCGCGATGGCTGGTACTCCGTCCATCCTGTAGGCTTGTTTCACAATATCGCAGCAAGGTTCGGATAGATTCGCCCCGGACCGCCCTCTTAAACTGGAGTTGTGCACGAAAATTTTCGCGAACCCCTTCATGCGGCCTTCAAACACGCAATTTCGTACCTGGACCAGCTCGATTCGCTACCCGTTGCTCCGACAGCGAGCCTTGCCGAACTCCGCGGCCGACTCGGAAAAAAACTGACCGATGAAGGTCTTCCTTCCGGGCAGGTCATCGACGAACTTGTGCGAGATGTGGACGGAGGCGTCATGACCTCCGCCGGTGGCCGCTTCTTCGGATGGGTCGTCGGCGGGGCGCTGCCCTCAGCGCTTGCCGCGGATTGGTTGACTGCGACATGGGATCAGAACGCCGGCCTGTATGCCGCCGGACCCGCCGCCGCGATCGTCGAAGAAGTAGCCGGCGCCTGGCTCAAGGACATTTTCGGACTGTCCGCCCATACCAGCTTTGCGCTCGTCACCGGCTGCCAGATGGCTCACGTCACCGGTCTTGCGGCAGCGCGCCACGCCTTGTTAGCACGCCGCGGTTGGGATGTCGAGCAGCGCGGTCTGTCTGGTGCGCCGCCGATCCGTATACTATCGAGCAGCGAGCGGCACGGTAGCGCGGAGCGCGCGATCCGTCTGCTCGGAATGGGTCTGCAACAGATCACCTATCTTCCGGTCGATGCGCAGGGCCGCCTTCGCGCCGACGCACTACAGCAGGCGCTCGAAAGCAACGGCGACGGACCCGCGATCGTTCTGCTGCAAGCCGGAGATGTCAACATCGGAGCGTTCGACGATTTCGAAGCGCTCATTCCGATCGCGCACCGTCACGGCGCGTGGGTTCACGTGGACGGGGCTTTTGGATTGTGGGCCGCCGCCAGCCCTCGCTATCGTCACCTGACGGCAGGCATCGCCAAAGCAGACTCCTGGGCGACGGATGGCCACAAGTGGCTGAACGTTCCGTACGATTGCGGGTACGCCTTCGTATCAGACACAGACTCACATCGCGCCTCGGTTTCCTATCGCGCTCCATATCTCACGCACGATGCACAAGCCCGCGACCAGATGGATTGGACACCGGAATGGTCGCGCCGCGCACGCGGCTTCCCCACTTATGCCGCTCTCCGCCAATTAGGGCGCAAAGGGATTACAGAGTTAGTAGATCACTGCTGCCAACATGCCCGCGCGCTGGCCACACGGATCGGAGCGCTGCCGGGCGCGGAGCTTCTCTCGGAGCCGATCATCAACCAAGGCCTGGTTGGATTCGGCGACCGAACCGATGACATCATCGCCTCGATTCTGGCAACAGGCGAAGCCTTCTTCGGCGGTACGACATGGCGAGGTCGTCGCGCAATGCGAGTCAGCGTCTGCAACTGGCAGACATCGGAAGAAGACGTAAACCGCGCAGTCAATGCCGTGGCTAGCGTCCTAACATCCCGAGCCACTGTCTCGGCATAAGTAACAATTGAGTGCAGCCGGTTGGACAAGCCTCCGGCTTGCCTTCGCGCAACCCAAAGGGCGCGTACTACAAAGCATCCGGCGGTTTGGCGTTCGAGTTTCCATTCAAAAACCGATCAAACCAATAAAGCTGCCAGTTGAGGCTCTCCACCAAGTGCTTCGGCTCCCCAGTTCTAGTCAGATTATGATTCTCCCGCGGGAAGAACACGATCTCAGCCGTCACGCCGTAGTGCTTCAACGCCCGATACCACTGCTCACCCTGTTCAATAGGAACCCGAAAATCATTATCCGAATGCAGCACCAGCGTCGGCGTCTTGACATTGCGTGCATACTTCAACGGCGACGCATTCCAATATTGATCGAAATCGTCGAACAAGAATCCCTTGAAATCATCCTCGTGACCATAAGCGCCATCGCGAGTCCCATCGTCACTTATGAAGTTAGATACACTTCGCAACGTAACCGCCGCCTTGAATCGATTGGTATGGCCCACGATCCAATTGGTCATGTATCCGCCGTAGCTTCCACCTGTAACACCAAGCCGGCTAGTGTCGATCCATGGGTTCTGCTTGAGCGCCGCGTCCACGCCGGTCATGATGTCCTGATAATCCATGCCGCCCCAATTGTTAGTGATGCCGCGCTCGAATTTCTGGCCATAGCCGGTAGAGCCGCGAGGATTGCAGAAGAACACCGCGTAGCCCTTCGCCGCGTAGCCCTGAAATTCGTGAAACCAGTCGACTCCATACTGCCCCGCAGGGCCGCCATGGACGCTCAGAATCATCGGGTATTTCTTATCGGGCTGCCAGCCGAGCGGTTTCACCAGAAATCCGTCGATTGCCAATCCGTCGGTGCTCTTGAACGGAAGCCGCTCCACTTTTGCTAACTCGAGTTCGCCCCATAACTTCGAGTTCACGTGAGTGAGCTGCCGCTCCTCAATGCCATCTAAGCGGGAAACGAAGAGATCATCCAAGTGCTCGAAATCGTTTGCAAGATAAGTCATGATCCCTGCACTCGGGTTCATATCGAATCCGCGAACTGCACGCTCGCCCTTGGTCACTTGCGAGGCCGTGTGTTTGGTCAGATTCACGCTAAAGACGTGATTGGTACCTTTAAATCCAGTCTCGAAGCGGAGCTCGTTCGGTCCTGGCCCCCAGTGCAGGTCCGTGGGAATCAAATCAAGATCTTCAACCGCAAGTGACGAAGCACCACCGGTAGCCGACGCAATGTAGAGCTTGGGAAACTGACGCCGCACCGTCTTGCCCGCGAATACGATCTGTCGACCGTCCGGCGACCAGCGCGGAAAATCGTCCTCGAACGCATGGTCGGATATCTTCGTCAGTGCGCCGCCCTCAGCCGGGATCACCCAAACATCTTTATTGTGGCTCTCGTCGTATTCCTTCCCCGTGCGGTCGGACACAAATGCAATGCGCGCGCTGTCAGGTGACCATTGCGGATCGGTATCGTTCCAATCGTCGCCGTTGGTGAGTTGCTTTTCTTTGCCGCTCGACGCATCGATGACCCACAAATGGCTTCGCTTGTCGTCGTACCAGCCGGTGTCGTTGAACTTGTAAGAAATGTGCGTGTAGTGCCGAACATCGCTCTTACGATCTTTCGCCGCCACACCATCGCTCGGTCCAGTTCGGCTGACCGCGACGAATCGCTTGCCATCCGGCGACCACTGATAAACTCCGACACCATTCTTCAGATGCGTGAGCACCTGCGCCTCGCCACCATCCATATGCAAGATGCAGATCTGCGGCCGGGGCGCGTCTGCCGCTGCGCCAGTGCCAGTCTCGCGCACCTCCGTATTGCGGGAAGATACAAACGCGAGCTTGCTCCCATCGGGACTCCACCGCGGAGAATTCGAATTGACGCCTTCGGCGGTCACGCGTCGCGGAGCCGATTGCCCGTCCACTGACACAAGCCAAATCGACGAGGTGCGTCGATTGCTTTTCTGGTCAATGACAGTGACCACGTAGGCCACCTGTTTGCCGTCCGGCGAAACCTTCGCATCGTTGATAAAGTGAAACGCGAAATAATCCTCCGGCGTGACCCCACGGTTCGCGAAAACGCCCGTGGATATGGCCAGAGTAAGAACGGCAATAGTAACCAGACGATTGTGGAACGGGTTCATAGCAGGTAGTTTAACTCAACCTATAGCGCGAACTATGACTACCTGCCCGTGCCGGCTGGTTTGATAAACTCATTGCCATGGTCAGCTCTCGAACCGCTCGAATTGTGCCCATTTTGTTGGCGGCATCGGTTGTATTTGCACAGCCTGCCGCTCGCCGGCTGCTCAAGGTCGACGACATGCACCGCTTTCACGACGTCCGCGATGCGCAAGTTTCGCCGGACGGTAAGTGGGTGGCGTACACGCTCAGCTCCGTCGACACGACAGCGGACAAGGGCGACACCGACGTCTGGATGGTGAGCTGGGATGGATCGCAGCAAGTGCGCCTCACATCGAGCCCTGAGAGCGAGAATGCGCCGCGCTGGAGTCCGGATGGCCGTTATCTTTCGTTTCTATCCGGCAGGCCGGGCAAGGCAAAAGGCACGCAAGTTTGGCTGCTCGACCGCATGGGCGGCGAGGCACAGCAGTTCACAGACGTAAAAGGCAGGATCTCGAGCTACGAATGGTCACCCGATTCGAAGAAGCTTCTGCTCTTGATGGCGGATCGCGATCCCGGCGACACCGACGACGATAAGCCGGCTGCACAGGGTGCGAATGCCAAAGCGCCAAAGCCCATCGTCATCGACCGCTACAAGTTCAAACAAGACGTCGTCGGCTATCTGACACAGCGCCCGCCGAGAATTTATGTTTACGACCTAGCGACGAAAAAGGCCGACGCGTTGACCACAGAGAGCATCGAAGCTGGATCGCCGGCCTGGTCGCCCGATGGTCAGTGGATCGCGTTCCTGGGCAAGGAAGGAAAAGATGCCGAGCGCTACAACACCTGGAATGTTTACGTGATTGAGGCGCGCACGGGCGCAACGCCGCGACAGATCACGCATTATGACGGCAGCCATTCCTCGGCTTCCCGCGCACGGCCGGAATGGAGTCCCGACGGCACGCGGCTGGTCTACCTGCAAAGCTCGGCCGCGAAGCTGGAAGCCTACAACATGAATCGTCTGGCCGTGGTCGCCGTCTCGGGTGGCGAACCAAAACTGCTGGCCACGAATCTCGATCGCAACGTGTCGGCCCCGCGCTTCACGCCCGATGGTTCGTCGATTCTGTTTCTGGTGGCGGACGACCGCTCCGAATATCCCGCTCGTATCCCGGCAAATGGTGGAACCATCGAGAGGCTCGCAAAAGGCGCCGGCGTGATCTCCACTTTCAGCCAGGGTAAAGATGGACGCTTGGCCGTGTTGGCATCGAACGATCAAGTCCCCGGCGAAGTCAACGTCCTCGAGAATGGCGCACTGCGCCCGCTGACGCATCACAACGACGCGCTGATGGCCGAGTTCAAGCTCGGCGTCACCGAAGACTTCAGTTGCAAAGCAAAGGACGGAAACGAAGTACACGGGCTGGTCACCAGGCCTGCGGACTATGAGGCGGGACACAAGTATCCCACGCTGTTAAGAATCCACGGCGGCCCCAACGGACAGGACGCGCACAGTTTCAATTTTGAGCGGCAGATCTTCGCAGCGAACGGCTACGCGGTGGTTCAAGTGAATTATCGCGGCAGCTCGGGCCGGGGAGAAAAATACCAAACAGCGATCGCCGCCGACTGGGGCAACAAGGAAGTCCTCGATCTACTCGCGGCCATGGACCATGTTGTCTCTATCGGGCTGGCAGATCCGGATCGACTCGGCGTCGGGGGCTGGAGCTATGGTGGCATCCTCACCGACGCAATCATCGCGAAAGACCACCGCTTCAAAGCGGCCACCAGCGGGGCAGGCACCGCGTTCCCGATCGCGCTCTACGGAGTCGACCAGTACATCATGCAATACGAAGAAGAGATCGGCGCGCCCTGGAAGGTCGGCTTGGAACCATGGATGCGGATCTCCTATGGCTTCCTGCATGCAGATCAGATCACCACGCCGACGCTCTTCATGGGTGGAGAGAAGGACTTCAACGTACCGCTCGTGGGTGGCGAGCAGATGTATGAAGCGCTACGCACTCTCGGAGTGCCGACTCAACTCGTCGTTTATCCGGCATCATTCCACGGCATCACGCGTCCGAGCTATCAAAAGGACCGTATCGAGCGGTACCTTGCATGGTACGCGAAGTATCTAAAGCCGGCGGAGACGCACCTGCCGACAGCCGCGGGCGCCGGACGGTAGTTCACCGGATTCGGCTCTCACGTCGGAGTTGGTGAAAGATGTAGGCATCATGACAGCACCATTGATGATGCTATGATGGCTACGTGAGAACTACCGTCACATTAGACCCGGACGTTGAGAGGCTTCTCCGGACGACCATGAAAGAGCGCGGCATCTCCTTTAAACAAGCGCTCAACGACGCGATCCGGTCAGGGCTCGTTCGTGGGAATCTGCGCCGCAACCGGCGATTTGTGCAGAAATCCTTTCGTATGGGCGTTGAGCAGAGCTTCCGCTGGGATAAGGCTCTGAGCGTTGCAGCGGCCATGGAGGACGAGGAACTGAGCCACAAACTATCGCTGCGCAAATGATCCTCGTAGACGTCAACCTCCTCATTTACGCCGTCAACGAAGATGCCCCTCTGCACGAGAAAGCTAAGATTTGGCTCGAAGAAGTTCTTTCCGGATCGGAGACCGTTGGTTTTTCCTGGATCGTACTGCTGGCATTTCTCCGGCTATCCACCAGGCCCGGCCTGTTTCGCCATCCACTGCCCGTGGAGTATGCGTTCGAGGTGATTCAATCCTGGCTATACCAGCCTTCAGTTACGTTGATTCATCCTGGGCCGCAACATCTCCAGCAACTCCGCGATCTCCTGCAACCGCTGGGCACAGCCGGCAACCTTGCCTCCGACGCTCACTTGGCCGCACTGGCAATCGAGCATGGAGCTGAGTTGTGTTCGTCGGATAATGACTTCCTTCGATTTCCTCGCCTGAAGTTTCGTAACCCGCTAGCGTCCATCCGCCCCCGCTAACCTACCAACCTCTATAATCGCAAGGGGAGATTTGACATGCGCGCTTTTGCTCGATTGATCCCTGCTTTCGCAATCGGCTTCTGCTTCGTCGCAAATGCTGCTGACGTTACCATCGGGACAGCGGCAGCACGCGCCGGTGAAAAAGCTAGCGGCTATATCCGCGTCCCCTCGGGCGCAGACGCAGCAACAGACATCGCCGTCATTGTTGTCAACGGCGCTAAGCCCGGCCCCCTGCTGGCGCTAGTGGCAGGCGCGCATGGCACCGAGTATGCGTCCATCATCGCTTTAGAACGGCTCGCTGAAACCGCGGACCCTGCAGTTCTGTCCGGGACTCTGGTGATCGTCCCACTGCTCAACGTAGCATCGTTTCTGCAAAAAGTTCCGCATGTCAACCCCATCGACGGCAAGAATATGAACCGGCTGTATCCGGGAAAAGCTGACGGGACTCAAACGGAGCGAGTCTTGTGGGCGATCAACGAGCAGGTGCTGAAGAAGTGCGACTATCTGATCGACTATCATGGCGGCGATCTGGACGAAAACCTCCGTCAGTACTCATACTGGGCGGACACGGGTAACGATCGTCTCGACACCACTTCGCGCGGAATGGTTCTCGCATTCGGTCTTGACCATATCATCATTCAACACAACCGGCCATCCGATCCGCGGCCAACGAGCGCAGTCACCATTACACGGCAGGCGCAGAATTTAGGGAAACCCTCCATTGCCGTCGAAGCGGGTCACTCGGGAACTACTGCTGCCGAAGATGTGGATGCGCTGATCCGTGGAACCCGAAATGTCATGCGCCATTTGAAAATGCTGCCGGGCGCCGTTTTGCCGGTCGCGCACCCGCTGTGGATCGGCCGGTACACAGTCGTCACGAGCCAAACGGATGGAATCTTTTATCCACTCCTCGGTCCCGAAGCATATGTCAAAGAGGGAATGACTATCGGTTACATGACAGACTTCACCGGCAAGAAGATCGCCGACATTCCATCACCGCTCACCGGCGTCATTATCTATATCGGCGCGGTGCCGTCGATGAAAAAGGGCGATAATATCGGCTACATCGGGGAGGTCGTCGACGCGCCCTGATCGTGGCCCTGGGCGGTCCGCCCCGGGACACCCAAAGGCGCCTGCACACGACGGGGGCAAGATCGAGTAAGATGAGTGGCACTGGCCATCAAGCAGTTTGAGCTGAGTCGGCGAGATTCTTGACAAAAACACTCGCGGCCGGCGCTTGGGGATCTAGTTAGA
>Ga0335082_10009632_pt1 | contig 10487 bp, 9 predicted proteins | sample Lox_Sample_41_FD_206718 | JGI IMG/M metagenome (GOLD analysis project Ga0335082, IMG submission 206718) | Soil microbial communities from Loxahatchee National Wildlife Refuge, Florida, United States - Lox_Sample_4.1 | ecosystem: Environmental > Terrestrial > Soil > Wetlands | place: USA: Florida...
TGACGCTGCCCACCGCCCGCGTCGAGCGCACGCCCGACGGCACGCCCTTCTCGAGCGAGTTCCAGGACATCTACCACTCGGAGCGCGGCGGGCTCGCGCAGGCGCGGCACGTGTTCCTCGCGGGAAACGGGTTGCCGGAGCGCTGGCGGGGCCGCGCCTCGTTCACGATCGTCGAGACGGGCTTCGGCCTGGGGCTGAATTTCCTCGCGGCGTGGGATGCGTGGCGCGCCGACGCCGCGCGCCCTTCGCGCCTGCACTTCATCTCCGTGGAGAGCCGGCCGCTGTCGGCGCAGGATCTCGCCGCCTGCCTCTCACCCTTCGCGCAACTGCAAGCCTTGTCCCGCGCCCTCGTGGGCCGCTGGCCGCCGCCGCTCGCGGGGTTCCATCGCATCCACTTCGACGCGGGCAACGTGATCCTCACGCTCCTGCTGGGCGATGCCCGCGAGGTGTTGCCGCAGCTCGTGGCCCGCGCCGACGCGCTCTTCCTCGATGGGTTCTCCCCGGCGAAGAACCCGGGCATGTGGTCACCCGAGGTGGTGCGCGAGCTCGCGCGCATCGCATCGCCGGGCGCCACGCTCGCGACCTGGACCGTGGCGGGTGGCGTTCGCGCCGCGCTCGCCGGCGCGGGCTTCCCCGTCGAGAAGCGCGAGGGCTTCGCGGGCAAGCGCGAGATGCTGGTGGGGCATCGCGCGGGAGACGCGGCGCGCGCCGCGCCGCTCGAGCGCCATGCGGTCATCGTCGGCGCGGGCCTCGCGGGGACGCTCGCCGCGGAGCGCCTGGCGGCGCGCGGATGGGATGTGGATCTCGTCGATGCGCGCACGGAGCGCAGCGCCGCCGCCGCGGGTCTCGTGCGCCCCGTGGCGAACCTGCGCGACGCGATGAACGCGCAGGCATCGCGCAGCGCGTTCCTCTACGCGCTGCAGCACTATCGCGGCCTGGACATCGACGGCTACCACCTCGAATGGCGCCCCTGCGGGGTGCTCCAGCTCGCCGAGGACGACGACGAGGCCTCGCGCTTCGCCGCGATCGTCCAGTCGCAGGGCTATCCCGCCTCGTTCCTCGAGTTCGTCGATACCCACCGCGCGCGATCGATCGCGGGGCGCGCGGTGCGCGGTGCCGGCTGGTGGTTCCCTACGGGCGCCCGCGTGTCGCCCTCGAGCCTGGCGGTGGCGAGCCTCGCGCGCGCGGGCGATCGCGTCCGGCGAAGGCTCGGGCGCGGCGTGGAGCGCCTCGAGCGCGAGGGCGCCTCCTGGCGCGCGCTCGACGCCGGCGATCGCGTGATCGCCGAGGCGCCGGTGCTCGTGGTGGCGAACGCCGCGGACGCGAAGCGCCTGCTGCCCGAGGCGCGCCTGCCGCTTTCGTCCGTTCGCGGGCAGGTGACGTACGTGCCGCCTTCGCCGCGGCGCAAGCTCGACGTCGTCGTGAGCGGCACCGGCTACGTGGCGCAGGTTCCCGACGCGGGGCTCATCATCGGCGCGAGCTACCACCACGACGACGCCGACACGGGCGTGCGCGAGTCCGACCATCGCGAGAACCTCGGGCGCGCCGAATCGATGCTGCCGGATTTCACGGCGGGGATCGACATTTCGGAGCTGGGCGGCTGGACCGGATTCCGCGCGACGGTGCCCGACCGGCTGCCGGTGTTCGGCCCCACCGCGGCCGAAGGCATCCACACCGCGACGGGGCTGGGCTCGCGCGGGCTGCTCTGGGCGCCGATCGGCGCCGAGCTCCTCGCCTGCATGCTCGAGGGCGAACCGCTGCCGCTCGCCCGGGACATGGCCGGCGCCATCTCGCCCCGGCGTTTTCTTTCGTAGAATCGCCCGATGCGTCCCGACCTCGCCTCCCTCGCCCTCTTCGTGCGCATCGCCGACACGCACAGCATCACCAAGGCGGCCGAGGCGAGCCACATGGCGCTCGCGGCCGCGAGCCGGCGCGTCACGCAGCTCGAGGGGCAATACGGGGTGCAGCTGCTCAATCGCGGCGCGCGCGGCGTCGAGCTCACCCCGGCCGGCGCGGCGCTCCTCGCCCACGCCCGGAAGCTGCTGGGGCAGGCCGACGAGATGCGCGCCGAGCTTTCGGATTTCACGAAGGGCGGCAAGGGACTCGTGCGCATCCACGCCAACGCCTCCGCCCTCGCCCAGCACCTGCCCGAGGACCTCGCCTCGTTCTGCGAAGCCCACCCGGCGGTGAAGGTCGCCCTCGAGGAGCACCGCAGCGGCGCCATCGTTCAGGCCCTGCGCTCGGGCGAGGCCGACATCGGCATCGTCATGGAGGGCGCGCCGATCGACGGGCTGCAGTCGTTCGACTACCGCACCGACGTGCTCGTGGCGGTGCTGCCGCGCAACCACGCCCTGCGCGCGAAGCACGCGTCGTTCTCGCGGCTGCTCGCCTACGATTTCGTGGGCCTGGAAAGCGACACGGTGATCTCGCGCCTCATGGCCTCGGCCGCCGCGGCCGAGGGCAAGCCGCTGCGGCTTCGCATGCAGCTCAAGGGCTTCGACATCGTGGCCCGCATGATCCAGGCGGGCCTGGGCATCGGGATCCTGCCCGAGGTGGTCGCCCGCACCTTCTCGCGCTCGATGAAGCTTCGCATCGTGCCTCTCACGGACGCCTGGGCCAGGCGCCGCATGTGGGTCTGCGTGAAGGACCTGGCGGCGCTGCCGGCTTCCGCCCGCCAGCTGGTCGAGCACCTGATGCCAAGAACCGGGGTCTGACCCCGGTTTTCGGTTTTCGCGGTTTCCGGCCCTTCGCATTCCGCGAAGGCTCCCTTGCCGATTTTCCGATTCTCCGCGGCGCGCCCCGGTGGTCTCATGGCTGGATCGCAGCACCGATTCTTCAACCGGCCGACAAGGAACGACCCGCAATGAGCAAGGAACTCGAGATCGCCCGCATCCGCAAGGACTGGGCCGAAAACCCCCGCTGGAACGGCGTGAAGCGCGGATACACCGCCGAAGACGTCTATCGCCTGAGGGGCAGCGTCCAGGTAGAGCACACCCTCGCGCGGCGCGGCTCCGAGAAGCTCTGGCGGATGATGCAGGAGAAGCCCTTCGTGAATTCCCTGGGGGCGCTCACGGGCAACCAGGCCATGCAGCAGGTGCGCGCCGGCGTCCCGGCGATCTACCTCTCGGGCTGGCAGGTGGCGGCCGACGCCAACGACAGCCTCGCCATGTACCCGGACCAGTCGCTCTACGCGACGACCAGCGTCCCCACCGTGGTGAAGCGCATCAATTCCGCGCTGCAGCGCTGCGACCAGATCGACCACGCCGAGGGCAAGGACGCCATCGACTGGTTCGCGCCGATCGTCGCCGACGCCGAAGCGGGCTTCGGCGGCGTGCTGAACGCCTTCGAGCTCATGAAGTCCATGATCGAGGCCGGAGCGGCCGGCGTGCACTTCGAGGACCAGCTCGCCAGCGTGAAGAAGTGCGGCCACATGGGCGGCAAGGTGCTCGTGCCCACACAGGAAGCCGTGCAGAAGCTCATCGCCGCGCGCCTCGCCGCCGACGTGCTGGGCGTGCCCACGGTCCTGCTCGCGCGCACCGACGCCGAGGCCGCCGACCTCATCACCAGCGACGTGGACGAGAACGACAAGCCGTTCCTCACGGGCGAGCGCACGGCCGAGGGCTTCTACCGCACGAAGAAGGGCTTCGACCAGGCCCTGTCGCGCGGCGTCGCCTACGCCGAGTACGCCGACCTCGTCTGGTGCGAGACCGGCACGCCGGACCTCGAGTTCGCGCGCCGCTTCGCCGAGGGCGTGCAGAAGGTCCATCCCGGCAAGATGCTCGCCTACAACTGCTCGCCGTCGTTCAACTGGAAGAAGAACCTGGACGACGCCACCATCGCGAAATTCCAGCGCGAGCTGGGCGCCATGGGCTACAAGTTCCAGTTCATCACGCTGGCGGGCTTCCATGCGCTGAACTACGGCATGTTCGACCTCGCCTACGGCTACGCGCGCAACAACATGTCGGCCTTCGTGGAGCTCCAGCAGAAGGAGTTCGCGGCGGCCGAGCGCGGGTTCACCGCGGTCAAGCACCAGCGCGAGGTGGGCACGGGCTACTTCGACGACGTGACGCAGGTGATCCAGGCCGGCAAGTCCTCGACCACGGCGCTGCACGGCTCGACCGAGGACGAGCAGTTCTTCGTTCAGCCGACGCCGATTCGCGGCACGCAGGCGGCAGCCGATTGAGGAGATGCACATGAAACGCGACAACTTCACCATCCCGGGCATCCAGCTTCCGCCGGAGCAGCCCAACCTGTACGACCGCATCCTCACGCCGCAGGCGCTGGGATTCGTCGCCCACCTGCACCGCAAGTACGAGTCGCGCCGCCGCGACCTCATGGCCGCGCGGATCATGCGCCAGGCGCGCCTGGACAGCGGCAAGGAGACCTTCGGATTCCTTCCGCAGACGCGCCCCGTCCGCGAGGCGGAGTGGACCGTCGCGCCCGTGCCCGCGGACCTGCAGGACCGCCGCGTCGAGATCACCGGGCCGGTCGAGCGCAAGATGGTCATCAACGCGCTCAACTCCGGCGCCTCGACGTTCATGGCGGACTTCGAGGACTCGTGCACGCCGACGTGGGACAACATGATCCGCGGCCAGATCAACCTGCGCCAGGCGGTCGATCGCACCATCAGCTTCAGGAGCGAGAACGGCAAGACCTACGCGCTCAACGAGAAGACGGCGACACTCATCGTGCGCCCGCGCGGCTGGCACATGCTCGAGCGCCACATGCTCGTGGACGGCGAGCCCGTGTCGGCCTCGCTCTTCGACTTCGGCCTGTACTTCTTCCACAACGCCGAGCGCCTCGTGGAGCGCGGCAGCGGCCCCTACTTCTACCTCCCGAAGATCGAGAGCCACCTCGAGGCGCGCCTCTGGGACCACGTGTTCAACGAGGCCGAGACGCTCATGAACCTGCCGCGCGGCACGATCAAGGCGACGGTGCTCATCGAGACGCTGCCCGCCGCGTTCGAGATGGACGAGATCCTCTACGAGCTGCGCGACCACTCGGCGGGCCTGAACTGCGGCCGCTGGGACTACATCTTCAGCTGCATCAAGAAGCTGCGCCGCGCCGACTTCGTCTTCGCCGACCGCGCGCTCGTCACGATGACGAGCCCGTTCCTGCGCGCCTACTGCCAGCTGCTGGTGAAGACCTGCCACCGCCGCAACGCCCACGCGATGGGCGGGATGGCCGCGCAGATCCCCATCAAGCACGATGCGGCCGCCAACGAGGCGGCGATGGCGAAGGTGCTCGCCGACAAGGAGCGCGAAGCCGGCGACGGCTTCGACGGCACCTGGGTCGCGCATCCGGGCCTGGTTCCGGTCGCCAAGGGCGTGTTCGACCGCGTCATGCCGCAGCCCAACCAGGTCGCGAGGAAGCGCGAGGACGTGAAGGTGAAGGCCGCGGACCTGCTCGCCTTCGGTCCCGGGTCGCCGATCACCGAGGAGGGGCTTCGCACCAACATCAACGTGAGCCTGCAGTACATCGGCTCATGGCTCGCGGGCCAGGGCTGCGTGCCGATCAACAACCTCATGGAGGACGCGGCCACCGCCGAGATCTCGCGCTCGCAGATCTGGCAATGGATCCGCAGCCCCAAGGGGGAACTTGCGGACGGCCGCAAGGTCACGCTCGATATGTTCCGCCGCCTGCTGGGCGAGGAGCATCGGAAGGTGAACGCCATGCGCGGCGCCGTCGAGGCGCGCTACGACGAGGCCGCCTGGCTGCTCGACCGGCTGGTGTCCAACGACGACTTCGTGGACTTCCTCACGGATCCGGCCTACGAGATGGTGGCGTCGCTGCCCGCGTCGCAGGAAGCCGTAGCTGCATGAGGTAGCTGCACAAGGAGGAGGAGAAACGGCTCGGGGCCCCTTCGGGGGCCCCTTGCTTTTCGGCGCCCTAGTGGCGCGTGCCCTGCGCCTCCGCGGGCTGCTCGAGGATCCAGAGCCGCGCGTCGTCGAGCTTGTCGTTGGGGAAGACGCGCACCGGGTTGCGGAAGAGCGGCCCGAAGAGGCGCACCGCCTCGGCGATCCACTTCACGTCCGTCACCACGGCCACGCGGCTGAAGTCGGCCCAGTGCTGCAGCCCCAGTGTCGCGTCGGCCCACATCGCCCCGGGCGTCATGCCGTCGAACTCCGGCCCCAGGTGGTAGAGGAGCCTCACCGTCCCGTGACGCTCGATTCGGTTGAGCGCCTCGGGCACGAGCGTCTCGCGATAATCCTCCGCGGTCACGCGGCCGCGCGCGCTCACCGCGAGCACTTCATCGGGAAATCCCAGCATCTTGTCGATCATGGTTCACCTCCGTTTCGCGTCTTGCCGCAGGATCCATGCGGCGATGGTGGGCCAGGTCTCGCGCAGCGTCCGCGTGCCCATGAACAGCCCGATGTGCCCGCCGGGCGTGAGCTTCTTCACGATGCCGCGGCGGGGCGTGCCGAAGAGCCTTTCCGCGGCGAACACCTGCTCGCGCGGCGTGATGTCGTCGGCGTCGCCCGCGAGCAGGTACGCGGGAACGCGGATGTCGCGCAGCGAGAGCCTGCGCCCCAGCGCCACGAAGCGGCCGCGCGCGAGCCGGTCCTCCTTGAAGAGCTCGCGGATCGCCTGCAGGTACCACCGGCCCGGCAGGTCGATGGGATTCTCGTACCAGCGCGCGAAGCGCTCCGTCCGGCTCACGTAGCTCTTGTCCTCGATGTGGCTGTACAGGTCGAGGTACTTGTCGAGGTACTGCTCGTCGGGATGCATGCTCTTCCAGCCGGCCAGCATGAACTTGCCGCGCATGAGGCCGCCGCCCGCGGCCACAATCTCCTCGTAGAAGCTCATGGGCAGGCGGTTCGCGAGCTTGCGGATCGCGCCGTGCCCGGCCTGCGTGTCGATGGGCGCGCCTGCGAGCACGAGGCTCGAGACCTTCCCGGGAAAGCGCGCGGCGAACATCGCCGACATCCAGCCGCCCTGGCAGAGTCCCACGAGGTGCGCCTTGCCGCCGAGCTCGTCGATGGCGACGTTGAGCTCCGCGAGATAGACATCGATGTCGAAGTCCCTCATCTCGGGCGTGGCGGCCTTCCAGTCGGTCACGAGCACGCGCCCCAGGCCGGACTGCATCAGCGTCTCCACGAGGCTTTGCCCGCGGCGGTAGTCGGCGATCGTCGCGCGATGCCCGGCGTAGGGCGCCACCACCAGCACCGGCGTGCCGCGGGCGCGCGCGGCCGAGAAGTCCCGCACGCACTGGGTGTCCAGCTCGAGGAACACGCGGTTGCGCGTGGCCCATGGCGGCGCCGGCGGCGCCTCGATGGCGCCCGCCGCCGCCGCGAACTTCAGGTTATCCGTGAAGAGCTCGAGCCCCCTGTCGGCGAGCTCGACGCCCGCGGCCATGGGCCAGAACCAGGGGACGCTGTGCTCCTGGCCCGGCGCATGCACGGCCCTGTTCATGGCGCGGCGCCTTCCATGCCGGCGGCCGGCGCTCCTGCGATGCGCAGCGTGCGCGTCGGGTACGCGAAGGCGATGCCCTCGCGGGCGAAGCGCTCGAAGAGGGCGAGGTTGATGGCCTGCTGGATGTCCATGTAGAGGTTGTAGTCCGGCTCACTGACGAAATAGACCACCTCGAACACGAGCGCCGATTCGCCGTATTCCTTGAAGTGCGCGCGGTCGACGCGCGCCTTGCCCTGCGCCTGCACCGCTTCGCGGAGCATCGAGGGAATGGCGCGGACCTTCTCGAGCGTCGTCTCGTACACGACGCCGATGGTGAAGCAGATCCGTCGCTCGCTCAACTGCCGGAAGTTGCGGATGCGGCTCTTCAGAAGGTCCGAGTTGGAGAACACGAGCATCTCGCCGTCGAGGCTCCTCACGCGCGTGGTCTTGATGCCCATGCGCTCCACGGTCCCGCGAAGCGAATCCACGACGATGAAGTCTCCCACGGCGAAGGGGCGGTCGAGCACGATCGACAGCGACGCGAAGAGGTCGCCCAGGATGTTCTGGACGGCGAGCGCGATGGCCACGCCGCCGACGCCCAGGCCCGCCACGAGGGTGGTCACGTTGAATCCGAGCTGCTCGAGGACCAGCAGCAGCACGAGGGCCCAGATCGCCACGCGGGCGGCGAAGCCCAGCAACGCGATCGCCATCAGCGCGTCGCCGTTGCCGCCTTCGGACCGGCGCGCGCGGCTCTCGATCCAGTACACGGCGATGTGCGAGGCCCAGAGGCCCGCCTGGATCACCAGGCCGATGATCGACGCGAGCCCGATCGCGCGGTCGATGCGGGCGGGCAACTCGAGCATCGAGGCGCCGGCCTGGATCGCGACCGGAAGCAGCAGCCACAGGTGCGTGGCGCGCACCGCGCTCGCCGCGCCATCGTCGAGAACGGTCGTGGTCCTCCGCGCGAGCGCGTCCAGGGCGCGGGCCGCGAGGTGGCGCGCGATCCCCATCGCGATCAACAGGCCCAGGGTCACGCCGAGGGCCGAGGCGAACGCGACGAGGTCGTTCTCCTGCCAGGCCTGCAGCAGCGCCTTCATCGAGCTCCCCCAGGGTTCGGTCCCATCCAAAGTGAGACGCCGATCCGCGCAAAAGTTTCGCTGCCCGCGTCAATTTCGGGCGGCCTCGAACCGGGCTAGAATCGTGCCATGAGCTATGTCCTGCAAGTCGCACTGAGGATCAAGCCCGGAAACGTTGACGCCTTCATGAAGAAGGCGATCGCCAATGCCGCCGCGGCGCGCAAGGAGCCCGGCTGCCGCCAGTTCGACGTCGTGGTCGATCCGGCCGACGCCACGCGCGTCATGCTCTACGAGGTCTACGACGACGCGAAGGCCTTCGAGGCCCACCAGCAGACCGACGCCTTCAAGCTGTACGTGGCCGAGGCGGTGCCGCTGCTCGCCTCGCGCGAGCGCAACGTCTGGAGGCGCGTCGACCCCTAGGCGGGATCGAGGCCGTGCTTCGCGAGCACCGGCGCCACGCCCATTGAAGTGAAGTAGCGCGTGAGCGCCTTCGCGGCCTGCGCGTTGGGCGCGTTCGCGCTCGTGGCCGCCGAGAAGACAGTCACGAGCTGGAGCGACTCCGGCAGCGGTCCCACGTAGTCGATCCCATCCACCGGCAGCAGCTCGCTCACCTGCTGGAAGCCGATCTCGCACTCGCCGCTCGCGACGAAGTCGCCCGCGGGCATGCCGGGGGCCGACTGATGCAGCTTCGCGGGCGGGAGCTCCCAGCGCTTGAACACTTCCGCGAGATAGACGCCGCTGGGCCCGCTCGAGTAGGCGATGGATTTCGCGGCATCGAGCGCGCGGCGCAGCGCCGCCTCCGAGGAGATGTCGGGCCTCGGCGCGCCCGCCTTCACCGCGACGCCGATCTTCGAGCGCACCAGGTCCACGCGGCTGCCCTTCGCGAGCAGTCCTTCGGCGATGAGATCGTCGATGCCCCTGGCCGCCATGATGACGAGGTCCGTCTGCTCGCCGGCGCGCAGGCGCTTGGCGATCTCGGCGCCGCCCACGAACGTCGTGGCGACCTCGAGGCCGCTCTCTTGCTCGAAACGCGGCACGAGCTCGAGGTATGCCGCCTTGAAGGCGAGCGAAAGCATCACCTGGATCCGCACTGCGGTCACTTGCCCGCGAAGAGCCCGCGAAGCCACGCCTTGAAGGCCCCCCAGGCGAGCGCGAGGCCGTTGAGCTCCCGGGGCTGCGGCGCAGGCGCCGCCTGGGCGGTGGAGCCCGGGGCGGGAGCGCCGGCCGCCGCGACGCGCTCGGCGAAGTTCGCCGCGAACTGATCGAGGATCTGGTCGGCCACGCTGTTCATCAGCCTTCCGCCGAACGCCGCGGCCTTTCCGCTCAGCGAGGATTCGCACAGGCCCTTCAGCACGCTCGCCCCGCCCTCGGCCGCCTCCACGCTCGCGGTGAGGTCCATGCTCGCCGCGGAAGATCCCGTCGAGTCGGTGCCCTTCGCCACGAGACGCAGCGACTTCGCGGCCTCGTCCTTCGACGCGACCTCGATCTCGCCCCGGAAGGAAAGCGATGCCGGGCCGACCTTCACCGACACGGCTCCCTTGTAGTGCGTCTCGTCGACGCGCTCGGTGATCCGGGCGCCCGGCATGCACGAGGAGACGGCCTCGATGTCCGAGAGCACTCCCCAGGCCGCGTCGGGCGCAGCGGGAATCGGGAACGACTTGTCGATGGTGACCTTCACGGCATTCGATTCTACGCATTTCATCTTTCATCCACAGTTCCTTCATGCTGCATCGCGACAATGGTCCCGATCTCATTGCCAAGGAGCGAAGGACATGCGTGAAACGATCCCTGCCCGGCGTCAATTGCTGCGCGCGCTCGGCGCGGCCGCCCTCGTCGGCGCGACACCGCTCGACGCCCTGGCGTGCGGCGTCATTCCCTCCGAGACGCAGGGACCGTATCCCGGCGACGGCTCCAACGGCCCGAACGTGCTCACGCAATCGGGCATCGTGCGATCGGACATCCGCGCGAGCTTCGGCGCCGCGGGCACCGCGATCACGCCGGGCACGCCGCTCACGGTGA